>Ga0055451_10000786_pt1 | contig 12788 bp, 6 predicted proteins | sample China_Galinas_PW_3_FD_57745 | JGI IMG/M metagenome (GOLD analysis project Ga0055451, IMG submission 57745) | Wetland microbial communities from San Francisco Bay, California, USA, that impact long-term carbon sequestration - China_Galinas_PWB_D2 | ecosystem: Environmental > Aquatic > Marine >... | reverse complement strand
GCGGCAGTGTCGTCGAGGCCGCGGCGGAATTCGGCTTCGCGCCGATCGCCGCCTCGACCCATCCCTTCGCCCAGTGGCGCGACCAGACCCATACCCGCAAGGAGCGTTATGACGAGCTGCGCGCCGATCTCGGCGCGGCGGTGCGGCGGATGCTGATCTGCGGCTGCCATGTCCATGTCTGCATCGAGGACGAGGACCTGCGCATCGACCTGATGGCGCAGGCGGCCTATTTCCTGCCGCACATCCTGGCGCTGAGCTGCTCGTCGCCGTTCTGGGGCGGCGAGGATACCGGGCTGGCGAGCTATCGGCTGACCGTGTTCGACGCGCTGCCGCGCACCGGGCTGCCCGACATGGTGACCTCGTATGGCGAGTACCGCCGGCTGGTCGACCATCTGGTCGCCGCGGGGTGTATCGAGGATGCGACCAAGATCTGGTGGGACATCCGGCCCTCGGCCAAGTTCCCGACCCTCGAGCAGCGAATGACCGACGTATGCTCGCGGGTCGAGGATGCCGCCTGTGTGGCCGCGATCTTCCAGTCGCTGATGGCGTATCTGTACCGCCTGCGCACGCGCAACCAGCGTTGGCGCATCTATCCGACGACGTTGATCCGCGAGAACCGCTGGCGCGCGCAGCGCTATGGCGTCCGCGGCCAGCTTGTCGACCATGGCCGCTCGGTGATGGCGGATTTCGCCGACCTGATCGAGGAGCTGATCGACTTCCTGGGCCCCGACGCCGAGGCGCTGGGCTGCAAGTCCGAGCTGCTGCACGCCCGGCTGATCGCCCGCGAGGGCAACTCGTCCGACCGCCAGCGCGCGGTCTATTCCAGGGCGATGGAGGCGGGGGCCGAGCCGCACGAGGCGCTGCGCGCCGTGGTCGACGCGCTGATCGACGAGTTCCTCGACGGCTGACGCACCGCAGCCGGCCAGAGCGTCTTGCGCGCCGTCCGGGTCACGCCAATCCTCCCGTCATCCCATCGTGTCTCCGTTTGAAATCGCCGGGGCTGACTGCCCTATCGCGCGACGCCCCGGTTTCCTATATGTTTCGAGCTAAGCAAAAGGAGGGCGCACATGGCACATAGAGACGTTCTGGATGAATGGGACGCGGCCATTGAAAGGGCTCGCACCGCTCTTGCGCGAGCAATCGAGCGCAAAGAGAGCAAGGAGCATCCAGAGGCCGTGAGGCACTACGAGGCCGCGTGGGAAGAAGTCAACAGGCTGGCACGAGACGCTCTTCTTGGAGAGCGGGATACCTGACGGACCGAAAGGCCGGAAGCGTCCCGCCTACGTTGTCGGGGCGGCTGTCATGGTGGCAAGAGCGGCGGCCAAACGATGGGCGCATCAGTCAGATTGTAGTCCAACGGAAACCGATCTGAGTTGTTTCCATCGACCGCCAATTTCACGCATTTCTAGAGCATCTTGCCTTCGAGCTGATTCATCAGCCTCGACCCGTCATCCTCCGCGAAGGCGGGGGATCTCGCGACAGGCTCGAGAGAGTTCCGCCCGCGCGGGAATTACGGTGGTTGCGAGGCTGTCGCAGACCAAACCCAAGCCGCCCTATCCCCGGCGCGGGCGCTGCTCGCGCATGATCCGGGCGATCTCCTGGAACAGGCTGTGGATCGGCCACGCTTCTGCCGGCGGCAGGCGGCGGCGCCAGTTCGGATGCTGGTCGATCGTCCCCGGCATGTTCAGCTGCGCCAGGCCGAACGCGTTCTCGGCCTGCACGGTTGCGAGCGCCGAGCCGGTCAGCGCGAGGAAGGCGTGGATCGCCAGGACCAGCCGGTCATCGGCCGTCGCCCCGCCATGGACGGGGATGCCGGCGGCCCGGATGGCCTCGAGCAGCGCCGAGCGGGTGGCGGCGCGGGCGACGCCCTCGCGCTCGGCCTCCTTGGCATCGATCATCCCGCGGCGCAGGCGCTGGGCGACGTCGCGGCCTTCCCACCATTCCCGGAAGCTGGGCGAGTCGTGCGAGCCGATCGAGGCGATGGTGTTGTCGCGGTAGGCCTTGGGCGAGGTGAAGGGGCCGTTGCCCTCGCGCTCGAAATAGACCAGGCGGCAGCCGAGCACGCCGATCGCGTCCATCCGGTCGCGCAGGCCGGCGGGGACGTTGCCCAGATCCTCGCCGATGACCAGGCAGCGCTGGCGGTGGCCCTGGATGGCGGCGACGGCGAGCAACTCGTCCACCGGGAACTGCACATAGGCCCCGGTGCGGTGCCCGTCCGGAATCCAATAGCCACGGCGGAAGCCGACGATATGGTCGATCCGGATCGCGCCGCTCCAGCGCATCGACTGGGCCAGCGTACCCGAGAAGGCGCGGTAGGTGTCCCGCCGCAGGGCGTCGGGTCGGAACGGCGCCAAGTGCCAGTTTTGACCCGCCGAGTTGAAATTGTCGGGCGGCGCGCCGAGCGACACGCCGCGGGCGAACAGCTCCGGTTCGCCCCAGGTCTCGGCCCCGTCGGGGCTGACCCCGACGGCCAGGTCCGCGACCAGGCCCAGACCCATCCCGGCGGCGCGGGCGCGGGTCTGCGCGGCATCGAGCTGCTCCGAGGCGAGCCATTGCAGGTACTTGTGGAACCGGATGCGGCGCTCGTGCTCGGCGGCGAAGCTGGCGACCTCCGCGGCTTCCGGGTGGTGCAGCTGCTCCGGCCAGTCATGCCAGATCGGCCCGTACTGCTCGGACAGGGCCTGGTGGGTGGCGAGGCGCGCCAGCTCGATGCCACGGCCCGCGCACCAGCCGGCGAAGGCCTCGGCCCGCGGCGAGCCTGCCGGGAACGTGGCCTCGAAGGACTCGAACAGCCGCTCGAGCAGCGGCTGATGCAGGGCGGCCACCGCCGGATAGTCGATCAGCTCGGCGCTGCGCAGCCGGTCGAGCTCGGCCGCATGGTCTGTGAGCCAGCGCTGTGCCGCCTCGGAGGCGGCGAATTCGGGCACCGCCTGCGCGTCGATATGGGCGGTGTTGAAGAACCGGCGGTGGGTCGGAGAATAGGGGCTGAAGTGGTGCGGCTCCAGCGGGAACAACGCGTGCACCGGGTTGATCGCCAGGTAGTCGGCCCCCATCGGTCCGATCGCCTCGGCCAGCTCGGCGAGGTCCCCGTAGGTGCCGAGGCCCAGGTTGCGCTCGGAGCGCAGGCCGTAGAGTGGCGCGGCGACACCCCAGAGACTTGTCCGGCCGGTCAACGCGTGGACGTCCGGTGCGCGCTGCGGGCAGGCCAGCAGCGTCGCGCTGTCGGTTCTGGGCCCGCGAGTCACAGTGAGCCGGTGCACGCCGATCGGCAGGCTGTCGGTCTGAATGCCGTCCGCCGCCGTGCCTTCGGCGACGCCGCCGTCCTCGAACTCGAGCCGCCACTTGGCCCCCTTGAGGAGCATCACCGGGCCGTTGCCCTCGCGGATGATGAGCGCCGTCGGCAACAAGCGGCTCCTTTGCTCGGCCTCGATGGCTTCCACCGCCTCCCGGATCTCCGCGCGGGACCCGCAAGGGATCCCCATCGCGGTGAGGATCGCGCGGGTGCTCTCGGGCGGGGTGACGTGGGTCTGGCCACAGGCATCTCCGAAGCGCGTCTCGACTCGGCATAGCTTTGCGAGTCGGTCGATCGGGAGCGCAGTGATTGTCACGTCGGGGCCTCCGTGAGGACGAACAGAACCAGCGACTCGTGGCCGATATTTTCCTTGGGGCCCGCCGGTGCCGTGGAGGCCGGAACGCCGTCGGGCATCGCGGTGTCGAGCTCGGCAACCCAACGAAACCCGTCGGGGGTGGGCGGCAAGGTGAAGCGGACCGACTCGCCGCCGTTGATGGCGAGGAACAGCGTCTGCCGGGTTTGCCGGAATGCCGGTGTCAGGGCGGCGCGGCGTAACAACACGCCCAGCCGGCGCAGCCCCGGATTGTCCCACTGCGGCGGCGTGCCGTCGGCGCCGAACCACTCGACATCGGGCCTCCCGTCGGCGTCCCGCTCGTAACCATGAAGGAAGCGCGACTGGCGCAGCACCGGGTACTTACGCCGCAGCGCGATCACACGGCGCAGGAACGCCTCGTGGGTGCCACCGGCGCCGGACCAGTCGACCCACCCCATGGGGTTGTCCTGGCAATAGGCGTTGTTGTTGCCGTCCTGGCTGTTGCCGGCCTCGTCGCCGGCCAGCAGCATCGGCGTGCCCTGCGACAGCAGCAGCGTGGCGATCATGTTGCGCTTGCGCCGGGCGCGCCGCTGCAGGACCTCGGGTTTGGTGGACTTGCCCGAGGTGCCGCCGTCGGAGCTGTAGTTCTCCTGCGCACCGTCGCGGTCGTTCTCGCCGTTGGCGTGATTGTGCTTGCGGTTGTAGGAGACCAGGTCCTCCAGGGTGAAGCCGTCATGCGAGGCGATGTAGTTGACCGAGGACCAGGTGCGCCGCCCGCTGTGGTCGAAGCGCAGGGCCGAGCCGAGCAGGCAGTCCGACAGAACCTGCGCCTTGCTGGGATCGCCGCGCCAGAACTGGCGCACGGTGTCGCGGAAGCGGTCGTTCCACTCGGCGAAAGGCGAGGGGAAGGCGCCAACCTGGTAGCCGTCCGGGCCGATATCCCAAGGCTCTGCGATCAGCTTCACCCGCGAGAGCACCGGGTCCTGCAGCAGCGCGTCGAAGAAGCCGCCGTGCTGGTCGAAGCCGTAGCGCTCGCGCCCCAATGTCGTGGCCAGGTCGAAGCGGAACCCGTCCACATGCATCACCTCGACCCAGTACCGCAGCGAATCCAGGACCATGCGCAGCGCAAAGGGATGCGAGACGGCCAGCGTGTTGCCGCAGCCGGTGTCGTTTACATAGTACCGCGGATTGTCGGGGTGCAGCCAGTAGTAGCTGGCATTGTCGAGGCCGCGAAAGCTCAGCGTCGGGCCAAGCTCGGCGCCTTCGGCGGTATGGTTGTGGACCACGTCGAGGATCACCTCGATCCCGGCCGAATGGAGCCGGCGCACCATGTTCTGGAAGCCGGCGATGCCGTCCTTGCCGTGATAGCGCGGCTGCGGGGAGAAGAAGCCGATCGAGTTGTAGCCCCAGTAGTTCCGCAATTGGCGCACGTCGAGGAAGTGCTCGTCGATGAAGGTGTGGACCGGAAGGAGCTCGATCGCCGTGACGCCGAGCTTGGTCAGGTGGTCGATCATGGCATCGGATGCAACGCCCGAAAACAGGCCGCGCTGGTCCTCCGGCACGTCGTCGCGGCACATGGTCAGGCCGCGCGGATGCGCCTCGTAGATCACCGTCCGGTCCCAGGGGGTGGCGGGCGGCCGGTCGTCGCCCCAGTCGAAGCTGTCCGGATTGGCGACCACGCATTTCGGCACCGCGGCAGCGCTGTCGCGGCGGTCCAGCGAGAGGTCCAGATGTGCCGACCCGAAGGTGTAGCCGAACACCGAGTCCGCCCAGCGGAAATTGCCCGCCAGCTGCCGAGCGTAGGGATCCATCAACAGTTTGTGCGCATTGAACCGGTGGCCTTCGGCGGGGGCATAGCGGCCATGGGCGCGCAGCCCGTAGAGTGCGCCGGGGGCCAGGCCGTGCACGTAGAGGTGCCAGATGTCGCCGGTGCGCTCGGGAAACGCGATCCGCGTCGTCTCGTTCGCGCCGTCAGCCGAGAACAGGCACAGGTCAATCCGATCCGCGTTGGCCGAGAAGACCGCAAAGTTCACCCCCTCGCCGTCCCAATGGGCGCCGAGCGGAAAGGGGCGGCCCGCCCCGATCGAATGGCCGCTGCTGGTTTCGGGCGCGTTGGTCAGGGGGCAGGCTCCCTCAAGCTTTCGTATAGCGCACGGTAGGAGGCCGCCGACGTTTCCCACCCGACCGGTTGTCTCATCGCATTGCGCTGCATCTGGCGCCAGAGCTTTTTGTCGTCGAAGCAATCGCAGGCGCGGTGGATCGCGGCGGCCAGGGCAAGCCCCTGTCCGCGATCGAACTTGAAGCCGGTTGCGACCCCCGCTTTCACGGCCGCAGTGTTGGCATCGATCACCGTATCGGCCAAGCCGCCGGTATGGGCGACCAGCGGCAGCGCGCCATAGCGCTGGGCATAGAGCTGGGTCAGGCCGCAGGGCTCGAACCGGGACGGCACGACGATGACATCGCTGCCGGCATAGATTCGGTGCGACAGTGACTCGTCATAGCCGATCCTGACCCCGACCCGGCCCGAGTAGGAAGCCGCGGCGCCATCGAAGGCGCGCTCCAGATCGGCTTCCCCGGTGCCGAGCACGATCAGCCCGGCATCGCGGTCGACCAGGTCGTGCAGGACACTGAGCAAGAGGTCCAGCCCCTTCTGCGGGGTCAGCCGGCTGACGACACCGAACAGCGGGCCGGTCGCCGTGATGCCGAATTCCTCGGCAAGCCCATCGCGGTTGGCCTGCCGCCGGTTCACGGTGCGGGTGCCGAAGCTGGCGATCGCGGGATCGGTCTCCGGGTTCCAGTACTCGAGGTCGATCCCGTTCAGGATGCCGCTCACCTTGGCGCCCATATCCGCGATCACGCCTTCGAGGCCGAAGCCGAATTCGGGGTTTGTCAGCTCCTGTGCGTAGGTCGGGCTGACGGTGGTGACCGCATCGGCATAGACGATGCCCGCCTTGAGGAAGTTGATCCCGCCCCAGAACTCGTAGCCGCCAGGGGTGAACCCCCACGGCGGCAGCCTGAGATGCGCCCGCAGCGCCGGCGAGGCATGGCCCTGATAGGCGATGTTGTGGATCGTCGTCACCGTCGCCGGCCGGTCGGGAATCCCGGCCAGATAGACCGGCGTCAGCGCGGCCTGCCAGTCGTGGGCATGGACGATGTCCGGGCGCCAGCCATCCGACAGCTCGCCCATGCCGATCTGCGCCCCGGCCCAGGCGAGCGCGGCGAAACGGGTCGGGTTGTCGGGCCAGTCGCGGCCGTCGGGGCCGAGATAGATCAGCCCGACCCGGTCGTAGAGATGCGGCGCGTCGAGCAGCAGCAGATCGAGCCCGGCGGCCTGCCCGGCGAGGATTCGCGCCGGGCCGCCGAACAGGTCGTCAAAGGCCAACAGCTCGGTGCTGTCCCTCAGCTTGGAGTCCAGCCCCGGATAGGCGGGCATGAGAACCCGCACCGGGCACCCTTCGCGGGCAAGCGCTTCCGGCAGCGCCCCGGCGACATCCGCCAGCCCACCGGTCTTGATCAGCGGGGCGCATTCAGAAACGACGAAGAGAACGTTCATCTGGCGGCTTTCCATCTCTCGATCATCGGCTTGGTCACCAGACAGATGCCGTTCTCGGTGCGCCGGAACCAGCGGGCGTCTTCCTCCGGGTCGTCGCCGATCACCAGCCCCGCCGGGATCTCGACGCCGCGGTCGAGCACCACGTTCTTGAGCCTGGCACGGCGGTTGACCACGACGCGCGGCAGCGCCACCACCCGGGTCAGCCGCGAGAACGAGTGGGTGTGGCAGCCGCTGAACAGCAGCGACTGGTCGATATGCGAGCCGGAGACGATGCAGCCGCCGGCGACCATCGAGCTGACCGCCGAGCCGCGGCGGCTTGCCTCGTCGTGGATGAACTTGGCCGGGGGGTTCAGCTCGTTATAGGTCCAGATCGGCCATTCGTGGTGGTAGATGTCAAGCTCCGGCAGGAAATCCGTGAGGTCGATGTTGGCCCGCCAGAACGCGTCGATGGTGCCGACATCGCGCCAGTAAGGTGCTTTCTCGGAGCCGCTCATCACGCAGGAATCGTTGAACTCGTGCGCCACCGCATTGCCGTTCTTGACCACATAGGGGATCAGGTCCTTGCCGAAGTCGTGGCTGGAGTCGGCATTGGCCTTGTCCGCCAGCAGCAGCTCGCGCAGGTACTTCCAGTCGAAGACGTAGAGGCCCATGCTGGCCAGCGCCATGTCCGGGTCGGAGGGCATCCCCGGCGGGTCGGCCGGCTTCTCGACGAAATCGACGATGCGCTTGGTCTCGTCGACCGCCATCACGCCGAAGCCGGTGGCCTCCATCCGCGGCACCGTGAGGCAGCCGACGGTGACGTCCGCCCCGGCCGCGACATGCTCGCTCAGCATCACCTCGTAATCCATCTTGTAGATGTGGTCGCCGGCGAGGACGACCAGATACTCGGGGCCGTAGCTGTCGATGATGTCAATGTTCTGGGCGACGGCGTCGGCGGTGCCCAGATACCACTGCTCCTCGCTGACCCGCTGCGACGCGGGGAAGATATCGAGGAACTCGTTGCGCTCGACGCGGAAGAAGCTCCAGCCGCGCTGCAGGTGGGTGATCAGGCTGTGCGCCTTGTACTGCGTCGCCACCGCGATCCGGCGGATGCCGGAGTTGACCGCGTTGGACAGCGCGAAGTCGATGATCCGGGTCTTGCCGCCGAAATAGACCGCCGGCTTGGCGCGTTTGTCGGTCAGCTCCATCAGCCGGCTGCCGCGCCCCCCGGCGAGAACGAAGGCCATTGAGCGTTGTGATAGTCTGGATGTCTGTAGAAGCTCCATGTCTCATGCCTCCGTGCAGGATTAGCGCCAATGGGCTGCCATTTCAGTGTATTTTAGCCCCCCTGTGACAACCGAAATATGACGGTCGACAGCGGAGGGATGTGGACCGGCGCCGAGTACGGCCGCCCGTGCCAGGGCATGTCCTCGGCGGTGATCGTTCCGTTCTGCCCGCGCCCCTCGCCGCCATAGGCTTGGGCGTCGGTGTTCATCACCTCGGTCCATTTGCCCGCGAACGGCAGGCCGACGCGCCAGTAGTCGCGCATCACCGGGGTGAAGTTGCACAGGATGACCATCGGCGGATCGTCCGGGTGGCCGAACCGCAGATAGGCGTAGATCGACTCCTCGGCATCATTGGACTCGACCCACTCGAAGCCGCCGCCTTCGCAGTCCTTGACGTGCAGCGCGGGGTTCTCGCGGTAGAGCCGGTTGAGGTCGCGCACCAGCGTCTGCACGCCCTTGTGCCATTCGACATCGAGAAGGTGCCAGTCGAGGCTGGCATCGTTGTTCCACTCGCGCCCCTGCGCGAACTCGCCGCCCATGAACATCAGCTTCTTGCCGGGCATGCTCCACATGAAGCCGTAATAGGCCCGCAGATTGGCGAACTTCTCCACTCCGGTGCCCGGCATCTTGTCGAGCAGCGAACGTTTGCCGTGCACCACCTCGTCATGGCTGAGCGGCAGGATGAAGTTTTCGCTGAAGGCGTACATCAGCCCGAAGGTCAACTGGTGGTGGTGGTAGCGCCGGTGGATCGGGTCGCGCTTCATGTAGCTGAGCGTGTCGTTCATCCAGCCCATGTTCCACTTGAAGCCGAAGCCGAGCCCGCCCTGGCTGGTGGGGCGCGAGACCCCTGGCCAGGAGGTCGATTCCTCGGCGAATGTGGCCGCGCCGGGAACGTCGCCGTAGACCATCTCGTTCATGTGGCGCAGGAATTCGATCGCCTCCAGGTTCTCTCGCCCGCCGTGGACGTTGGGGACCCACTGGCCCTCGGTGCGGCTGTAGTCGCGGTAGAGCATCGAGGCGACCGCATCAACCCGCAGCCCGTCGATATGATATTCCCGCAACCAGTAAAGGGCGTTGGCGATCAGGTAGTTCGACACCTCGCGCCGGCCATAGTTGTAGACCAGCGTGTTCCAGTCCGGCTGGAACCCCTCTTTCGGATCGGCATGCTCGTAGAGCGCGGTGCCGTCGAACCGGCCGAGCCCGTGCTCGTCGGTCGGGAAATGGCCCGGCACCCAGTCGATGATCAGGCCGAGGCCGGCGAGGTGGCAGGCCTCGACGAAGTCGCGGAACTCCTCCGGCGTGCCGTGGCGGATGGTCGGCGCGTAGAGGCCGATCGGCTGGTAGCCCCAAGATCCCGAGAAGGGGTACTCGCTGATCGGCAGCAGCTCGAGATGGGTGAAGCCCATGTCGCGGGCGTATGGCACGAGCTGGTCCGCCAGCTCGTGGTACGAGAGCATCCTGCCGTCTTGCTCCGGCACCAGCATCCACGAGCCCAGATGGACCTCGTATATCGAGATCGGGCGGTCGAACCGCTGCGCCTCGTAGCGCTGTGCCATCCAGTCGTCGTCGCGCCAGGTGCGGTCGTCGAGCCGGCGCACGACCGAGGCGGTGGCGGGGGCGTGCTCGGAGCCGAAGCCGACCGGATCGGCCTTGAGCGGCATCACGTTGCCGTCCTGCGCGGTCACTTCATACTTGTAGCGCGTGCCCTCGCCGATGTCCGGGATGAAGATCTCCCAGACCCCCGTGGCGCCGCGTTTGCGCATGGCGTAGCAGCGGGTGTCCCAGTGGTTGAAGTCACCCGCCACCGCGACCCGGCGGGCGTTCGGCGCCCAGACGGCGAAATGGGTCCCGGCGACGCCCTCGTGCTCCATGACATGGGCGCCGAGCGCGTCCCAGAGCTGCCGATGCAAGCCTTCGCCCATCAGGTACTCATCGAGCTCGCCCAGCACCGGGCCGAACCGGTAGGGGTCGTCGACCAGCCATTCGTCATCGCCGCGGCGCATCCTCAGGCGATAGGCAAAGCGGCTCTTGCGGCGGGGGACGGCGGCAGCGAAGACACCCCAGGCGCCTTCGACCGGCTCCAGATCGACCACATGCTGGCCGTTCTCCCGGGTCTCCACCGCGACGCTCTCCGCATCGGGCGCATAGGCGCGGATCACCAGCCGGTCGCCCAGATTGTGTATCCCGAGCACCGAGAACGGATCCCCGTGATGGCCCCAAGCGATCGCCTGCGCTGCCGCGAAATCAATTGCGGGCGCCGGGACATTCGAGGTCGGAGCCCCGGCAGGAGTAGCTGTCGGCCGTTTCATGTCATTCGTCCTCTGGTTCGTTCAGCTCTTGCGGCGGGATGCCCCAGATCTCGCGCGCATAGCCCTCGATAGTGCGGTCCGACGAGAACCAACCGGCCCGCGCCGTGTTGGTGGCGCCGAGGCGGGTCCAGCGGCGGACATCGGCGAAAACCTTCTCAACAGAGCGCTGGGCGGCGAAATAGGCATCGAAATCGCCGGTGACGAGGAAGTAGTCGTGGTCGTAGAGCCCGGCGACCAAGGACTGATAGCGCCCCGGGTCGCCCGGCGAGAACTTGCCCGAGGCGATCTGGCCCAGAACCTCGGCAAGTACCGGGCTCGCCTCGATGGCGGCGCGTGCATGGCAGGGTTGCGCCCGCACTTTGGTCACCTCTGCCGCCGTCAGCCCGAACAGGAAGAAGTTGTCGGCCCCGACCTGCTCGCGGATTTCGATATTGGCCCCGTCATAGGTGCCGATGGTGGGGGCGCCGTTGAGCATGAACTTCATGTTGCCGGTGCCCGAGGCCTCGGTGCCGGCGGTCGAGATCTGCTCGGAGAGATCGGCGGCGGGGATCAGAATCTCGGCCATCGACACGTTGTAGTTCGGCGGAAACACGATTTGCAGCTTCTCGCGGGTCAGCGGGTCGGCATTGATCACCTTGGCAGCGTCGTTGATCAGCCGGATGATCTGCTTGGCGACCACATAGCCGGGCGCCGCCTTGCCGCCGAAGATCTTGACCCGCGGCGTCCAGTCGGCCTTCGGCTCGGCGCGCATCGCGTTCCACAGCGCGATCGTCTCCAGCAGGTTCATCAGCTGGCGCTTGTATTCGTGGAGCCGCTTGATCTGCACGTCGAACAGCGCCGAGGGATCGACGGTGACCCCGAGATGCTCGTTCAGCCACTCGGTCAGCCGCAGCTTGTTGGCCCATTTGGCGGCGGCGAAGTCGTCGAGGAACGAGGCGTCCTTGAGATAGGGCTCCAGTTCCGCGAGCCGGCTGGTGTCGGCCGGCCAGTCGGGGCCGATGGTATTGGTGATCAGCCGGCGCAGATGCGGATTGCAGTTGTAGAGCCAGCGCCTCGGGGTCACCCCGTTGGTCTGATTGACGATTCGACCCGGATGCATCCGATTCAGATCGGCGAAGACGGTCCGGCGCATCAGATCGGAATGCAGCTCGGAAACGCCGTTCACGCAGTGGGCGATCGCGAAGGACAATGCCCCCATCCCGATCGCGCCGTTGTTGATGATGTGCACCGAGGCGCCACGGCCCTTCTTGCTGCGGTTTTGCCAATCGTCAATCCGCTCGATCAGCTGGAAGTGCCGCGGCAGCACCCGTGCCAGCAGCGCCACCGGCCATTGCTCCAGCGCTTCGGGCATTAGGGTGTGGTTGGTGTAGGACAGGCAGCTCTGCGCCGTCTCGATGGCGTCGTTGAGCGCAAAGCCGTGCTCGTCAGCCAGGACCCGAACCAGCTCGGGTCCGGCAATCGCCGGGTGGGTGTCGTTCAGCTGGATCGCCACCTTGCGTGGCAGCAGGCGCAGGTCGTCAAACTGGCGCAGGAACCGCTGCACCACGTCGCGGACCGACGCGGCGGCGAAGAAGTACTCCTGCTTCAGGCGCAGCTCGCGGCCCTGCTCGGTGGTGTCGTCCGGGTAGAGCACGCGCGAGATCGTCCGCGCAAAGGCCTCCGGCTCCATCGCGGCGAGGTATTCGCCACGGTTGAACCGCTCCAGATCGAACACTTTCGTCGGCCGCGCCGACCACAGCCGCAGCGTATTGACCCATCGCGCCTGCCAGCCGACGATCGGCGTGTCGTAGGCCACCGCGATGACCGTATCCTCGGGCTCCCACCGCAGCTGGGCGCCATCGCCGGTGACCTCGCCGCCGAAGCCGATTCGGGAGGTCCGTTCCGGGCGCGCGAATTCCCAGGCGGGCCGCTGCAGCAGCCATTCCTCCGGGCTCTCGACCTGCTGGCCGTTCTCGAAGCCCTGCCGGAACAGCCCGTGCTCGTAACGGATGCCGTAGCCGTGTGCCGGGATCCCCAGCGTCGACAGCGAATCGAGGAAACAGGCCGCAAGACGCCC
>Ga0055451_10000785_pt1 | contig 12791 bp, 10 predicted proteins | sample China_Galinas_PW_3_FD_57745 | JGI IMG/M metagenome (GOLD analysis project Ga0055451, IMG submission 57745) | Wetland microbial communities from San Francisco Bay, California, USA, that impact long-term carbon sequestration - China_Galinas_PWB_D2 | ecosystem: Environmental > Aquatic > Marine >... | reverse complement strand
ACCAGCGCCGCGCGGTGGTACCAGCGCTCTTCCGTGTTCCCGTAGTTGCCCTGATAGCCCTCGTAGTGGCTCTCGAACGGTTCCATGTCCTTCGACGGCAACGTGAAGCAGAGCTCGGTCGAGTCGACGGGACTCTTCGCATGCCTCTCGACCCCGCCGTCGCGGTCGAGCCAGTGGTGCAGCTCGACGCTGTCGTCGATCAGTTCAACGAGCGTGTGGTCGTCGACTTCGACTTCCCGATCCTCGCGTCCCCAGTAGCCGGTGGGCTCGAACTCGGGAACGCAGTCCCAGACCTCCCGGACGTCGGCCAACGTGAGGTAGTACTCGCAGTCGAGGTGCTCGGCGACCCGGCGCAGCGCGCTGACCCGCACCCGGTCCGCGCCCTTGAGCCGGCCCCATGAGAGACTGCGCTTGCTGTACTCGTGGTCGAGAAGGTAGACGAGGCGCTCGGGCGGTTGCGGTTCCTCGTCCGACCAGCGGTTCTCGATCGGCGTCTCGAAGTACCCGCGCACGCGGGCCGCGAGCCTCTCGACGGCGCTCCGGCGCACCGCCGGCAACTCGACGCCCTTGGACTCCACGAGGCGCAGTTGGTAGCTCAGCACCACGCGGTGGCCGCTCTTCACCGGAATGACCTCGTGTTGGCAGTCGGCGTAGAACGCGATGAGCGAGAGCTCGGTCGCCTGGCTCTTCAGGCGGTGAAGGCTCTTGCGTTTGCCTTTGTGCTCGACGCGCAGCGTGCCGCCGGTGTATCGCGACGGGAGCACGACGAGCAGCGTGCCCACCATGGCGTCGTCTCGCTCTGAGTCCTGGTGGGTCTTGAAGAACTGTCCGCGCTCGTAGAGCAGCATCTTGTCGAAGACGGGTTCGAGCGCACAGCCCTCGGGCAGCCCGAGCTCGCGCCGGATCTTGTCGAGTTCGGCCCGGAGTGTCGCCTTCCAACCGCGCGCGGCGATCTTGACCCGGCTCTTGGCGACCTCCCAGGTGTTGCGCACCGAGCGGTCGCGAAGCGTCTGGTCCCGCCAGCCAAAGGCCGCCGGGCGGGCCACCCGGCGGAGCTTCTCGGCCTGTGAAGCCGTGACCGGCAGGCGCAGCTTGCCGGCGCCGCGGACCTCGATGCTCAGGTCGGCAGCCGGCGCGCTGCGCCGCGTGACGAAGCTCCCCGAGCGCCCAGGGGCTTCGAGCCGAGCGAGCTGTTCGGAGATGAGGTCGAGCATGGCAGTGGATGCCGCGGGATGCTGGCGGTATGGATCAGGCCCGCGGTTCGGTCACGTCCCGGCCGGAGGCCGTCTCGGCGGCAGCGAACTGCGTGCGTTGTGCGATCGCTGCCGCGTCGTCGGACGAGGCTAAAGGTCCGGGCCGCGACGACAAGGATCGTCTGCCCATTGTCTCCACCCCTGGGCAACCCGTGACGGAAGTGGTACCAATCGTCCCCGAGACGCTTCTTCCACTTGTCAAATCGACTCTCCCGCTGGGCGGTCACCTCCGGACTGGCCTTTGCCTCGCCGCTCCGCGAACCATCGGTACGCCGTCGGTAACACGAGCAGCGTGAGCAGCGTCGAGGTTACGAGTCCGCCGATCACGACGGTCGCGAGCGGTCGCTGCACCTCGGCACCTGCGCTCGTAGCCAGTGCCATGGGCACGAAGCCGAGCGATGCCACCATCGCGGTCATCAGTACCGGCCGGAGTCGCACCAGTGCGGCCTCGCGAGCGGCCTCCAGAACTCCCATGCCCTCGTTGCGCAACTCGACGAGACGCGAGACGAGGACCACACCGTTCAGAACCGCGACGCCGAACAGCGCGATGAAGCCGACGGCGGCAGAGATCGAGAAGGGATACCCTCTCGAGACCAGGGCGAAGACAGCGCCGGTGATCGCCAGCGGGACGTTCAGGTAGATGAGTGCGGCGAGCCGACCTGACGAGAACGTCGTGTAGAGCAACACGTAGATCAAGAACAGGGCGAGCGGCACCAGCACGGTCAGGCGCTCCGTCGCAGCTTGGAGGTTCTCGAACTGCCCGCCCCACTCCATGCTCCAGCCGGCGGGCAGCTTGATCTGCTCGGCGACTCTGGCCCGCGCCTCGGCGACAGCCGACGCGAGGTCGCGACCGCGGACGTTCGCTTCGACCGTGATGCGCCGACTGATCCTCTCCCGGCTGATCTGAGCGGGTCCATTCTCCAGGCGGATGTCGGCGACCTGGGCCAACGGCACCAGAACCCGGTCGCCGTTCCCCGCGCTGCCGGCCGATGCGACCTTGAGCTCGCCGATGCGATGCAAGTCAGCGCGCACGGAGGGGGCGAAACGCGCCTGGACGACGAAGCTCTTCTGCCCCTCGAACACCGTGCCCAGAGGCTTGCCGCCGACCGCCTCGACGACATCGAGCACGTCGCGCGCGTTGATGCCCAACCTCGCGATCGCCTGGCGGTCCAGGATGATCCGCAGGGTCGGCAGACCGATCGTCTGCTCGACCTTGACTTCCTCGAGGCCCGCAACTCGACGCATGACCGCGGCGACGCGGTCGGCGACGTACTTCATGTCCTCGAGCTCGCCGCCGGCCGCGAAGATCTTGGCGGCGATGTCCGACCGGACGCCGGCGATCAGCTCCTGGACGCGAAGCTCGATCGGCTGTGAGTAGCTGAAGATCACGCCGGGCAGCTGGTCCCGGAGGTCCGCGTCGAGGGCCGCGATCAGATCATCTTTGGTCTCGAAGCGCCAGGTATCGCGCGGCTTCAAGATCAGGTACGTGTCGCTGATCTCGACGCCCATCGGGTCGGTGGCGATCTCGGGCCGCCCGGTGCGCGAGACCACGGTCTCGACCTCCGGAAACGCCAGTGCGATCCGTTCGGCCTTCAGGCTCAGCTCGTTCGATTTCTCCAGCGAGATGCTCGGGATCCGCCAGATCTGCATCGCGATGGCGCCTTCGTCGAGGCGGGGTATGAACTCGGCGCCGAGGAACGGGGTGATGACCATGCTCGTGGCGAAGATCCCGAACGCGATCGCCGCCACACGGACCGGGCGCGCGAGGACGCGGTCCAGCAGTGGCACGTAGACACGCTTGGCCAGCCGGAACAGCCACGGCTCCTTGTCCGCGGGCTTGCGGAGAAACAGCGTCGCCAGCACGGGCATCAGGGTCAGCGCGCACACCAAAGACGCTGCCAGCGCGAACACCACGGTCAGCGCCATCGGCCGGAACATCTTCCCTTCGATCCCGCGCAGCGCCAGGATCGGCAGGTAGATGACGATGATGATGCCGACCGCGAACACGACCGGCCGCGCGACTTGGTGGCACGCCCGGCGGACCTTCTCGAGGTGCGTGACTCCGGCGTCCTTCTTGTGGTCGTGGACGTAGCGGATGATGTTCTCGATCATCACCACCGATCCGTCGACGATCAGCCCGAAGTCGATCGCGCCCAGCGACATCAGGTTCCCGGAGATGCCCGCCTGGCGCATCGCTATGAACGCGGTGACCATGGAGATCGGGATGGCCGCGGCGACGATCAGGCCGCCCCTCAGGCTGCCGAGCAGGAGCAAGAGGACGATCACGACCAGCAGGCCGCCTTCCGTGAGGTTCCACGTCACGGTGCGGATCGTGCGCTCCACGAGCTCGGTGCGGTTGTAGAACGTGTCGATCGTGACGCCCTTGGGCAGGGTCCTCTGGATGTCCTGGACCCTCTGGTGCACCGCCTCGGAGACCGTGCGGGAGTTTGCACCGATCAGCATCATCACGATCCCGACAACTCCCTCTCGCTCGCCGTCGCGGGTCAACGCGCCCTGGCGGATCATCGGCGCGAACTCGACGTCGCCGACGTTGCGCACGAAGATCGGCGTGCCTTCGTGGCCGTGCCCGACGACGACGTTCGCCAGGTCCTCGAGGCTGCCGACCAATCCCTCGCCGCGAATCAAGTACTGCTCTCCCGCGTGCTCGATGTAGCCGCCGCCGACGTTCTGGTTGTTCCGCCCGATGGCCTCGAACACGTCCGACGCGGTCAACCCGTGGGCCGTGAGCCGCTCGGAGTCCAGCGTCACCTGATAGGTCTTGAGCTCGCCCCCGAACGTGTTGACCTCGACGACGCCCGGCACCGTGCGGAGCTGGTAGGCGACGTTCCAGTCGAGGATCGTGCGGAGCTCCATTGGCGTGTAGTCGTCCCCCCGCACCTCGAACTGGTAGATCTCTCCGAGACCCGTGGAGATCGGCGCCATCTCGGGTTCACCGTAGCCTTCCGGAATGGCGTCGCGCGCCTCGGTCAGGCGCTCGCCCACGAGCTGGCGGCACCAGTAGATGTCCGAATCCTCCTCGAACACCACGGTCACGGCCGAGAGCCCGAACTTGGAGACCGAGCGGATCTCCTCGACGCGCGGCAGACCGCTCATCGCGGTCTCGACCGGGAACGTGATGAATCGTTCCACCTCCTGTGGAGCCAATCCCCGGCAGTTCGTCAGGATCTGGACCTGGACGTTGGTCACATCGGGCACGGCGTCGATCGGCAGGTCGCGCATGGACCGGATCCCCAGCACCACGACCAGCAGCCACAGTGTCGAGACGAGGAAGCGGTTGTTCAGGGAGAAGTCGATGACTCGGTTGATCATGGTTCGCCCCACGCCTCAGTGTGAGTGGCCCTCGCCGAGCTCCTCGCTGCGCGCGAGCGACTTGAGCGTGAAGGTCCCTTCGACCACGACCGCCTCGCCCGGGTCGATTCCGTCGACGATCTCGACGAGGCCGCGGGCGCCGCGCCGCACCTCGACGGGCTTGCGCCGGAACGCCCTCTCCTCGCGCTTCTCCCGCACGAACACGAAGCTCCCTTGTCCCTCATGGACGATCGCGACTTCCGGAAGCACGATGCGCCCGGTCCGGGAATCGACCACGATCTCGACCTCGCCGAACATTCCCGGCCGCAGCGGCAACTCGACGGGCCAACCCGCGATCGGCTCGTTGGCCAGCTCGATCCGCACGGAGGCCGAGCGCGTCGTTGCCGACACCTGGTAATCGAGGATGGACACCTCCCCCACGATCTGCGTTCCCGGCAGTGCATCGAGCCGCACGTAGCACTTCTGCCCCGGGTGCAGCCGAGTGAGGTCCTTCTCGTAGGCGGACGCCAGGACCCACACGGTGGACAGGTCGTGGATGACGAACAGGGCTTCCTTGGTGTCGACGTGCTCGTTCAGCGTGATGTGCCGTGCGAGCACCACGCCGTCTTGCGGAGCGCGGAGCACAATGCGGCCGTGTTGGTGACCGGCCGAAGCGAAGGCCTCGATCTGCTGTTCGTCGAAGCCGAGAACGAAGAGCCGCTCCTTTGCCGCCGTCTCCTCGATCCGTGCCTGACGGAGGGCCACATCGAGCTCGAGCAGGCGCGTATCGCGCTCTGCCGCCAGCGTCGTGAGCTCTCGGTCCTTGGCGAGGACGGCCTTCTGGAGCGCCTGGTCGGCCGCCAGGTACGGCCGGATCGTCGCGATCCCCTTCTCCTGCAGCTTCTGCTCGCGCTGGCAGATCTTGCGTGCGACGGCGATCTCGCCGTCCAGGACCGTGGTCACGGTTTCGAGGCGCTTTCGGTACAGGTCCTCGGACTTCGCGAGCGTCTCCTCGGCGGCGAGTGCCGTGGCACGCGCCTTCAGGTAGGAGCTGATCCGGTTGCCGAGCTCCACGCTCCAGATGTCGGCCAAGGGCTCCCCCGCCTTCACGTGCTCTCCGAGGCCCTTGTGGATCGCCTGGACGATGCCCTCGATTCGAGGAGTGACGTGGACGATGGCGTTCTCGTTGCTCGCAACGCGCGCAACGAGATGCAGAGTCTCCTCGATCGCCCCGGGGCCGGCCGCCACCGTCTCGATGCCGGCTGCCTCGAGCTGCGCGTCGTCGAGGTGAACCTTGCCCTCGTGACTCGCGTCGTGCGCGCGCGCCTGTTGCGGTTCCTCGTTCGTCCGGGAATCGCAGCCCGAAACGGCGAGGAGGACGGCGCTCAGGACGAAAGTGGGAATCACCGTGCCCGCCACGCGCGGGCTGTTCGAGTCGTTCATTTCTTTTCCTCCTCGCGCGGGCCGAGATCATCGGCCAGCACCTTGCCGGTCACGGACTCCACGAGGATGCGGGCCCGGGCGGCCCGAATGCGGGCCTCGAGATAGTTGCTGCGTGTCTGGAGAACCTGCTTTTGCGCGGTCAGGATCTCGACGAGAGTCACCTCTCGCGAGCGGAACGCCTCGTCGGTCAGCCGCAGGCTCTCGCGCACGCGGGGGACGAGCGTGTTCTCGAACGCGCGAACCTGTCGCACCGCGTTCTGCAGCGCAGTGAGCGCCGCGTGCGTTTCGGCCCGAAGGGCATGTACGGCGGAGCGCGTGTCCCGCGCGATCCGCTCGCGTCTCGCCATCGCCACTTGGATGGCCGGAGCGTTGAAGCGGCTGAAGATCGGGAGCGTCAACGAAAGGACGGTGCCGATCGTGAGCTGCGGCCACTGCCGCGCGATCTCGAGACGCAGCTCCTCTTCGGCGGCACGGTAGAGGGCGAGCAGCTGTTGCAGATCCGGCCGTTGTTGCACGGCCTGCTCGACGAGCTGGGTGACGTCGAGGCCGGCTTCCGCCACCACGAACGGGTTCGCCGGCGTCTCCGGCTCGATGTCGGTGTCCGGAGGCAGCCCGAGCAGCTTGTTCAGTTCCTGGCGGGCAGTTTGCAGCTCGCCTTCGAGCCGCACGCGCTCCTGCTCCAGACTCGCCAGCTCGATCCCGGCGAGGCTCTCCTGGATCGCGGTCGCGCCCCCGACCTCGCGCGCCGTCTTGAAAAAGGATGCGGTGCGCCGCGCGATCTCGAGAGCCTGAGAGTTGAGGGCGAGTCGTGCCCGGGCGGCCACCAGCCCGGTGAACGCGCCGTGGACCTCGCGGACCAGGCGCCATTCCGCTGCCAGGATCCCCTGGCGAACCTCTTCCTTTCGCGCCATCGCGGTTCCGACGCGGGCGCCGATCTCGCCGGGCCTGGGAACCTGCCAGGACAAGCCCAGACCGGCGAGGTACTCGACGGTCGTCGGCGTCCCGCCCGTGAGCTTCACGGCGAGCGCGTCCATCGCATCCCACCCGACGACGGGGTCGGGAAGCAGGCCTGCCTTCACGAGCTCGGCGTCCGCGATCCCGACGTCGGCCCGGAGCGCGACGAGCGCAGGGTTGTGAGTGACTGCCCAGCTCGCAGCCTGGCGTGCCGTCAGGTGACTACCGGTCCGGGACTCGGCGCCCACTTCTCCCGTTGGAAGCGGCGCGTGTTCGAGCTCCCGCAAGATCGCGAGCGGCTCCAACGGCTGCGCGTGGTACGCGATGCAACCTGAGAAGACCGCGATCAAGAGCGATGCGGTGTACCGGGGCCATCCAGCGCTTCCGGGGTTCCGTGCGACAGTGCAGGATAAAATGCGGTGTCCCGCCTGTGTGGCGGATTGTGCTTGCGATCCCAAGCTCCCTCCTGTGGTTCTCTCGACGTCTCCGCCGAAGCAGAGGCGATGCGCGAAGAACTCAGGAGGATCAGATCAGCAGAACGATCGTGCGCCGCAGCTCGAGCTGCTGTTGCGGCCACGCGGGTCGAGCAGTCACCCAAGACGGTGACGTCCCCGTCGCTTGGCGACTCGAGCGTCCGTCGCTCACCCAATCCGCGACAACCACGGGGTGATCATCCGGCCGTGGGGCAGCGGGCATGGACAGCCGGGGCGCGAGCGCCGCGTCCCCGAAGACGTCGAAATCCAGCGTGATGTCCTCGCAAGGCGAATGCCGGGTTTGGTTCTTCGCCAGCTCCGCCAAGGCATCCTCGGTGGGCGATTCGAGCTCACAAGGACAGGAACCGGTCTCTGTGGCAAGCCCGAGACCAGCATGACCGTCCTCGCCCAGGCACACCATCACCCCAGCCGCCGGTATGACGGCGATGAGCAGCGCAACCGCGAGACAGAGCCACGCGGTCGCTCCGTGTGTGCGCGAACGGGAAACCACGAGTGGAGCCTAGTCGTTGGCTGCGTCGCGGACAAGACCCGACGCCGGCGCGCCCCGCGCAGTGTCGCAAGCCCGATTCGCCTCGGTGCCCGTGCGGCCGCGGCTTCAGAGCTCACCGCAACCCGATCAGGCCTCCTCTGGGTCCACCTTCTGCACCGGCAGGACCGCGGTCGGTCTCGGCATCCGTGCTCGTACGGCTTCGTCCCAGCTGCGCTCGCGCTCGTTCCTGACCGTCTCGGCATGCTCCAGCGCCGCCGCGCGCTGTTCGGGGGGCACACTCCGAATCACCAGTGCGTCCCCCTCGATCTCGATCTCGACAACCTGAGTCCCGATCTCGTCGACCCCGATTCTCGCCATCCAACCGCGGTCGAGGATGACGCGCGAGCCCATTCCGATCCGTTCTACGAGCACGTACATGAGCACCTCGTGGCTTGAGTCCAATTCGAGCGGCCACCAGCATGGCACACGTCGCACTCGAACCCAACCATGCCTCGACTGAAGCCTCGACTTGGGCGCCGCACATGCGTCGCCGGGCTCACAGGACGGCCGTGGAACCGAGCCATGGTCTGGATGGCCACGGTCTTCACCCACTACGTCGGTCTGGTTTCCAACGGCGAAGCCGCACGGCCACCGGTCTCCGCCGACCTGACATCCAGTACGCTGCACATCTAGAACCCTGCACCCAGGAGAACTGCGGTCAACGCGAAGGAGTAGGGACGGACGGTCTCGAACTGCGCAGACACGCCAGCGGTCGAGACCCCGACCGTCACGAGCAAGAGCGGCAACCAGCAGCACGCAGACGCGTTCAGCGCGGCGAGCACCGAACCGACGACTGCGACGAGCCGGTTCGACGGCTCACGACTGCGCCTCCTCGACCGCCTTCCGCAGATCGGCGAGACAGCACGTTCCCATGGGATTCATGGTCTCGCAGCTGCACTCCTTCGCCCGCACCTTGGCAGCTACGGCGTCGACGACGCCGCAAGTGCCGGTCTGCAGGAGCTCATCGCGGATACTCTCGCGGGTGTGCCCGAAGCAGTAGCACACGGTTCTCGGTGGATCGGTTTCCTTCTGTCCGACCCGGACCACAAGGTCCGACTTGCGGAGTGTGGTCCCGTTCTCGGCGAAGTAGACGACGTCACACGCGGCGTCGCCGCAGTACGACCAGGTGCGTTGCGCGACGATGGCGCGGTGTTCGGGCCGGACCAGGCTCGAGACCGTGATCGACTTGACTGGCCGGCCGCAGGACTTCGATTCGGGACAACAGATGACGCTCATGATGCCATGTTCGGCCTTGAACCAGCTTCAAGGTCAAGGGGCGGCCGAAGAACGGCCCCGACCGATCCGCGAATCACTCCTCGAGATCGCCCGGGCGACCGCGCGAGCAATCTCGGTCGAGTCTGGTGATGGAGCTGGGTGTGATTCCTGCTTGAAGACACGGGTAACATCTGCCCGTGAGGCAACACGGCGCGCAGGAGTAGTTGTCGCCGAGCAGGCTCGGAAGCAACTTCGCACCACAGAGCATTGCAACTTGATCACTTCGAGCCCCTATTCATCGATCAAGACTCATCACGAGAGCGAGCTTGAGCATCCTGCCACCTCCTCTGGTCGAACGCGGGCGATCGTACACCCGGCAGACCCGCGCACGAACCCCGCGACAGCCGGAAAGACCGCCTCCTGGATGGCGATCTCCGGAATGTGATCAGCTGGCAGAAAACGGATGGGGAGCTATTCCTGCGATCGCCGATCTCGCCATCGATCCACGAGCCAGGCAGCGAGTAGCAGCGCGACTATGATCTCCATCATGGGTAGGACTCTCCGGCTTTCTAGAGCCTGACACGGTCTCCGACCTTGGATGCGCTGTCGCTTGTGGAATCGACCGATCAAGCCAAGCCAGTCATGGTACGCCCGAAGGGATTCGAACCCCTGACCTCCGGTTTAGGAAGCGGAAGTTCGGGCGACGCAAGTGTAGAGCCAGTCGAGGACTTAGAGCAAGACGGCTCTCCGGCTTACAGGCAGGCTTACAGGAACGACGAGCACGACTTGGCACGCGTGGTCACCGCGTGGCCGCACCTCCCCGAGCACATCAGGGCGGCGATCCTCGCCCTGGTCGATGTCAGCGATCAGAACGACGGGTAGTCACCTCGCCGAACCGGAAGCCACCCTCGGTCGCGACGAGGACGGGGAGCGTACCGGTCTCGTTGTTCGGCAGAAGACTCAACCCGACGCCCGGGTTCTGCGACACGAGCACGTGACTCACACCGTTCTTGTCGAAGCCAGAGTGCGAAGATAGCTCATGACCCGGTCCTTCAGTTTGGTCGCCACCTGCGGAAGGGGCGTGTCGGGCTCGATGGGCATCGGCACCGCGTGAAAGTCGCCGTCCTCTGTCTCCACGACCAATGGCCTATCAAGATGCGCCTGGGTTAATGCGTTCGCCTGACTGTCATCGTAGTTGCGAAGTTGGAGGGCGAGAGGCGTCCCAACCACCTCCCATGCTTCTGGCCAGAATCCGAACCAGACAACCCATTCTCCATCGATGTGGCATGAAGCTCCCACGTAGGTCCAGTCCGAGTCATCCCCCACGCTCTTGACCTCGAGAGCAGACTCATCCCTGAGCGATTGGTACAGGAGACGGAGAACATCGAGTGTCTTCGCGATCGCCATTCCGAGGCGTTTCGGTCTGAGGCTTGATTCCTCCACGGTATCGAGCGGGTCCATGAGCCCTCCAACCAGTTCGTTGATCAGAAGTGCGTAGTCATCGAGATGCACCCTGAGCCGAGCATCGCCAACTGCCTGCGCCGACAGCTGTCGGCACATCGTTGCGACGTCCTCCCACGATTGCCAGCGGAGATCGTTCCACGAGTCCCAACCGAGTCGAGTAGGATCGATCGATAGCTGCTCAAGCTGACGTAGTCCCTGGTCGTAGAGTTCGCTCCTCATGCTGGATGGACCGAGTAGAACAAGCGCCGCCCTTCGGGTTTGGCAGCCGTCGCGCCAGCCAACGAGGTCATTCGCGTAGCTTTGGAGCTGCCTGAAGCCACTGGCGCGTTGTCGTTCTCCCAACCCGGTCCACAGCTTGACTTCGCAGTGGATGCGCAGATCGGTTCCAGAAACCGTCAAGTCAGGAAACAGGCCGCTCTGCCGCATCTGACATTGCACATCAAGTGCGGGTAGGTGGTCGGGAGACATGGACACAGGGAGCGTTGAGAGCCATTGGGCCAGAACCTCGGGGACCTTCAGCAACTCACAGAAGTACATGGACATCCTGTCTTCGAGCTTGCCCGCGCCGAACGAGAGGACTGGGTTGCTGCTGTGCTTGCGACGCGCCACGGTTCGGAGTTCCTCAGCGGAGAGCAAGGAGGATGCTACCACGTAAGGCGCCGGGCGGCGGTTACTCGTTCGCCAGACTCACGTAGCCCCCATCCCCGATGATCACGTGGTCCAGCAGCGGGATGCCGAGGAGGTCGCCGGCCTGGTAGAGCCTGTCGGTGATTTCGCGGTCGTCGGGCGAGGGCGTGGGGTCGCCGGACGGATGGTTGTGGGCGGCAATGACGGCCGCGGCCGAGCTGAGGATTGCCCCCTTGTAGACCTCGCGTGGGTGGACAGGGGCGTTGCACGCGGAGCCGCGACTCACCTCCTCGCAGGAGATGATCCGATGTCGCGAGTCGAGATGGAGACAGTAGAAGACCTCGCGATCGAAGTCCTGGAGGTCGTGGAGAAACGCGTAGACATCGTCGGCACCGTGGATCTCACGGGGCACGTAAAGGCCTGAGTCCTCGCGTACCAGCCGGACCGACACGCGGTAGCCGCGGTATTCGCCACCATCGAGAACAGAGTCTTCCATGCCCTGCAGTTGGACGAGCGGGTTCAAGAGCTTGCCTTACGGACCGTGCCGCACGTGCCGTTCGCTGCGCCGAACCGTGGGCTCTCGGCCCACGCGGCATGCCCAGCAACGCCCTCGCATCAGAGTTAAGAGCCACCGCGCGGAACTCTTGGCATGAGCGAGACCAGCAGTCCCTCGATCGTCAAGGACCCGCGCCCTCTCTCCGAGTCGTTCCTGCCCGAGGAGTTCGTGGCCCGGAAGGAGCAACTTCACCAGCTGCAGGAGGGCCTGCTCGGCAAGACGCCGTCACCGCGGTTCTTCTGGCTGCATGGTCCGCCCGGCGCCGGGAAGTCCTCCATCGTGCGGCGGATCCTGGGGGAGCTCGAGAACCACCAGGTGCGCACGGCCTACGTGAACTGCTGGAGCACGCAGACGTTCTTCGGAATTCTCGAGGCCGTATTCCAGGAGCTCCGCGCACTCGTGGGCGACCAGCGCGACGTGGCGTTCAAGTTCGAGCGCCTGCAGCGCCTCGCGCGGGACACGTCGCTTGTTCTTGTTCTTGACGAGATCGACCAGGTCTACCTGAAGGAGCGCAGCGCCTGCCTATACAACTTCGCGCGCCTGGACAGCGCGCGTGTCGTCTGCCTCGGCCAGACGCGGGCGAGCTACGACGCGCTCGACCCGCGGGTGCGGTCACGGATCCAGCCGGTGTTCGTCGAGTTCCGCCGGTACACAGCTGCCGAGCTCGTGGCGCTGCTCGAGATCCGGGCGAGGAAGAGCCTCGCGTCGGAGAGCTGGTGCCGGGCCGATCTGGAATCGATCGCCGCCGCATCGCAGGGCGACGCCCGGGTCGCCATCCAGGGGCTCCGCACCGCGGCCTACCTGGCGGAGAAGAAGCGAACGACCGAGATCCGCACGGCCGACATCGAGGCCGGTCTGCGCGTGAGCAGACAGCTGCGCCGGCGATACCTGCTCGCCTCACTGTCCGACCACCACCGACTTCTCTACCGGCTCGTCGAGGAGGCGGG
>Ga0055451_10000781_pt1 | contig 12816 bp, 10 predicted proteins | sample China_Galinas_PW_3_FD_57745 | JGI IMG/M metagenome (GOLD analysis project Ga0055451, IMG submission 57745) | Wetland microbial communities from San Francisco Bay, California, USA, that impact long-term carbon sequestration - China_Galinas_PWB_D2 | ecosystem: Environmental > Aquatic > Marine >... | reverse complement strand
GGACGCTTCGCCGACGCGGTCGACGCCTGCGCCGAGGCCGTGCGCGAGTCGCCGAGCAGCCAGGAGCTCGCCGCCGCGTTGCGCCGGGCCCGATCGGGCGTCACCGAGTCCGCGGCGGCCGCGGCCGAGAAGGCGCGGCAGGTCGCCGCGCAGGCGGAAGCGGCGGCGACCGCCGCCGGCGATGCCGCCTCGCGCAAGGCCGGGGAGGCGATGGACTCGGCACAGGATGCGGCGCAGGAGGCTTCCGACCAGGCGAGCAAGGCGGCGGACGACGCCGCCCTGAAGGCGAAGCAGGCCGCGGACGACGCGGACAGCGCGACGAGTCGGGCCATCGACGGCCTCCGGCAGTAGCTCCCCGCCCCCCTTCGAGCGGGCGCTTGACGCTGGAACCCCGCACGCCGATGCTGCGAGGATGCGGGTCGCCCTCGCCCAGCTGAACCCCACCGTCGGGGACCTCGCGGGAAACCGACGCCTGGTCGAGGAGGCCGCGGCCAAGGCGGCGTCCGAGGGTGCCGACCTGGTGATCGTCTCCGAGATGGTCCTCACCGGCTACCCCCCGATGGACCTGCTCGAGCGCGACGGCTTCGTCCGCGATCAGCTCACCGAGCTCGACGCACTGCTGCCCGCGTCCGAGCGGATCGCGATCGCCCTCGGCGCGGTGCTTCCGGTGGCCGGGAACGGACCGCACCGGCTCGCCAACTCCGCGGTGCTCCTGGCCGGGGGGCGGCGCGTCGCCGAGCGGGCCAAGACGCTGCTCCCCACCTACGACGTCTTCGACGAGACCCGCTACTTCGTCGCCGCCGATCATCGGGAGCCCGTGGTGTTCGGGGAGCGCGAGGTCTCGATCGGACTCACCGTGTGCGAGGACACCTGGGTCCACGAGATCGGCTACCCGGTGGATCCCGTCGGCGAGCTCGCCGCTGCGGGCGTCTCCCTCGTTGCGAACCTGTCGGCGTCGCCGTGGCACGTCGAGAAGGGCGCCGCCCGGCGGCGCATGATCCGCGATCTCGCCCGCCTCCATCACGTCCCCATCGCCTTCGTGAACCAGGTCGGCGGCAACGACGAGCTGATCTTCGACGGCGGCTCCTTCGCGGTCGACGCCGAGGGCCGGGTGCTGGCCGCGCTGCCCCACTTCGAGCCGGGCTTCGCGGTCGTGGATTTCGACGCGCCGCCTTCGGACCCCGCGGAAGCGAAGCTCGCCGAGCTCGATCCCGTGACGGAGCTGGAGACCGGCCTCTGTCTCGGAATCCGCGACTACTTCCGGAAGCAGGGACTGCCCCCGGGCGCCGTGGTCGGTCTCAGCGGCGGCATCGACTCGGCGGTGACGGCCCATCTCGCCGTCGAGGCCCTCGGCCCGGACCGGGTGCTCGGCGTGGCGATGCCCGGACCCTTCTCGTCGGAGCACAGCATCCAGGATGCCGAAGATCTCGGCCGCAACCTCGGCATCGAGGTGCGTCGCGTCGACATCCGGCCGATCTACGAGGCGTACCGGGGCGTGTTCCGCACTCTCTTCGGCGAGCGGGACGACTATGGCGTCGCCCAGCAGAACATCCAGTCGCGCATCCGGGGCGCCATCCTGATGGCGGTCTCGAACGCCGAGGGCCGGCTGGTGCTCGCCACCGGAAACAAGAGCGAGCTCTCGGTGGGCTACTGCACGCTCTACGGCGACACCGTCGGCGGGCTGGCGGTGCTCGGCGACGTCTACAAGCGCGACGTCTACGCGCTCGCCCGTCACGCCAATCGGTCGGGCGAACGGATTCCCGCGAGCTCGATCGAGAAGCCGCCCTCGGCGGAGCTCGCGCCCGACCAGCTCGACAGTGACGACCTCCCGCCCTACGAGGTGCTCGACCCCCTGCTCGAGCGGTTGATCGAGGGAAGCCCCGTGAGCGGAAGGCTCGGACCCATGGCCGGCGCCAGCGCCGAGACCGTGCGATCCATCGCGCGCCGCGTCGACCGCAACGAGTACAAGCGACGCCAGTCGCCGCTGGTGCTGCGCACCTCGCCCAAGGCCTTCGGCGTCGGGCGGCGGCTTCCGATCGTCCACCGCTACGACGGCGAGTGATCCCCCGCCCGGAAGATCAGCCGGCGGTGGTGGCCGCGGCTTCTTCGGTCAGGGCGCGGACGTTCTCTGCGCGCGCGCCGCGGGGCCCTTCCTGGACCACGTACTCGACGACGTCTCCCTCGGAGAGCGAGTCGTAGTCGGTGGCTCCGAGCCCGGAGCGGTGGAAGAAGACTTCCTTGCCGTCGTCGCCGCGCACGAAGCCGAAGCCCCGGTCGCGAACGAGCTTCTTGATCTTGCCCTTCACCTTGGGGCCGCTGGGCACCGCGCGCTGGGCGGCTCCTCCCCGGCGGCCGCGGCCTCCCCGACCCCGCGAGCGCGGCGCGCTGTAGCGGTCGGTCAGCACGAACTCTTCCCGGAAGAGCTTCACCGCGACCACCAGGTCCTGCATGTCGTCCAGCTCGGGACTCAGCAGCACTTCCTCGTCGCCCGCGTCGACGACCCCGTAGCGCAGGCCGGTGTTCCGGTGGGTGACCCGCGAACCTTCCTCGATATCGTCCATCGACAGCATGGCAAGCGCCCTCTCGCGCGGCTACGCGGCTGCGCGGCCCCACGGCCCCGGCAAGCAACGACCGCCCCTGGTTCAGGACTGATTCAGGAGCACCGGAAAATGTAATGAGCCAGGCAGGTTAGAAGACGGATGGGGTTCGGTCAAACGGACGTGTCGGGGCGCGGCTCGGCTATCCTGCGGTTCCCCCCTCGATCTCGAACCGGAACGAGGGCTTGCGCATGCGACGAACGAGCGGTCTCGCACTCGCCCTGGTGTTGGGTCTGCTCCCGGCGGGTCCGGCCCCCGGCGAGGACGAGCCCCGGACCCTCCGGGTGGGCACCAGCGGCGACTATGCACCCTTCTCATCGGTGACCGGGTCCGACCCGGTGGAGTTCCAGGGATTCGACGTCGCCCTGGCCCGGGCCTACGCCGAGGACCGCGAGCTCGCCCTGGAGTTCGTTCGCTTCAGCTGGCCGGACCTCCTCGCGGACCTCGCAGCCGGGCACTTCGACGTCGCCATGAGCGGCATCACCGTGCGCCCGGACCGATCCGCCCGCGGAAACTTCTCGGTGCCCGTGGCGGAATCCGGCGCCGTTGCGCTGGTTCGGGAGCCCGACCGCTGGCTCGACCTCGACGACCTCGACAACCGCCTCGCGCGGGTCGGGGTGAACGCCGGGGGGCACCTGGAACACGTCGCCCGCCTCCGCCTCCCCTCCGCCACCTTGATCGCGATCCCGGAGAACGCCCTGGTGCTTCGCGCCCTGGTCGACGAGCTGATCGACGCCGCGGTGACCGACACCGCAGAGGTTCCGGGCTGGGCGAGCCAGCTGAAGGGCTCGGCGGTCTTCGGTCCCTTCACCCGGGACCGGAAGGCCTTCCTCACGGGCCCGGACTCGGCCGAGCTCGCCGCGGACCTCGACGCCTGGCTGCTGGCCCGAGGGGCCGACGGGGACCTCGACGCGCTGCGCGCCGAGTACCCCGGCGTCGACCCGCCGGAGACCGAAGGGGTGCTGGGCGCGCTGCTGGCCGCCGTGGACGAGCGGCTCTCCCTCATGCCGCTGGTCGGCGTCGCCAAGCGCGACCAGGGCATTCCCCTGGAGGTGCCCGAGCGCGAGGCGCTCGTCCTCGACCGGGCGGTCGAGGCGGTCGTCGCCACCGCGAAGCGCGACGGCGTCGAGCCCCCGCCCGAGGCCGCCGTCCGCGCGTTCTTCCACGCCCAGATGGACGCGGCGAAGCAGGTGCAATGGGCGGCGGTGCAGGACGCGGACTACGACCCGCCGGCCCCCCACCCCAGCGTGGTCGGCGAGCTGCGCCCGGCGCTGCTCCGGATCGGCCGGCGCATCGCCGCGCTCGCGGTCGCGCTGCCCCCCGGGCAACGGCCCGACGAGGTGGTCGAGGCCGCGCGCCGGGACCTGCGCTCTCCCTACCTGTCGAGCGCGGCGATCGACGCCATCGGAAAGGCCATCGGTGCGCTGCGCGCCGGGCCCGGGAAGACTCAGCCTCGGGTGACGAGCCGCGCGATCCCCCCGGCGACCAAGGGCAGCAGCGCGCAGGCCCCGTAGCGGAGCGCTGCCACCCGCCAGCCCAGGATCGGAATCTCCCAGGCCACGAAGCGATGCAGGGCGAGGAGCGCCCAGGCGGTGAGGAACACCACGACCACCGCGGGCGTCGCGCCCGCCCGCACCATCACCGCGGCGATGGGCATCGAGACGAAGGGCCCCGCCGGCGTGATGATCCCGGCGCCCCAGGCGATCGCGATTCCCCGCCAGCCCGAGTCCGCGCCGAGGGTTTCGCGGACCCAGTCATGGGGGATCAGCACCTCGGCGAAGCCCGCGGCCAGGAAGGCGAGGAGCAGCACGAGTCCGTAGCGGATCAGGAGCGTGGCGCCGCCCGCGAGCCCCTCGGCGAGCAGGTCGCCTCCGCCCTGCCGGTAGGCGACCAGCCCCAGGCCGAGCACCATCACGCCCATCAGGATCGCCGTCGCGTCGATCACGGGTCCTCTCTTCGCCATCAGTATCCCGTGGAGCGCGCGCGGTGGCGCGGGCGGGCCTTGATCTCCGGGCGCTGGCCCCGATTCCAGAGCAACCCGTCGAGGTCGCGCGCGGTGGTGCGAACGCCGCGGTCGCCGAGGGCGGACACCAGGCGCTCCACCGCGTGCACCGCCACCGCGCGGATCTCCACCTCCTCGGGCGAGCCCGGATCGAGGCGCTCGCCGGCGTCGATGCGCCGCGCGAGCGCGTCGTCGTAGACGAGCGCTCCCTCGCAGCGCAGCACGTGGGGGACCAGGTTGTCGGCGAAGAGCGTGAGGCGATCGAGGTCGTCGAAGTGTCCGGGACCCTTCCCCTCGAAGGCCGCCGCGAGATCCGACGCGGTGATCTGGGCGCGCTTGTAGAAGGGCACCTCGAGATCCTCGTAGCGACTCACGTCCCGGAAGAAGGGCATGGTCTCGAGGATCGACAGCAGGCGCGCCGCCGATCCCTCGGCCTCGGCGACCAGTGCCGCGTAGCGGCCGTCGAAGCGCTCGAGCAGCACTCGCCCGAGATCGCCGAGGGCCCGGGCGAAGAGATCCATCAGCTGCGCCGCGTCGGGATCGGGATCCCGTTGACCGAAGACCTCCGCACACGCCGGCCCGCTGAGCTCGCAGAGCTCCCGGGCGGTCCAGGCGCCGGCGCGGTCGAAGCGTTCGCGCAGCCGGGTCGCGATGGAGAGATACCCCGACTTGCCGGGAACCTTCGCGAGGTGGGGGAACCAGCCCGATCCGAAGTTGACGGTGTCGATGCACAGCACGAAGGCCAGCGTCGCGTCGTCGTCGCCGAGGTGGCGATGCGCGGGATCGAGGGACGGCGCGGCCGCCGCGGCCCCCGCGATCCCGTCGGCGAGCTTGGCGAGGCCCGACGCGTCGATCTGCACCCTTCGTGCGCGTCGGGTCACCTCGGCGCAGGCGTCCCGGATCCGGTCGAAGACGTCGCGGCTCACGCGGGGGGACCGTAGACGGTGAGCGCCCGGGGCAGCACCTCGATCCGGGCGGGCAGCGTGCCCAGGGGCTCGCCGTCGATCTCGAGGGCGGTCGCTCCGGCCGGGGCTTCCGCCTCCAGCACCCGTCCCCGGCGCACCTCCACCGCGTCGTCGTCGACGTGGGTCCCGCGGTAGAGCATCGGCAGGCGGACCAGGAGCTGGCGGCGGTTCAGGTCCTTGATCATCACCACGTCGAAGCGCCCGTCGTCGATGGCGGCGTCCGGGGCCACCGTCATCCCCCCGCCGAAGTGGCGGCCGTTGGCGGCGGCGGCGAGCACCAGGGGCCCCTCGTAGGCGAGCTCGCCGTCCACCCGCAGGGTGACGGGTTCGGGGCGGAAGCGCGCGATGCACTGCACCGTGCTGATCAGGAAGGCGACGCTCCCTCCGAACATCCGGGTGGTGGTGGCGGTCCGCTTCACGATGTCGCCGCTCACCCCGATGCTCGTCACGTTCGCGAAGTACACCACGGCGCGTTGACCGGACGGGTCCCGGAACGAGACGCGTCCGGCGTCGACCTCCCGCGCCCGGCCCTCGGCGATGCAGGTGAGCGCACCGGCGAGATCCTTCGGAATGCCGAGGGTGCGACGCAGGTCGCCCCCGGTGCCGAGGGGCAGGAGGCCGAGGCGCGCGTAGGAGCCCAGCTCGTTGGCGAGCAGCCCGGTGACCACCTCGGAGAAGGTCCCGTCCCCGCCGGCGACGACCACCCGGTCCACCCCCGAGCGCACCGCCTCCCGGGCGATGCGGGAGGCGTCCCGGGGCGCTCGGGTGTGCTCCACCTCCAACGCCCCGAGGCGCGCGCGCACCTGGGGCTCGAGCCGCCTCCAGCGCCGGCCGGTGGCCCCGCCGTTGCTCTGCGGATTGACGATCACCAACGTCCCGGCCGGCATGGGCGCATGGTAGCCGTCCAGACGCCCGAAACGGGGCGTTTCCGGGCCCCTGGAGGCCGATTCCGCGCGCTCAAGGGCGGTACGGCGGAGGGTCGATAAGACCGCGCATGGCCCCGTATCCGCTCACGCTGGAGCTCACCATCCTGCTGGCCGCATGGCTCTGCCTGGGCGTCTTCCAGAAGGAGCGGGGAACCCCCGGTCGCTACACCTTCATCCTGCTCGGCGTCTCGGGAGCGGTCTGGTGTCTGGGCGAGCTCGCCCAGGTGCGCGGGATCGCGGACGAGGTCGTCACCGACCGCATCAAGTACGCGGGGATCCTGTCGCTCCCGGCCTTCTGGCTCGGCGTCGCCGCCCACGGCGCGCGCCTCGACCTGGCGCGCCGGGTGGCGTGGTTTCCACTGGTGCTGCTCGCCCCCCAGATCTGCGCCTACGCGCTGCTCTACGCGGGGCCCTGGGGGAGCCTCTTCCTCACCACGGTTCCCTCGGGCGACGACCTGCGCGGGCCGCTCTGGTGGATCCTGACCGGCTTCAACTACGCGCTGGTGATCGCGGGCTCGTCGATCCTGGTCTCCACCGCGATCACCCGTCGCAGCGGCGCCTGGATCCGCCAGCTGATGCTCGGCATCGCGAGCTTCTTTCCCCTGGCCGCCAACGCGGCCTACCTCTACACCGGTCTCAGCTGGTCCTACGACCCCACGCCCGCGGTGTTCGGCATCTCGCTGCTGGCCCTGCGAAGCGCGGCCTTCTCGGGCGGACTGCTCCAGATCCTCCCGGTCTCCCAGCAGGATCTCCTCTCCCAGCTCCCGTTGCCGGTGCTGCTCACCGACCGCCGGGGCATGGTGATCGCCATCAACCCCGAGGCCGAGCGCTGGCTCGGCGTCCCGGCCCGGGAGGCCCTGGGCCGCGCCCTCGAGGCCATCCTCGATCGAACCGAGCGCGACGTCCATCCCAATGCGTCGCCCCTGCGAAGCCACGGCCACGAGACCGGCCAGCTGGTGCTGCTCGCGTCGAAGCGTCCGCGCTAGGCCGCGCTTCGGCCCGGTGCGGGCCGGCCCCGGGGTCGGCCGGCTACGCGCGGAGCACGTTCAGCGCGGAGCCCGCCTTGAACCAGGCGATCTGCTCCTCGTTGAGCGTGTGCTTCGTCTCGACGGCGTCTTCGCTGCCGTCCTCGTGATGGAACGTCACCGTGACCGGTCGTCCGGGCGCGAGGTCGGCGAGGCCGGTGACCGACACGCGATCGGTCTCGCGAACCTTGTCGTAGTCGTCGGGGTCGACGAAGGTGAGCGGCAGCACGCCCTGCTTCTTCAGGTTCGACTCGTGGATGCGCGCGAAGGAGCGCACGATCACCGCCGCGGCGCCGAGCAGCCGGGGCGACATCGCCGCGTGCTCCCGGCTCGACCCCTCGCCGTAGTTGCCGTCTCCGACGACGGCCCAGCGCAGGCCCGCTTCCTTGTAGCGGCGCGCGAGCACCGGGTACTTGACGCCCCGCTCGCCGGTGAGCTGGTCCAGCCCCTCCCCGGTCTTGCCCGTGAACGCATCGACCGCGCCCTCGAACATGTTGTCGCTGATGTTCTCGAGATGGCCGCGGAAGCGGAGCCAGCGTCCCGCCGGGGAGATGTGGTCGGTGGTGCACTTGCCCTTCGCCTTGAGCAGCAGGGGCATGCGCTCGAAGTCGCGGCCGTCCCAGGGCGCGAAGGGCTCGAGCAGCTGGAGGCGTTCGCTCTCGGGCGAGACCTCGACCGCCACCGATTCCCGGTCCGCGGGCGGGTCGGCGTAGCCCGCGCGGCTCGCGACGAAGCCATCGGGCGGAATTTCGGGGGCCTGGGCGGGGGCGGTGAGCCGGAAGCTCCCCTTCTCGCCCTGGATCTCGTCGTGGAGCGGATCGACCGCCAGGCTCCCGGCGAGCGCATACGCGACCACCACCTCGGGGCTCGCGATGAACGAATTCGTACCGGTGTTGCCGTCGTTGCGGCGCCGGAAGTTCCGGTTGTAGGAGTTGATGATCGAGTTCTCCTCGCCCTCGCCGATGTCGTCGCGCTTCCACTGGCCGATGCAGGGTCCGCAGGCGTTGGCGAGCACCGTGGCGCCGATCTCCTCGAAGCTCGCGAGCTGACCGTCTCGCTCGATGGTGAGGTGGATCTGCTCGGAGCCGGGCGTCACCCACAGCGGCGACTTCGCCCGGGCGCCGTGGCCGGCCGCCTGGCGCGCGACGTCGGCGGCGCGCTCGAGGTCTTCGTAGGAGGAGTTGGTGCAGGATCCGATCAGCGCCGAGGAGAGGGTCACGGGATAGCCGTTCTCGGCCGCGTCCCCCGCCATCTCCGAGACCGGCCGCACCAGGTCCGGGGTGTGGGGGCCGGCGACGAAGGGCTCGAGGCTCGACAGGTCGATCTCGACCACCACGTCGTAGAAGCGCTCGGGATCGGCCTCCACCTCCGGGTCGGCGCGGAGCAGCTCGGCGCGGGCGTTGGCGAGATCGGCGAGGGCCTCCCGGCCGGTCGCCTTCAGGTACGCCGCCATGCGCCCGTCGTAGGGGAAGATCGACGTGGTCGCGCCGAGCTCGGCGCCCATGTTGGTGATCGTTCCCTTCCCCGTACACGAGATCGATTCCGCGCCCGGCCCGAAGTACTCGATCACCCGGTTGGTGCCCCCCTTCACGGTGAGGGTCTTGCAGACCGAGAGGATCACGTCCTTGGGCGACGCCCACCCGTCCAGCCGTCCGGTGAGGTGCACGCCGACCAGATTCGGGTGGAGCACCTCCCACGGAAACCCCGCCATCACGTCCACCGCGTCGGCGCCGCCGACGCCGCAGGCGAACATGCCGAGGCCGCCGGCGTTCGGCGTGTGGGAATCGGTTCCGATCATCATGCCGCCCGGGAACGCGTAGTTCTCGAGCACCACCTGGTGGATGATGCCGGCGCCCGGCCCCCAGAAGCCGATGCCGTAGCGCGCCGAGGCGCTGCGCAGGAAGTCGTAGACCTCGCGGTTGGTCTGGGACGCGATCTTCATGTCGGCCCGGGCGCCGACGTAGGCCTGGATCAGGTGGTCGCAGTGCACCGTGGTGGGCACCGCCGTCTCGCTGCGGCCGGCGAGCATGAACTGCAGCAGGGCCATCTGGGCCGTGGCGTCCTGCATGGCGACGCGGTCGGGACGCAGGGCGATGTACGAGCGGCCGCGCTCGAGCCCGGCGCCCGCGGGATCGTCGAGGTGGCCGTGAAGCACCTTCTCCGCGTAGGTCATGGGACGACCGAGGCGCTCTCGAACGGTCTCGAGCTTGGTGGCGATGGAATCGTAGGCGGCTTCGACGAGCGCGGGCGTCGTCTCGATGACGGACATGGCTCTTCCTCCGGTGGCGGAAGATTAGCGCAGCGCCGACGACAGCTCGGCGAGCAGATGGGCCGACGCGTACGCGGCCTTGCGAAAGTCGTCGAGGTCGAGGCTCTCGTTCTCGCCGTGGGCGTTGCAGGGAGGGTCCTCGAGACCGAGCAGCAGCGCGGGGACGCCGCCGAGCACCTCCGAGAAGGGTCCGACGAAGGGAATCGTCGCCCCGCAGCCGATCGTCACCGACTCGCGGCCGAAGCCCTCGGCGAGCGCCCGTCGCGCGGCGTCGAAGGCCGGGCCCTCGGCGGTCGTGCGCCATCCGGGCACCGCCGCGCCGGGGCGGGCCTCGATCGACACACCGGCGGGAGGTGAGGCCTCGAGGAAGGCGACGAGACGGGAGCGGACGCGCTCCGGATCCTGACCCGGCGCGATCCGCACCCCGACGCGCGCCTTCGCCTCGGCCATCAGCTGGTTCGCGGCGCCGGCGAGGGGCATGCCCTCGAGTGCGGTGGCGGCGAGGCAGGGCCGGTGCCAGAGCCGCTCGTAGGGCGAGCGCTCGCTCTCGCCCACCAGCGCCGCCCCGGGGAGCATTCCCGCGTCGGTGCGAAACGCGTCGGCGTCGAAGGGCAGCGAGGCGAGGTGCGCGCGTTGCTCGGCGTCCACGGGCGGCACGTCGTCGAGGAGTCCGGGCACGGTGATGCGTCCCTGGTCGTCCACCAGTCGGGAGAGCATCCGCGCCAGCGCGGTCGCGGCGTCGGGAACCGGCCCCCCCCACATCCCCGAGTGGATCGGGTGATCGAGGGCGCGGACTGCGACGTCGACCAGCACCAGTCCGCGCAGGCTGGTCGTGAGCGAGGGGAGACCCGTCGCCAGGTTCTGGGTGTCCGAGAGGATCAGCACGTCGGCGTCGAGGCGCTCGCGGTGGCGGCGCAGGAAGTCGGCGAGGTGTCCGGAACCGATCTCCTCCTCGCCCTCGACGATCACCTTGACGTTGATCGGAAGCGCACCGGTCGCGCCGAGCCAGCCGCCCAGAGCCGCGAGGTGGAGCATGAGCCCGGCCTTGTCGTCGACCACCCCGCGGCCGTAGAGGCGACCGTCCTCGCGAAGCGTCGGCTCGAAGGCCGGGGTTTCCCAGTGCTCCAGCCGGCCGGGGGGCTGCACGTCGTGGTGCGCGTAGACGAGGGCGGTGGGCGCCGAGTCCCCCGCGTGGAGCCAGTCGGCGACCACATAGGGATGGGCGTCCCCCTCGCGCAGGATCTCGACGTGCTCGAGGCCGGCTCCGGCGAGCAGTCCCACCACGGCCGAAGCCGAGCGCTCCAGCTGCTCGGGATCGAAGCCCGCCGCCGAGACGCCCGGGATGCGGGAGAGCAACACCAGGTCGTCCACGGTCCGCTCGAAGCCCGAATCGATCGCCTCGATGACCTTCCGCGGCGCGCCCATGGGCGGAAGCCTAGCCATTCTCTCCGCTCGGCGGCGCCCGCGTCCCCTCGGATCCCGGCGCGTCGCCGCATGGATGATTCGGGTGGGCGTCCTGTAGGATGGGCGCCCATGGAACCCCGATCCCGACGCGTTCCCGGAGCCCACGGCCTCGATCTCCACCTGCTCGAGTGGAGCGACGAGGGCGTTCCCCTGCTCCTGCTCCACGGCTTCGGCAACGAGGCCCACATCTGGGACGACTTCGCCCCGACGGTGGCCCCCCACTACCGGACCCTCGCCCTCGACCACCGGGGCCACGGCGATTCGGCGTGGGACCCCGAGCGCCGCTACGAACACGAGACGATGGTCGCCGACATCGAAGCGGTGACCGAGGCCCTCGGCATCGAGCGACTGGTCCTGGTCGGGCACTCGCTCGGTGGACGCATCTCCACGCTCTTCGCCGGCAAGCACCCCGAGCGCATGGCGGGGCTGGTGCTCGTCGACATCGGTCCCGAGCTCGACCCCCGAGGCCTGATCCGCATCCGCCAGGACGTCGAGTCCGATCGCGAGCCGGTCTTCGCATCGCTCGAGGAGTACGCGCGCATGCTCTCCCTCGCGTATCCGGCGACCCGGCCCGAGACCCTCGTCCACATGGCGCGGCACTCCGCCCGGAGGCGGGAGGACGGACGCTACGTGCTCAAGATCGACCCGGCCCTGCGCGGAGCCTTCGGCGACACCGAGACCGACGAGGAGCGCGAGACGCGCGAGAAGGAGATGACCCGGGCCCAGTGGAGCGCCCTCGAACGCATCACCTGCCCGACCCTGGTGGTGCGCGGCGCCGCGTCGGACGTCTTCGACCCGGACGTCGCCGACCGGATGGTGGACGAGGTGCTCGCCAATGGTCGGCTGGCGGTGGTCCCCCGTTCCGGGCACTCCGTGATGAGCGACAACCCCGAGGGGTTCAACGAGGCCCTCGCCGCCTTCGTCCTCGCTTGAACGGCCCGGGCCCCGGCGACGGGAGTCCGGGGCGACCCGGGTCCCGAGCCGCGGGAGCCCGCGCGGAGGGCTCGGCGCCGCGCGCTGGCGACCGAATATGTGGGGCGGCGCGACGTCCGAGGAGTACCAGAAGACGCACGGCCAAGGGAGCTTGGGGGACTCGCCTGCGCAACCCTCCGGGGCGTGGCGGAGGGGACACCACGCAGGGGACACCACCCGGGGATGGGCTTCGCTAGACTGACGGCACTCGAATGTCGGCGGCGGCCGGCATTCGCCCCCTCGACCGCTCCCCACCGTCCGATCGAATCCATCCGCTCCACCCGAGAGAGCTCGCTTCGAAACGAAACCGGGTGGCATCTGTGACGAGGAGAACGCTTGTGATCTCAGCTTCGGCCCTGACGCGCTCGTGCATGCTCGGCCTGGTGCTCGCCCTTTTCGTTCCGCTCTCCGCTCAGGCCGAGGCGGCGAACCCGCCCGCACCGGCGAGCGACGAGCCCGCCCAGGCGGCGGCCAAGACGGCGGGCCCCTCCGCCGTCGTCGAGTCGCTCCACTCGAGCCTGATCGACGTGATGAAGCACGCCGACAGCCTCGGCTACCAGGGCCGCTACGAAACCCTCGACCCGGTTCTCCGCTCG
>Ga0055451_10000779_pt1 | contig 12839 bp, 11 predicted proteins | sample China_Galinas_PW_3_FD_57745 | JGI IMG/M metagenome (GOLD analysis project Ga0055451, IMG submission 57745) | Wetland microbial communities from San Francisco Bay, California, USA, that impact long-term carbon sequestration - China_Galinas_PWB_D2 | ecosystem: Environmental > Aquatic > Marine >... | reverse complement strand
CTCGAGGAAGCGCTGCGCGGCAGCCACGAATCCCGCGCTGTCGGCCGACGGCGGTGTGCCGAAGAACTCCTGTCGGGCCCCGGGTAGCTGCCGCTGGATCACTCCGTCGAGGCGAATGAACTCGCTGAGTGCCAGGAGCGCGTCCTGATTCGCCGATCGCAGGTCGTCGAACGTGGTCATGATTCCGTGGTGGGTTTCTGCAAAGCCTGCGGACGAGTCGCCGTAGCTGGTCCGGCCCACACGGCCGTCTCCACGACTCGCCGGGCCACACCACATGCCTATCCTGCCGCAAACCGCGGCCCGAGCCTAGGTATCAGCGCTGGCGCCCCGTATCCTCTTGTGTGGCCGCGGCCCTTGTGGGCCCGATCGGCCCTCGGGAAAAGGGGTCTCGAGAAGGGCGGTATGCCGTGACAATACTCAACGTCGAGCTTGGTTGGATCGATCTGACCAGCCTCTCGGTTCTGCTCGTGTTCGGGATCATGGGCCTGTTCCGCGGCTTCCTGTGGCAGACCAGCCGCATCGCGTGCCTCGTCATCGGCTACGTCCTCGCGACGGTGTTCGCAAACGACGTCGCCGCAGTCCTCGAACGGACAACCGTCGTCCAAGGCCGCGTGGCCGTCTACTCGGCATATCTGCTGATCTTCGTCACCGTTCTGCTTCTGCTGAACTTCGTGACGCTGATCCTCGATCGCTTGATCAAGAAGCTCGAGCTGACGTTCTACGACCGCCTCGGCGGCGGCGTGCTCGGCGTCGCGACCGGCGGGGTCGCGGTGGTCGCGGTCGTCGGTGTGCTGTATCTGATCACTCCGAGCGTCGCTCCGGTTGTCGCCGACGTGCGCGCGAGTCACACCGGACGATTCAGCCGGTTCGTCGCCTCGTGGCTGCCGTTTCCCGACGACATCGCCGCGCTCTACACCGGGCCGAAGGAAGACGCGACGGAACAGGTGCCCGGGGAGTCCGGCGGGCAGAACGGCGCGGAAGGCCCCGTGGCTCCGCACGCTGGACAGCAGCAGCCGACGCTCGACCTGCCTCCGGCGCAAGGCAACAAGCGATCGGGGAAGCAAGACGCGGCTCACGGACCCCCCAAATCGGACCGGAAGACGGGAGCCGAGGGGGCATCCGGGCGCACGACCCGCAAGCTCTGAGCAGCGGAACGGCGACACGTCCCCGCTTGGTTCTCAGGCTTCGATCGTCTCCTCGGCCAGGATCTCCGGCGCGACGTCAGCGTTGTAGGCCTCGACGCTCTGGCTGATGCGCATCGAGCAGTACTTCGGCCCGCACATCGAGCAGAACTCGGCTGCCTTGTGCACTTCGTGCGGCAGATCTTCGTCGTGGTACGCGCGCGCGGTCTCGGGATCGATCGACAGTTGGAATTGACGGTTCCAGTCGAACTCGTAGCGAGCCTTCGACAGGGCGTCGTCCCAGTCCCGGGCACCCGGCCGGTGGCGAGCGACATCGGCCGCGTGCGCGGCGATGCGGTAGGCGATGAGCCCCTGCTTGACGTCGTCCTTGTTGGGGAGACCGAGGTGCTCCTTCGGCGTGACATAGCACAGCATTGCCGCGCCGGCGTAGCCGGCCATCGTCGCGCCAATGGCCGACGTGATGTGATCGTAACCAGGAGCGACATCGGTCACGAGCGGACCGAGGACGTAGAACGGTGCCTCGCTGCACAGCTTCTGCTGGAGCTCGACGTTGTACTGGATCTCGTCGAACGGAACGTGGCCGGGGCCCTCGACCATGACCTGGACATCCCTCTCCCACGCGCGGTGGGTCAGCTCGCCGAGCGTCGCGAGCTCGGCGAACTGGGCCTTGTCGCTGGCGTCCGCCAGGCAGCCCGGCCTCAGGCTGTCGCCGAGGCTCAACGAGACGTCATACCGCTGGCAGATCTTCAGGACCTCGTCATAGGCCGTGTAGAGCGGATTCTCGCGCCGGTGCTCGACCATCCACTGGGCCATGATGCTGCCTCCGCGGCTGACGATCTGCGTCAGGCGGGGCCCGACGAGCGGCAGGTGCTCGACGAGGACACCGGCGTGCAGCGTCATGTAGTCGACGCCCTGTTGTGCCTGTTCTTCGATGACCTGGAGCAACAGCTCCTCGGTCAGGTCGCTGACCTTCTCGACGCGCTCCAGCGCCTCGTAGATCGGCACGGTCCCGATCGGCACGACGCTGTGGTCGATGATCGCACGGCGGATCGCCGGAATGTCTCCTCCGGTCGAGAGGTCCATCGCCGTGTCGGCCCCCCACTTGAGCGACCACTCGAGCTTCTCGACCTCGGTTGCGATGTCGTGGGTGATGGCCGAGCTTCCGATGTTCGCGTTGACCTTGCACCGGCTCGCGATGCCGATCGCCATTGGCTCGAGGTTCCTGTGGCGGATGTTGGCCGGGATGATCATCCGACCGCGCGCGACCTCCTGGCGGACGGTCTCGGGAGCGAGGTGTTCGCGTTTGCCGACGAACTCCATCTCCTCGGTGACGACGCCCTGGCGAGCGAGGTGCATCTGCGTGACGTTGCCGTCACCGTTCGTGTGCCGGTACCTGTGCGTACGATGCGGCTCGGACCGCGCGCCGTTGCCTGTCATGAGTTGCTCCTCGTTACGCTTCGCTCGGGGCGAAGGGCCGGATCTCGATCGCGTGGATCTGATCGGGGATCAGCTGCGACACCGTCGCCATGACCATCCGGTGGCGTTCGAGTCGGCTCTGACCCTCGAACTTGTCGGATGTCACGATCACCTGCCAGTGCTGGCCGTCTCCGCGCGCGTCGAATGCCTCGACCCGGGCCCCGGGCAGTCCTTCCTGGATGATCTCGCAGAGTCGTTCTGCTTGCATGTCCTCGCCTTCTTGCCGGTTCACCCTGCCGGATGAGATTGCCGGATGAGATTGCCGGTCGTTCCGTGGTTCGACTACGAAACTCCCACCCTTCGTGAGCCAAGCCGCGATAGATGAGCACGAACCACGGCTGATTCAAGCCTCTTTCCGCGTGCCGCCGGCGGCGCGCCGTTGCGATTCGGCCGACTCGACATCGCTCCTCGCAGCCTGTTGTTGCACAAGGAGCTCGTAGACGACTCCGTTACCACGATTGCTGCCGGTACCCGAGATCGCGAAGTCGTGATCGCGCAGCCACTCGAGCAGATCGGTCTGGATCGGCTCGACGTGAATCGGAAACGGCAGGTGCCCGTCCGCGATCCGGAACCCGATTGTCACCCGCGCCCCGCGCTCGTGGCTGGCCACGTCGAGCGCGACGGTCCCCGGGACCTCGGGAGGCAGCTCCTCGGTCACGCGCTCGAGCAGCAGCACGAGTGCGACGAGGAACGCCGACGGGTCGGTTGCGACACAGACCTGCGGCTCACAATGGAGCTCGACCGCGTAGCGATAGCCGTTGCGCTCGAGCAGCAGGAACTCCTCGAGGCGGCGGACCAACGTCCCGAGGCAGATCCGGTCGCGCGGCGGTGATACGTACGGCGAAGCCGGCTCGCCGAGGAGCAACGCAACGAGCTCGAGGCCGTTGCTTCCGTGCGTCGCCTGATCCTTGAGTCGGCTGAGGCCATGGCGACCCGGTGGCTGGACCTCGAACACCTGCAACTGTGACGACAGCACCGCGAGCACGTTGTTCATGCCGTGGACGACGCCGCGCATCAGAAACCGCAGCGCATGTTCGCGGTAGTGGAGATCGCGCTTCGCGGCTTCTGTCGCACGCGCGCTCGGGACCTCGTGCGATCGAGCTCCGCGAGGCACGGAATCACCCGGTTCCGGCCGCGGATCGGAGAGTCGCGGTCCTGTGGTCGCGCCCAAGGCTGTCCCCCGTCGAATCGACGGCCGGGATTGTAGCCGATTTCGCGGCTTCGATCGACCTTGGCGCAGCGCGCCGAGCAGGGATAATGCACGGATGCGCACCTGCCTCGCTCTCCTACTGTCGGCGACGCTCGGTGTCGGCCAGTCGCGGCTGTTCGACTACGAAGCGAAGGGATTCGAACAGTTCGGCCAACGCGTCGCCCGCGCCGGCGACGTCGACGGAGACGGGGTCGACGACGTGATCGCGTCGGCGCCTGGGCGAGCCGTGTGGGTATTCAGCGGCCAGGACGGGCGCCGGTTGTTGGAGATCGCAGCAGCGGACGGCGAAACGGACTTCGGCGCCACCGTCAGCGCGCTCGACGACGTCGACGGCGACGGCTTCGCCGACTTCGCGATCGGTGTTCCCCAGGCCGGTGGAAGCGGTCCGGGGCTCGTGCTCGTGATCTCGGGCAAGACCGGGCAGCAGCTCAGGACGCTCACGGGCGACCGGCTCGGCGATGCCTGCGGCGCGGCCTTGCTCGCGGTCCCCGACCTCGATCGCGATGGCGTCGCGGAGCTCGCGATCGGCTTGCCGGGGCACGACAACCTGGCCGAGGATTCCGGGCTCGTGCGCATCGTCAGCGGTCGCACGGCCCGACCCTTGTTGTATCGCCCGGGCGCGAGCCGCGGCGAACGTCTCGGCAGCTCGTTGGAGCTCGCTGGCGATTGGAACCAGGATGGCGCGCCCGATCTCGCGGTCGGGGTGCCCGGGGGCGATCTCGTGCGCGTGATCTCGACCAAGGACGCCAGCATCCTGGCAACACTCCAAGGCCCGGCCGGCAGCGAGTTCGGAGCCGCGCTCGCCAGTGCGGAGTTGAACGGCGCCTTTCCCCCCGACCTCTGGGTCGGGGCCCCCGGATTCCGTGACGCGACAGGGCACCGCGGGCGCCTGTCGGCTTGGGCCGGCGGAACCGGGAAGCTCCTGTTCCGCGTCGACAGTCCAGTGGCCGGGAGCGTCGTCCGCACGTTGTCCGGCAAGGCGCCCGGCGAGTGGTTCGGGCGCGGTCTTGCGGCCGCCGGCGATCTCGACGCCGACGGCTACGAAGACCTCTGGGTCGGTGCACCGCTGTCAGGAGCCACGTTCGTCGACGAAGGCGCCGCTCGCCTGTTGTCGGGCAAGGACGGCTCCGAGCTGTTCTCCGTCACCGGAGAGGCCAAGAACGACTTCTTCGGTCAGGTCGTCAGTGCGGCCGGGGACGTTGATCGCGACGGCACCGGTGACCTGCTCGCAACCGCGATGGGCGGTGGCTACGTCAAGCTGATCTCGGGCAAGACCGGACACACGCTGCGCCGGATCCCGGGCGACACGGCGAGCTTCTTCGGGGGGGCGTTGGCGGGCGCCGGTGACCTCGATGCCGACGGCGTGCCCGATCTACTGATCGCCGCCCCGTTCGCGCAGAAGGCATCGGGGCGCGTCGATTGGATTTCGGGCAAGACCGGGACGCTGATCCGCCGGCTTACGGGTCAACCCGGCGCCCTGTTCGGCTCCGCCGTCGCCAGCGCCGGAGACGTCGACGACGACGGACGCTACGACGTGCTGATCGGGGCCCCCGGCGAGAGCGGCGCGCGCGGGGCCGTGTACCTGTTCTCCGGTCGCACGGGCGCGCAGCTTCTGACTGTCACGGGAAAGGCCGCCGGTGACCTGTTCGGGACCGCGATCGTGATCCTGGCTCGCGGGCCCGACGACGGTGCCGAGATCCTGATCGGTGCACCCGGCAACGCCGCGGGATACGTCGAGCGCAGGCTCGCGAGCAACGGTACGTTGCTCGCGACCGTGGCCGGCAAAGCCACCGGCGACGAGTTCGGCAGCGCGCTCGCCGCCCTGCCGATGCACGGCGACCGGGTCCGTTTCGTGGTCGGTGCGCCGATGTCGGGCAACGCCAGCGGCGCTGGATACGCGCAGGTGTTCGAGGACGACACGGTCGTGCTCGAACGCACCGGTGGCCAGCCCGGTGACAGCTTCGGACAACTCGTCGCCGCAGCCGGCGACCTCGCCGTCGCGGCACCGAGCGCTGCCGGTCGCGGTCAGGTCGTCGTCTATGCCGGGCTCGATCCGAGCGTGCGGCTCGGTGAGTCCCTGGCGAGTGTCGGAGATCTCAACGGTGACCAGCGCGAAGACCTTGCTGTCGGCGAACCGGGTTTCCAGCGGGTTCGATTGCTCAGCGGTCGCGACGGCACCGCGCTCGGCGAGATCGCGCGCGAGCTTGCCGGATTCGGCGCCGCACTGGGCACCGCCGATGTCAACAGCGACGGGCTCCTCGACCTCATCGTTGGAACCCGGGCCGGCACGGCATCGGTCTACGCGACGAAGGACCTGGAGCTCGAGTACGACGTGCACGAGCTGTCGCTGGCACAGGGCGGGCGGCAGCGCTTCGATCTCGCGTTCGGCGCGACCGCGGCCGGCAAGCTGTACACGACGCTCGGTACGCTGAGCGGGATCCATCCGGGGCTCACCGTCGGGGCCCATCACCTCGCGATCAACCCCGATACCTACACGGTGCTGACGCTCGCGAACCCGTTCTCCCCCCCACTGATCCAGGGCCGCGGGTTCCTCGACACGGGCGGACGTGCGACCGCCGCCTTCGAGCTACCGCCCCTGCGCGACACGCGCCTGATCGGCGTCGGACTCCACCACGCGGTAATCGTGTTCGGGTTCACGTTCCAGGTCGACGCCATCAGCAACTCGGCGCCGTTGCTCTTGGAACGGTGAAACGGACAAGTTCCGTGAAGGGAGGCGGCGCCGGCGGCCGAAGACACCGACGATGCGCACCTCGGCCCCCACACACCTCGATGCCGGCTCGGCGAACTCGCAAGGACCACGCAGCGAGCTGATCGCTCACCTCAGAGAGATTGCGGCCCGCGTCCAGGTCGACGAGTCGCGGCCCGACCTCGTGTTGCAGGCGATGCTCAACATCGAGCAGTACCTGCGCGGGGTCCTCCCCGATCTCGAAGAGGACCCCGCTGCGGACGGGCCGAACCAAGGAGCCGATCCGGCGATCAGTTGTTGATCCACTCCAGGGTCTTGCCGGCCTTGAACTCGCCGCCTTCGACCTTGCCGTCCATCTTGCACTTCCGCGTGGCGGAGCAGATGTTGTCCTTCTTCATGTCGATCGCGGATCCGACGATCAGCACGGGCTTGCCGTCGATGAGGACCGCGGGCTTGCATTCGGTGACTCCCTCGACCCTCATTGCCTTGTTGCAGTGAGCGCAGCCAACCGTGTATTCCTTGACCTTGACCGCCTCCTTGGCTTCCGTCGAACAACTCGACAGTCCCAGAAGAACCATGAACAACGCAATTCCGAGCTTCTGCATGACTTCCCTCGTCTGAGTGTTGGGGTCCGGCCGGGGGCAACGGCCTGCCACCCGAACGGAGCTTCGAGCGCGATATTCTACGGTCCGCGGACTGCGGAATGACGGTGCGAGCCAAAAACGTTCCCGCGACGTTCGTGACTCCTTGCGTGTTTCGCGCACCCACCGTAGCCTTCGTCCCGCGCGGCCCTGTGGCGGAATTGGCAGACGCGTTTGATTCAAAATCAAATGTCCGTACGGACGTGCCGGTTCGAGTCCGGCCGGGGCCACCACGCTCACCCGACGTTCGCCTCGAGCGCGAGACGCAGCGAGGTCTCGGCTTGCTCGGGACGGTCCTCGCGCATCGCGAGACTCGCAAGCAACGTCAGAAGCCGGGGAGAGGATCCCGTTTCGCGCAGGCAAATGCGCAGCGCGCGTCCGGCTTTGCGCAGGTCCCCGGTCTCGAGCCAGTGCTCGGCCAGCGCGAGCAGCGTGTCCCGGCGTGGAATGTGGAGCAGCAGCCTGCGCGGATCGACCGGTACGGAATCGTGGCGGAGGAGCTCGGCCAACCTCGCCTTGGCCGCCGGCGTCGGAATCGCCTCGAGGACCTGGAGCGCGACCCCGAGCTCACGCCGGGCGAGGTGGAGATCGGCTTTGAGCAGCAACGCCTCCTCGGAGTCGCCGTACCGCAGCGATGACTTGAGAAGCCGCATCGAGTCGTCGAAATCACCGCCTTGCAGCTGTTCCCTCGCCAGGCGGCGGTAGAGCGAGGCCAGCCGCTCGGCGACCTTGGGGTTCTGCTTGCTCGCCTTGTAGCAGCGCTCCCAGACCTCGGCAGCGCGGCGCCCTTGCCCCGTGTCGACGAGACGCTCGGCGAGGAGATCGGCGATCCCGAAGTGCGCGGGCCAGGTCCGGTGGCTGTCGTCGAGGACCTGGAGCACGGACTCCGGCAGGTGGTCGGGGTGCTTCGCGAAGACCCGCGCGTTGAGCTCGGCGTGCGACAGAGCCAGTCGGCCGTCGAGGTCCCGAACCGGGATCCGAGCAAGCTCGGCGCGCGCCTTGCGAGGGAGGTCCGCGGCGAGCTCGAGCCGCGCCAGCTTGAGCCGCGCGTCGATGTCGAGCCCGTAACCGGCCGTCGCCCCGGCGGACAGGTCGACGAGCCTGCCGATGCCCGCAACGCGCCGGAACAGGCGCGCGGCGCGCGCCTCGCGGCCCTGGAGCAGGGCTTCGATGGCGCGCAGATGCAGCGAGAGAACGTAGCGACGCAGCACGTCGATGACTCGGTCGCGCGCAAACAGGTAGACGCCGAGCGCGACGAGCCCGAGCATCACGACGAGCAGGATTGCCCGCCCGAGGCCGGTTCCGGTGAGCGGTGTGATGACCTGCCGGAGCAGCGTGACGATGCTGCCGAACGCGTTGAGCACGGGAGCTACGAGCGCGAGCACGATCAGGAACGGAAGCGCGACCACGAACCGGCGCTGCCACGGGTGCCGCTCGAAGTAGCTGCTGAACACTCGCAGCGGGTTCAACCTTCGGAACCAGCCCTTCATTCGAGTGCCTCGGCGGCGCGGATCGCCTCGAGCAAGACGCTCGACAGCTCGGGGTCGTTCTCGCTCTCACAAAGCGCCGTGAGCACACGCTGCGAACCACGGATGCCGGCCATCGCCCGGGCGATCACGGTCCGAGGATGGCGGTTCTTGCTCGCGCGCAGCTTGCCCCGCCAACCGAGCTGTCCGCGGTAGGCGTCGGCGAGCGCGTCGAGGGCCGGCGTGCCGAGCTCACGCCAGACCGCCGCGATTCGCTCGTCGACCGAGCTCGGGGCCGCCCCGAGACAGCGGACGAGAGCCGGCACGACCTCGGGCCCGGCCGCGACCAACAGGCGCCGGAGCGCGGCTTCGGACTTCGTTTGCGGGTCGCCGTAGCGCGCGACGAGATGTTCGATCGCGGCCGGACCGAACTCGCGCAGGAGCCGCTCGGCACGCGTACACGTCTCGCCTTCGCACTCGAGAAGCCGCACGAGCTCGATCGTGAATCCAGCGTCGGGCCCGCGATCGACCAGCAGGGCGTGGAAGTCCTCGATCGTGGCCGCGTCGCAGCGCGCGAGCGCCAGCGCCATCGCGTCGGGGCGGTCGAGCGCGGGATCGCGCAGCACCGCGTCACGCAGAAACGACGGCTGTCCCGGTCCGGCGGCGAGCAGCTGCGAGAGGTCTTCACACGGCACCGAGCCGAGGTGTCGGACCACTTCGACCGGCGAGTAGCACCGGGAGACCTCGTCGAACGTGCTCGCATCCGCGAGTCCGACGAAGTAGTCCAGCACGAGCGCACGCAAGCCGGGATCGGCGAGCGCCCCGCCGTCGTGGAGCAGGCCACGGAACACGTTGATGGGCTCCGGACCGAGCCTTCGCGCGAGCGCCGCGAGCAGCGGATCCGCGTTGCGCGCCGGGCGCAAGCGATCGAGAACCCGGCGACTGCGGTCCTGATAACGGCTCCGCGCGGCCAGGAGCGCGTGCGGAAACGACTGCCCGAGCGCCACCAGGACCTCGCGCAGCTTCCGGCTGTCGTGTTCGACCGCCACCTCGAGCGCCGGGAACACGGCTTCGCTGCCCGCCTCGCCGAGCTCGTCGGCCGCCGCCTCGTCGCCCGCGGCCACGCGCTTTGCGAGCCGGCGAAACCACGCTTCGTTTTCCTCGATCTCGTCGAACAGCTCGTCGGGCCGCGACAGCTCCGCGGTCATGACCGACTCGCGGTAGATCGGCAGTGCAGGGCTCGTGCACGCCGGACACGTCTCGGGCACGACTGCGACCTCTCGCCCGGCGCCACAGGTCGCACAGACCGACTCGGGAAACAGGTCCGTCAGCGCGGCATGGATTTCGCCCGCGCGGGACATGTCGCCGGTTCCGAGCAGTCGCTCACCGTTGTGCAGAAGGACCCGGCCGCGCTGTGCGATCGGATTCGCGAGGTCGTAGCCGAGGCTCTCGCGAAACAGCGCCTCGGCCTCGTCACGCCGGCCGCGACGCATGCACGCGCGTCCGGCTTCGGCCGCCAGCTGCCCGAGCCGTTTGCGCAACACGGGGTCGCGGGTACGCGAGAACAACACCCGTCCGGCGCCCAGCGCCTCTTCGGACCGCCCGGTTTCCTGGCGAAGCGACATCGCGGTCTCGAGCAGACCGACGTGGTGAGGCCACGATGCGAGCGCTTCGTCGATGCACGCCAGCGCATCGGCCGGTCGGCCCGCGGCCCGCAGGTCGTTTGCGATCGCGAGCTCGACGCCGGGCGCCTCCACGTCGAAGACCTGGCGCGCCTCCATGTGCACGCGATGTGCTTCGGCCGGTTCGCCGAGATCGAACAGGGCGTCGCCGAGCGCGAGTCGTGCACCGACGTTCTCGGGATCGGCTTCGACGACCGGAGTCAGGAGGTTGCGCGCGGCCTCGGCATCGCCCGCGAGCCGGGCTTCGACACCTTCGAGATACGAGCGCAGCTGCTTCCGGCCTTCCAGGCTGGTGAGCGCGCGCCGGACCGAGAACAGGGTCCACAGCACGACGACGGCGACGAGGGTGAGCACGACGGACTGGAGAACGAGGGGGTCCTCGAGCCAGTCCAGGACGCTCGGGGCAGCGAAGGCCGAAAGCCGCATGGCCGGCTCACGAGTCGAAGAGGCCCGCGAGGCAATGCTCCAGCCCGATATTGAGGCCGGAGAGCGACTCGACCCGGCGCGCGGCCAGGCACAGGCCCGGCATGAACGCGCTGCGGTTGAACGTGTCATGGCGGAGCGTCAGGAGCTCCCCGGCTGAACCGAACCACATCTCCTGGTGGGCCAAGAGCCCAGGCAACCGCACCGAGTGAATCGGAACGTCGTCGACCCGCCCGCCGCGGAACTCGGACCGATCGCTCATCGGCGTCGGCTCCAGGTGCGCAGCCGCGCGGGCCGCAGCCAGACGCCTGGCGGTGTCGCGGGCCGTCCCCGACGGGCTGTCGACCTTGTTCTCGTGGTGCAGCTCGAGGATCTCGAAGTCGGCATAGATCCGCGCCGCCTGTTCGGCCATGCGTTGCAGCAGAACGACGCCGAGCGAGAAGTTCGGAACGATCAACACCGGCTTGCCATGCTCGGCCACGAGCCCGCGCCAGTCCTCGATCTGCTCGTCGGTCGCTCCACTCGTCCCGATGACGAGCGAGAGGCCGGCCCGGATCATCTCCGGCACTCCGTCCGCGAGCGCCGCCGGGGCCGTCAGATCGATGGCGACGCGGGCGCCGGACTCTCGTACCGCGTCGCTGACCGAGTCACCGAGATCGACCGCCGCGACGAGATCGAGGTCCGCGGTGGCTTCGATGGCCGCGACCGCGGTCGTGCCCATGCGGCCCTTGGCACCCCGAACGAGAACGGGAATGGGTTGGTCCATGGCCAGAGCTTCGACGACTCGGAGTCAGGATGCAACTCCGGTCGTGGACAGTCAGGCGGAGCCGGCTTCGACTGCCGCGGGGCGCTGCGGCGACACACGGTCGTGCGCTGCCGGGTGCAGCCTGGGCGCGTCGTCCAGCGCGTAGGCGACCATCTGCTCGATCAGGTCCTCGAACGAGATCCCCGACGCCCGGGCTGCCTTGGGCAACAGACTCTCGGGCGTCAGACCCGGGATCGTGTTCGTCTCGAGCAGGTACAGACGCCCGGCGCTGAGTATCATGTCCGTGCGCGAGAACCCGCGACAGCCGAGCAGCTCGTGGGCCTGGATCGAGACCTCTTCCACGTGCTGGCGGTCTTCGTCGTCGAGCAGCGGCGCCGGGCACAACTCCTCGACCGCCTCGGCATCGTACTTCGTCTCGTAGTCGAAGAAGCTCGCGCGAATCGGGGTGATCTGGACCGGCGGCAGGGCCCGGAGTGGACCGCCGCTGTTTCCCAGCACCCCACACGTCAGCTCGAGCCCGGTCAGCCCCTCCTCGATCACCCAGTCGGTGTCGTGGTTGCGCACGTTCTGCAGCGCAGTCGCGAGCTCCCAGCGCCGGGTGACGCGCGAGACGCCGAGCGACGAGCCGCAGTTGTCCGCTTTGACGAAGCACGGGTAGCCGATCTCGGCGTTCTCGAGGGCGCGCTCGACCGCGCGCGCGTTGGCACGGCGTGCAAACTGCGGATCGGGAACGAAGGCCCGCGGCATGTCGAGCCCTGCGCCGGTGAACACGAGTCGCGTCAACCGCTTGCTCATGCCGACCGCCGACGCGGTCACGGCCGATCCGACATACGGGATGCCGGCGTGCTCGAGGCACGCCTGGATCGTTCCGTCCTCGCCGTCACGGCCGTGCAGCGCCGGGAACACGACGCCGACGCCTCGCGCGTCGAGCTCGCGCAACGCGTGGAACGCATGCTCGGGCGGCGCGGCCTGGCCAAGCTCGAGAATTCGCTCCGGGTTGAACTCGGTGGCTCCGGCCGCGAGGGCCAGACGCCGTGACGAAACCCGGTGCCACGAGCCGTCGGGCGCGATCCACACGAGTTTGGTCGGATAGTCCCGTGTCACGAGTGCACGGACGACTTCGGTCGCAGAAGCGAGCGAGACTTCGTGTTCGCTCGACGAACCGCCAGCAAGAACAGCAACAGTCGTTTTCATAGATCCCCTCCCAAGGACGCCGCGCATCTTAGCCGAGGCAGCCGGCGCCGCAAACCGGCGGGAAGGAACCAGGCGCTAGTGGTGTGTCTCAGAAGTTCGGGGCATAAGTTTCGGAGTCATCTGTGTCGCTGC
>Ga0055451_10000777_pt1 | contig 12860 bp, 11 predicted proteins | sample China_Galinas_PW_3_FD_57745 | JGI IMG/M metagenome (GOLD analysis project Ga0055451, IMG submission 57745) | Wetland microbial communities from San Francisco Bay, California, USA, that impact long-term carbon sequestration - China_Galinas_PWB_D2 | ecosystem: Environmental > Aquatic > Marine >... | reverse complement strand
CCTGCACGTGGATGCCGCCGCCGTAGTTCCACGACGTGCCATCAGACTCGTTGCCCGTGATCCGGTTACCGTCGATCGTCGGGGAGCAGCCGCCCGACGAGCTGCCGATCAGGATCCCGGCCCCGTCGTTGCGTGACCCGGTCAAACGTCCGCCCGCGATCGTGAACCCTTCGATCACGGTCGCGCCGGTGAGCTTGCCCGACATCGTGATCACGCGGCCGTTCTTGCCACCGTCGATCGTCGTCTGCGCCGCGCCCGACTCGGAGATCAGGCGAATCCCGTCGACCGACGGCCACGTCAGGTTCTCCTTGTAGGTGCCTGCGGCCACGAGGATCGTCGTTCCTTTGTTCGCGGCCGCGAGCGCCGCGGCAATTGTTTTGTGTTGTGCCGGCACGCGCAGCACTTGCGCAGCGGCGAGAGAAGTGAGGCTGAGCCACACACACGGCAGGAGCAGGGTACGCATGCGGGCTATGGTATCGCGTTGCGAACGCCCGGGAGGTCGCGATGTCTCCCGCCGGCGGGATCGGCAGGCATTCCACGGGGATGGTTTCCCGTTTCAGGGCACGGGCAGGGGCAGGGGAGCTTCGTGTGATGAACCGCCGCAGCTAGCTGCGGCGGTTCATCACACGAAGCTACAGATCCTCGGCCAGCGCCTTGCGCTGAACCGGCGTGAGCTCGGCGCGCAGCTCGAGCGCGGGATGCGAGCAGCCGACCGCGATCGGCGCGACGCCGTCGCAAGCGAACTTCAGGTATTGCACCGATGACAACCGGTCTTCGCCGACCTGGCGGGGATCGAAGGTCGCTTCGCAGCGGGCCCCGTTCTCGAGCTCGAGCCACACGTACTTCGGAAGATCGCGCCACTCGCGTAGCTTGGCGTCGCGCTCGACGGGGTCCTCGATCTCGATCAGCAGCGTGCAGGACAAGGCTCCGTCCGGAGCGAGCAAATCGTTGTACGTCTCGATCTCGTGGGCGATCGCCGCCTCGTCGCTCTGCTTCTCGATGCGCAGCATCTCGTGGACCTGGTCGCGCATCGTCTCGAAGTTCTCGAACAAGAACGTCAGGTTGTCACCGAGATGGACGCGGCGGCGCGACTTCGTGCTCATCACGGACGCACGCATGCGGTCGCGCTCTCGCGCGTAGGTCTTGAGGTCGAGAATGTCCTCGCGGGTCAGCTTTCGCATTCGGGCACCTTCTTGCTGAAGCCGTCTTCACGGTAGGCGCGGGCCAGAATCGTCATCGGGTGCATCGGTTTCCGGCCTGCGTGCTGTGCGAACTGCAGCGCGGCGAGCGGGCAGTCGGTGGCCCACACCTCCGCGTCGGCCTCGGCCATGCCATCGAACGCTTTCTTGCCGATGCGCTGCGACGGTTCGAAGCCGTTGACAGTCATCGCGTACGTGCCGTTGTGCCCGCAGCACTCCATCGTCAGCATCGGGGTGACACCCGGGATCTTGCGCAGCAGGTCGCGGCCGCGGAAGCCGATCGCCTGCGCGCGCAGGTGGCACGGCGCGTGGTAGGCGACCCGCTCGCCGGGTGTGGACTTGAAATTCGTATTGAAGCGGTCTTCGTCGCGGATCGACCACAGGAACTCCGACGGGTCGACCACGGACTCGGCGAGCTTGTTCGCTCGCTCGCGGTCGTCGGCTTCGAGCAGCTCCGGGTACTCGCGGCGCATCATCATCGAACAAGTCGGATTGAGCGCCACGACCTTGGCCCCGGCCTCGACGAACGGCATCAGACGATCGAGGTTGTTGCGGGCGCGCGCCCGCAGTGTGTCGAGGTCGCCCTTTTCCCAAGCCGGCATGCCACAGCAGCCGAGCCCGCGCGTGCAGCGCACGTCGACGCTGTTGCGCTCGAACACCTCGATCGTGTCGCGACCGATCTGCGGTTCGTTGTTGTCGACGTAGCAGGTCTGAAACAGCACGGCCTCGCCGCCGGGGTCGCCGAGCTTGCCGTTCTCGCTCGCCCAGCGCTCGAACGTGCTCGCCGCGAAGTCGGGCAGCAGCTTGCGCCGGTCGACGCCGAGCACCTTCTCGAGGAACCAGCGATGGATGCCGACGCGGTTCATGCGGTTGGCGAGACCGAAGCTCATCCGCGCGAGCCGTCCTGCCCGGTACGGATCGGCGAGCATGCGCGCGCCGAACCCGATTCCGTGCTTCTTGGAGCGGTTGGCCTGGATGCGGTGAATGAGCTTCGGGAAGTCGAGCTGGAACTCGTGTCCGTCACGCGGCGTGTACGGACACTGGACCTCGCACAGCTTGCACTGGAAACACGAGTCGGCGACCCGCGCGGTCTCGGAGTCGCTGACCTTGCCGACGTCGCCGCCGTGCTCGTTGTCGATCAAGTCGAACAGGATCGGAAACGAGTCGCAGAACTTGAAGCACATCCGGCAGCCATGACAAACCTCGAACACGCGCTTCGTCTCGCGACGGAGCTTGTCTTCGTCCCAGTAGACCTCCTCGCTCGGGTCGTAGCTCAGACCATCGGTCGGAAGGTACGCGAGCTCGTGCCCGTCGGATGTCGCGTCGGATGTCGTGTCGGATGTCATCGCGAACGGACGCCTCGGCGATCAGGTGATCGACTTCAGCAGCTGGTCGAAGCGGCCGGCGTGCGACTTCTCGGCCTTGGCGAGGGTCTCGAACCATTCGGCGATCTCGTCGAAGCCCTCTTCGCGGGCGGCCTTGGCCATGCCCGGATACATGTCGGTGTACTCGTGGGTCTCTCCCGCCACGGCGGCGGCCAGGTTGGCCACGGTGTCGCCGATCGGCATGTCGGTGGCCGGGTCGCCGACCTTCTTCAGGTAGTCGAGATGGCCATGCGCGTGCCCGGTTTCTCCCTCCGCGGTCTGGCGGAAGTTGCCCGCGATCTCGGGGTAGCCCTCGACGTCGGCCTGCTTGGCGAAGTACAGGTAGCGACGATTGGCCATGGATTCGCCGGCAAACGCGTCCTTGAGGTTTTGGTGAGTCTTCGTTCCCTTGAGCTCCATGTCGATCCTCCGGTTGTGGGTTGGTGGCAGGAAAACGCTCCGTGGGATCATGGGCGGCGGTGGACGGGCTTGCAAATGATTTCTGGTTGAGATATTTTCTCAACTATGAGCCCGACCCACGACAACACCCGGCGCGACCACGCGGCCGAGCGGTTCCGTGCCGCCGGCTTGCCGTTCACGGTCCAGCGACGCCTGATCTGGGACCTGCTCGCCGAGCGCACCGACCATCCGAGCGCTGACGCGATCTTTGCCGCGATCGTCGAAGTGCTGCCGGGGCTGTCGCGGGCGACCGTGTATCGCACGCTCGAGACGTTCGTCGCGCTCGGGCTCGTACAACGGCTCGGGCACCCGGGCTCGGCGGTGCGCTACGACCCGAAGACCGAGCGCCATCACCACCTGATCTGCGATGCCTGCGGTGTCGTCGTAGATATCGACAGCGCCGAGCTCGACGGGCTCGAGCTCCCGCGCGTGCGGCGCACCGGCTTTGCGGTGCGCGACTTCAGCGTGCAGATCGCGGGGCTGTGCCGCGACTGCCAATAGGATTCCAGTTCGGAATCACGACACCGCTTTGAGCGCCGCGTCGTAATTCGGCTCCTGCGCGATCTCGGGGACCTGCTCGGTGTAGACGACGTTGTCGTTTTCGTCGACCACGACGACCGCGCGTGCACAGAGACCCGCGAGCGGACTGTCCGTGATGCGCACGCCGTAGTCGTTGGCGAACGAGCCGCGGAACGTCGACAAGGTCTCGGCGTTCTCGATCCCCTCGGCGCCGCAAAAGCGCGTGTGCGCGAACGGCAGGTCGGCCGAAATGTTGAGCACGACGACGTTGTCGCGCCCCTGGATCTTGTCGTGGAACGACTTCACCGAGGCCGCGCACACCGGCGTGTCGATGCTCGGGAAGATGTTGAGCACTTTCTTCTTTCCTGCGTAGGTCGAGAGGCTCGCCTCGGACAAGTCACTCTTGCAGAGCGAGAAGTCCGGCGCCTTGCTGCCGGTGGCGGGCAGGTCGCCGGAAGTCTGGACGGGGTTCCCCTTGAACGTGATCGAGGCCATGGTTGCGCTCCTGCGGTTGGACGGTTCGGGAGTTGGAAAACTCGACCCGGCACGATACGAACCCGGCCCGGCGAAAGCCAGCGTGCGTAGGGCTCCCAACCCATCGTCCTTTTCCGCGCGCGCCCCGTGGCCGGCGGGCGGTTCCTCGACAGCCCACGAACAGGGCTCTCGGTAGACGCCCGGAATGCCGACAAATCGCACAAGGAGGTCGAACGTGAACCATGCCACTGACGTCGAGCTTCAGGACCGAACAGACCCCGAAGCCGAGATCCAGGACGAGCTCGCCGCCGAGATGGAACGTCGAGTCCGGGACGGACTCTGCTTCGAGTGCCACGGCCGAGGTGCAACCGAAGTGCGATTCATGCGCGTCATGAGCTTCGTCGCCCTGACCCGGTACCGCGAGTGGACTTCGTTCCTGTGTCCGGGCTGCGCGGCCCGGCGGGGAGCAAAAGAGCTCGCGATCTCGTGCGTGCTCGGCTGGTGGGGAATCCCGTGGGGGCTCCTCGCGTTCAAGGCGGCGGCGATCAACGCGATGACCCTGTTGCGCAGCACGACGTTCGGCCGGCTCGCTGCGATCGTGATCCTCGGACTGACGACCGCCGGGTTTTCGGTCGCGATCGAGGCCGGCCTCGCGTCCGAGCACGAGCGCAATTACGCCGAGAGCGTCGGGGACCTCGTGTCCGACTCCGTGCACCGCGACGTCGAGACCGCCAAACGCCTGATGGATGCCGGCAACGTCGAGCAAGCACTCACCCATCTCGAGCGCGCCAACCGCGCGGCGCCGAACTCCGCGACCATCAACTTCCTGCTGGGCCTGACCAACCTGCGGCTCGGGAACCTCCCGAAGGCACGGGCCTGCCTGGAGAAGTCGGTGTCGCGGGACCCCAAGAACCTCGACGCGCGCGGCGTCCTCGGTGCAGCGTGCGAAGCACTGGGCGACGAGCGGGCGGCGGCACAGCACTTCGGCCGGTTGATCCGGGATGGATACGACAACCTCGACGTCCACCTGCGCTACCAGCGCCTGTGTCAGAGCTGTGGACTCCTGGGCGAGGCACGCAAGCTCTACCGGAGCCGACTCGTCCGCACGCCGGACTCGGGCGTCGCGATGTTCCTGAGTGCACGCTTGATCGACGACCCCCGCCAGCGGGCCGACGGGCTTCGAAACGCGCTGGCCAAGGCTCCGGAGCTCACGCGCGCGCGCGTGGACCTCATCGAGGCGCTTTTGGAGCTTCGCGACTTCGATGCGGCCCAACAGGTCAGCGAGGAGCTCGAACCACCTTCGCCGGACGAGCCTCCGCGCGCAGTCATGCCGGTCGCAATTGCGCAGAGCCAGGGCAAGCTCGATCTCGCGCTCGAGCGCGCCGACGCAGCAATCGCGGCGGGCCGCGAAGACCACGTCGTGCACCTGCAGCGAGCGAGCATCCTGTCGCTCTTGCGCAGGTACAACGAAGCGCGCGACGGGATCACGAGGGCGCGCGCCCTGACCGGCGCAGACGGGGAAGCCGCGATCTTCTTCGACTACCAGCGTCTCCTCGTGCATCTGTCCGAAGGCGATGTCGATCGGGCGCTCGGGGAGCTCGCCGAGCTGAGGCGAGCGATCCCGAACCCGGCGAAGATCACCCAGCTCCTGCTCGGGCTCGTCGAGGGCCGGGCCCGGTGGTACGCCGGCAACCTCGACGCTGCGGCGAAGGCGTACGCGTCGTGCCCGCTGGGGATCGGCGGCCGCCTGAGCTCCCGCGAAGCGCGACTCGCACGCTGTCTCGTGCTCCTGCTCCAGGGCAAGAACCGTGAAGCCAACGAGCTGCTGACCGAGCTCGCCGATTTCGAGTCGGGCGTGTTCGAGACCGAGCCTCTCGCGGCGCGGTTCCTGCTCGGACGGCTGTCGGAGAACGACTACCTCGCGGCAGTGCGCCGCGCCGGGGTCTACTACGAGAACGACGCGCTGTTCCACATCGCACTCGCACACGAGCTCGCTGGTCGCAGAGCCGAAGCCCGCGCTGCCTACCAGCGGTCGCTCGACGCGACGGTCGGCGACAACCACCCGGCATGGGTCGTGCGCGCGGCACTCTCGCGGCTGGACGAGGGCAAGTAGGCTCCGCGACCGGCTCCCGGCTCACGCGCGCGGCAGCGCCAGGCGCATGATCCAGTAGCGATCGGTTTGGTCGGCCACCTCGAAGCCGAACCTGTCGAACAGCTGTCGCGGCCCGCGGAAGAGCTCGGCCTCCGCCGGAAGGCCGGCTTCGATCGGAACCTGCTTGAGCGCGTAGCCCTCGACGGCCTCGAACCCGCGAACGCCCGCGTCGTCGCAGGCCGCTTGGAGGAGATTGCGGGCGACGCCCTTGCGGCGATGGCCGGGCGCGACCACGAAGCAGAGGACGGACAGGGTGGTTCGATCCTGCTCGGGGTTCGTGGCCCGAAGGGCCGAGTGTCCATCTCGATAGCAGCCGCGTTCCCCCGCGCGACACCATCCGACCGGCGCACCGTCGTCGTAGGCGAGGAAGCCCGAGACCTTGCCGGCGCTCGCGGCTTCGGCCATGACCGGGCGGTTCGCGTTCTTCGCGCAGGCCTCGCCCCAGTCTTCGGTGTCGTGTGGAAACTCGAAGACACGGCAATAGCAAGCCGACCAATCCGGGTTGTCGGCGAACGCGACGTCGTCGAAGAACGCGAGCCAGTCATCGGCTCGCGAGGCGGTCATGGCTTCGATGTGCATCGCCTCATGATGCCGTGGACGGAGCGGAGCACCAGCTGCCACCACCCGTCGATCGCGCCGGACAGTGGCCCGAGCGCGGTCGGGCGGCGAGCCGAACAAACTCCTCCTGGCTCGCCGCCGGCGTTGCGGCCTGCGGCTCAGCGAATCGTCAGTGTCGCGGTGTTGCTGAATCCCGTGTTCCCGGTCGGCATGACCGGGTCGATGGCGAGCGCCTGCAACGCGATGCTGACGTTCTTGAACGCGTTGTTGTTGGGGATTTGGAAGCTCAAGGAGCTCATGTCGTCGGGAGTCGCGATGACGATCGGCCCGAGGGAGATGAACGTCGCCAAATCGAGCGCGTACTGCCCGTAGTAGCCCGGGATCGTCAGCGCGGTGATCGGCTTGATCGCGCCGAAGACGACCCCGGTCACCGGGGCCGCATTGGTCTTGGGCGCGGCGAGCGTGATGTCGGCCTTGCCGCCGATCGGCTCGTCGTCGCCGACCAGCCAGGCCACGCGCACCTCGGTCACACCCTTGGCCTGGCCGTCGTCACGGTAGACCAGATAGCTCCCCATGACGCCACCGTTGTTGAGCCAGTTGGTCGAGCTGACGACCGTGAACGCAGGAGTGGTGGGATCGAGGTCAGGGTCGAAGACCATGACCCGCGGGCTCAGCGAGATCGCGTGCCAGAGCCCTTCGGTGTCGCCGTCGGCGCCTTGAACCGGCGTCGGCGAGTGCGGGCCACCCGAAGCCGGACGCCCGACGACGCCGATCGCGTTCTTGACGAGGTCGTCCGGAATCTTCGCCACGCCCGGCTTGCTCAGGTCGAGCGGGGCCGCCTGGATGTCGGTCCACACGTTGTTGCGCTGCACGCCCTCGACCCAGAACAGGTACAGCTTGCCACCGATGATGCCGAGCGCCGGGTCGACGTAGGTCGGCGGGAACAAGCCCTTGAAGAAGTTGCCGCCGGTGACCTGGGCGGGCGCACCGAAGGCCGACGTCAGGCTCGAGCGCGACGCATAGTGCGGACCATCCGGCCAGTCGACGACGGCGTGCAGGCCGTCCGGCGAGATCATGAGCCCGAAGTCGCCGCCGGTGGTGTTGAGCGATGCCGCGTAGTTGTTCACGGTCAACTTGTTCGTGAGGCGATCGTAGTGGCCCATCACCACGTCGTCACCGCCCTTGCCGCCCAAGCTGGCGGGGAGGCCGCTGACCGTCATGCAGACGGTCCACGTGCCGGGCTTGTCGCCGGGCACCTTCTGGCACGAGATCTGAGAAATCGCGCTGCCGGGCGCCTGCGAATTGATCGCCGCGTTGAGCATCGACTTCGTGTGAATTCCAGGCCCCGCGCCCTGGGAGTGGCCGACTACCGCGCAGACCACGAGGGCGAGCGAACATTGGGAAATCCTTGACATGAACAACCTCCAAGAGTTGCTGAAGAGGACAGGCTGCGATCGGCGGCGCGAAGGGTCCGCGCTCGCCAAAGGCGTAACGGAACAGGGAGGGTCCGACCTCGACCAAATCGGCCAAATCGGCTTGCCGCCGCGCTCAGGCTCGCCAGGTTCGACAGGGTCTTGCAGGAACGCCGAACGTCAGCAGGACAGGAGAGCAGGCCTAATAGAGAAGAGGACAGGCCCATCGCGGCCTCGAGGAAAACGGAACCGCGACTGGGGAGAGTATCGAGGCTTCCAGCCAGGTTCGCAAGCCGGTAGAGAGGGCCCGGGACGCGATCCTGGCAACTTTGTCCGCATTGCGGGCGGTTCAGACGTTCTACAGGAACTACGCACACGGGGGGAGAGCATGCTACGCATCCTTCCCCATCGACGGCCTCGCCCCCGGGTCTACCCTCGCCTTCCGACGACATGCGGAGGCACGACGAATGGCTGACAAGCAAGCAGATCTGGCGGGTCCGGGAATCAGCACCTACGAGGAGGTCGCGAAGATCCTGCCCGAGGGCTACGACTCGGTTCTGAGCCGCAAGGACACGATGAGGGCTCTGTTCGCGGTCAAGCAATACATCGAGGACAACCTGTGCAAGCAGCTCAACTTGATGATGGTCCAGGTCCCGTTGATCGTCGATCGTGACAGCGGCGTCAACGACATGCTCGACCGCGACGGCTCACGAACGCCCGTCGAGTTCCAGTGTGGGCTGGGACTCGAGCGACCGATCCGGGCGCAGGTCGTCCAGGCGGCGACCAAGTGGAAGCGTGTCGCGCTGCGCGAGTTCGACTGCTCGGTCGGCGAAGGGATCTGCACGGACATGCGCGCCGTGCGCAAGGACTACTTCCTCGATCATGACCACTCGTCGTACGTCGACCAGTGGGACTGGGAGCGCGTGATCAACGATGACCAGCGCAACCTCGGGTTCCTGACCGACATCGTTCAGAAGATCTGGACGGTCATCCGCGGGGCAGGTGAGCACGCGAAGTCGATGTTCCCCGCGCTCGCCGACGACAGTTATCCCGAGTTCCCGAAGGAGCTGACCTTCCTGCACGCCGAGGAGATCCTCGAACGCTATCCGGACCTCCCGCGCAAGGAGCGCGAGACGAAGATCCTGCAGGAGTACCCGGCGGTGTTCATCTACGGGATCGGCCACGTGTTGGCCGACGGCTATCCCCACGAGATGCGCGCGGCCGACTACGATGACTGGATCACCGAGACCCGCAGCCGAGACGGTCGCCCGATGCACGGCCTCAACGGCGACATCCTCGTGTGGAACCCGGTGACCCGGCGCCGCCACGAGCTCACGTCGATGGGGATCCGTGTCACCAAGGACACGCTCGTGCAGCAGATGAAGCTCGCGGGACTCGAGGGCGACCTCGACCAGCCCTACCACCAGATGATCCTGAACGACCAGATCCCGCTGAGCATCGGCGGCGGCATCGGGCAGTCGCGGGTCTACATGTACCTGCTGCGCAAGGCCCACCTCGGAGAGGTCAGCGTCACGGTCTGGCCACAGCAACTCAAGACGATCTGCGCCGAGCGCAACATCCACGTGCTCGAGTAGCTGGATCCGGCCTCACACGCGGGCAGGGGCACGGGGCCAGGTCAGGGGAGCAAGGGGTCGGGCAACAATCCGCAGCCGCCGGATCAGCGCACGGGGAACAAAGTACCGACGCCCCCCAATCCGCCGATCGACCAGGAGGACCTCATGACGTCGCGTGCACTCCGTACAGCTGCACCTCTGACTCTTCTCTTCGCACTTCCGCTCACTGCCCGGCTGACCGCGCAGGACCTGACGGTCCAGGCAGTGACCAACGCTTCCGTCCTGGCTCGCACCGGGACCCAGGGCGACCTGCAGACCATCAAGGCGGGCAGCAAGGTGTCAGTCGACGAGAAGCAATTCGAACAGGTCCTGTTCCCCGTCCCCGGAGCGACAGCAACGAGCTCGGGCGGGCGGGCAGGCCTCGGCCTTCGCGCCGGGACGAGTCCTCTGGAGATTGTCCCCGGGCGTGGCTTCCTCATCGGTCTGAACGCGATCTTCCTGCACATGGGGTCCGCGACCGGAGACGGAACGGTCGCGACATCGGCCGATGCGTCGGCCAGTACCGCAAAGCCCGGACCGGTCAGCTTCCTCGTGACCTTCCGCCAGCCCGCCAGCGTCACTGGTGAGCTCGTCGTCAGCTGGGCGGGACTTGGCGGCTCGAACAGCCACTGGACCGCCTCGGTCGACATCGGCAACGACAACACGGTCGAGCTCGCAGCCGACTCCACGAAGGACACGAGCAAGATCGTCGGCTTCCCCGTCACGTTCGCAGGCGGACCCGTCGCCGTGAAGGTCACGCTGTCGGGCACGGCGAGCAATGCACCGGCCGTGCTGTTCAATCAGTTCCAGTCCCTGCGGCTGAGCCTCGTCCGCAAGGGCTCGTGCGCGCTCGTGTCCTACGGCAAGCCGTGCGGCGGCGCGAGCATGAACGCGGGCATGCTGACCCTCGGCAAGAAGAGCGTTCTGTCGACGAAGCTCAGCGGCGCTGCTTCCGGTGGCTTCTTCATTCGGGTCTTCGGAGAGAGTCGCACCGCGCTCGCGTTGCCCGGCGGCTGCCAGCTACTGGCAGAGCCGGCCGTCCTCGACCTGAGGCGGGCGGACGCGAACGGAGAGTTCGTCGAGTCGTTCCTCCTGCCCACGTACTACAACTTCACGCTGACGATGCAGTACCTCCCGTTCACGCTGTCGGGCAACCAGATCGTGTTGAGCGCGACCGAGGCCTGGGAGATGCGTTGCTCGGGATTCTGAACGATCCAGGCGGCGGCCGGGCCTCGAGCGCTCATCCCTTCGTCAGCCTGTCCTGCCACAGCACGCGCCAGGTCCGTCCGCCGTCGCTCGAGACCGACATCGTCCGCAGCCAGCTTCCGGCTGCGCCCCGTTCGGAAACGAGTCGCGATTCGCGCGTGCGGCCGGGACTGATCGATCGCCAGACGCTGCGTTCGGCGGTAGCGCCCGGATCCGACCGCAGGCGCGCGAACGGACGCGTCGCGCTGTTCGTGTATTGCCGGATCCAGCGTTCTCCGTTCGCCTCGGGCAGTTGGACCGCGACCCCACGGTAGACGCCGCCGGCGATCTGGACCTCGAGGTGCCGGAACTGTCCGTTCCCGGTCGCTAGCGGTTCGACGCGCATGACCATCGGGGCCGTGCCGCCGTCGCCGCCGTCGCGCCGTTCCCCGCGCCACGTGCCGACCGTCCAATCGAACAACGACGCGGACTCGGCGGCCGGCACAGCCTCGCATGCGGAGGCGACGAGCGCGCACAGCGCGACACTGCCGACCTTGGACCACCAGTCCACGCACGTTCCTCGTTGCTGCATACTTCCTTTGGCTCCGGGCTGCCCTCGGCCGCATCGTACCGGCCAGACTCCGCGCCGCCATCCGCTGCATCGGTTGCCCCATGCGGCCTCGCCATCGGGACCGCGGCAAACTGCCGGGTGTCCTAGCGGACGATCGGAAATCGGCTACGATCTTCGATTCATCCGCTCACCGGGAGTCCACTATGCGTACACGCCTTCTCGCTCTCTCCCTCACGGCCGTGCTCACGGCCGCAGGCCCCGTCGCAACCAAGGACATCTTCGTGTCGGCGATTCGCGGCAAGAACACCGGCACGGGCACGATCGCGAGCCCGTACCTGACGATCTCCTACGCGCTCACGAAGGTGTCCCCCAACGACACCATTCGGGTCCTGCCTGGCCGCTATACGCCGACGCTCGGCGAGACCTTCCCGATCTCGCTTCCGCCGACGGTCAGCCTGGTCGGCGATGACATGCGCACGTGCATCATCGATGCCGAGTTCAATCCCAGCTCGACGAACAACGCGGTCACGGGCGATATTCTCCATGTCGCGAGCGACTGCCGTGTCGCGGGCCTGGGCCTGATCAACGGGCCGCATATCCCCACGAACCTCGGCAAGTACTGGTGGGCGATCGCCATCCGGCTCGGAGACTCGCTCGGCAACAGCAAGAACGTCGAGCTCGATCACCTGTGGCTCGACGAGATCTCGCGCGGGATCGTGTGCGGCTATGCCGCCGGCGACCACAACATGACCAACATCCAGATCCACGACGTCATCATCAGTCGCTCGTACGTCGAAGGGATCAACAGCTGGATCAACAACGGCAGTGCGTCCGGCAATCTGATCTTCAACTGCACGGTCTCGGGCCACTCGAACCCGAACAACTCGAACAAGCCGTTCATGCGCGCGGCCATGAGCTTCGGGGTCAACGCCCAGTTCGACATCCGCAACTGCGTGATCATGTACGCCGACTGGGCGGGCATCGAGAACGGCGGAGCCAAGTCGCTGACGAGCGACTACAACTGCATCGATCCCTCGACCGTGAACAAGCCGTACGAGAAGGTCACCGCCGGTAAGAACGACATAGCCGCCGATCCGAAGATCGCGGCGCCGGCGACGGTCACGCAGCTGATGGATCCACACCAGTCCGGGAACCAGGGGCCGCTGTTCCAGGCCGGCATGATCCAGACCGGCCAGCAGAACCAGGAGGACATGGACTTCGGCTCGCCTCGCATCTTCGCCGGCAAGGTCGACATCGGCGCCGACGAGTGGACCGGAAACGACGCGTGGTTCCATGGCTGGCCCGTCATCGGCAAGACCTTCGAGATCGGGACGTTGGGCCCCGCGAGTCGACC
>Ga0055451_10000776_pt1 | contig 12861 bp, 10 predicted proteins | sample China_Galinas_PW_3_FD_57745 | JGI IMG/M metagenome (GOLD analysis project Ga0055451, IMG submission 57745) | Wetland microbial communities from San Francisco Bay, California, USA, that impact long-term carbon sequestration - China_Galinas_PWB_D2 | ecosystem: Environmental > Aquatic > Marine >... | reverse complement strand
TGGTATCCATCGCTGATTATGTGCTCTCCAAGACACCGGGTAATACCGCATCCAATTTATCATCATCGAGGGCACTACGGGATGTGACGGAGGGATATGGTCAATCCTATTTTCCCTCGGCAGTCGGAGAGGTTAATGTAGTCAGCGCCATGAAAGAGCATGAATGTGTAATTGGGGGTGAAGGCAATGGTGGGATCATCTACCCTGAGCTTCATTATGGAAGGGATGCCCTGGTTGGGATCGCCCTTTTCCTGACACACCTGGCCGAGAGCGGAATGGAGTGCAGCATGTTACGACAGTGTTATCCCGACTACTTTATTTCAAAGAATAAGATCACCCTTGAGATGGGGGTCGATACGGATCAGCTGCTGGCTTCCTTTCAGAAAGCTTATGCTGGTAAAAATATAAGTACGATTGACGGGGTTAAGGTGGATATGGCCGAGGGGTGGGTTCACCTGAGAAGATCCAATACAGAACCAATTATCAGGTTGTATGCAGAAGCAGTCAGCAGCGACGATGCTGAGCGAATTGCCAGAGAAGCCATACAGACCGTAGAAAAATTAATTAATTAGAAGTTAAGATTTATTCAGAAGAACCATGAAAAGAAGAACCTTATTAGCGATAGTAATTCCCGGGGTTGTGATCCTGGCGCTGGTCATTTATTCCGTGTTATCCGGAAAGGAGAAGGAAGTCGTTCTGGAGTCCCAGGTGGAACAGGGTAAGTTTGAGATCGCCGTAATGGTAACCGGTGAACTTGAGGCCATCCGGGAGACTGAGATCCAGGCCCCGGCGCAATTACGAAGCAGGAACCTGCGCATTCGCAGCGTGTTGATCCAGGATCTGATCCCGGAAGGAACAGTTGTCGATTCGGGACAGTGGGTAGCCACACTGGACCGGTCCGAAGCAGATAACTCCCTGAAGGATATGCTGGATAACCTGGAAACGCGCGAATCTGAATACACACGTACAAAGCTGGATACGACCATGCAACTCCGTGAGCTGCGGGACCAGCTGGTAAACCTGAATTTTGCCATGGAGGAGGCAGAGATCATCCTGGAGCAATCAAAATACGAACCCCCTGCCACCATCCGCCAGAATCAGATTGAGCTTGAAAAGGCCACAAGGGCTTACAAACAGGCAGAGACCAATTACGATCTGCAGGTTCAGCAGGCCAGGGCCAATATGCGTGAGGCCGAACTGAATATGGCACGTGAGCGCAGGAGCGTGGATGAGATGGAGGCCGTTCTTCAGAAATTTGATATTTATGCCCCTGCATCAGGAATGGTCATTTACAAAACAGATTTTCGCGGTGAAAAAAGGACAGCAGGTACAGAGATCAATACATGGGACCTGGCGGTGGCCACACTTCCGGACCTCTCCACAATGGTCTCTATGACTTATGTCAATGAAATCGATATCAGTAAAATAAAGACCGGACAAAAGGTACGAGTGGGAGTGGACGCATTTCCCGAAAAGAAGTTTACAGGAGAGGTGACAGAAGTGGCCAACATAGGCCAGCAGCTTTCCAACACTGATGCAAAAGTCTTTGAGGTGCGTATAGAGTTGAATGAAAAGGATACCATTCTCAGGCCCGCCATGACTACCAGCAATATGATAGTCACAAATGTACTGGACAGTGTGCTCTATATCCCGCTTGAGGCTGTTCATGCCAACGACAGCCTCACGTATGTCTATACCCGGGACGGTGAGAAGCAGGTGGTAGTACTGGGCGAGTCCAATGAGAACTTCATCGTGGTGGATATGGGCCTGAAGAAAGGCGACAAGTTGTACCTGTCCATGCCCAATGAACCTGAAAAATTCCCCTATACCGGACTTGAACTGATGGCGGAGATCCAAAAGAGAAAGGCAGATGAGGAAAAACAAAGGCAGGAGATGCAGGACCGGATGAACCAGCCGCGCAGAGATCGTCAATTCCAGGGACGTCCGGGAGAATTTCCACAGGGCATGACTGAGGGCGCTGGTCAGGGACGTCCTGAAGGAGCTTCCCAGGGTACCGGTGGGGCACGTCCTGAAGGAGCTTCCCAGCAGGCCCCACAGGGAAATGCCCAGCAAACTCCGCAGGGAGCTACCGGGCAGAGGCCTTCAGGGCAGAGACCTTCCGGCGGTAATCCTAACCCAACAGGAGAGTAATTATGGGACGCTATTTCCATGACATCATCATTGCCATCGAGTCCATCATGGCAAACCAGTTGCGAAGCATCCTGACCGCGCTGGGTATTATTTTCGGAGTAGCCGCAGTCATTACAATGCTGGCCATTGGGAAGGGGGCACAGAAGGAGATCCTTGATCAGATCAAGATGGTAGGTGTCAACAATATCATTGTGACGCCCATCATTCAGACGACCAGTAGCGATGATTCTGATGATACAAGCACTGAATCACAAAAGAAGAAGTTCTCACCGGGATTAACCCTGGAGGATGTGGAATCCATCCGGAAGGTTATCCCCACTGTGCATACGGTTTCTGCTGAAATCGCACTGAGTAGTTATGTAGTTAAGGAAGGGAAACGGGAAACCGCCAAATTACTGGGGGTTTCCAACAACTATTTTGAAATTTTCAATCTTCCACTGGCTCAGGGTACGTTCTTCAATGGGTACCAGGAAGAGTTTGGAATTACAGTTTGCGTTATCGGCGATAATATCCGGAATAAATTCTTCAGCAGGGAGGATCCCGTTGGTAAGTATATCAAGTTTGACAATGTGTGGTTGAAAGTAGTGGGTGTGCTGGAGAGGACGGAAGTGACACTGACCCGTTTCGAAAATATCGGAGTAAATGTGATGAACGACAACATTTATGTGCCGGTTCAGACCATGTTGCTCAGGTATCAGAATCGCGCACTGGTGGGTTCCAGGATCCAAGCGAGTGATAATGCTATGATGAGAAGGGGACCTATGCGGGCGAGCTTCACCACTGCTACGGCAAGCGCCGAATCGGGTAATTATAACCAGCTGGACAGGATCATCGTGCAGGTGAATGAATCCAAAGAACTTTCTCCCTCTACCGACCTGCTGGCGCGGTTACTGCTCAGGCGTCACGAGGATGTGAAAGACTTTGAGATCACCGTGCCTGAGTTGTTGCTCAAGCAGGAACAACGCACAAAAGATATCTTCAACATTGTGTTGGGTGCCATCGCCAGCATTTCTCTGCTGGTGGGAGGGATCGGGATCATGAATATCATGTTCGCATCGGTGATGGAGCGTATCAAGGAGATCGGAACCCGGCTTGCCATTGGTGCTCAGAAGAGGGATATTGTGGTTCAATTCCTCGCCGAAGCCGTATTGATCAGTGTAAGTGGTGGTTTGCTGGGTGTTATTATCGGGATATTCGCATCATGGATGATTACCAACTTTGCCGATATTGCCACTATTGTTACACCCGTAAGCGTTATTATATCATTCGCCGTTTCTGCTACGGTGGGTGTGGTATTTGGATATTCGCCGGCCAAACGGGCCTCAGAGCGGGATCCCATAGAATCTTTAAGGTATGAATAATATGTTTCGAAAAGTTTTAATTAGCGTTGGCCTGATTACTGTAATCCTGGTCTCCGCACAGTCTCAGTCTGAAACAGAGCAGAAAAGACTCAATCTTGACGAGGTCATAGATCTGGCCCATGAGCAATCGTTGATGGCACTGTTGTCGAGGCACACCTTCAGAAGAAGTTACTGGGAATACAGATCCTATCAGGCCAGTACCAGGCCGGGTCTGACCCTGGAGGGAACGCTGCCATCACTGACCATGGCAACAGAGAGTGTGATCCAGCCCGATGGTACTGAAGAGTTCGTTGACCGTTCCTTTATGAGAACCTCCCTGAATATGCAGCTGAACCAGAATATCTCGCTGACAGGCGGACGGGTGTTCATTAATTCTGAACTGCAGCGGAATGATAACTTTGGTGAGGATCCGCCTACCAATTACCTGTCCAATCCGGTAACTATTGGATTTGCACAACCCATCAATGGGTACAATCAGTTCAAATGGGACAGGAAGATTGAACCTTTGAAGTACGATGCGGCCAAATTGACCTATATCAATTCCATGGAGCGCGTGAGCCAGAGGGCAGTAGGATATTTCTTCGACCTGGCTCTCGCCCAGATCAACCTGCAGATTGCTTTGAAGAACCTGGCCAATTCAGATACACTGTACCAGATTGCCCAGGGTCGTTATGAACTGGGGACTATTGCAGAAAATGAGCTGTTGCAGATGGAGCTCAGCCGTCTTAATTCGGAAACTTCATTTAATGAAGCAACCATCGATCTGGAACTCAGGAGGTCAAGACTTCGCTCCTTCCTGGGATTTAATGAAAGAGTGAGCCTGGAGCTGATCCTGCCCACAGAGATTCCCAATATTGAAATTAATTATGAAAGGACCCTTGCCGAAGCCAGAGCGAATAATCCCGAAATCCTGGGTTATCAACAGCAGTTGCTGGAGGCTGAGCAGGCGGTGGCAGAAGCGCGCTCTCAGAAGGGGGTCCGTGGTGACCTTTTTGCCCAGTTCGGATTGAACGGAGTTGACAATACTGTTGTCGATGCATATACGGGTCTGGCCAGGCAGCAACGGGTGGAAGTGGGGGTCACGATTCCCATCCTTGACTGGGGCCAGAGTAAGGGAAGATTCAAAATGGCCCAGTCTGCGGAGGAGGTGACCAAAACAGACATCAACCAGTCTCTTGTCGATTTCGATGAGAATATTTTCCTCCAGGTGATGCAGTTTAACCTGCAGGACGACCAGGTGGTCATTGCCTCTAAAGCTGATACCATTGCCGATTTACGCTATGAGGTTACCAAGCAGCGTTTCCTGATCGGGAAGATCGACGTTCTTGATCTGAATGTGGCACTGGAGGAGAAGGATGTGGCACGCAGGAGTTATGTGGAAGCACTGAGAAGTTACTGGAACTATTACTATGACCTGAGAGGCCTCACCCTGTATGACTGGCAGAAGGATGTCAAGTTAACGGAGGATTTTGACGAGCTGCTGGAGCAGTAGATCAGATTCTGAATGGTTTGCTGTACTGGAAAATAATTTTCAGGATAGCCTTCTCTTCAAGGGATAACTTCAGCCCCCTGCGCTCCATAACCAGGCTGGCAGTTTCAAGGGCTTTCTCCAGCCTGTACTCAGTAAATCCATCGGCACCACCCCAGCTGAAGGAGGGGATAAAACTACCGGGGAAACCGGGGCCGAAGATATTTGCTGAGACGCCTGCCACGGTACCGGTATTGAACATGGTATTGATGCCGCATTTGGAGTGATCACCCATGATCAGTCCGCAAAACTGGCTCCCTGAACTGATAAACCTGCCCGAGGGATAGTTCCATATCTTCACCTCTGTATAGTTGTTTTTCAGGTTGGAATTATTGGTATCCGCACCCAGGTTGCACCACTCGCCAATCACCGAATTCCCCAGGAATCCGTCATGAGCCTTGTTGGAATTGGCCTGAAGCACCGAATTGTTGATCTCACCCCCCACCTTGCTGAATGGGCCAATGGTGGTGGGTCCATAGATCCTTGCACCCATTTTAACCACCGCTCCTTCGCAAAGAGCAAACGGCCCCCTGATAACACTACCCTCCATGATCTCACTTTCAGCACCAAGGTAAATTGGTCCCCTGGTGGCGTTCAGGGTGAAATATCCACCCTTGAATCCCGGTTCCACGAAAACATTACCGGGCTTGTCCACCCGGATGGTAGCACTCAGCTTTCCACTCTTTCTTCCAGTGGTGACCCTGATGAAATCGGTCTCGATCTCCTGCTGGTTCAATCGGAATATCTGCCAGGGGTAATTCACCATTGCGACCCGCCCTTTAAACTCTTGTGCAACCGGGATCCATTGATCAGGAGAAAAATTTTCACTCTGGCCAACCCTGCTCCTGGCAGCCAGCAATACGCCCTCCTTTGCAAGCGCCTGGTTCACCTGAAGGTTCCCGACAGCCTCAACGATCCCGGATTCGGGTAACAACATCCCATTTACATACAGATTGTCATCTTCCCTGTGGCAGGGGAATTTACCCTGCAGATAGACGCTGGTAAGAGGGGTTGAACTGGTCCCCAGGTCATGTTCCCACTTCCCGGCAATGGTCAGGATCCCCACCCTGAGTCCGGATACCGGCCGGGTATAGGCAAGGGGCAGGAGGTTGTCCCGGGATTGATCATCAAACAGGATCAGTGCCATTTTTAATTTAAAAGTAAAAAAAAAAGCCATCCCGGAAAGGGAAGGCTTTTCATCGGGACAGTATATCCCGTTATTTATTTTTCTTATCCAGGTGACTCTTATACCGGTTCATGAATTTATCCACACGACCCGCTGTATCGACCAGTTTCATCTTACCGGTATAGAACGGGTGCGAGGTACTGGAGATTTCAAGCTTAATCAGTGGATATTCAACTCCATCTTCCATCTTTACAGTCTCTTTGGAAGGAGCCGTAGATTTGGTTAGAAAGGTGAATCCATTGGACATGTCCCTGAATGCAACAAGTCTGTAGTTGTTTGGATGTATATCTTTTTTCATCTGTTCAATAATATTTTCAAAACGGAATGCAAAGATAGAAATGTTTGTTACAAGTTCAAAATATTCTGGGGAAGTTTTGACTCATCCACAACCTCTTCCATAAATCTCTGATAGGGTTGAGACGGGTCGAAAAGATACCTGTATGTAAAATGTGTTTTGGTATGGATCGCGCCGGTTGCCAGGTAGAGGGAGATCATTTTAGGATTAAAGTCCCCAACCCAGGAGAGTTCAAATTCTGTGTAATGGGGTTTTCGGTCCATTACCTTTCTTAGCTGGTAGAATATTCCCGACTCAACCCCCGAATTCTGAAATTTTGGGATCACTCCGGCTACTGTTCCACGTGCCCTGGTAATCGTATTTTTTCTTTTATAGTAAACAAACCGAAGTTTGTTCAGCAGGTGGAGTTTCCCGTTGAGGTGCCTGAAGATCTGGTTTGCATCGGGTAAGAACATAAAAAATGCGATCGGTTCATTATTGTGGTAAGCAAACCAGATCATCTCGGGATCGATGATGAATTTAATCTTTCTCAATTCATCATATAGCGAAGCCGGGTCCATGGGTGTAAAATCCTTTCTGAGTTTACTCCAGGCCTGGTTATAAATAGAGACCATATCATCCACAAACTGGGCAGTTTTTTTAAAATCCACGTGCGTGTATGAATAGCCGTCCCTGTGATTGATCCATTCTGCAATTTTCCAGAACCGCTCAGGAAACTGTTTTTTCAGGTCGAGGTGAAAGGCCAGCTGCCGGTAGTAGAGCTGGAAACCATAATTTTCAAAAAGCTCTCTGTAATATGGCAGGTTATAGGTCATCCCCAGTCCCTGGGGCATAAAACCCTGGACCAGGCATCCCCAGTTGGTTTCGTTCTCCCCGAAATTAATGGGACCCGTCATGGCATCATAACCGTTCTTTCTTAACCACTCTTTGGCCGTATCAAAAAGGAGCGAGGCAACCTGCTGATCATTGATTGATTCAAAAAAGCCACAACCTCCGCTTTTGACATAGTCAGCTTCATCCTTGAAAGTGTCATAAAATGCGGCGATCCGGCCAACAGTTTCACCCAGGTCATCCTGTGCGATCCATCGGACAGCATCACCATGGGTGAAATATGGATTGATCCGATTATCAAATGCGCTGTTGATCTCACTGTCAAACTGCACCACATAGTTAGGATCATTGCGGTACAACTTTCTTGGAAAATCCAGGAAGGCTCTTATCTGTTTTTTTGTATGGACCAGAACAATTTGCATATTGGGGTACGCGTCGTCTAGGAAAGATCGAACCAGTCGTTCATTATCTCATCTTCAACCGGACGCTGCTGGTGACTTTTATGGATAAATTCATTCTTCTTCGATATGTAAATATACTCATTTGCCCATACACTATGATGAATAGTTATCTCCCGGATGGCGTTTAAGACCTGTTTTGCCTCCTCGTCGGTCATAGTCGGATGTAACGACCATCTTACCCAACCAGGCTTTTCGGAAAGATCCCCGTGATTGATCTTATCAGTGATCTCCTGCGATTGAGCATACGTCACCTCCAGCAGGAAGTGGCCGTATGTCCCGGCACATGCACATCCTCCCCTTGTCTGTATTCCATACCGGTCGTTCAGCAATTTGACAAAGAGATTGAAATGGATATCAGGATGGTAAAAGGAAATCACTCCCAGGCGGTCATCCACATTGTTGGCCAGGATCTGAATTCCATCAATCTCCCGGAGTCCGGGCAATACAATCCTGAGCAGTTCCTCCTCCCGTTTCATTATATTATCCATCCCCATTTGTTCCTTCAACTCAATAGCCAGGGCGGCTTTGATCGATTGAAGGAAACCAGGGGTGCCGCCATCCTCCCTCACCTCGATGTCGTCAACATATTTGTATCTTCCCCATGGATTGGTCCAATCCACAGTGCCGCCGCCCGGGTTGTCAGGAACTTCAGCCGCATACATCCCCTTGTCAAAGATCAGTACACCTGATGCACCGGGGCCACCCAGGAATTTATGGGGTGAGAAGAATATGGCATCCAGCTTCTCCATAGGATCCTCCGGGTGCATGTTCATCTCCATATAGGGTGCACTTGCAGCAAAATCTATAAAAACCAATCCTCCATATTCGTGCATCAGCTTGGCCATCGCGTGATAGGGGGTTTTGACACCGGTCACATTGGAGCATGCCGTAAATGAACCGATCTTAAATTTACGCTCCCTGTATTGCTCCAGCTTATTTTTCAGATCATCAAGATCAACCCTCAAATGCTCATCGGGTTCGATCATCACCACATCTGCAATGGTTTCAAACCAGGAGGTGTGGTTCGAATGGTGTTCCATATGGGTAATAAACACGACCGGGCGCTCGCTTTTCTTTACACAGACATGTTCGTTGCCACCGCAACCTTTCAGGCTCAGGATACGCATCAGTTTGTTGATCACGGCCGTCATCCCGTACCCTGCGGTAAGAATCACATCATTGAGACCCGCATTCACATGCTTTTTGATAATTTGATGTGACCTGCGATAAGCCTTGGTCATGAGGGTACCTGTAAGGGTAGTCTCCGTATGGGTATTGGCTACATAGGGCCCAAACTGTTGTTGAAGTTTTCGTTCGATAGGCTCGTACAACCTGCCGCTGGCTATCCAGTCGCCATAGAGTATCTTCCTTGTGCCATGGGGTGATTCAAAAGTAGCATCATTCCCGATGATCCTCTCCCTGAAGGGTTGAAAGTATCTCTCTAATTCGCTCAATCTTTTAAGATTCTTTAACCTGCTACTTTTTTAACTATGTTACTGTATGACAGTATGACCCTTTCTCAACCTCTGCTCGCAAACCTTGACAGGAGCCTCAGGAACTCAAGATAGAGCCAGATCAATGTGACCATCAGGCCAAATGCACCGTACCATTCCATGAATTTTGGTGCCCCCATCTGTGAACCTCTTTCAATGAAATCGAAATCCATGATCAGATTCAGTGCTGCTATTACAATAATCACCAGGTTGATCAGGATCCCTATCGGTCCGGCTGAATGCATAAAACCAACGGGCATTCCCAGCAATGCCAGGATCCAGCTGATCAGATAGGCGAAGAAAACGGCTCCCGTGGCCATCATCACGCCTCGTCTGAACCGGGGTGTAGCCCGGATAGTGCCCGACCGGTAGAGGAGCAGCATGGTAAACAGTGTTCCAATGGTCAGCAACACCGCCTGGAAAGCAACCCCTGGATACTGTGCATTAATAATGGCACTGATGGCGCCCAGGAAGAGCCCTTCAAGAATGGCATAGATAGGCGCAGTGATCGCTGACGATTGTGGCCTGAAAATAGTGACCAGGGCCAGGATAAATCCACCGATCGCTCCCGTCATGGCCAGTGTTCCCGCCCTTCCCGGATCTGCTCCCATAACCATATTCCAGGTGTAGGCTGCCGCTGCTATAACCAGGAGCAGCATCAGCCCGGTCTTATTGATAGTTCCATTGATTGTCATGATACCGCTCCCACCCGACAGGGTGGTAGCTTTCTCGAATATCTTTCCTGTCATCGCAGGGTTGGATGACCTCATTGCTCTCATCTCCTTCTAATTTGGTTTAAATATATATGATTTTATTTGGATTGAAGGGGTCAAATTGTATGCCATAGGATAGCCGGGGGTAAATCCTGACAGAATTGCAGTTTAATTTCTATTTTTGTCTATGATTCGGGCCTTTCAAACTATCTGGAAGAGTGAGTTCTTCAGGAACGTGGCCACTTTGATCTCCGGAACAACCCTGGCACAGGCCTTTTCAGTAGTCATATATATTGTACTGAGCCGCATTTATACGGAAGAGGACTTCGGGGTATTTGGCCTGTACATGAATATCCTGAATATCACGGTCATTTTCTCTACTGCCAAGTACGAACTGGCCATTCTGCTCCCCAAAAGTGAAAAGGATTCCGTCAACCTTCTGGGGCTATCCGGTCTGATCAGTGTGGTTGTGAGCCTTCTTTTGCTGGTGGTAGTGGTTACGATGAATGGACTGATATGCAGTTGGCTCGGTAGTGATCAGATATCGGTATGGCTCTATTTTATACCTCTTTCCACCATGATGGTGGGTTGGTTTACCTCCTTTCGCAACTACTCCAACCGGCTTAAAAAATACAGGCTTATAGCCGGAGCCAATATCGGCCAGAGCATCTCCAATTCATTGCTGAAACTGGGCCTGGGTTTGATCCTGTCCGGTGCAGCCGGTCTGATCTTCGGGGCAGTATTTGGTCAGGTCGTTGGATTCCTGGTCTTTTTCGTAGTGCACTGGCATCTGAATGCATCAAAAACAGTTTGGCTAAAATGGAGCGAGATGATGCGGCTTGGACGGCAGTACATCCTCTTCCCGAAGTATAATATGTGGCAGGGACTTATCAATAATCTGTCAGGTGCGTTCCCTGTATTTATCCTGAGTTCCTATTTCTCCACAGCCATAGCTGGTTACTACACCTTTGGATATATGATCCTCTACAGGCCGGTAAACCTGGTGGCCAATGCGTTTTACCAGGTGATGTTTCAACGATTCGCGGAGAAGAAGCATGGCAACAGCTCCATTCGTCCGGAAGTACTCATGTTCCTCAAACGTACCGCCCAGGTGCTGGTTGTTCCTTTCATTGTAGCTGGTATCTTTTTCCCAGAAATATTTGGATTTATATTTGGCGATAAGTGGATCGAGGCAGGCAGGTATGCCCAGATCCTGTTGCCGTGGATCTTTATGGTAAGCCTGGTGATGCCGCTCTCCTTTGTCCCGGATCTGTACAGAAAGCAGCGTGTGGCAATGATCATTGATGGGATCAAGCTGGCGGCCAGGTTAGGAGGGCTTATGGTGGGAGTGATCATGGAAAATGTCTATATTGGACTGGCTTTGTATTCCGGGCTCAGCACCATAATAATAGGTTACAGCCTGTTCTGGTACCTGCAGCTTGTGAAGCGAAATCCACCGGCCGATGTCAGTGATTTACCATTGGAGGCGCATGAGTAAAATAAGCAAAGCATTCAGGGCACTTTTCTGGATTGCCCGTAATCCGGCACTGTTAAACAGGGTGCTGACGGATGAGGACACCTGGCACAGCTATGTGGAGAAGAAATTTCAACTGCCCGGTGGACTTCCCGTTGTTCGGATAGACCAGTTGATCGGTGCCGGCTCCATTACACTCGGGCCCATGACATTTCTCGACGGGGGGTCCCTGCCCACTGATCTGATGTTGCTGGGCGGACTGGCCGGAGGGATAGAGGATTGTTCCTATTTTGAGATCGGGACCTGGCGCGGGGAGAGTGTGGCTACGGTTGCCTCCAGGGCAAAAAGCTGCCATACGCTCTGTCTTTCAGACGAGGAGATGCGTAAAAAAGGGATGCACCGGAGTACCATTGAATCGCACAGGCTCTTCTCAAAGGGACTTGAAAATGTCGTCCAGTTGAGCGGAGATTCCAGGAGTTTTGACTACCAGGGACTAAGTCGGAAATTTGACCTGATTTTTATAGACGGGGACCACCACTATGATTTTCTCAAAAGTGATACGGAGATGGTGTTCAGGCACCTGGTCCATGAAAACAGCATCGTGGTCTGGCATGACTACGGGTTCCATCCCGACAGGATACGATACGAGGTGATGGCCGCCATTCTGGACGGGGTTGGACCGGAGCGGGCAGACAGGATTTACCATGTGGCGCATACCAAATCGGCTATATGGACCGGGAAAAGTATTCCGTCTGTCCCTGCTGATTTTCCCGTTGTTCCGGAAGAGTACTTTACAACAATTATTTCAAGGCATACACTGGATTGAACAGGCCTCCCGGCTGCCCGCAAAAATGGAAAAAGAGAAACGCATACTGATCATTCCATCCTGGTACCCGCCGGACGGGGGCTATTTTTTCAGGGAACACAGTGAAGCCATCGAAAAAACGGGCTGGAACACTGACCTGCTGGTTACCAGGCTGGTGGGGATCAGGAAAATACTCTCGCATGGCCCGTCCATTCTTCGCCGCTACTGTGTCAGGGAGGAGGGCAGGTTGCGTGTGGCCCGCTCCGTATACCTGAAGTGGCCGGGTAGCGAAAGACAGAACATCCGGGGCTGGGCCCGAAAAACAGCCAGGATGTACAACAGGTACGAAAAACAGTACGGAAAACCGGACCTGATCCTGGCCCACAGTGTGACCTGGGCCGGTTATGCAGCTTACCTGATCGGAAGTGAACGTGGCATACCCTACCTGATCGTTGAACACCGCAGTTTTTTTGTCTGGAATACCGAAAGTGCACGGCTGATGGTAAAACCGTTCCATATTCCCTTCTTTAAGAAGGCTTATACCCATTGCGAGAAACTGGTAC
>Ga0055451_10000774_pt1 | contig 12879 bp, 9 predicted proteins | sample China_Galinas_PW_3_FD_57745 | JGI IMG/M metagenome (GOLD analysis project Ga0055451, IMG submission 57745) | Wetland microbial communities from San Francisco Bay, California, USA, that impact long-term carbon sequestration - China_Galinas_PWB_D2 | ecosystem: Environmental > Aquatic > Marine >... | reverse complement strand
CAGCTCCCCCGAACTGATCAGGGTCGAGTGATTCTGTCGTCACGCGCTCCGACCTCGAGACACACGTTCTCATCGAAGATCTGCCTGCAGACGGGTTCGGCAAATCAGCCGCAGTGCATGAGGGTTTTCGGACCCGCTTCCGGACGATCGTCCCAGAAGCCATGACAGAGACGCCGGGGACGACACGACGTTAACAAGCTGTCGGGAATCTGTACGCGCGCTAGCGCTCTGCCTCGCGGACTTCGACCTGCTCGGCCTTGGCCTCGCAATCCCCGCCGAGCGCGGTCTCGGCGATTCGCTTGAGCTCTCTCAGGTCGAGCTTGCCGGTCCCCAGCAACGGCAGCTCGTCGACGCGGATGAAGTTCTCCGGCCGCGGCAGGAACAGATTGGGCATGCCGTTCGCTTGTGCGCACTCCAGCACCTCGGGAATCCTGTCTTCGTCGAACGTGTGCACGACGACCAGCCGCTCACCCTTGCGCTCGTCGGGGAGCGCGGTCACGGCAAACACCTTGACCTCGGAGCCGGCAGCGAGGTTCAGACCTTCCTCGACCTTGCCGTGGGGCACCATCTCGCCGCCGATCTTCGAGAACCGCGACAGGCGATCGGTGATGCGCAAGAAGCCCTGCTCGTCGAGGATGCCGACATCACCGGTCACGTACCAACCGTCGCGCATGACTTCCTCGGTCAGGTCCGGGCGATCGAGATACCCGGTCATGACTCCGGGTCCTCGGACGAGGATCATCCCGGACTCGCCGAACGGCACGGGCTCTCCGGTGTCCACGTCGACGATCTTGATCGATACCGACGGGAGCGCCTGCCCCACGGTGCCAACGCGCGAGCCGGGCTGGAAGAAGCCCGGCGCTCGGAAGTCGGGCACGTTGACCGAGACGACCGGAGAGCACTCCGTCGTGCCATAGCCCTGCAGCGGGCGAATCCCGAACTGATGCTGGAAGGCGTCCGCGAGCTGCGTCGTGAGTCGTTCGGCCCCGGCTACGATCAAACGCAGTGAGCCGAACTGGGCCGGCGTGCAGCGCCGGAGATAGATCTGCAGAAACGTCGGTGTCGCGACGAGCATCGTCACGCGATAGCGCTCGATCAGTGTGCCGATCGCGCCCGGGTCGAGCGGGTTCGGATGCCACACGACGCCCATCCCGTGGTTGGCAGTGAACCACAGCGCCATGTACCCGAACGAGTGGAACAGCGGCAGGATCCCGAGCAGGCGGTCATCGGGTCGATCGCGCAGGACCTGGGCCACGGCCTCGACGTTGGAGTCGATGTTGTGGTGGCTCAGCATCACGCCCTTGGGATCACCGGTGCTGCCACTCGAGAAGATGATCGTCGCGATGTCGTCGCCGCGGACCGGGCGTGTCGCGCCCGCGATGCGTTCGAGCACGCGAATCGGCAGCAGCATGCCCATCAGGGCGGCCTTGACGCGCTCGAGCTTCGAGATCCCGGCCATGAGGTCCTCGACCCAGATCAACTCCGGACCTTTGGGCAGCTCGACCTTGGCTTTCTCGAGAAACTCGCGACTCGTCACGATCGTGCGGATCCCGGCCTGTTTGATCGCGGACTCGAGCCCGTCCGTGCCGGCCGTGTAGTTGAGGTTGACGCTCGTCTTGCCGGCCAGCGCGGCCGCGATGTTCGCGATCGCGGCCGCGATCGATGGCGGAAGGAAGATCCCGACGCGTTCTTGCCCGACCCACTTGTCCCGAATCCGCTGCGCGAAGATCACGAGGCCCGCGAGCGCCTCGTAGCGTCTGCAGTGCGGACGTTTCGAGTCGGCATAGATGAACCGGAACGGTACGCGGCGACACCGCCAGATGAACGAGTGGTGCAGCGGCGGGCGCAACTTCTGGACCTCGTCGAGCGCTTCCTGGCCGAGCTCGTGCACCTTGGCGCGAATCTCGGGGATCGGACAGTCGTTCGCAATCGGGTCCCCGAACGAGATCGTTACCGGATAGGGAATGCGACGCGGGAGCTTGAACAGGAAGCGATTGCCCGAGCGGCTGAAGATGCTGCCCCAGACCTGGGCGAGATTGACGGGGATGATCGGCGTCGTGCGCCCTTTCACGATGCGCTCGAGCCCGCGCTTGAACGGCAGCAGGGTGCCCGTGCGCGTGATCTGTCCTTCGGCGAAGATGCACACCAGCTCGCCTCGATCGAGGTACTTGCCGGCCTCGCGAAGCGAGCGCAGCGTGTCCTTGGGGTTGCCCGTCGACGAGATCGGGATCGCCCCGACGGCGGTCAGGAACTTCTTGAGCAGCGGGTGCTCGAAGTAGTTCGACTCGATCAGGAACCGGATTGGGCGATCGGTGCTCGCCGAAAGGAACAGGCCGTCGGCAAACGACACGTGATTGGGCACGAGCAGCGCCCCGCCCTCGCGCGGCAGCCGCTCGCCGCCGACGACGTGCAGCCGGTAGAGCGTGTTGGTCAGGACCAGCAGCACGAAGCGGATGAACGCGACCGGCAACAGGAAGAGCGCCCAGATCGTCGCGGCCATGGCCAACAGGCCCGCGACGATCATGATGCCCGACGTGCTGAAGTACGGCGCGAGCTCGTTGGTCAAGAGCGACCCGAAGAGCACGCCGCCGAAGATGAACACGTTGGCGAGCGCGATTACCGACCCGCGCTTGTCGGCCGGCGCGCGCCATTGCAGCAGCGCCTCGAGAGGCACGACCACGAGGCCGCCCGAGACACCGACGAGGAACATGAAGAAGTCGGTTCCGAACGACCCCGGTTGCATCAGGCCGAGCAGGAGCGTGAACAGAGACATCCCGATGCCGCCGAGCGGCATCAACCCGGTCTCGACCTTGTCCTTCGACAGCCTCGAGGCCAGCACGCAGCCGCACGCAACGCCGATCCCGAGGAACGCGAGCATCAGCCCTGCGGCGGTGTCGCTGCCCTCGAGGTCGTGCTTGATGTAGACGAGCCCGTCTTGCATCAAGAGACTCGCGAGCGCCCAGTAGAACGCCGCGCCCACAACGGTGAGCCACAGCACCCTGTCCTTGCGGATCGCGCCCCATGCCCCGCGCACGGTCTCGGCGACACCGTGCCCGACCCCGGCCGCCGGGACCTTGGGAATCTTGAGCGCGCCGAGCAGACCGATCGCCGACAGCCCCGTCAGGACCACACCGACGAGCCACACCGCGCTGCCGCTCGCGTGCAGCAGGAAGCCGGCCGCACCGCTGCCCGTGATCATCGCGAGCATCGTCCACATCCCGAGCTTGCCGTTGCCGTGCGACAGCTTCTCGTGGGGCAAGAGCTCGGGCAGGATCCCGTATTTGGCGGGGCTGAACACCGCGCTCTGCAGACCCATGAGTCCCAGGATCACCATCTGCAACGGAAAACCGCCTCCGACGAACAGGATCAGCGTGCCCGTGGCCATCAGCACGAGCTCCAAGACCTTCATCGCGAGGATCACGCTTCGCTTGCTGAACCGGTCGGCCAAGACCCCGGCGGGCAGCGAGAACAGCATCAGCGGCAGCGTGAACACGACGAACGCGATCGTGTAGCAGGACTGGATGTTGGCCGCGAGCTGTACCGGGTCGGGCTCGCCGGGGAGGTTGTCGTACTTGGCGTGGATCAACGCGATGCCGAGCAGCGTCGCGATGAGCTTCCAGGCGTTGTCGTTGAACGCCCCGAAGAACTGCGACACCAAGAGCCCGGTGATCGAGCGCGATTCTTCGTTCGGACCGGGTTCTTCATGGCTCATCGTGAGTCCTCATCGACTCGAACATCGTACCGAGACAAACTTCCCTCGCGCAGGATTATCGACCTGCGTGTTCATCGGCTGTGGAAACATACCCTGCCCTCTCCTATAAGCAGTGCTTATGATTCAATTGCACCGCCTCGAAGGCTTCTACTGGGTCGCTCGCACGGGCGGCTATTCGAAAGCCGCGCGCGCGTTTCCGTACCCGATCACCCAGCCGGCCGTGCACCAGCAGGTCAAGAAGCTCGAACAGGAGCTCGGAGTGGGCCTGTTCGAACGGGTCGGCAAAGACCGCATGCAGGTCACCCTAGCCGGCCAACAACTGTACGACTTCTGCCGTCCGTTCTTCGAGCAGCTGCCGAGCGTGATCAGCCGCATCGAGTCGGGCAACTACGGAGGCCGGTTCCACATCCGCGCACAAGGAATCATGCTCCGCCACCTGCTGCCGAGCTGGCTAAAACGCCTGAGCCGAAAGCTCAACGATCTGCACATCCATCTCGAGGAGATGACCGACTTCGACCTCGGTCCGCTCAAACGGGGCGAGGCCGACATGGTCGTTGCCTACGTCGCGGGAATCCCCGAAGGTATCGCCAGCGAGCAGATCGCGTCGCTGTATCCGTTCCTCGTCATGCCGAACCAGCATCCGGCGGCGCGCCGCAAGCGACGCGCGGTGCTCGAGGACTTCACGAGCGAGACCTTCATCAGCTACCCCAGCGAGCATCTCGCCGCGATGCTGCAAGCCCAGGTGCTCGCCGCCCACGGCATCACCCCCGATCACATCCTGAGCGCGGGGTCCGCGGACACGATCATCGGCTTCGTCGAAGCCGGGCTCGGCTTCTCGCTGGTTCCCTCACTCGACCCCAAGGGCCCGCGCGGACGCGGGATCCACTCGGTCCCGATCGAGCTCGAAGACGAGTTCCCGGTCTACGCGATGTGGCGGCTCGATACGCCCGAGAACCCGATCCTCGACGCCGCGATCGAGACGGCACCGAAGCTCGTGTAGGGGGCTAAGTCCGAAAAAATGTGTCAGACACATTTTTTCGGACTTAGGGACTTAGCGTCTCTCGAAGCCGAGCTACCCCAACCACTCGTCGAGGAGCTCGCGCGTGACCTCGATCCGCCGCAACACGATCACATCGCGGACGACCTTGCGCCCGGTCGGCCCTCGCAGCTGACCGAACCACTGCACGGTCAGGTAGAGCTTTCCACTCTCGACCGCATCGTGGACGTAGAACCGGAACTCGCCTTCGGCGTCGTTCTCGGGCTGCTTGCGCAATGCGATCGCGGTCAGCCCGGCCAGCCCGCCGTCGATCGCGGCGTTGCGCAGGCTCGCGGCGGACGGGCCATAGCGGACGGCGATCCGCTCGCGTGGGACGAACCGGCCGGATGCCTCGCAGAACACCGAGCGGCGCCACCATGCCATCGGCCACCACCAGCCGACGATGGCGAAGAGCAGGAACTCGCCGATCCAGAACACGAGCAGCCCGGCGGGCGCCATGCCTGCCGTCGGGGCCGCCGCGTTGCCGGGCTCGAGCTTCCGACGGATCGCGGCGGCGACGCCCGGGAAGTCGCGATCGAACGCACCGAGACCGCGCGCGTGGGCGGCGAGCAACGCGACGAGCAACACGGCTGCGACGACGAGCCTGGCCACGGTGCGGTTGCGCACCTTGCCCACGAACAGCGCACCGAGCGCGAGACCGCCGGCTGCTGCACCGAACACGATCGGGGCGAGGAAGTTGAGCAGGATCAGCGGGTTGGCGGTCAGCGCGTCCTGGTAGAGGACACCGAGCCCGGCCGCGAGTCCCAAGTACACCGGCACGGCGATCGCGAGCGTCGCGCCGACCTTCCCGGACTCGCGGTAGCGGGCCAGTGCCGCTTCAGGCATTGACGAACTCGGCCTTCGACCGTGGCCCGTTGGTCAGGAAGTTCTGAACGCCGATCTTCATGTCCTTCAACGTGCAGACCTCGCCGAACTTCTCCGCTTCGAGGTCGATCCCGTCACGAAGTGGCAGCTTGGCGCCCTCGAGCATCGCCTCGACGAGCAACCGGTCGACAGCCGTCGACAGGTGCCCGAGCTCGACATCGGGCAGCGATTCGGGAACATCCGTGAGCGGGTCTCGAGGAATGCCCGGGATCTCGGTCGCCCCCGACGCGAGGTCGAGCGCGAGCTGCTTTGCGCGGTTCTTCAGGTCGACGACCGTGCCGTCGACGAGCTCGTGAACGAGCCCGAGCTCATGGGCTTCCTTGGCCGAGACCGGCCGTCCCGTGCGCAGCAGCCGTGACGCCTGCTCGAAGCCGATCAGCCGCGGCAGCCGCTGGGTGCCGCCGGCACCGGGGATGATGCCGAGGTTGACCTCGGGCTGAGCGGCGAGGACCTTGAGGTCCGAGCGCGCGATCCGCGCGTGGCACGCCATCGCGAGCTCGTTGCCGCCGCCGAACGCCAGACCGTTGTAGGCGCAGACGACCGGCTTGCCGAGGTCTTCGATCTTGTTGAGCGCGTCCTGCGAGTCGCGGCTCGTCGCAGCCCCTTGTTCCTTCGAGCTGATCTTCGCGAGGAAGTTGACGTCGGCCCCCGACACGAACGCCTTGACGCCGAAGCCGCTCAACACGACCCCCTTTGCCGAATCGTCGGCTGCGATGGCCGAGAACTTCGCGCGCAGCTCGTCGAACACCGATTGATTGAGCGCGTTGAGCACCCGCGGGCGCCGGATCGTCAACAGCGCGACGCCGTCCTCGTCGCGCCGCTGGATGCACGGGATCTCGAACGGCTTGCCACTGGCACCGTGGTCTGCGAGCAGCTTGGGGACCGGGAAGCCGGGGTTCTGCTCGGCGTAGGCCGTGACGAGCCGCAGCGCTTCGCTCGTGCCGATCGCGTTCATCAGCCGGAACGGACCGTGCATGTCGAGCGCGAGCTCGACGGCCATGTCCATGTCCTCGATGCTCGCGACCCCCGAGTCGACGATCTCGCTCGTCAGGCCGAAGAACGCACCCCGCAACAGGTCTTGGACTTTGGCGAACACGTCGTCGGGGACGTCGACCTGCTCGCCGCGGGCCGGCGTGTCCCACGCCTCGTTCGCTTCGAGCTTCTGCTTGAGGCTCTCGGGCGAACGGAACCACTCGTGGATCCGCGACGTGTAGTTGTCGAGGCCGATGTTCGTGATCGGATTGCCGCCGGTCAGGTTCATGGCCGTAAACGGCCCGACCGTGAGCCCGAGTGCCTTCTGTGCGACGGCGTCGACCTGCTTGGTCGTCGCGAGCCCGCTCTCGGCGATCAACGCCGCTGACAGGAACACGCCTTCGAACACCGGATCGAGCGCGTATCCATAACGCGAACCGACCTGGATCGGCGTCTTGCCGATGCACTCGTAGAAGTCGAGCAGCCACCGCGCGAGCTCGGGCTTGGTCTTGTCCGACGGCACGATCTCGACCATCGGGTTGCGCTCGGCCGGATAGAAGTAGTGAATCACGAGCGTGCGCTCGGCCGACTCCATTTCGGCGAAGATCCGCTCGGGCTCGAGGTGCGAGGAGTTGCTCGCGAAGATCGTGTCCGGCGCGCACCGCGACTCGAGGTCAGCGAAGATCTTCTGCTTGAGTCCCTTGTCCTCGGTCGCCGCCTCGACGATGAACTGCGCGTCGCCCAACGCCCCGTAGTCGGTCGTGAAGGACACGGCCTGCTTCATCGCCGCGGCCCACTCGGGCGTGAACGCACCGCTCTGCTCGCCGCGATCGATCTTCTTCTCGAGCTTCTTCTGACCGGCCGCGAGAGCGTCCTCCGCGATGTCGACGACGACGATCTCGACGCCCGACCGGCAGAGCACCTTCGAGAAGTAGAGGGCGATGTCGGGCCCGATCTGTCCCGAGCCGATGACCCCGACCTTGTGAATTGTGCGCCCCTGGAACTCGTAAGCCATGGTGTCCTTCCCTGGTTCGTCGGCGCCGCGGGCCCATCCCGCGGCCGAAAATCGGGCAAACAGGATGCCCCGGGCCCCCGGCCGGAACAATAAGCATCCAGGCCCAGCGGACGCTTGCGATTGGCCGAGGGGCCGCTAGGATGTTCCGCCCTTTGACCGCCACTCCGATCCCCGAACGCGAGGCGAATCATGGCGCGACCCAAGAAAAAGCGTGAGATCGTCCACCTGGTCTGCAGTGAGTCCGGGGAACGGAACTACACGATCCGCAAGAAGCCCGGCACCCCGAAGCTCGAGCTCAAGAAGTACTGCCCGCGGCTGCGCAAGCACACGGTCCACACCGAGAAGAAGAAGTAGGCCCGGGCGCGGTTTCCCGGGTCGTCTCGCGCCGACCTTCGCCGACGAACCTCGGTCCGGATCCCGAGTCGGCAGAAGAATCCGCGGTTTCCTTGTGCCAGGACCCATCCTGCTCCAAGCCCCGCCTGGGGATGTTCCGCGCCCATGCGGATAGCATTCTGGCCGCTTCGCTAGAATACGTTCTTAAACGGCGTTTCACTCTGCGAACTGGCTCCGGTTGGGCGCCTCGGCTGCCGATAGTGCCACGGTGTTGGTGCTGAACGGGATCAGACAGAGGAGCGCTGAGGCCGGGATGAGCCTCATCGAAGTCCTGATAACCAGCGCGGTTCTTGCCATCGTGTTGATCGGTGTCGCGAACGCGTTCGGCTCCTCCCTCGTCTCCGTTGACCGTGCCCGCGGGATCTCGAAGGCGTCTCGCTTCCTCGAGGAGGTCCTCGACAGCATCGCGATGCAACCACGTCCTGTTTTGCCATTGCTGAACGGCAACGTGCTCTACAGCGAAACGACGGCGAAGGACTCGCGCTACAGGATAGAGATCACGGTCGCCAATGCTTCCGTGCTCTTGACTCAGGTCCGGGTCGTGCTGTTCGACCAACGATCCGGAGCCGAGTTGGCTCGCGTCATCTCCTATCGGAGTGAACGATGACCATCGCGATCCAGCTCGCTCATGCCCGGCCGCACGTCGCAGGCTTCACGGCGCTCGAGCTCATCATGTCGATCGCGATCTCGACCGTGATCGTCCTCGCCACGATCGGCTTCATTCGAACGAGCGGACACAGCGCGGTCGATATCTGGCGCGATGCACAGGCGCAATCCGCGATGCGTTATGCGGGTCAGCGAATCAGGACTGACTTCCGGCAAGCCTCCCCGACGAAGCTGCTCTTGACGCAACCCGCCAACGACAACCACGCCGTCCGACTGCAACGCCCGCTCGATGTCACAGGGAGTGAGCCGGGCACGGTCTGGGGTGTCTATGCGCGCGAACTCGGCAAGACCGAGGCGGAGCGGAACAAGCCCGGGTGGTTCGTGCGCTACCGCGTCGTCGATGTCACGAAGTCGGGTACGATCGACCGGCAGCTGACTCGGGAGTATCTCGATGCCTCAGGGAAGATTCGGTACACGAAGACCTTGATCCACTTCCTCCAGTCGGGCACCGCGCCCAAGCCCGGGTTCAAGATCGACCCGGCGGGGGCAATGTGGCAGATCACGCTGACGAGCCGTGTCAGATCCCGACTGAAAGCGGTGCGGCATTGGCAGTTCCGAGTCTCGTGCAAGAACTGACCTCGCACGGGTTTCGCACGACGACTTGAGCACGATTTCTCGTTTTGAGAATCCGGGATTCCGGCAATGGCACGGGCTGCTGGCTGTCATTGCCCCCAGGCTCGTCGGCGCCAATCCACCAACGGCCACGACCGTGCCGATGTATCCACTCGGATACCGACGAGTGGCAGAGGAAGAGCATGAGACGATTCGAGCAACCTGAAGGCAGCGTCATCGTCACGGTGCTGTTCGCAGCAGTCGTTCTGGGCGCACTTGTCTACGCAACGACGCTGATCGCTCGCACCGAGCTCAGCGACTCGCGCAGGGACCTCGACAAGGTTCGCACGCTAGCCCTGGCCGAGTCAGGTGCCGAGATGGGAATCGAGAAGATCCGGGTCGCGATCGATCGCACGCGCTACGTCGATCCGATGTTCGGGATCCGCAGCCTGTTCCAGTGGACAGCGAGCGGGGGTTACAAGTCCTACAAGCCGTTCGTCGCGCTCCCGATCCAGGACTCCGGCAAGAAGACCGGTAGTGTCACGGTATCGATGACGGCCAAGGAGAGGGCCAACGGACTCGACATCACGATCCTGTCCACGGGCTACTACCCGGCTGCACCTCAGAGTCTTCCGCCCGGCAGCGTCGCGCCCAAGTCGACCTCGATCCGCGCGATCATCCGCGTCGAGACGAAGACCTCTCGGGCCTTCGACTACGGCTACTACCTCGACAACCGCGCCTGGTTCGCGGGTCCGTCGATGACGATCAACGGCAATCTGTTCACCATCGGTCGGTTCGACGGTGGCGGCTCCGCGATGACGATCGACGGCCAGGCCACCTACGACAGCCTGAGTTGGCCGGGGGGAAACGCGGCGCTCTCGGGCTATCGCGATCTCAACAACGACGGAGTCTTCAACGGTGACGAAGGCACGATCTTCTCGGCATGGGACATCGTCGGCGCCGGGAGCATCCTGGGCAACGGCGGCCAGCCAGCGAACCAGCATCAGTTCCAGGAACCGCTGCGCATGCCGAACCTCGCCAACCTGTCGGTCTACGAGCCGATCGCGACGAGCTCGGGTGGATCGATCAGCGTCGGAGGCACGGTCTACAGCAATGCCATCCTCGGCGATGACGAGCTGACGAACAACCTCTGGGTGGTCGGCACGGCCGCCGATCCGATCGAGGTCACGGGCACCGTCGTGATTCGTGGCACCCTCGTGATCTCTGGCGTCGTCTCCGGTCGCGGTGCGATCTACGTCGGCGGCAACATCCACATTCCCAACGACTTGACCTACCTGAACGGACCGGCGACCGCCAGACCGACCGACAAGACCAAAGCGACGACTGAGGCCTGGCTGACCGCAAACCGTGACAAGGATTTGCTCGGGCTGTTCGCGAGGGAGAACATCGTTCTCGGCGACCATACCGACGTCAACTGGAGATCCCCGATCACCAACTGGTTGGGCTCAGCGAAGTGTGTATCGGGCGAAGACCGCGGCGTCGACGGGATCCCCGGAAACAAGATCGGCATGGACAACGTCGCGAGCACGGCGGACGACGACCTGCTAGAGGGGGACAACCTTCACCTCGTCGAGTTCTACAGCTTCGACGACATGGCCGAAGGAATGATCCCGCCGGGCTTCGGGCCCGGAGATCCGATCCCGGGCTCGGGCGAGGACCTCGACGGCGATGCAGTCGCCGATCCACCGTTGTCGATCACGATGTTCGATCTGCCTGGGCCGCTCGGCCCGAGCCTGTGGATCTACAACTCTGCATCCGCGCCGGGCTCGTACTCGGACGTCTCGAGCATGACGATGAGCCATGTCGACGGTCTGCTGTTCGCCAATCACGCCGTGGTCGGCGTCTCCACGAGCGGCAGCCCGTACATCATCAACGGCGGGATCTGGTCGCGGAACGAAGCGATCGTGAACGGCGGCGGTGGCCTGACGGTCAACTACGACTGCCGGTTGCTCGGTGGCGACACGAGTGTTGCTGCCGAGAAGTTCAAACTGCCCCAGAGGGTGGCGCCGATTCGAACCTTGTCGTGGTCGATCCTCGAATTCGATCCGAACCACAGCAATTGACGTCGAGCGTCGAGGCGACCACACGGCGAGTTCCGGGTCGTCCCAACACGGGAACGAGGAAGCCCTGAAGCCCGGGCCCCGACACCACCGATAAACCACCGTTGAGATCTCCAGCGTTGATCAAGGTTCCTACAGTTCGAGCTGCGAGCGTCCTGCTCGCGTTGTTCTTCGCCCAGGCCGCGCCGGCGCAGGATCACCTGCTCCTACATGGGGCGGACATCCTCGAGGGCCAGAGCCATTTCGCGGTCGAGGCCGAGCGAGGCCCGGCATCACAGGACTTCCGCAGGCGGACACCGATCCTCGAGAAGGCGTACCGCCGCAACCTGCGCACGAACTCCTCCGAACGCTACCGCCACCACGTCGCGCTGTTCCGCGCCGGCAAGAAGCTCGGCTACTTCCCGGCCAGCGAGGAACACCGGGCGCCGCTGAGGACAGTGGAGCCTGCGCTCACGACCAGCAACTCGAGCTTCAACTGGCCGTTTACGATCTTCTTCCTCGGACTCGCGTTCGTCCTCTGGCGCTCCGGAGGCGCGTATCCCAGCCCGGAGCCGAAAGCTGCGGCGGAGCGCTCGCGGACCCGAGCCCACTCGCGCAGGACCAGAACCCGCCGGATCTCCGGGCTGCACGCGGTCGTGTCATCGACTGCGAGCGGCACCCACCCGAGCCAGCCTCGCTAGTGCGGGCAGACCGTCGGGTTGGGCCAGGAACCGCTCGACGTGGCCTGTCGGCGCGCGCAGCGTCGATCCGGGACCGAGGCAGACGGTCCGTTCCGCGGCGAACTCGCAGATGCCGACACGCACGACCGACGTGTAGTCGAACGTCTGCGTGATCTGGTGCCCGACCGTGTAGGCGAGTAGCTGCCTCGGGTTCGTCGACAGCGGCGGCCAGACGTGGCCGCGGCCGTCGATCAACGGCACGCGCGGGCGTGTGATCGCGAGATCCTCGAGCTCGGTACGCGCGCGCTCGGCGACGTCGCTTGCAAGGACGCTATGGAAGGGGCCGTGCAGCGGCAGACGGAACGGGAACTTGCGTTTTCCGACCTGGACCTCGGGCAGCCGCTCGAGCAATGACACGACGCCGGCCTCCGACGCGGCCAAGACGACGTGCCCACCGAGCCGGATCGACACGAAGCCATCGAGCTCGTCGAGCAAGGCCGCGAGGAGCTCGACCCGGTCTTCGACGATCTGCCAGTCGTCGTCGAGGAACGACCACATGACCTGGCCACCGGGACGGCCCGCGTCCTGCAGGCGCGCCGTCGTCGAGACGAGTCGCCAGCCATCGTCGAGCGTCAGAGCTCCGGACACGACCAGCGATGTGTAGTAGCCGAGCGAGTTGCCCCCGACCGCGACCGGCTCGCTCGAGCGCGCGGCGAGCTCGGCCTCGAGGATCGTGGCTGCAAAGATCAACGCCGCCGAGTTGCGACCCACGAGGTGCAGGCTCGGCCGGAACTTCTCGGCCTCGTCCAGCGCGGCGAGGCTGGGCAGATCCGGGTCGTGGCGGGCACGAAGCGCGTCCATGCGGTCGAGCAGGCGCGCGACTCGGGCGTCACCCTCGGCTCGCTGAC
>Ga0055451_10000772_pt1 | contig 12893 bp, 8 predicted proteins | sample China_Galinas_PW_3_FD_57745 | JGI IMG/M metagenome (GOLD analysis project Ga0055451, IMG submission 57745) | Wetland microbial communities from San Francisco Bay, California, USA, that impact long-term carbon sequestration - China_Galinas_PWB_D2 | ecosystem: Environmental > Aquatic > Marine >... | reverse complement strand
ACGCACCGGAAACCGTTTCAGCGCCCAGCCTCGACCGGCATTCTCTGCACTCACCGGCACCGCTCCATCAGCCGGTGGGCACGCTTCAGGCCGCTACGCAACTGCTGCTCCAGACGTGCAGAGATGGCGTACCGGCTACTGGGCAACGCCCGGATCACCACCCGCTCACCCGCATCGAGCTCACCGATCACGTTGTGTGCCACGTGACGTAGACGACGGGCGACTCGGTGTCGCTGGACGGCATTGCCCACCGATTTGGCAACCACCAGACCGATGCGCGGACCGGTCGCGCTGCCCGAGTCAGGGTCCAGTCGTGCGTGGACGACGATATCCGGCTGCACAGCTCGTACACCGTGTTTCACAGTGTCACCGAACTGCGCAGACCGTGTCATCCGGTATTGAGCCGGGAGCACAGCGTGCGTTCCCGCGAATCAGGCAGAGAGCGAACGACGACCCTTGCGGCGCCGGCCCGACACGATGGCGCGCCCGGCGCGCGTGCGCATGCGCAGCCGGAAACCATGAACCCGCGCCCGGCGCCGGTTGTTCGGCTGGAAGGTCCGCTTGCCCTTGGCCACGGCTCTCACTCCTCATCGCGTCTGGCAGACTCGTCCCGCCCTTCATGCCACCAAGCACAGCCGGGCGAACGCGACTACCGTTGGTAAGCTCTACGTCTCGCTAGTAACCGGCGCGGTCCCGGGAAACCCGGTCGCAGCCGTATCGCCGACATTCGGGCGACTGTTCGAGGGTACTGACGTCACTTCGGCTGGTCAAACCGCGCCCGCAGTGCTTGATCCGAGGTCCCATCTGACCACGGAAATTGACTGAAGTCACAGCCGTCACGCAGGATGCAGCCAGCCGAAAATCAGCCTCGGAGCAATGTTGCAGAACGGTTGGCACCCGGCCCGAAAACTGTTAGCTTCTGCCAGAGCCGTTTCACAGCGGAGCACCGCAAAACCACCAAAGGAAGATGCCTGGTTACCTGGCGGTCTAGACAACACCGATTGGCTGGATACCTGTCAACCAGACACCCATCGCGGATATGCTCCGAGGCGCGTACGGCTGCCCTGTACACATCTGTGGATAACTTGTGTGGACAGTTGATCGGCGTTTCATTCGCTCGCTACCGGACCACGGACCAGGGGGATCTGTCGTTGACCGATGATCCCGGATCAACATTCGCCTCGGTGTGGAGTTCGGTTGTCGCCGAACTGAACGGCGACCCCGACTTCGCCCCACCCACCAACGGCTCGGGCATCGCCACACATCTGACCCCACAACAAAGAGCCTGGTTGAAGCTGGTTCGTCCGCTCACCATCGCCGAGGGCTTCGCCCTGCTATCGGTGCCCAGTAGTTTCGTGCAAAACGAGATCGAGCGTCATCTGCGAGTTCCGATCGTCGACGCCTTGAGCCGCCGCCTGGGACAACAGATCGAACTGGGAGTACGGATCGCCCCCCCGAACCACGAGGAAGACGACGACACGTCGCTCGATATTCCGGCTTCCGACTTCGACCTCGACGAGGTGGACGAAGACCGGGAAGCCCTGGCCAGCGCCCACGAGAGCTGGCCCACCTACTTCACCGAACGGCCGCGCAGCAACCCTGCCTTCGAATCTCCAGGCGCAAGTCTCAACCGCCGATACACCTTTGACACTTTCGTCATCGGCGCTTCCAATCGGTTTGCTCATGCCGCTGCACTCGCGATTGCTGAAGCACCCGCCCGCGCGTATAACCCGTTGTTCATCTGGGGTGAGTCCGGGCTGGGCAAGACTCACCTGTTGCACGCTGCCGGAAATTACGCCCAACGACTGTTTCCTGGCATGCGGATCAAGTATGTGTCGACCGAAGAGTTCACCAACGACTTCATCAACTCACTGCGCGACGACCGCAGGGTCGCCTTCAAGCGCAGCTATCGTGACATCGACGTTCTGCTGGTCGACGACATCCAGTTCATCGAGGGCAAAGAAGGCATCCAGGAGGAGTTCTTCCACACCTTCAATACGCTGCACAACGCCAACAAGCAGATCGTCATCTCCTCCGACCGGCCGCCCAAACAGCTGGCCACCCTCGAGGATCGGCTTCGCACCCGCTTCGAATGGGGACTGATCACCGACGTCCAGCCACCGGAACTCGAAACGCGCATCGCCATCCTGCGCAAGAAGGCGCAGATGGAACGCCTCGACGTTCCGGGTGATGTGCTGGAACTCATCGCCAGCAGCATCGAGCGCAACATCCGCGAGCTCGAGGGTGCGCTCATCCGGGTCACCGCGTTCGCGTCGCTGAACAAGACACCGATCGACAAGGCGCTGGCCGAAATCGTGCTGCGGGATCTGATCGCCGACGCCGGCACCATGCAGATCAGCGCGGCGACCATCATGGCGGCCACCGCCGAATACTTCGACACCACCGTCGAGGAACTGCGCGGCCCGGGTAAGACCAGAGCGTTGGCCCAGTCTCGTCAAATCGCCATGTACCTGTGCCGCGAACTCACCGATCTCTCCCTGCCCAAGATCGGCCAGGCGTTCGGCCGCGATCACACCACGGTCATGTACGCACAGAAGAAGATCCTCAACGAGATGGCCTCCCGACGCGAGGTGTTCGATCACGTCAAGGAGCTCACCACCAGGATCCGTCAGCGCTCCAAGCGCTGACATTCGCGCAATCTCCCTCACCGGCCCAAAAAACTTTGGCCACAGTCGTACCAGCGGTCACACCACTGTCATGTGTATACCACTGTGGACAACACCGTGACGCCCGGCGACCGATCCAGAGTGGCGTGCACAACCAACCGCACTTCCACACCCGGGCCCCGCACCCCCACCTCCGGTGCACAATCCATCCACATCCGCGAACCCCGCTCGAGCAGGCAGTCCGTCATCTCGTCCACAGGATCCACAGGCCCTAATACTGTTGCTGTTCTCCATCTCTAATTTCTCCCTAGAAGAACACCCTTGGGGAACGGCGCCTACACAGGTCTTTCGTCGCCTGCACGGTGGTCTTGTCACCCGGGTCGATTAGCTTTCAAGATGGCGCTCGACGCTCTACGGTTGTTCTTCTGGCTGCCGTTAGCGGCGGTCACCTCCCCGATCACGGCCACCGCTGGGTGCGGTCGCCGACGGTCGGGGGTTGGTTGGGGTGATGAAGGGACACTATGGACGTGGCGACCACGACGGTTGGTTCCGATTTGAAGTTTCGTCTGGTGCGGGAGGACTTCGCCGATGCGGTGGCCTGGGTTGCCCGCAACCTGCCGACCCGCCCGACGGTGCCCGTGCTGGCGGGTGTGCTGCTCACTGGATCCGACAACGGGCTGACGATCTCCGGGTTCGACTACGAGGTGTCCGCAGAGGTGCGGGTTCCCGCTGAAATCGCTTCTCCTGGAAGTGTTTTGGTTTCAGGACGGTTGTTGTCCGACATCACCAGGGCACTGCCGGCCAAGCCGGTTGACGTCGCCGTCGAGGGCACCCGTGCCTCGCTGACGTGCGGCAGCGCGCGGTTCTCGCTGCCGACGATGGCAGTCGAGGACTATCCCACGTTGCCGACGCTGCCGGAAGAGACCGGGGTGGTCTCCTCGGAGCTGTTCGCCGAGGCGATCGGGCAGGTCGCGGTCGCTGCGGGCCGGGATGACACGCTGCCAATGCTGACTGGTATCCGGGTGGAGATTTCCGGTGAGACAGTCGTTTTGGCTGCCACGGACCGATTCCGTCTCGCGGTGCGTGAGCTGACCTGGGCGACCTCGTCGCCGAGCTTGGAGGCAGCGGTCCTGGTACCGGCCAGGACCTTGGCGGAGGCGGCGAAGGCTGGAAGTTCGGGCTCCGATGTGCACCTGGCCCTGGGTGCGGGAGCGGCGGTCGGCAAGGAGGGTCTGCTGGGCATTCACAGTGCGGGTAAGCGCAGCACCACCCGCCTGCTGGATGCGGAGTTCCCGAAGTTTCGGCAACTGCTTCCCAGTGAACACACCGCGGTGGCCACCATGGGGGTGGCCGAGCTGGCCGACGCCATCAAGCGGGTGGCGTTGGTGGCGGATCGCGGCGCTCAGGTTCGGATGGAGTTCGACGACGGTGTGCTGCACTTGTCCGCTGGTGCCGACGATGTCGGGCGTGCCGAGGAAGACCTTTCGGTGGATTTCGCCGGTGAGCCACTGACGATCGCCTTCAACCCCACCTACCTCACCGACGGCCTGAGTTCGTTGCACTCCGATCGTGTGACATTTGGCTTCACCACCCCGAGTCGTCCTGCGGTGTTGCGGCCTGCGGGGCAAGATGAATCGGTAGACGGATCATTGGGCACCGGACCGTTCCCTGCTGTTCAGACGGACTACGTATACCTCTTGATGCCGGTCCGGTTGCCCGGTTGACCGGATCATCCCGACGAAAGAGGTGCGTATGCAACTGGGCTTGGTTGGCCTGGGCAAGATGGGCTTCAACATGCGGGAGCGGCTGCGCGTCGGCGGCCACGACGTCATCGGATACGACCCTCGACCGGAGGTGACGGACGTTCCGTCGCTGGCTGCGTTGGCCGACGCACTGGCAGCACCTCGTGTGGTCTGGGTCATGGTCCCGTCGGGACCCATCACCGACGAGACCATCGCCGAGCTGTCGGAGGTGTTGAGCCCGGGTGATCTGGTGATCGACGGAGGTAACTCCCGCTACACCGAAGACGGCCCACGCGCGGAAATGCTTTCTGAAAAAGGAATTTCGTTCGTCGATGCCGGTGTTTCCGGTGGCGTTTGGGGGCTTGACGAAGGCTACGGACTCATGGTCGGTGGCAGCGACGAGGACGTTGCCCGGGTCATGCCGATTTTCGACGCCTTGCGTCCGCCAGGCTCGGTCGGTGACGGTTTCGTACATGCGGGACCGGTCGGCGCCGGCCACTACGCGAAGATGGTTCACAACGGTATCGAATACGGATTGATGATGGCCTATGCCGAAGGCTATGAGCTGCTGGCTGCCGAACCTTTGATCTCCGACACCCAGGCTGTCATCCAGGCCTGGACGAATGGCACCGTCGTGCGGTCGTGGCTGCAACAGCTGCTGGCCAGGGCACTGAAGGAAGATCCCGAATTCGGTGAGATTTCGGGTTATACCGAGGATTCCGGGGAAGGACGGTGGACCGTCGAGGAGGCGATCCGGCACCGGGTCCCGATGCCGGTGATCGCGGCGTCGTTGTTCGCCCGCTTCGCCTCCCGTCAGGAGGACTCCCCGACGATGAAGGCGGTGTCTGCGTTGCGAAACCAGTTCGGCGGACATGCGGTCCAGCGGGTACCGCTTTCCGGATAGCGCTGCCGATGTACGTCCGTCACCTCGGGTTACGCGACTTCCGGTCGTGGGCCCATGTCGACCTGGAGTTGGCACCGGGACGGACGGTCTTCGTCGGACCCAACGGCTACGGTAAAACGAATCTTGTTGAAGCTTTATGGTATTGCGCGACCTTGAGCTCGCACCGGGTTGCCACCGATGCGCCGTTGATCCGGTCCGGAGCCGAGCGGGCGGTGGTGTCGACCATCGTCGTAAACGAGAATCGGGAACTCGCGGTCGACATCGAGATCGCTGCGGGCAGAGCGAACAAGGCGAGGCTGAACCGCTCCCCGGTACGGAGCACCCGTGAGGTGCTCGGGGCGGTGCGTGCGGTGCTGTTCGCGCCCGAAGACCTGGCGCTGGTTCGTGGCGATCCCGCTGAACGGCGGCGATTCCTCGACGAGTTGGCCACGGTGCAGCGGCCGCGGATCGCCGGGGTGCGTGCCGACTACGAGAAGGTTCTCAGACAACGCACCGCGTTGCTCAAGTCCGCCGGCGGAGCGCGTTTTCGTGGCGACCGATCGGTGTTGGACACTCTCGATGTCTGGGACGGTCACTTGGCCGCACACGGCGCGCAGCTCATCGCTGCGCGCCTGGAGCTGGTGAACCAGCTGGCACCTGAAGTCGAGAAGGCATACCAACTGTTGGCACCGGCCTCGCGGGCGGCGGCGATCAACTACCGCAGCAGTGTCGAAATCACCGATCCCGACGCCGCCCGGGATACTGAATTCCTGGAAACCGCACTGTTGTCCGCACTGGCTCGTCGTCGCGACGCTGAATTGGAGCGTGGCGTGTGTCTGGTAGGTCCCCATCGCGACGACCTCGAGTTGCGGCTGGGCGATCAGCCGGCCAAGGGCTTCGCCAGCCACGGTGAATCATGGTCGATGGCTCTGGCATTGCGCCTGGCCGCCTACGAATTGCTTCGCGGTGAAGGCAGTGAGCCAGTGCTGATTCTCGATGACGTATTCGCCGAACTCGACAGCTCCCGTCGTCGGGCACTGGCTAGTGTCGCGGAGGCTGCCGAGCAGGTGCTGGTTACCGCCGCCGTTGATGAGGACATCCCGACCGACTGGGATGCCACCCGCATCGGCATCTCGCTGCGTGATGACGAGTTCGGCCGGGTCTCGGGGGTGATCGCATGACAGAACATGACGACGGCACCACACCCCCGGAACACCTCAAGGGCCTGCCGGGAATGGATCTGGTCCGGCGCACTCTGGAGGAAGCCCGGGGGGCCGCACGCAGCCAGGGCAAGGAGGTCGGCCGGGGGCGGCGCTCTCCGAGTCCGCGACGGAGGTCGACCGGGGGCAGCCGGCGCTCCTGGTCGGGACCCGGCCCGGACCCCCGCGATCCCCAATCTCTGGCCATCGCCGCGCGGGACTTGGCGAAGAGCCGCGGTTGGACGTCGCGGGTGGCCGAGGGTGCGGTGTTCGCCCAGTGGCCTGCGGTCGTTGGCGAACAGATCGCCGAACATGCCCAGCCCACCGCGTTGCGCGACGGCGTGCTCAGTGTGGCGGCCGAGTCCACGGCGTGGGCTACGCAGTTGCGGATGGTGCAGGCTCAGCTACTGGCCAAGATCGCCGCGGCTGTCGGCGACGGGATCGTGACCACGCTGAAAATCACCGGTCCGGTCGCCCCGTCCTGGCGCAAGGGGCCACGGCACATCCGTGGCCGTGGACCTCGGGATACCTACGGTTGAGGCCGATTCCGTCCATCGGCTGAGAGCCACCAGAACGCCATCGATCGATGCGGCGAACGTCAGGACGCATGGCGATTCGAGAAATCGGCTGCACGGCGTAACTAGCTGTGTAGAAATGCCGCCACAGTGTCGGTCCCGCCAGACATTGACGGTAGACTGGACAAAGTCCCGCGTGTGGTCAGTGAACCACTCGCCAGTAAATCCTGAGGAGATCTGTCCGACCGTGGCTGCCCAGAAGAAGAAAGCCCCAGCGGAGTACGGCGCCCAGTCCATCACCATTTTGGAAGGGTTGGAGGCCGTCCGTAAACGCCCCGGCATGTATATCGGCTCCACCGGGGAGCGCGGCCTGCACCACCTGGTCTGGGAGGTGGTCGACAACGCCGTCGACGAGGCGATGGCCGGGTTCGCGACACAGGTCGATGTCACCTTGCTTCACGACGGTGGTGTCCAGGTCCGTGACGACGGCCGCGGTATTCCGGTCGGCATGCATGCCTCCGGTGTCCCGACCGTCGACGTGGTCATGACGGTGCTGCACGCCGGTGGCAAGTTCGAGTCCGAGGCGTACCAGGTCTCCGGCGGCCTACACGGGGTGGGCGTCTCGGTGGTCAACGCGTTGTCCAGCCGAGTGGAAGTCGACATCAAGCGGGACGGCCACGAGTGGTTCCAGATCTACGACCATTCCGTGCCCGGCACCCTCAAACAGGGTGAAACCACCCGCAAGACCGGCACGACGGTACGGTTCTGGGCCGATCCGACGGTGTTCGAGACCACGACCTACGACTTCGAGACGGTTGCGCGCCGGCTGCAGGAGATGGCGTTCCTGAACAGGGGCCTGACCATTAACCTGACCGACGAGCGGGTAAGCGAAGTCGAGGTCGTCGACGAGGTCGTCAGCGACACCGCGGAGGCACCGAAGTCCGCGCAGGACAAGGCCTCCGAACAGGCCGTCCCGCACCACAAGGTCAAGCACCGCACATTCCACTACCCGGGCGGCCTGGTGGACTTCGTCAAACACATCAACCGCACCAAGCAACCGATCCACACCACCGTTGTCGACTTCTCCGGCAAGGGCGACGGCCACGAGGTCGAGGTCGCGATGCAGTGGAATGCCGGCTACTCCGAATCGGTGCACACCTTCGCCAACACCATCAACACCCATGAGGGCGGCACCCACGAAGAAGGTTTTCGCGCGGCACTCACCAGCGTGGTCAACAAGTACGCCAAGGACCGAAAGCTGCTCAAGGACAAGGATCCCAACCTCACCGGGGACGATATCCGTGAGGGTCTGGCCGCGGTCATCTCGGTCAAGGTCGGCGAACCCCAGTTCGAGGGACAGACCAAGACCAAGCTGGGCAACACCGAGGTGAAGTCGTTCGTCCAGCGGATCTGCAACGAGCAGCTGACGCACTGGTTCGAAGCCAACCCGGCCGATGCGAAGGTCGTCGTGAACAAGGCGGTCTCCTCGGCACAGGCGCGTATCGCCGCCCGCAAGGCACGAGAGCTGGTGCGACGCAAGAGCGCAACGGACATCGGTGGCCTGCCGGGCAAGCTTGCCGACTGCCGTTCCACCGATCCGCGCAAGTCGGAACTGTATGTGGTGGAGGGTGATTCGGCCGGTGGTTCGGCCAAGAGCGGCCGCGACTCGATGTTCCAGGCGATCCTGCCGTTGCGCGGCAAGATCATCAACGTCGAGAAGGCCCGCATCGACCGGGTGTTGAAGAACACCGAGGTGCAGGCGATCATCACGGCGCTGGGCACCGGTATCCACGACGAGTTCGACATCGCCAAACTGCGCTACCACAAGATCGTGCTGATGGCCGATGCCGACGTCGACGGTCAACACATCTCCACACTGCTGCTGACCCTACTGTTCCGGTTCATGCGGCCCCTGATCGAGAACGGTCACGTGTTCCTGGCACAGCCCCCGCTGTACAAGCTGAAGTGGCAGCGCACCGATCCGGAGTTCGCCTACTCTGATCGTGAGCGCGACGGTCTGCTCGAGGCGGGCTTGAGCGCCGGCAGGAAGATCAACAAAGAGGACGGCATCCAGCGTTACAAGGGCCTGGGTGAGATGGACGCCAAGGAGCTGTGGGAGACCACGATGGACCCGTCGGTGCGGGTGCTGCGACAGATCACGTTGGATGACGCCGCCGCCGCCGACGAGCTGTTCTCGATCTTGATGGGCGAGGACGTCGAGGCGCGGCGCAGCTTCATCACCCGCAACGCCAAAGACGTTCGCTTCCTTGACGTTTGATGGCGACAATCTAATCACCATTTGAGGTTGACAACATATGACTGATACCACGTTGCCGCCCGGCGGCGAGGCCGGAGATCGCGTCGAGCCGGTCGACATCCAGCAGGAGATGCAGCGCAGCTACATCGACTACGCGATGAGCGTCATCGTCGGGCGCGCGTTGCCCGAGGTTCGCGACGGCCTCAAGCCGGTACACCGCCGGGTGCTCTACGCGATGTACGACTCGGGTTTCCGCCCCGACCGCAGCCATGCGAAATCGGCACGCTCGGTTGCCGAGACCATGGGTAACTACCACCCACACGGCGACGCCTCGATCTACGACACGCTGGTCCGGATGGCCCAGCCGTGGTCGCTGCGTTACCCGCTCGTCGACGGGCAGGGCAACTTCGGTTCCCCGGGCAACGATCCGCCGGCCGCCATGAGGTACACAGAAGCGCGGCTGACCCCGTTGGCCATGGAGATGCTGCGCGAAATCGACGAGGAGACAGTCGATTTCATCCCGAACTATGACGGCCGGGTCCAAGAGCCGACGGTGTTGCCCAGCCGGTTCCCCAACCTGCTGGCCAACGGGTCGGGCGGCATCGCCGTCGGGATGGCCACCAACATCCCGCCGCACAACCTGCGCGAACTCGCCGAGGCCGTCTACTGGTGCCTGGACAACCACGAGGCCGACGAAGAGACGACGCTGGCCGCGATGATCGAGCGGGTGAAGGGCCCCGACTTCCCCACCCACGGCCTGATCGTGGGCGGCCAGGGCATCACCGACACCTACACCACCGGCCGCGGGTCGATCCGGATGCGCGGTGTGGTCGAGATCGAGGAGGACTCCCGCGGGCGCACCTCGATCGTCATCACCGAGTTGCCCTACCAGGTCAACCACGACAACTTCATCACCTCGATCGCCGAGCAGGTCCGCGACGGCAAACTCGTCGGGATCTCCAACATCGAAGACCAGTCCAGCGACCGGGTCGGCCTGCGGATCGTCGTCGAGCTCAAGCGCGACGCCGTGGCCAAGGTGGTGCTCAACAATCTCTACAAGCACACCCAGCTGCAGACCAGCTTCGGCGCCAACATGCTGGCGATCGTCGACGGCGTGCCCCGCACGCTGCGGCTGGACCAGCTGATCCGCTACTACGTCAACCACCAGCTCGAGGTCATCGTCCGGCGCACCACCTACCGGTTGCGCAAGGCCAATGAACGGGCCCACATCCTGCGCGGTCTGGTCAAGGCGCTCGACGCCCTCGACGAGGTGATCGCGTTGATCCGGGCCTCGGAGACCGTCGACATCGCCCGGGCCGGCCTGATCGAGTTGCTCGATATCGACGAGATCCAGGCCCAGGCCATCCTGGACATGCAGCTGCGCCGGCTGGCCGCCCTGGAACGTCAGCGGATCGTCGACGACCTGGCCAAGATCGAGGCCGAGATCGCCGATCTGGAAGACATCCTGGCCAAGCCGGAACGCCAGCGCACGATCGTGCGTGACGAGCTGGCCGAGATCGTCGACAAGCACGGCGACGGCCGGCGCACCCGCATCGTTCCCGCCGACGGTGAGGTCTCCGACGAAGACCTGATCGCGCGCGAGGACGTCGTCGTCACCATCACCGAGACCGGCTATGCTAAGCGCACCAAGACCGACCTGTACCGCAGTCAGAAGCGCGGTGGCAAGGGGGTCCAGGGCGCCGGTCTCAAGCAGGACGACATCGTGCGGCACTTCTTCGTGTGTTCGACCCACGACTGGATCCTGTTCTTCACCACGCAGGGCCGGGTGTACCGGGCCAAGGCCTACGAGCTGCCGGAGGCCGCCCGCACGGCGCGCGGTCAGCATGTGGCCAACCTGCTGGCTTTCCAGCCGGAGGAGCGCATCGCGCAGGTCATCCAGATCAAGAGCTACGAGGACGCGCCGTACCTGGTTCTGGCCACCAGCAAGGGATTGGTGAAGAAGTCGAAGCTGACCGATTTCGACTCCAATCGCTCCGGGGGCATCGTGGCGATCAACCTGCGCGACGGCGACGAGCTGGTCGGCGCCGTTCTGTGCTCGGCCGATGACGACCTGTTGCTGGTGTCGGCCCTCGGCCAGTCGATCCGTTTCTCGGCCACCGACGAGGCGCTGCGTCCGATGGGCCGCGCCACCTCGGGCGTGCAGGGTATGCGGTTCAACGCCGAGGACCGGTTGCTGTCGCTCAACGTGGTCCGTGAAGGCACATATCTGCTGGTGGCGACCGGAGGCGGGTACGCCAAGCGGACGGCGATCGAGGAGTACACGGCGCAGGGCCGCGGCGGCAAAGGCATCCTGACCATCCAGTACGACCGGCGCCGTGGCAGGCTGGTGGGCGCACTTATAGTCGACGACGACAGTGAGCTCTACGCCATCACGTCCGGCGGCGGAGTGATCCGTACGGCGGCGCGCCAGGTGCGCAAGGCTGGGCGCCAGACCAAGGGCGTTCGCTTGATGAACCTGGGCGAGGGCGACACACTGTTAGCGATTGCCCGCAATGCCGAGGAACAAGACAGCACGGATGACACGCCCAGGCTGGACCCTGAGTCAGACGCCACGTAGCTCCGGTGCGGGTCACAGGTAAGGAGTCGTGGTGAGTTCACCAAACGAGTCGGGTCAACCGGGACAGGGCGAAACCCCGGCGACCGGGAATGGCTCGGCCGAGCGGGGCGGCCCCCGACCGGGAACCGCCCCCAACGGCGGACGGCTCACCGATCCCAACGATGTGCCGCCCTGGCAGCGGGGTGCAGCGCGGCCCCGGCAGGGCGGCGCTGCTCCGCGGCAGGGCGCCGAGGTGCCACCGCGGGGAGAGGGCCGGCCCGCCGGTTCCCCTCCGGCGGGGGGATCGGCGAGCATCGAGGCCCGGGTGAACCGCTTCATCACCGGCACGGCGGCTCCGGACGTTTCGGGGTCGGCTGCCCCGGCCGCTGCGGCTCAGCGACCGGAGGGCGAGGCAGCCGCCGGCCGGTCCGAGTCGCGGGCCGAGCGCACCGAGGTCGCCCGCCCGGAGGCCTATGCCAGCGAGCTCCCGGATCTGTCGGGGGCACCGCAGAAACCACCGCAGCAGCGCAAACCCGCTTCGGAACGGCCCGCTGAGCCGGCGGGGCGAGCGGCTGGGCTGGCCGCCCGGGTTCAGGTCGCCGCCAACCGGTCGCGCGGCCCGGTCCGGGCCAGCATGCAGATACGGCACATCGATCCGTGGAGCACCCTGAAGGTGTCGCTGCTGCTGTCGGTGGCGCTGTTCTTCGTGTGGATGATCGCCGTGGCGTTCCTGTACCTGGTGCTCGGCGGCATGGGTGTGTGGACCAAGCTGAACAGCAATATGGGTGACCTGCTGACGGCCACCAGTGGCGGCGGTGGCGAACTGGTGTCCAGCGGGACGATCTTCGGTGGCGCAGCCCTGATCGGGCTGGTGAACATCGTGCTGCTGACCGCGATGGCGACGATCGGCGCGTTCATCTACAACCTGTCCACCGATATCGTCGGCGGCGTCGAGGTCACCCTGGCCGACCGGGACTAGCGACTGCGGCCGTGGTTTGGGTGCAGTGGCACAGGTGCGGTAATCTCGTCGCTCGGTCGTATGCGAATACGGGCCTATAGCTCAGGCGGTTAGAGCGCTTCGCTGATAACGAAGAGGTCGGAGGTTCGAGTCCT
>Ga0055451_10000769_pt1 | contig 12918 bp, 14 predicted proteins | sample China_Galinas_PW_3_FD_57745 | JGI IMG/M metagenome (GOLD analysis project Ga0055451, IMG submission 57745) | Wetland microbial communities from San Francisco Bay, California, USA, that impact long-term carbon sequestration - China_Galinas_PWB_D2 | ecosystem: Environmental > Aquatic > Marine >... | reverse complement strand
CCTCCCTCGGTAAAAACGAGGACGAGGCTTACAAAACACTCGAGCCGTTTAAGTACGTGCTCGTCATGCAGGATCAGCTCAAGAAAGCGGGCTACGACGTTGAAATCCCCGAAGAGTACCACGGTTTAAATTACTTCAACGTCGTTCCCCAGGACGAGGAGGGCAGGCAGAAGTTCAGGCAGCTCGGGCAGTACTTCCCGCGCGAGGCCATAATCGACTTTACTATCACAGGCTCGAAAAAGGACTGCATCAAAAAAATAGAGAAGTACGTGAGCAAGGGAGTAAGGCACTTCGTCCTGTTCTACAGGTTCAGCCCCGATCCCGAGAAAGCGCTTAAGACATACGCAAAGGACATCATCCCTTACTTTAAGGGCTGATTTTCAAGACTAAACTGAATCAAAGATGGGGGTAATTCATTCGGATTGCCCCCACATTATTTCGAATCAACGCTTTTCCCGTCAGTCGAACTGTCCTCGAAATAGACGTTCTTGAATAACAAGAGATCGAGCGGATTTGGGTCAAGTCCCTTAACGTAAGGCTTTATCATGTTCTGCTGGTTAGTGATGTAGAACGGCGCTATTGCCACGTCCTTTTCGGTCAGGATAACCTGTGCTTTATCGTAGAGCTCCTTTCGCTTGGCGGGGTCCTGCTCCGAGGCGGCCTTTTCCACGAGCGCGTCGTACTCCGGATTACACCACCTGGTCCTGTTGTTCCCCGAGTTGCACGTAAAAAGTGACATGAAGTTATGCGGGTCCGGAAAATCCGCTCCCCATCCCGCGCGGTGTATCTCCGGCGGGTCGGTGTTGATCGTGCTGAGATAGACCTTCCACTCCTGATTGTTAAGCTCGACGTCGATCCCCAGATACTCGTTCCACATGCTGTGAAGCGCTTCCGCGATTACCCTGTTGTTGCTAACGTCCGGCCAGAGGAACGTAACTTCGGGAAACCCCTTTCCTCCCGGGTATCCGGCCTCGGCAAGCCACTTCTTCGCCTGCTCAGGATTGAATTTAATACCTATATCCGCGTTGTATCCGAGCATGTTCTTGGGTATCCAGGACGTGGTCACCATCCCCGCGCCCTGTATGAGATTGACTATGCTCTGCCTGTCTATGGACGCGGCGAATGCCTTCCTCACGAGCGGATTGTCGAAAGGCGGCTTCTCGACATTGAATGCGATGTAATTGTTCCTGAATTGAAACGTCGTAACGAAATCATCAAGGTCCTTTAACCTCGGCACCTCGAGCGGCGGTATGCTCTTGCTGTCGGCGTAGTCGAGCTGGCCCGCTTCGTACTGTGCCAGAGCGGAAGACGGATTTTCGTTCATTATCAGCTTGACCTTTTCAACTTTGGGCTGCTGTCCCCAGTAGTCAGGATTTTTCGTCAGTATGATATGATCGTGATGTCTCCACGAGGTCAGCTTGTAAGGCCCGAGCGTGAGTATATTACCGGGCTCCGTCCATTTAAGGCCGTACTTCTCGACGGTGTCCTTACGTATCGGATATGTGGACATAAAGGCGAGCAGGCTCGGGAAATAAGAGGCAGACCTTTTAAGCTTCACCTCAAGCGTATTATCGTCGAGCGCCTTGACGCCTACTTTGTCAGGGTCTTTTATTTTCCCCGTGTTGTACTCCTCGGCATTTTCTATATCGTAAAGAAAATACGCATAATCCCCGCCCGTTTCGGGGTTCAGTATCCTCTTCCACGAGTACTCGAAGTCCCCGGCTTTGAGGGGCTTTCCGTCTGTCCACTTAACGCCGCCCCTGATTTTAAAGGTGTAAGTTTTTCCGTCATCGCTTACCTTCCAGCTCTCGGCGAGCGCCGGTACGGGTCTGAAATCCTTGTCGAACTGCGTCAGACCTTCCATAACGTTGTTAAGTATTGTGTATGAAGTCGTGTCGGTGGCGAGAGACGGATCGAGCGTGGGCGGCTCATTGCCTATGTTTATATTCAGCGTGTCCTTCCGGCTGACATCGATGTCATCGCCGTCATTAACACAGCCGGCTAAGAGGAGTAAACACATCATGATTAAGAGATTTCTAAGTGTCATGGTTGGTTTGCTTTATAGAAAAAGATCATCATGTCCGGCGGTGACATGTTCAGGCGATTTTGCTCTCTCCCGAGACCTCGTATGCAACAATGCTTACGCCGCCCTCGACAACGAGCTCGGGAAATGTCTTCTCGAACTCCTTGAAATGAGGCTCTTTGGAATGCAGGGTCAGATCGTCACGGCTTCGCCACCTTTCGTAGAAAGTGAACGAATCGGGGTCAAACGGGTCCTGAAGAAACTCGTAAACGATGCACCCGTCCTCGTTCCGTGACGGCTCAAGGAGGCCCTTCGCCATCTCTATCATCTGCTGACGTTTCTCCGGTTTCGTTCTGAATTTTGCGATCAGTATAAGCATGCGTTGCCCCTTTACAAACAATATCAAAAGCCGTAGTATAGGCACTGCGAATTTTTATTTCAAGTAAAAGGGCAAGTTGTCGGGAGGTAAACATGTCGAACGATAAATACGAGCAGGGCCTTAAAAAGCTTGAGGAAATTTCACCGGGAGCCGCGGAAAGGACCAAAGCGAGCCTTAACGACATCGCTCCCGACATGGTGCGCTATTTGATGGAATTCGTCTTCGGCGAGATATCCTCGCGGCCCGGGCTCGATATGAAATCGCGCGAGATTACGGCCGTCGCCGCGCTGACAGCGCTCGGCACGGCGCCTACGCAGCTAAAGGTCCATATAAAAGGTGCGCTCAACTGCGGCTGCACCAGGGAAGAAATAGTCGAGGTATTGATACAGACGCTCGTTTACGCCGGATTTCCCGCCGCGCTTACGGGGCTCAGGCTCGCCAAAGAGGTATTCCAGGAACTGGACGCCAAATCATAGGACAAAAAAAGCGCCGATCTTATTTTTGTTGAAAAAAATAGAGACTTTGACATCTCTGCAATGTATTCTGTAATAAATAAATGTTGCTCTATGTTGCGGCAATAACGGACCGCAGGCTATAAATCCAATTACCGTTTTGAAAAAGGAGAAAGAAATGAGATTTTACTTGATGCTTCTCGGTTTGATCCTTTCCGTCGGCTTAATTTCTTCATGCGCGAAGCCCCAAGGCTACAGCCCGCAGTCAAAAAGGGCTTATATTCAGCAAATGAAGACCAATACGCTCGCCGACCTCTACGCCGCAAAACCTGTCACGAGAGAGCTAATCGAGCACGCCGCCGGCTACGGGGTGTTCAGCAACATAAGCACTCAGTTCCTCGTGGTCGGATCGGGCAACGGCTACGGCATCGTTGTTGATAAAACCACCGGCAAGGAGACCTATATGAGGATGGCCGAAGGCGGCATAGGTCTAGGCGTGGGCGTTGTAGATATGAGGGAAGTGATAATTTTCAACAGCCCGATAGTCCTGAACGAGTTTATCCGCAAGGGATGGGATTTCGGCGTACAGGGCGACGCGGTTCTGAAATCGAAGTCGGAAGGCGCGGCGGCAAGTGGAGAGATACCCTTCAATTCCGACATGATAATCTATCAGCTCACCGATCAGGGCGTCGCTCTTCGCACCAATGTAGGCGCGGAAAAGTACTGGATAGACAGCGAGCTTAATTATTATTAGACGTAAGGGGAAATTTTCCCTTCTATCTGTCGTAATGCACCGGAAGCACTGTTATTGTTGGACATTATCGGGTTAACATTCTCTGTAGCGGGGATGTTTACATTCCCGTCATTACCCAATAAACTCAATACCTTCTCACCTAAAGCGTAAGCTGTTTAAGCAATATGAATTATAAAATCATACTCGCCTCTTCCTCTCCACGCCGTAAAGAGCTTCTCGATACAGTAGGAATCCAATTCAAAATCGTAAGTCCTTCCGCTGATGAAACAATGATCGCTAACGAGAGCCCCGAGGATTTTGCGCTAAGGGTTTCGGTCGAGAAGGCATCGTCCGTATCGAGGCGTTTGGATGGACAGTGCGTAGTAATCGGAGCCGATACGGTTGTTGTAGTAGACGGCGAGATTCTGGGCAAGCCGTCTGATGAGGACGAAGCCGCATCAATGCTGAACAAAATTTCAGGACGGGAGCATCGCGTGCTCACGGCCTTCTCCATTGTAAAGTCTCCGGAAGGGGTTCTACACAGCGAGATAGTGTCCACAAGGGTCAGGGTTAAGCCCCTTGCGGCTCATGAAATAGAAGGTTACATTAAGACCGGAGAGCCCATGGATAAAGCCGGGGCCTATGGCATTCAGGGTATAGGCTCTTTTATGGTGAGAGAAATTGAAGGCTCATATACGAATGTAGTGGGTCTTCCGCTTGTCGAGCTTCTTCAGGCGCTCGGAAATCTTGGAATAGTAGAGCTGTTCAGTGCCGATGGATGTCAGAAGTAACCTGGAAGCAGTAAACGATAGAATACGGAGAGCCGCGGAAAGGGCGGGCAGGAATCCGGCTGATATAAGACTGGTGGCGGTAACCAAGCAGGTGGAACCGGAACGAATTATTCAAGCCGCACGGGCCGGAGCTCTGACATTCGGAGAGAATTACGCCCAGGAGCTGAGGGATAAATTCGAGGCGGTCCAAAGAAGCGTCGAAGAAGAGGTCGAATGGCATTTTATCGGGCGGCTTCAGCGGAATAAGGTCAAGTACCTGATAGGAAAGGTGACGCTTATTCATTCGCTCGATTCCGCTTCGGTCGCGGAAGAGATAAATAAGAGGGCTAAAAAGGCAGGGATAAAAATGCCCGTCCTCATTGAGGTAGACGCGGCTCAAGAGGAGTCGAAAGGGGGCATTAAAGCGGCGGAGGCCGGTGATTTTATAAGCGGACTCGCGGAATTGTCGTCTATTGAAGTACGGGGTCTTATGACCATGCCGCCTTATTTCGACGAGCCCGAGCTCGCGAGGCATTACTTCAGGAAATTAAGGGAGCTGAGGGATGAGCTCAAAAATAAATTTCCGCTCGTGGAGGAGCTTTCAATGGGAATGAGCGGGGATTTTGAGGTGGCGATAGAGGAAGGGGCCACCTTTGTGAGAGTAGGCTCGGCGATTTTCGGGCCGAGACCTAAATAGGATCAGAGGAACAATAAGTATGGCAAAGATAGGATTCATTGGCGGCGGGAACATGGCCGAGGCACTTGTAACGGGGCTAATCACATCCGGCGCGGTCAAGAATGCGGATATAATGGTCAGCGACGCTCTCGCAAAGAGACTTGAGCACATGAAGTCCGCACACGGGGTTGAAACGACCGGAGACAATAAGAAACTAGCTGGAAAGTCCGACATTGTTATCCTGTCGGTTAAGCCTAATACGATTAAAAAAGTAGTAACTGAACTCAAATCTGCAATTACCAACAAAAAAATCCTCGTATCTATAGCAGCGGGTATTCCGACTTCTCTGATTACAAAAGCCCTCGGGAAAAAGAATGCGAAAATCGTGCGCGTCATGCCAAATACACCTGCCCTCGTGCTTGCGGGAGCATCGGCCCTGTACTGCACTCCTGCGCTGAATGCAAAAGAGAGGGAGAGCGTGCGCAAGATATTTGAATCCGTGGGAATTGCCTATATTGTTGATGATGAGAAGCTTATGGACGCCGTTACCGGTCTCAGCGGTAGCGGGCCCGCATTTGTATCGATGTTTGTCGAGGCTCTAGCCGACGGCGGTGTCAAGATGGGTCTGCCGAGGGACATGTCCCTCATGCTTGCAGCTCAGACGGTTTTTGGAACGGCTAAGATGATTATAGAAAACCAAACGCACCCGGCGGAGCTTAAAGATAAAGTATCCTCCCCCGGAGGAACCACAATCGAGGGAATACATGAGCTCGAATCGGGCGGGTTCAGGGCGAACGTAATCTCTGCCGTCGAGGCGGCCGCATACCGCTCGAGGGAATTATCCAAGGAGGGTAAATAGTGTATATTCTAGCTAACTTAATTACTGGCATTGGTCAAACCCTGCATTATTTAATAAACATTTATCTTTTAATCATAGTTGGTAGAGCCATAATCTCATGGGTAAATCCTGACCCTTACAATCCCATCGTTCAATTTCTTTATAAAGCTACTGAACCGGTATTGAGGTACGCAAGACGAATTCTTCCTATTATGGGGGGTATAGATTTATCACCGATTGTCGTTATGGTCGCGCTCTTCTTTATCGACCAGGTTGCTGTCCAATCAATTATTGATTATGGGACACGATTAAAGATGGGTCTGTAATAATACATTGAGTGATACGGCAATCACAATAGATGTCCTAATACGGCCAAGGTCCTCAAGGGATGAAATAGTCGGCATGCATGAGGGCAGGCTGAAAATCAAAATTTCGGCTCCTCCGGTAGACGGCAAGGCTAACGAGCGGCTGACGGAGGTCCTGTCAAAAGCCTTCCGCGTTTCAAAATCAAATGTAGAAATAATCAGGGGCAAGTCATCGAAGCTCAAAACCGTGAGATTAACCGGCATCGATATGAAAACCTGTGAAGAATTTTTGTCGAAACTCCGGTGATTGTTATATAAGTCATGGCTGAAATTCTGATAGACGGCGAGAAAATCCATTATGTAAAGAGCGATAAGATAGACCCGTCACGTCCTACCGTATTGTTTATCCATGGTGCGGCTCAGAGAACCGACACGTGGAAGTATCAGCTGGAGCTTCTGAAAAACTATCCCGATTTTAATATCATAGCGCCCGACCTGCCCGGCCACGGCCAATCGGAAGGAAAGGGACGGCGGTCTGTTGCAGAATATACGGACTTTATAGTGAGATTCATCCAAACGCTCGGGCTTAACGACATTGTCCCCGTCGGTCATTCCATGGCGGGGGGTATCGCGATGCTGCTGGCCGTCGATCATCCCGGTTTGATAAGCGCCTGTGTCCTCGTTGATGCGGGAGCAAAGATGCCGGTTGCGGAAGAAAGCCTAAAGACGGTGAAAAGCAACTATCAGTCGTTCTGCGACATCTCGCCGACCAGGATGTATGCCGAAGGTGCATCCGATGAGCTGAAACGGGAGTACAAGGCGGGATTGCTCGATACATCACCGGAGGCCAGTTATTGGGACCTGATTGCCTGCAATGAATTCGATATTGATAGCCGTGTAGATTCGATTGTCGTGCCTACGCTCATCATATCCGGGGAACTCGACATTCTCACACCTGTGAAATACGGGGAACACCTTCATGAAAAGATCAAAGGATCCTCCTTTTACGTGATAAGAGGCGCGGGTCACTTTGTTATGCAGGAAGTACCTGATGAGTTTAACAGGCTGCTTCTCGATTTTCTTCACAGCTGCAATAAGGCCCTCCCGTAGTATAAATCTCACCTGTTACCCGATTTCGTCTATTGAAAATGTATTTACGTATATTTATATTGTAAATAGGTGGGGAGCAATGCGTAGTGCACCCTTCCTGCGAAAAAATACAGGGATTGAGGTATGTTAGGGTGCGGGAATTAGTGTATTTGGTATTATTTATGACGTTTGTCTGTGCGGCTCAGAAGGCCGAGAGTATGGATTATATCTTCAACGATGTGGAAAATATATTTGTTGAAGTACCCGAGCAATCCTGTTATAACTACACGTTCCTCGATAAGGATTCTGTAAACGGTACACTCCTGGAAAAAGGGACATATTTAGAAAACCGGGAACTGGAAGATCCGGTTTTCTACGACTCCCGGATGAACGTCTGTAGGAATAACAATAAAGTCTCGCTTTCTTCTCTCTCCGATGGATACGGGCAGGAAACCGCTAATGCTTCAACCGATAGTTCGTCCGGCGTTTATTCGCTGCTGCCTAATCCCGAAATAGGCTTTGTTGAGGACGGACAGATAAGTTACAGTAGTTTTCATTCCGGAAATACCTTATTCCTGGGTGGCGTTGTGCCCTTTGTAGCCGTTCCGGACAGCATTCTCGCGAACGAGGATCACTTCTTCAACAACGAGAGCTTCTCGTTTTTTCTTTATTTTAAGCGCAAATTTTAAACAGTGGTTTATTCATAATCATACCCTTTCCCATCCGTGATATTCCGGCGCGCTATTTTCTTGTATAACCGTTTCCCTTTACTCAAATCTCTATTTTGTTAAAATAGATGCAACTTTTTAATAGGGAGAGAAGAAATGAAAATAGCACTGTTAGGCGGTACCGGAGATATAGCGGAGGGACTCGTGCTCAGATGGTCAAAGGTCGGGCACGAGATCTTTATAGGCTCAAGGAGCGACGAGAAGGCCAAGGGAATTGCGTCCGACTACATTGAAAAGCTGAAGGAGCTGGGAGTCGAGCCGAAAATTCAGGGTATGCCCAATCCGGACGCGGCTAAAGAGGCGGAAGTAATTATTATCAGCATACCTCCGGAATACGCGGCATCTACGATAAGCCAGGTGGGGGACAACATTACCGATCAGATCGTCGTAACACCTGTGGTTTCGATGAAGAGAGAGGGGAAGGCCTTTCTGTACAATCCGCCGTCCCAGGGCTCTTCTGCTTTCGAAATAAAGGAGGCGCTGCCTCCGACCGCAAAGCTCGTGTCGGCGTATCATAACCTTCCTGCAAAGGAGCTGAGCGAGATTGATAGGGATCTGGACTATGACGTTGTCATTTGCGGCGACGACGAGGATGCCAAGGAAGTAGTAAAGAAGCTGACGGAGGAAATGCCGAACCTCAGGGTTCTGGACGCAGGACCTCTCGAAGTTTCATCTATGATAGAGGCAATGACTCCCCTTATCGTAAACCTGAACGTAAGATACAAACCGCAGCATTTTTCCGTTAAGTTCGTGTAAATTCGGGAGAGGCGGCCTGAGCGCCGCCTCTACTCACCTACGATCTGAATTATTACTTCCCTCGACCTCGGCCTGTTGTCAAAATCCACCACTATGATCTGCTGCCACGTTCCGAGTAACAGTTTGGACGAGGAAAAAGGCACAGTGAGCGATGCTCCCTGAAGCGCGGCCCTGACGTGCGAATAGCCGTTTCCGTCGCCCCATCTCGCATCGTGGTGGTAATGAATTCCCTTGGGCGCGATCCTGTCCACGGCCTCACTGAAATCCCTCACCGCACCGCTTTCGTACTCTATCGTCGTAACGCCGGCGGTCGACCCGGGTATGAATACGGTCGCTGTCCCCGATGATACGCCGGACTCGGCGACGCACCTTGCGACCTCGTCAGTTACGTCAATTACATCCGTGTCCCCGCGGGTTTGAAATCTCAGATTCTTCGTAACAACTGCCACATCTTTTCTCCTATAAAAGCTTTAGCTGTGTCGGTTTTTCGAGCGGGACCGCTTCGTATCCCCGCGTCTGAAGCGTCCTCGCGAACTCGCCCGAATGGCCGCCTATAAGGTACACCTTTTGCGGCTTCATTAGCTCTACAAACCGGAGCAGATCGTCGTGGTCGGCGTGGTTGCTCAGCGGGAACGCCTCATCGGCTTTAAATACTTTCATGATATGGGGTTTCTCGTCGGCGGAGTGCTCCATCAATATCGCCGTTCTCCTGTGTTTTATTTTGTTGATACTTTTTGATTCGCCTTTGTGCGGAGGAAAGATAAGCACTTTCCCCTCGGTCTTTTTCGGCTTGAATGATTCGTATCCGGAGAACTTGATTCCCAGCTCTTCGTACATTTTAACAGACCTGTATACGGATTTGTGCAGACTCAGTTTATAGCCGGCTTCCGACAATATTTTGACTGTCTCCTCCGCCTTCCCCAAAGTCTCCGCGAGTATAACGGGCGCGGCTCCCGAGGCGAGCGTGTCGTCTATGAATTCCACCATAGAGCCTATAACCTCCTCTGCAGGAGGAAACGCGTATTTTGGTGCACTATAAGTGCACTTGAGGATAACTATTGGACACCTTTTTATCTGCGCCGGGGGTGCGGTCAGGGATTCCCTCAAGTTGATATCTCCGGTGTATACGATCGTGTCGCTTTCCGTGTTCACTATAATCTGAGAAGCGCCGGGTATATAACCCGAAGGTATCAGCTCGACCTGTACGTTACCTATCGTGAACGGCCTCTTGTAAGGACACGCAAGGGTAACGGATTTTTTTATCCTCTTATCCAGGAGCTTTATTGTTTCAGGCGTTGCAATGACCTTTTCGGGGGGAGAGAACCTGCCGACGTTCGCGCTCGATATAAAAGAAAATTTTGCCTTCTTTACGGAATCGAACCGAAGGTCTGTACCTAATAGATGTATCCCTCTGTCATACTCTATCATTTAGGTGAGAGAAGTCTACTTCCTGATACCTGTTTTTCAAGCCGATCATGTCTCATAGAGAATTTGAATCTTATGCCTCCGAATTTCGGTTGACAAGGAAATGCCATAACGGTGATACTTCTAAAAACCGCAGCTTTTCAGGTAACCCAATAGACGCCTGATTAAACCAAACACGCACGGGAGTGAAATTAATGGACAAGACCGAGAATCTTCTAAAGGAGCTGACCGAGACTCACGGCATACCCGGTTACGAAACCGAAATAAGAAGTGTGATCCGGAAATATTTCAAACCGCTCGGTGAATTGAGTGAAGACAATATGGGAAGCGTAATCTGCCTGAAGAAGGGCAAGTCCGCCGGGCCGAAGATAATGCTTGCCGGACACATGGACGAGATCGGATTCATGGTCAAGCACATTTCCTCCGAAGGTTTTATCAAATTCACCACACTTGGCGGTTGGTGGGATCATGTGCTCCTCGGGCAAAGGGTCGCGATCAAGACGGGCAAAGGCGACGTTATAGGAGTGATCGGCGCCAAGCCTCCCCATCTTCTGTCTCAGGACGAGCGCTCCAAGCTCGTGCAGAGAAAAAATATGTACATCGACATAGGCGCGACGTCCGAGAAGGAGGTCGAGAAGGCTGGCGTCCGCGTCGGCGACCCGATTGTGCCCGTAAGCGAGTTTACTATTTTGGCGAATCCCAAGACTTATATGTCAAAGGCGTTCGACGACCGGGCGGGATGCGGCGTGGTTATCTCCGCGCTTCAGTCTCTATCCGGCAACAAGCATCCGAACGCGCTCTACGGAGTCGCTACCGTGCAGGAGGAGGTCGGCGTCAGGGGGGCGAGCACGAGCGTCGAAATGGTAAACCCCGATATCGCAATAATTCTCGAATCCGACATCGCCGGCGACGTTCCGGGAATAAAGCCCGACGAGTCGTCCACAAAACTCTCGGGAGGCCCGTCGCTGCTACTGTACGACGCGCGCATGATTCCTAATCTAAAGCTGCGCGATCTCGTTATCAACAGGGCGAAGAAATCCAAGATACCGCTCCAGTTCACGACCATGGAGGGCGGGGCCACGGACGGATCGGTCATACACCTCTACAAAAACGGCGTGCCCACCGTCGTCATCGGAGTCCCGACGCGCCACATACACAGCCACAACGCAATAATACACAGGGACGATTTCGAAAATACGGTGAAACTGCTCAAGGGAATCATACAGAAGCTGGACAAGAAAACCGTCGATGAAATCAAATCTTTTAAATAGGGAAACCACTAGCTCGGTGTTGCGAATGTAGAGGAGTCTTGATTCCGTTCCGATACGCGTTACCTGTATCCAAATAACTGGTAAACTTAAATCCACTTTGGATTCCATTAAGATTACAGGAGCGAGAGAGCACAACCTGAAGGATGTGTCCCTCAGTCTCCCCAGAAGGAAGCTTGTCGTAATCACGGGCGTAAGCGGCTCGGGCAAGTCCTCTTTAGCGTTCGACACACTGTTTGCCGAGGGACAGCGGAGATACATGGAATCCCTTTCCGCTTATGCGAGGCAGTTCGTCGAGAAACTGGACAAGCCCGACGTGGATGCAATCGAGGGACTGTCTCCATCGATTTCCGTAGATCAGAAGACCTTTCAGAGAAACCCCCGGTCTACCGTAGGCACCATAACGGAGATCTACGATTTCCTCAGGCTCCTGTTCGCCCGCCTGGGTACGCCTCATTGCCCGAATTGCGGCATAGAGATTTCCGCGCAGAGCGTCGATAAAATGATAGAGCGCGTATCTAGCATTGGCGAGGGGAAGAAGGTTACTGTCTTTTCACCAATCATTCAGGGCAGGAAGGGGGAGTACCGTAAGGAGCTTGAGGAGCTCAGGAGCGAAGGCTTTCTAAGAGTCAGGATAGACGGTCGTCTCTACGATCTGGATGAGGAAATAAAATTAAAGAAACAGAAAAAGCATACTATAGAACTACAGGTTGACGTGATCGCACTCAGGCCGGGCGACCTGAGCGAGAGGATAGGCGAGTCGCTCAGGATTGCGCTCAAACGCTCCGGAGGAATAGCGAGAGTGGAAACGGGCAGCGGTCAGGTGCTCACCTTGAGTGACAAATTCGCTTGTCCGGAGTGCGGATTCAGCTACCCGGAAATCTCTCCGAGGCTATTCTCATTCAATAGTCCTTACGGTTCTTGCCCTGAGTGTCACGGTCTGGGCGAGACTTGGTTCTGCGACCCCGAGCTTCTGATAGACGAAAACCTCTCAATCGAGGAGGGTGCGATAATACCCTGGAGGAATTCGTCCTACTTCAAGCGTCTTATCAAAGGCGTCGCGGACTATTTCGGGTTCGATCTTTCAATCCCCTTCAAGAAGCTACCGGCTAAGGCCAGGAAGACAATAATATACGGCTCGGGCGATGAGGAGATTATATATTACCGGGAGAGGCGCGGCAGGAAGCTCAAACGCCACGTCACTTACGCGGGCGTTACCGGCATAATCACAGAGTGGTATCAGGAAACGGATTCCGCGCCCGTAAGGGAGAAGCTGGCGCAGTACATGCGTACGGCCGAATGCCCTGAGTGCGATGGCGCGAGGCTCAGAAAGGAAGCGCTTTCGATACTCGTAGACGGTAAGTCTGTACATGACGTGACAACGATGTCCGCGCTCAAAAGCCTCGCGTTTATAGAAGGCATCAATTTCTCCGCACGGGAATTCGAGATAGCCGAAAGGATAATAAAGGAGATAGA
>Ga0055451_10000767_pt1 | contig 12930 bp, 11 predicted proteins | sample China_Galinas_PW_3_FD_57745 | JGI IMG/M metagenome (GOLD analysis project Ga0055451, IMG submission 57745) | Wetland microbial communities from San Francisco Bay, California, USA, that impact long-term carbon sequestration - China_Galinas_PWB_D2 | ecosystem: Environmental > Aquatic > Marine >... | reverse complement strand
GGGACCATTCAACTGACTGCAACACAACAAGACCAACTTACTGATTGGCTCAACAAAATTATTACGCAACATATGCCGGTACAATATTTAATAGGGTACGTACCATTTAATGAGCTAGACATCTTGGTGTCACCACCCACACTCATTCCACGCCCGGAAACAGAAGAATGGTGCTTGCAACTTATACAACAACTTAAGCTCTTACCAAACCAAAAATTAACTATTATAGAACCATGTACCGGCACTGGATGCATTGCACTTGCACTTGCACATGCATTGCCGAATGCACATGTCTATGCAACTGATATTTCTCCCGATGCTATTGCACTTGCCAAAAAAAATGCACAGCACAATAAGATAAACAATGTTACTTTTATTCAATCAGATCTTTTTGGGAACCTGCCTCCCATACAAGCAGATCTTATTGTAGTAAACCCACCATATATTGCAGCAGATGAATGGCCTGGCCTTGATACCTCTGTTACTAAATGGGAAGACAAGCAAGCACTTGTTGCCAATGATCATGGTTTGGCAATCATCAAAAAAATTATTCATCAAGCACCATATCTGCTAAAAGATAATGTAGAAATGCGTGCATATAACATACCACAGCTATTTATAGAAATTGGTTACAAGCAAGCCGATGATGTAGTTGCACTCATGCAACAAGCACACTATACTGCAATTAAAGTACATAAAGATCTTGAAAGAAAAGACCGCATGGTTTCCGGGAGAGTAGAACATGTGGCATCTGCCAAAACTGGATGATACGTTAGTTACCATTACCTTTCAACCTCATATGCTCAGCTGTAGCATCATCAAACCATCATCGCATGCAAGCCCATTACAGTTGCATGCATATCAAGAAATTCCACTCCATAATTTAGAACTCGAACAATTAAAAATTTTTAACGTGCGTGCATTGCAGCAGCATATCTCTGCTTTTTTTACCACACATAATACGCACAATGCCTATGTTGCATGCACACTGAATGGTCCGGGCATATTCGAACGCTTTATACTGATTGATAAAGCAGAACCAACACTCGATGACTTTATGCTACCGAATAAAAGACATTATGTATGGGAATACCGCTATGTGTATCCAGTGGATCATGGCCGCTGGATGTTTTATGTAGTCGGCATTAAAAAAGAGTTACTCTTGCAATACCAATTGTTTGCAATTGCAGCACAGATTAATATGACCACCATCACCACGCCACGTGCCGCGCTACTTGCGCTCTATAAGTTTCAGCAAGGTAGTGCTTTTCGCACCGGCAAGTTAGCAATTGATATGTTGCACCATCACAACATGCCGGAAGAACTTTTTTCACCCGATGCGCTTAATCGTATACTCTCTATTCCGACGTCACTTACACATCATCGTACACAAGCATTCCCACAGTTATTAAATGCATGCGGTTTGTACATTGCAGAAAGGATAACTTTATGAAACCAATTAATTTCTTGCAAACACTCAATCATACCGAACAACGCAAGGTACGCCGCTGGGCACAGCTCAGTCTTGGTACCGGGACTATGTTGTTTGTAATTATTATCACACTCCAAAGCATACAAGTGCATGAAGCATATACCGCATATCAATCTCACGCAGCCATGCAACAACACATTAACACGGCACATCTTGCAATCAACACACAAGTAGATGCACAGCAAAATAATGATACACTACGGGCCAAACATGCAAAACTGACCAAGTTAATTCATGCACTCGAACAACCACAAGCATGTTTGCAAGAATTGAATACTATCAATTCAACTGCTTTTACTTTACGCACTATTAAATTTGATAAAAAAGATATAGAGATACAAGCTGCATGTCCGAGCATACAAGAAGCACTTGATGCCGTTGAATATTTTAAAGAGAGTATGCACTTTAAGGACATGAAATTAGTATCACTCCAAACACATAATGAACACGTGATGATACATATGCGAGGGCTAGTAAAAAACTAGTTTATCGCATACACTAAAGGTATGCCAAAAATTCAACAACTCTCTCCACATGAAGCACAAAAAATTGCTGCTGGCCAAGTAGTCGAGCGCCCTGCCAATATTGTAAAAGAATTGGTAGAAAACGCACTTGATGCCGGTGCTACTGCCATTACTCTGTACATAGAAGATGGCGGCAAAAAATTAATACGCATAGTCGACAATGGTTGTGGTATGGATGCGCAAGATGCAGAACTTTGTTTTATAAAACATGCAACGAGTAAGATACGCAGCATGGATGAGCTCGATACCATTGCAACGTTTGGCTTTCGTGGAGAAGCATTGGCAAGCATTGCAGCAGTTGCACAGGTTACCTTAATCACCAACACTACAGATACACAAGATGGTTTAAAGCTCACGGTACATGATGGCAAAATACAAAACAAAGAGCCAATCTCTGCACCGGTAGGAACTGACATTGCGGTACGCAATCTTTTTTATAATGTGCCTGCACGTCAAAAATTTTTAAAAACACGCGATACCGAGTGGCGCCATATTTTACAATTATTTCAGGCATGTTGTCTTGATTATCCGGGTATACATTTTACGCTGTTTTCTGAAACCAAAAAATTTCTTAATTGCCCGCCGGTACAAGAACACGCACAACGCTTTGCACAACTATGGGATCATGAAATATCGCAACATATGATTACAATGGAAGGAATGCATGCAGACAATACACGTGTACATGGTGTAATTTCTGATCATCAAACGTTCCGCTATGATCGCAACAACATCTTTGTGTTTGTAAATAATCGTTGGGTAAAAGACTTTAAATTAACAAATGCGCTCATTAAAGGATATATGAATGTAGCACCGCAAGGACGCTACCCAAGTGCATGCATCCTCATCACCGTTAATCCGACACAGGTTGATGTAAACATGCACCCGCGCAAAGAAGAAGTAAAATTTATGCATCCACGCATGATTGAGCAGTTAATACAGAAAGCGGTTAAAGAAGCGCTCGAGCGTAATTTGTCTGCACACATTAAACAAAAAGTACAGTTATCACCGGCACATGCAATTGTACAACCGGCTATGCAGCCATCATATACGCCATTTAATTTTGATACAATTTCTGAGCCCCTACCTTTATCAGCCTCCACATATACTTCAGCTGAAAAACAGGAAGAATGGCCAATACAACATAGCACACAAAACAATATATCATTTTCATCTGCCCATCTTTCTAAGATTTCAGATAACCTACCTGATACACCTGTAGTACAAATAGAATCTGCAACTCATGATCAAGAACATGCTGAACCATTACCACCTATAGCGCAAGAAAGTACATACAAACTGGTTGGGCAATTACATAAAACATATATTTTACTTGAGCATGAAGAAGGATTATTTGTAGTAGATCAACATGCGGCACACGAGCGTATTTTGTACGAACAGTTTGCAAAACGATTTGCCGACATTGCCACTGTTAATCTTTTATTCCCACAAATCATTACCTTATCTCACGATGATATGCACACCATAGAACCACATCTGCAGATCTTGCAACAACATGGCATTGCCATAGAACCATTTGGTGCCAACCAATTGAAGGTACATGCAACACCGGTGCACATTAAGCATGTTTCTATGCAAGAATTGATACAAGGAATAATCGGCTGGATACATGAACCTAATCTGCGCACAGCAGCATCTGCCAATCAGGATGAATTCACGCACATGCTCCACCACAAGTTGCGTGCGCAGATGGCATGCAAAGCAGCAGTAAAAGCGGGTGATGTGCTAACCCATGAACAAATGCAAAAATTACTTGATGATTTGGAACAAACAGAAAACCGATTAACTTGCCCGCATGGCAGACCAACCGGTTGGTTATTATCTTTGTATGATATTGAAAAAAAGTTTAAGCGAAAGCTATAATCATTTACTCATCGCGCTGTTTATGTTCAAGCTCCATAGCTGCTTGTTGGAAATAATAAGCACGTATAAACGGATGTGGGTGTCTAGAATGAAAATTCTCAAGTTCTATTCGCAGTAATACGTCTATATTTTTTTTGTCTTTATCATACGCTATGCCATCCCATGTCACCGTTATACTTTTTTGCCAATCTATGTCATTAATATCAAATTCAGGATACCCTATCAACATAAATTTAGCCAAGCCATGCAATACACCGGAATTATTGGCATGTTCAATTACATATTGATCAGCTTTATATTCTCTATACTTTTTGTACAAACTTGTAAACACTCTATAGCATACAAGGCATGCCCAAGCTATTGATACTTTAGTTAAAAAACGAGGAACAAAATCATTAATTCTATTTGCCGCCTTATATAATGGATTGCCCAAGGCTAACATTGCACCGGCCACACTAACCTTTGCTATTAAATACCTTTCAGAATCCCTATTTTTTATATGTGCATATTCATGACCAAATATCCCTGCCCACATATCATCAATTTCTTGCAATGTAGTACGTCTCCAAGACATATCTTCTGCCGGGTACAGTTCTATAGTTGAATCATCTCGTACAAAAAGCGAAGACCTATCATGCACATACTGCACATCTACGTTTGGGTTTTTTTTACATTCTACAAACTGTTTTAATGAATCTTCTGGAACAAATAATGTATTCATAAATACACTTGGAGTATCCTTTCTAGTTCCTTTAATTGAAACTGCAGCAACTTTTTCATCTCCCGGTTCCCACTGGTGCAACTTATCACGCACAAAAGCTTCTACCTCCGGCAATATGATATTTCGATTATCCTTCTGATTTATACGCATGTCTTTATGCCAACACCACCACACATTATTTAATATAATTCCGGCGGCAAATCCTGTTAATCCAATATTGCGTGCACGTATATTGCGTGCACGTATTTTAACCCTCATACTATTCAACACATTTTTTGCATTATCTATTGTTCCCGACAGGTCGTTTGGATTATCCATCGACTGTGTAGCGCAAAAATAAGTTAATATAAATAGCAGTACAAGATATTTTTTCATACAAGGTCCTTTAATGTGACATCTTACTAGTGCGCCATTCTTGCAAACGTTGTGCACGCTTTGCGTGGGATGGATGCACCGTCAAACATAAAATATCACGTAAAAATGCTTCAGTTGCATTCCATGGCTCATGCTCAAAAAATTCCATGCCACCGGTAACAGAATTCAATTTAGTAACGGCATATAAATCAGCCTCTTTTTCTTGTTCTTGCAATAGATAAAATTCAGATGCAATCAACCAACATGAACTACAGCACACCGTACTAAGCAAAAGTGATGCACCTCTCGTAAAAAGTGGTCTAGATTGCATAAAATCAAAAATGGAATACAACCCACCTAGACAAAAAAAATAGCCTACTTGAGTCATAAAATTATCACCAAACCGCATGCGACATTGAGCAAACCATCCTTGATCCCGTGGTCCAATATCGATATGTCCTAATACATAGTGTGATGCTTCGTGTGCTAAAATAAAGGTTTTTTCTTGGTCTGTTCTGCTTGGCCAAGTTTCTTTATCTATTTGTATGTACGGTAACCTTTCACCGTCTTCAAATCGTACATACAAAATACTAGCAGCCCCAACATCTGCTTGTATACCAACAAGCGTATTATGTGGCATATTAAAAATATGTACAATAAGATTAATAATCTCTATATCTGTATCGGAAAATTCTGAACCATATCCCAAAAAAAAACTGCTCAGTCGTGTGTATATTTCTTCGGTATCGTCTGACTTAGTCACGGTAACTTCTGTATATATTATTTCTGATGTATCACGATTATTGTATACCGTGTATGCATTGAGTTGTAAGCCTATACATGAAAGCAATATGCTTAATGTAAGCATTATAAACGGTCGCTTCATACTTAACCCTAGCTGTTTATTTTTTTAATCAACCAATACTTCCCACTCAGCTACCCATGTTGCATGCTGTTCTTTGAGCTCTTGTAATTTTTTATGCGCCGTATCGAATACAGCCGTGCCATATGCTAAATTAGCAAATTTATGTTCGAGTGTATCTATCTCTTGTTCTATCTTTTCTATTTTACGTTCCAGTGCTTTTTGTTGCTTACGCATTTCTTGACGTTCAGTACGTGACGCGGTGTTATTATGCATCCTAGCATTAGGTCCTGCACTTGCAGCACGATCCCGGGGAGACTGAACTGCTTGTTCTTCTTGTTTGCGATACAAGTACAATTCATAATTACCCGGATACACATATGCGCCATCAGCACTCAACTCAATAATATCGGTTGCTAATCGTTGCACAAAATCATGATCATGCGATACAAATACAATAGTCCCTTGGTACCTATTGAGTGCTTGTAATAAAATATCCTTGGTTGGAATATCTAAGTGGTTAGTGGGCTCATCAAGTAACAATACATTTGCATTCTGTAAAAGTACCTTAATCATACCCACACGGTTTTTCTCTCCACCACTCAGCACGCCAACTTTTTTATGAATATCATCATTACTGAACAAGAATGCACCGGCAAAGCTTCTTATTTTTTGTTCCGGAACTTCTGGGCATGCATCATTAATATTTTCTAAAATTGATTTTTTTAAATTAAGTGATGCGGTTTGGTCTTGGTCAAATACTGCATAGTGCACATTATGTCCAAGGTCAATAGACCCGTGTTGTAATGGCAACTTATTTGCAATGAGATTAAATAACGTAGTTTTGCCCACACCATTGGGCGCAATAATGGCAATTTTTTTGACACGTTCTACTTCAAAGTTTACGTGTTTAAATATCTGCTTATCGCCAAATGCATGTGATACGTCATGCACCTTAAGTGCAATTCTGCCTGATTGTTTGATAGGCGGAAAGGTAATATGCACATCGGGATTTTGCTCCGGCGCTTCAAGAAGTTCTATCTTCTCAAGTGATTTAAGCATACTTTGTGCCATTTTAGCTTTGGATGCTTTTGCACGGAATCTATCAATCGTACGCTTGCGCTCTTGGAGCTCGCGTTGCTGGTTTTTATATGCAGCATCTTGCATCGCAATATCATGTGCTTTTTGCACTTCATATGTGGCATAGTTACCTTTGTACATATTGCCATTACCGCGCTCTAATTCAAAAACATTGTGGCATAACTGATTCAAAAAATAACGATCATGGCACACCAACATAAAACCAAAGTCTGCCTGCTTTAAAAATTGCAAAAACCATTCTTGCGCTACGATATCCAAGTGGTTAGTAGGTTCATCAAATAAGTAAAAATCTGCATGTTTTAACAACAGCTGCGCAAGTACAATGCGCATCTTCCATCCTACACTTAATGTACTAACCGGATTGTCAAATTGCTCTGGTTTGAAACCCAATCCCATTAATATTTTTTTTGCCTCTGCTTGAGCTGCATCAGGGTTGGCATGCATTAATTGTTCGCACACGTGCGCATATTCTTCGAGCATATCATGATTTGCCGAATCAATATGCAGCTGTTCTTCTAAATAGTGTTGCCGCTGCTGCAATATAGTAATCTCTGCAAACACGGTGCATGTTTCTTCTATGATCGATTTATCAGATTGCAACACCACATCTTGTGGCAAATAGGCTAATGTTTTATTTTTCACAATAGCAATGGAACCACCATCCAACTCTTGACTGCCAGCCAGCACTTTAAGAAGCGTAGATTTGCCCGAGCCGTTTCTACCAACCAAACCAATGCGTTGATTATGGTTACATACAAAAGAAATGTCATTAAATAAGGCACGACCGCCTACATCAAGATGAATTTTATGTGCATTAATCATAGTTTTTTATTTTGCCATCACGAATAATGTTTTTATGCCTTCAGCGGTCAAGCGCGCATTTAACTCTTCAATCAGTGTATTTTTCATGCGTGTAAAATTTTTATGTTCAGCCCATACCTGCACCACCAAATGCTCTGCGCTACTTGATAATGAATCAAATATGATCTGTGGGTTTGGTGTTTCAAGTGCATAGGTATTTTGCTTGACAATATCACGAATTAATCCCATAACACGCTCTAATGATTCTGTACCCGGTACCCCAACTGCAATCGCTGCACGGCGCGCATTAAAATAGGTTACATTCACTAGATTCTCTTTTATCAAACGCTCATTGGGTACACGTACCAACGTATCTTCATTAGTACGCACTTTAATAGAAAAAAGATCAATCGACTCGACACGGCCATAAACCGATCCGCATGAAATAGTATCACCAATTGATACAAAAGTTTCTGATAATAAAAATAGACCGCTAATAAGATTAGACATACTTGTTTGCGATGCAAAACCAATTGCCACACCAAAAATACCGGCAGCCCCAAGCAATGCCGACAAATTAAACCCAAGCTCATTGAGTACGGTAATAATAAGCAAAATCATACCAGCATAGTAAACTACCTTGAAGATGAGCAAACGTATATTCTTATTACCATAGGTCGCCAAAGCTTTATTAATCATACTAGCGATAAAACGAACTAAAACCAACCCAATAGCTGCCGTACTGACAACCCGTACCATCTTCCAGATAAATCCATACGAAATGGTAACACCACATATATCAATCATACTAACCCCTACCAATGAGATCTTTGTCGAAACCACATTTGAGCCATAATTGGCCCAAGCGGCATACCATACAAGCGCATGCCATAATTAATAATGAGTAAAGCGCCAATTGCTATCGCAATACGCAACAATAAATCACCTGCTGCTATCAGCAATATAGCCAGCCCAACTATCATGAGCACTAAGCCAAGCGGCTTGTTCTGTTTTTGTATATACATGAATAGTCCCTCTAGAAATAAGATAAGTGCATATTTTTAATATAAAGGAGAAGCCATTTTTTGACAAATAAGAAAGAGAAATTTGGCATCTTTATAAAAAGTAATCATAAATACTGGATTTTTTCTTTTCTAATCAATTAGTATGGAAAGCATGTTAGTAACCCTTAACCAGGAGTATCGCTCATGGCATATAGCGTTAAATCCAAAAAAAGCGGCAAGATGTACTATCTTCATACAAAAGAAGTAAAACTTGCTGGCGACCGCAAACAACGTATTTATTACTTTGCAGGTGAAGCTGGTCCAAATTCACTCGATGCATTACCGGCCGGTTATGAGGTAATGGAAAACAAACGCACCGGTTTACCTATGCTCCGCAAAAAAAAATAAACAACTTTGGCATAATAAACTAAAAAGCCCGATTCCGTATCGGGCTTTTTTTAGGGCTTGAGTATTTTGCCCAATTCTACATATACTGCACGCATTACACTATCCCAATCACCAGCTTCCGGTTGTCTGAACAAGCGCATGGTAGGATACCAAGGAGAATCTGCACGCTCAACCATCCAACGCCATTCAGCCACAAAAGGCAGCACTACCCAAGTTGGTGCCCCAAGAGCTCCGGCTAAATGAGCTATTGAAGTATCTACGGTAATAACAAGGTCAAGCTGAGATATAAGTGCTGCCGTATCCATAAAAGGACCATGTACGGTGTCAAAATCATCATATGAAATTAGTCGAACATCAGATGGAAGCAGTTTGCATTGCTCAAGACCATCTCTTTTTTGCAAATTATACACACTCACACCAGGCATACGCAGAATATCTTCAAATAATGCAAGCGGCATTGAACGTTTAGTTGCGGTGATAGTTTCTAGATCTAATGATGGATTTGCTTGCCAACAAATACCAATTTTAAAGTTTTTATCATGCGCAATTCTATGTCGGTATTGAGCAACCAGCTCTGCTTGTGGGGTAATATAAGAAATAGGAGCAGGAACTGTTTCAAGCTCTGTATCAAAGGCAACTGGAAGATTTTGCTGCCAAATCATGATATCATATTGACGCGAGACAATATTTTCATCATAGTCATCGGTAACCTCATCTAAATAAGGGCACAAAGAAAATAAAGGCACTAATGCTGGGTGTACTTGTGCAATAATATAGGCACCATGCTCTTTGAGCAATTTGGCATAGCGAATAAATAAAATATTATCACCAATCTCACCTTCACGATGAATCAAAATAGTTTTTCCATCTATTGAGCTAAGATCAAGTTTTGTTTTTTGTGAGTGAATGGTTTTGAATCTATGCAAATACATATGCCAACCATGCTGCAACTGACCCATTGCAAGATACAACTCAGATAGATCAATTAAAATTGATTGATCTTCCGGTTCTATAATATGCACAGTTTCAAGTATCGCTATAGCCTTATCTGTCTGGCCGGTATATCGTAGGCATAGTGCTTTCCGTTTGAGCACCGGCACAAGTGTAGGAAATTCATTGAGGACTTTCTCATAGCATGCCAATGCCGCCTTATATTGCTGAACTTTAAAATATTGATTAGCTAAAATATAACAACTTTTCAAGTGATTGGGATTCTCTTGCATAACTTTTTCCAGAAATGAGATACTTGCTGACGGTTGGTTATTATCTGCAAATCTTTTCCCTAACGCATACCATGATTGCACATCTCCTTCGGCAGAAAAAACAACAACTACCATCATGTACATAAGCATGCTGTACGCCCTGATGTTCAACATAAATTTCCTTTACAAAAAAACTGTAAATTATCATACGTAATTTTTAGTTATAAGATATACCCAATACCATAGCCAACCAAAGAAAGCCCCAAAGACCATAATGAGCTAAATGGTATTGGTATAATGGCAAACAACACAAGCCCAACTATACCACCCATGAGTCCACCTATCCCCGCTGCTCTTTTGACATGGTCAAACATATAGGCCGCAAGAATAGGAATCAATAAGGTACATACCGGAATCTCATAACTCCTGACCAAAATAGAAATTATATCCGACGGCATTGCATAAGATAGACCAAATATAGCCAGACCCATGATCAAAATAGTCACTTTTGATTCTACAAGTGGCGACAAGCCCAAAAATGCTAATGAAAAATCTTGGGTAATATTTGCCCCAATTGCACACAATAATGCATCTGCCGTAGAAGCAATCGCCGCCAAAATACCACTTGCCACCATCACCATCATAAATGAATTGGAGATCGTTCTAATTATAGTCAACAATGGGCTTTGATCACTTGCTACACTAATACCCATAAGCTGTGCTTGCATGCCAAAATAAATAGGAATTAACCCAAAGCTCACAATATATATGATGGTCAAAATAGCACTCATAGTTGCTACACGTTTTGTTTTTGATGCAAAGAATATTTGTGCAAGATCTTGCTCAAATAGTGCAAAAAATGCCGGCATAAGGAGCATGATGCTCAAATTATTCAGGCTTGGCAAATGACCGGTAAATTGTTGTTGCGCTGTGCGTAATGCATCAAATGAAAATGCATGTGGAAATGCAAATAAACTGTATATCGTAATACCCACAAAAATAAGTGTAATAAAAAGAACTTGCACTAAGTCAGTTAGCACTACCGCATGCAAACCGCCAATCATCGTATAAAAAATAATGAACAACCAAAAGATAATATATAATAGATCGCTTTGGAAATGCATGCTTGCCAATAATGATTTTGATGCAACCATATTACCTACCAAAATACCACATAAGGTACATGTAACTAATAATGATGCTACTTTACGTACAAATGGTGCATGATATTGCAACTCAAAAATTTGGGTAGTTGTTACGATATTAAGCGCACGCAAACGACCGGCAATACCACAGCCTAAAAAAACAAGACCAATACTTATGCCACCGGTAAAAAGTAAACTATATAATCCAATCTGATATGCTTGTTGCGAGGTGCCAAGTAATAATCCTGCACCCAACTGTGTTGCGATTAAAGTGCTTGTTGCTTTAAAAACTCCCAAGTTTCTACCGGCTAAAAAATAATCGGTTTTAGTGACAATTTGTTTGCGTGGCAAGAGTGCAAGTGCAATATAGATGATACCAAATATAATAATGGTAGTATAAAATAATAATGCTTCAGTCATAGCAAATTCCTTTAAAAAAAGAGGCCCAGCTTGACTCTCGGACCTCACGATGAAAAGTTATTGTATAGCTTCGATATCCACACCATTAATTTCTATTGAACGTTTACCATTCCAATAATTATCATCTGGCGTACCAATTAGTTTAAACTCTCTACCTCTTTCTTTTAATTCTTTCAAGCGATAGAACATATCCGGTCTGAAAAAAAATTTTAATGTACGTTCTTTGCCTTGTTCGATTACAATACACTTGCAATGTCCAGCTTTGTTTTTACCCAACCATTGTGGATTAGCTTGTTGTTTACCTTTCTTATCTACTGCCTGATCTACTACCCGAACATGATCAAATAATAGGGTAGGCTGTGGATTTTCATTGCCAAATGGTGCAAGTTTTTGAAAATCTTCTATCATCTTAGGCACTAAATTAATAAATGATGATTCAGCATCAATAATATGTCTATTGATCGTATCACGTGGTTTAACCGTATCTACAAATATATGCTCCATGCGTTTTTTCAAGGCTTGCAGATTTGCTTTTTTAAATGCGAGGCCGGCAGCAACTTTATGGCCTCCCCACCCCATAAGTAAATCTTCGCATTGAAATAATGCATCAAATAAATGGAATGCTGCAATTGATCGCGCTGAACCTTTTAAAATCGTTTCGCCATGTTCATCCGCAACTTCAGTACACACAATGGCAGGTTTATAATATTTTTCTACCAATTTTGATGCTACTAAACCATTCACACCCGGGTGAAAATCAGAACTTGACACAATAATGATACGCTCACGATCTAAGTCAATTTCTCTAGCTTTAATTTTATTCTTTATTTCATTGAACATATTTGCCTGTATTTTTTTGCGATCATTGTTATATGCATGCAACATATTGCCAATGTTATCTACCGTAGACTGATCAATATCAAGCAGAAAGCGCACCCCTTCATTTGCATCTGCAAGCCTACCTAATGCATTCAGTTGCGGTGCTAGCCCAAAAGCAACCGCCGTTGAATCA
>Ga0055451_10000766_pt1 | contig 12930 bp, 4 predicted proteins | sample China_Galinas_PW_3_FD_57745 | JGI IMG/M metagenome (GOLD analysis project Ga0055451, IMG submission 57745) | Wetland microbial communities from San Francisco Bay, California, USA, that impact long-term carbon sequestration - China_Galinas_PWB_D2 | ecosystem: Environmental > Aquatic > Marine >... | reverse complement strand
GGAAAGGCGAATCGTCCAGGCCTTGAGGAAAATGACCAACGCGACCGCGCGATGGGCGAGGTACTTAACGACTTCCTCGATCGGCGAGCGCGGGGCGAGGCTGTCAGTGAAGCCGAGTTATATGAGCGGCATCCGTCGATAGCGGGTGAGCTGTCGGGCTACCTGCGACTATTGAGGAACCTCCGCCCCGTCGCACGAACGATCGACCAGCTTGTCGATCAGGGGGTCCTGCACACCGGTAAAGACTCGCCGTATTGCGCTTCCCTTGGCCACTACGGCATTCTCGATGTGCTAGGGCATGGCGGCATGGGCGTCGTGCTCCGCGCACGTGATGAGCGACTTCAACGTGACGTGGCCTTGAAGTTGCTGCGCACGGACATATCCGGCGACGATGCGGCGATCAGAAGATTCTCGCACGAGGCAAGAGCGAGTGCGTCCCTTCGACACCCGAATATCGTCACCGTTCACGATGTCGGCGAGGCCAACGGCATACACTTCTTTGCGATGGAGTACGTGGACGGACCGACCTTGGCGGGCCTGATCCGTGAACGGGGCTCGCTGGCCGCCGACCTGACACGTTCGCTGTTTCGCCAGATCCTCGCCGGCCTCGGCGCCGCTCACGACGCCGGTATCGTCCATCGCGATATCAAGCCGTCCAACATTCTTGTGCTCGACGGCCCGCAGCCACAGGCGAAGATCGCGGATTTCGGGCTGGCGCGCGTGCTCTCTGCGCAGACACGTCTGACCATGCCAGAGGCCGTCTTCGGTACGGCCGAATATATGAGTCCGGAGCAGGCAAAGGGTGAGGCTCACGTCGACCATCGCACGGATCTCTATTCGGCCGGCGTCGTACTCTACGAAATGCTCACCGGTCGCGTACCGTTTGCGGCCGACGCGCCCTCCGCGGTGGTCTACAAGATTCTGCACGAAGATCCGCCGGTGCCGGCCAAGAATGACGGCGGCATTGACTCGCACCTGATGAGTTTGTCGATGCGTTTGATGGCGAAACGACCGAAAGATCGGTTCCCGTCGGCGTCGGAGGCGATGGCGGCGCTGGATGGTAGCGCACGGGTGCATTCGCCCGAGGCGCGCCGACGGATACACTGGTGGGGTGCAGGGTTGGTGATCACTCTGGCTATCGCTGGCGGGTTGGCGAGTCTCGACCTGGCGACGGTACCGGCCATAACGCGCGCCTACGTAAAACGTGACGGGAACGGCAGTCTCACAAGAACCATCCTCGTTGACCGAGGAGATCTCAGTTCAAGTGTTTTTTTCGAGGGCTTTCCAGACGAGGTTGGTCAGGTTAGCGAGGCCACGCTGGCCGATCCGGACGGCGTCGCTGCGAGCGGCGACGAGCTGGTGATCGCTGCACTCTTCAGGCCCTGGGGTCGCGATGCCGTGATCGGCTTCGGTGGTCGTGCCAGCACCGTGTGGCGACGGGACATGACACCACCGGACTCCATCAATCTAGCGGATTGGCCCGATTTCAACGGCAAGCCGGGCGAGGCTTGGTCTGGGCGGTGGATTGCGGCAGCAAACCTCGATGGCGTTCCCGGCGACGAACTGCTTGTCGTTGCAAATCACCTTGAAGAGTACCCGACTCGTATTTCCGTCTGTAAGCCTGACGGAGTGCAGAGGTGTATCGCCGATTTCTGGCACTTGGGCCACGTCGCCTCTGCGCAGGTCGTCGAGGATTTCTTCGGCCCCGGTCGACCGGCGATCGTGGCTTATGGGCAGAACAACAAACTCGACGGCCGAGACTCTGTACGTGTGCGGTGGCACGAAGACGCACCGTATGAGGACGCGCCCAGAACGACGTTGCGTCGCGTGCTGGTGGTCATGGTGCTCGATCCGGCCCGCATGAACGGCGTAAGTCCGCCGCGCATGACGGAACTCGAGCGATTGAGCGGCGATATGCCCTATGCCTACGCGTTCCTGAATCACCCTTGCCTGCGTCGCGACTCCAAGAACAACGTCGCGATTCAAATGCAAGAACCTAGACCAATCACCGCGCAAGATGGAACCGATCGAAAATGGCTTAGGCTGTCATTCAGCGTGGTGGACGCTGCTCGTCTTGCCATTGACGGTCGAGGTTTTGAGCTAACTGTTGACGAAAAACTCAGGTCGCAAAAGGTGATCACGGGTGAAACAGAGCCATTTTCCGCTAAGCACTGGCAAGACGCGTGGACGCCGATCATTCAGGGAGGTAAGTGGGTCGATCGCCCCAGGACAGCAGACGCAAAACGCGCGCAGCGTTCTCTCGTGAAAGCGGAGCCCGACCCGAATTTGCCGACTCGGATTCTGGCGTGGCGCGAAGATAGCGTGAAGCCGGAAGTCTTTCACGATTTCAGCGCATCCGTGAGGAGGATTATTGAGGTGAAACCACTCGACCCGGACGGCATCTTGGAGAATGGAGACGAACTCGTTGTCGCATGCACCGAGGCGCCGCAAGACGGCGGATACGTCTTTGCCCTCGACAACGGTGGCGAGAAGCAGTGGCAGTTCGACACGGTCTTTGGGCAGCAGTGGCCCGATTGCACGCTGCCGAGCAATTCATGGGGTTGCACAGCTCTAACCACTGGAGATCTTGATAGCAAGCCGGGCGACGAACTGGTGGTCATCGCCACCAAACTTGGGGAGTACCCAACTGTAGTTCTGGTGCTCAAACCTAGAACAGACGGCTATGAGGTCCTGAGTACTTTCTGGCACGCCGGCAACCTCGATGAAGTTCATGTCGAAGCAGACTTCTTCGGGCAGGGCAAGTCGGCCATTGTGGCTAGCGGATGCAACAACAAACTTGACGGGTTTGGACTGCCTGTTCCACCAGACTACAGAGCACCTCCCGGAGAAGACCGACCAAGGACAGGGTTTGACATGGTCCCGGTCATTCTCATTCTCGACCCGCAGCGGATGACTGGCGTGGGCCCGCCCCGATGTGGTCGCTTCCCGATCCAAGAGGGCGATCTTCCCTTCGCCTACGCCCTTCTAAACATCCCATACTCAAAAATGGCATCCTACTATCCGGTCGGTGGCACAGAACTCGTAAGACCACCTCACATCGAGACGGCACAATTCACGGACTTGCGCCCAATACCGAGCAACGGCACCAACAATGATACCCCCAGGTTTAATTTGAGGGCCGCCGCACCACTAGAACCAGAATCAGGAACACTCCGTAGTGGGGCAAATATCCTGGTGGATCGAAACCTGGCATTCCGCAAAGCCAATCCGGCGACCGGTGAAACAATCGGCACATCGCCGGACTACTGGCGCGACCTCTGGCGCCCGATCATACAGAACGGAAAATACATCGACGAAACCGGACCTGCAGATCGCGAAGCGTCGCCGTGAGCTTGGCGACCGGGGACCGCCGCGCAACGGGCAAGGGCCGGCCGGAGAACAACCGACCGGCCCTTGGATTGTCGAGGTTACCGAGCCTATGTTTGATGGATCCTGATGATACCGTCGCCTTGTTCAATCTCTGCTACGGATCTATGCACGATACGATCTCCGGTCCCGAGTACTCGATACCTTGGAAGCCAAGAATGATCGCGAACACGTCGTTGATGTCCACCTGCAGGTTCGGCGTACCATATTCGTGGCCCGGGAAACCGGCCGGATGAACATCAGTGACGGATGTATGCGTCGCGTTGCACGGAGGCGTGCCACAACCGGGGCCCACTAGGCTCGGATTCTGGTACGTTTTGATGGCCGCCACAGCGTCGTCGATGGCAACCACGCCATTAGGCGGGCCCCACGCGTCGCCCACCGGATCGAATTGGCCGACAACATCACCCCACCATTTGCTGCCCGTGGGAAGCGCCTGCGTGTCGGCGGAGAGCGGAGGATCAGTTACGAAGGTGTCCGCCACGACGACGATGTCATATGTCGACGTTGGGATGATCGGGCAACCGGTCAAGTGCAGCGTTGGGCAGGCACCCCAGTTGGGTGGCGTCGCAGGCCGCGTGGGCCCCACGATGGAAATGCACTCCTCGTCCGGGGCATTCGCCCACCAAGAACCACCAATTTCCGGAATCCCATTCACAAGCGTACTGCTGAGCATCACGCGGATGTCGAAATCCCGGCTCTCACTCAAGACGTCCACTCCTAGGAGATCGATTGAAATGTAGCGGTTTTTTCGTATGTCGTGCGGCGGGTCGGCAAGCGTCGGCGATTCGAAGTCGCAGACGTCCGGCACACCGTTGCCGTTGAGGTCTGCAACGGGCGGAATGCTGGCGTTCATCAGCACCGATATGGTGTTCGCGGTAACGTTGGTCACAACCAGGTCATCATCGGAGTCCCCGTCGAAGTCAGCACTCGTGGCAAAGTAAGCCCTGACACCGAGTAAAATGTCAGCCGGATCGAACGTGGCATCTCCGTGGTTGAGAAGCGCCGAAATGCTTCGACCGTCGTAATTCGCCGTCGCCAGATCGATATCACCGTCACCATCGAAGTCGGCACCGGTCATGCCCGTCGACATCGTCCCGACGGCCGTGTCCAAGCGTTGCCCAAGGGTACCGTCGCCAAGATTCCGTAACACCGTGACAAAGGATCTCTGACATGACGCAGCTATATCGATGTCCGAATCGCCATCCAGGTCCACAAGCACGATGTCGCTTGGGCTATCGGCGACGTCATAGTCCGTTCCGTCGCCGAATTCCTCGTTGATGTTTATCAAGACAGACACACTGTCGCCGGCATGATTCGCGACCACAAGGTCGAGATCGCCGTCGCCGTTGAGATCTGCCGCTTTCACACTACCTGGCAAGTCGCCGACGGCCCATGTGACCTGTGGATCAAACGTGCCGTCTCCCCTGTTCAGCAGGATCGAGACCGTATCGTCGTTGCGGTTGGTCACCGCCAGATCAGCCCACCCATCTCCATTCAAATCGGCGATCGTCACGCCGGCCGGCAGGCTACCGACTGACTCGGGGGCGGGCGTCGGACAACCCCTGACGCCGTCGCTGATGAGGACAGACACCGAGTTGACACCTGCTTCTACAACTGCCAGATCGGCAAGCCCGTCGCCGTTAACATCACCAGCGTCCAAGCCCACGGGGCTTGACTCGACGGGGCAGTCGGACCTTGTCGGAAATTGGCCGTTACCGTCGTTCCAGAACATCGAAACAGTGTTCGAAGAGTTGTTGGATACAGCCAAATCGATATGCCCGTCGCCGTCCAGGTCTGCCGAGGTGATCCAATAAGGATACGTCTGCGTGTCGTACACATCGGCGGGTAGAGCAAAGTCAAATTGCCCGGCAATTTCCACGTTGTCGTCGATACCGTTGGCATTACAGTCAGTAATTGTCGCAATCCGGAATCCGACGCCTACACCTTCCTGCGCCTCGTCGCTACCGCCTCGAAAAGCTGCATGTTGTCCGTTGGGATTGCCGTAGTACTGCCCGCCGCGGTGCGTCCGCCCGGCATACATCTGGGTCTCGGTCCATTCGGCCACGTTCCCGCACTGATCAAGTGTCCCGTAGCAGCTGGCGGAGTTTTCGTGCTCGCCGCGCACCGTGCGGTAGTAGGGGCTGCCAATGGTCCAATCATCAGGTCCAATGAAGTAGGTCGCGTTGTTTCCCGGGTCGGGATCGATCAGATCGTTGCTCGGCACGAGGTCACTGCACGTCGGGTAATCGTAAAAGTTCCCGGTGACGTCGTCGTTCTTATGATATGCGGCCTTGTGCCACTCGTCCTCTGTCGGCAGAAAAAACCTGGCCCCGGGTTTTCGGACCGCGCCCGCGCCTAACGACATGTCGTATGCACCATCCTCCGTCGTGTATTCATCCTGCGCTCCATTGGGTTGACCGTTGTGCATCCAGTTCGCGAACCGAAGCGTATCGAACCAGCTGACCAAATTCACCGGGCGGTTGGCCCAGTCCGATGAAACGATGTAAACATAGTTGCCGGATGTACCGGTCTGTTGAATCTGACATCCTTCGGCGTTGCTCCACATGGCGCCGTTGTACAAACCATGCGTGTCTGGGTCCGCCACGGCGTTGAGAAACTCCGTATACTGCCCGGCCGTAACTTCGTACTCGCCGATATCGTAGAAATAGTCCACGGTACCGCAGATGCGATCCTCACCACCGCCGTCAGGCACGCTTTGGCCGGCCGGATCTCCGGTATTGCCGGGATGACCGACAGTTACTGTGGTGATTTGAACCTCCGCACTCACTCGCCCGCAGAATGCAAGGACCATGACGGCGCCAATGGTGTACGCTATACGATGTGACATATCCATTTCCTTTCGCTGTAGAAACGTGCCGAGCACATGAGTCACTTGTAATCAGTGCATGCGCATATCAGCCGAACTGCCTCTATCCCTCGGGTCCCGTAATTCGAGAATGGTGACAATGCCCGGGGCCTGTTCTTGATGTCTCAATCCTCTCGCCTAACTCAAGTTAGAAGAGACGCGGGCTCTTTGAGAATCAAAAATATGCACGTCGCAAGCGGGGCATTACGACTTTCTCTATTGAGCATTGCTTCACCTCCTCTTGGCAGGATTCAAATCAAGTCTGTCGGCTTGACGCAAAAGCCGTTTTGAGTTTCTCGTCGTACGGCACCAAAATGCCGTTTTCTTGCCTGTGCCAAAGACGTCCGCATCGGCCGCACTCGAGAACGATCAGCGGCGTGCGTCCCTTGACCTGGTGTGCGTGAAAAATCCCGTGGCACAGAGATTCGGGCAACGGTGGGGTGGATTCTTTCATTCGAACGAACCGAGTTCGGCACAGGCATCAAAGACGCAGTGCCCATTCCCAAAGATCCGTCGCATACGCCTGCAGCGCGACGTTCGTGCAACCTGACAAACACCGTTGCGTCAGAGATCTGACGCAAAAAAAATAATTTATGAAGCTTCTACATCGTCACGGAACGAAAGACCGCCAGGACCGTAGTGGTGTTCCTTCCGGATCAGGCCACAGTCCGGACAAGCGCCCGCTCCGCTTCCGCGATGGCCTCGCAACGAGTACGACTCTGCGGCGCGACCACGTAACCCATTGCAACAGAACACCTTACGATGCGTGCGCCCGGTAGCGCCACCCGAGGCTCGATGTGTGCCGATTGTGGTCGTCGAGGCTGTGATTGGTTGGTAGGTGGCCTGCGGCGGTAATCGCCGGCCTGACGTGCTCGCTGCAGTCCGCGACCTGTCCGCCTGCCGCTAACTTCGCGTCAAAAAATCCGAGACAGCCCCGAGATACAATTGAAGTGCCCTCAGGGCTCGCATGCTGAGCGCGTGTATGGCCGCTTCTGTCTTTCCGAGTCGGTCGGCGACTTCCGCCACAGCCAACTCTTCTAGGAATCGCATCCGAACCACGTCACGCTGGTCGTCGGTCAGGCGCGCGAGGCTCGAGAGCATGGCCGCGACAGCCTCACGCCGCGCGGCCAGCCGGCTGGGCGTTCCGTCGTGTGCCGACACTCTGTCAAGCAGCGCCGGATATGACGTGCGCGGCGCCGCGGAACCGTGGACCTCGCGCGCGATGTCACGCTTCTGTCGTCGGAGATCCCGCCGCCGGTTCTTGAGGCTGTTGAGGGCGATCTTCTCGAGCCACTTATAGAATTGTGCCGGATCGGCAAAATGGCAGCCGCCAATCGACTTGAACGCCGCTGCGTATGCGTCCTGAAGCACGTCATCGGGTTCGAGGTACCGGCGCGCTCCGGGCTCGATTTCGCGTTCGAGTTTCGCCCGCAGGCTGCCATCGTGCCAAACAATGAGGTTTTGCAGTGCATCACGGTTACCGCCGACAACCTGGCCGATCAATGCACGCTGTTCGCAGTCGTCCATGGTGTCATGATAGCAAAAAGACACTCGATGTCGCCGTGGATCCTTGGTGCCCGGGAATGACCAAGACGCAAGAAATCCAGCATATGCCAGGGCCACGCCAATCACCCATGCCGGAAGCGATCAAAATGCCGGAGCCTCGTGCCGGTTCAGATGGCATGGCCATAGCACGCCCGTGGTACTGGAGGCTCTCCCAAAACCGCCAATCTCCGTGTGGCATGGTCTGACCCGAAGGGGCAGGCCATGGTTATTACAGCCTCCATGCTCTGGCTCCGCCACACCCCGCGACCCCAAAATCAGGCCCAGCGATAGCCCTGAAACACCGAGAAGAATGATTGTCCAGTACGCAAGCTCCATCAGCCCGTAGCCATAGGGAAACGCACCGGAGTTTGCGCCCACGTTCGGCCGAATGTCAGCGAGAAGGTGCTTGCGGGCTTTGACGCGATCGACCGCATCGACACTCAACGATCACCATCGTCACAAATCGGTGCTGTCGCGGCAATCATGAGATTGAATTGAAAATCACTCATCAGACGCGACAGCGTTCGTGCGAGTGATGGATGATCCGAATCAATTTGGTCGACCAGCCGACGCAAATCGGCGACGTCACCCCGTACGGCCGCTTGGTGGAGATCCGACACCCAGGCGCGCGGCATGTCGGTAAAGTCCCGACTCGTCAGACCCGTGCCGGAGTCGCCCACGAACGTCGATGCCGCGTCATTCCCATACTCGTATTTCAAGCCGAGATGCCGCCTCATCATTTCATAGATCTCCGAGTCACGATAGGGCTTGGCCAGGAAATCGTCGCATCCGCATTCGAGTATGGCCTCGCGCACTTCGGCAAACGCGCTGGCCGTAATCGCGATGACTACAGGCGCCCCGTCGGCCGCGTGCGCCTTGATGCGGCGCGTGGCTCCCATGCCGTTCATGACCGGCATGTTGACGTCCATCCAGACGAGATCCGGTTGCCACGCCTTGCAAATCTTTACCGCCTCAAGCCCATTTCGGGCTTCTCGTACCTCCAGACCCACCGACGCACAAAGCTCGACGAGCAACATGCGGGCAACATCCACATCCTCCGCCACGAGAATTCGACACGGCTTTTGTCCGGGTGCCAGACCGACGACACGGCGAGTCGCTATTTTGTATTCAGGCTGCGTCCACGATCCCGCCAGCACAGGCATGTCGAACACGAAGACGCTACCACGACCGAGGGTGCTCGTCACCCGAATATCGCCGCCCATCAGTTGCACGAAACGCCTGCTGATGGACAACCCCAGCCCGGTGCCTTCGGGAACGCCGCGACCGGAACCGGTCTGGAAAAACGGGCTGAACAGCGCCTCCATTTCCTCTTCGGCGATTCCGGGACCGGTGTCTTCGATCTCGACGAGCAACCGTCCCGGCTGTGGACTCGCGCGATCCATGAACGTTTCATCCGCGGCAAAACGCACACGTACGACGATACTCCCCTTGTTCGTGAATTTCACCGCGTTCCCCAACAGATTGATGAATACTTGCCGCAGTTTGCGTTCGTCGGTGCGAATCGTACGCGGCACGTCGCGTAATGTATCGAAGACAAGCTGCAGGCCCTTCTCCCTGGCGCGGAGCCCCATCATACCTTCGATCGTGCCCAGCAACTCATATAGATCAAACGAACTCTCCTCAAACGTCAGATGACCGGCATCAATCTTGGACATGTCGAGCACATCGTTAATCATGTCGAGGAGGTGCTCGCCGCTACGGGTGATGGTCCGGAGGTACTCATTCTGCTTGGGCGTCGTGGCAACATCTCTATCCATCACCTGGGCATAACCGAGAATCGTGGTGAGCGGTGTGCGCAACTCATGGCTCATCCTCGCCAGAAACATCGACTTTGCGGTGCTCGCGGCCTCAGCATGTTCACGGGCGTCCAATAAATCTCGGGTACGATCGGTCACCAGCGTTTCCAACTCGCATTGCCGGCGACGGATGTTCTTGTCGCGGAGATAGACGCCGCCCGCCACGCCACCGATCGCCAGCAGCAGCGCCAGCACGCGGAACCACCCGGTTTGCCAGACCGCCGGTTCCACGACAACGGCCAGTGATGCCCCTTCCGTGTTCCACACGCCATGGTTGTTGCATGCGATGACGTGAAACGTGTAGGATCCCGGCGGCAGATTCGTGTAGTAGGCCGCGCGACGCGTCCCCGCGTGGATCCAATCATCCTTGTAGCCTTCCAGCCGATAGCGGTACTGCACGTTTTCCGGCGCCACAAAACTCAGACCGGCGAAGTGCAACTCCAGGTCGCGTTTACCCGGTGACATCGTCACCGACGCGTCCACTGCCACGTTTTCGTTGTTGATGAGCACACGTTGAATGACGACCGGCGCCGGTACATCGTTGATGCGCATTTGCTTGGTGTCGATGACCGCGAGTCCGTCAATGGTGGCGAAGTACATCACGCCTTCGTCGGTCATCCCCCCGGCGGGCTGCACGACCCCGTTCCCTTCGGTCATTCCGTCTGCCGATCCGAGCAGGATGCAGGACGCCCGATCGCGCACGCCGTCGGCCACCTCATTGAGGTTCTTCCGGGACGCGAAGTAAAGGCCCAGATTGCCGAGCATCCACAGGTTGCCTTCATCGTCCTCCAGAATGCATGACACCACGTCGTCACAAAGCCCGTTGTCTCTCGAGATACGGCTGATTTGCCCGTCTTTCAGTCGCGCGAGACCACCCCCATACGTGCCGATCCAGACGGCGCGGTCGGCATCTTCGTAAATCGCACGTACGGTGCCCGGGGGCAGTCCATCCGCACGGGTGAAATTGGTAAACGCGCCGTTTTTGAAGCGCGAGACGCCTTCGTGCGTACCAATCCAGAGGCTCCCATCGGCGCCTTCCGTGATACAGCGTATGTGATCGCCGACCAAGCCGTCTTCCGTACCATACCGGTGAGTATGATCCCCATCGAGCTCAATCAGGCCACCGCGTCCCATCCAGATGTGGCCCGACCGATCCTCGTATAGCGCGTCAATCCGCGACTCGTCGCCCGGAAGTCGGTCCGTGTGATCCAAAGTGATCCCGTCCTTCCATGTCGCCAAAAACCCGTCTTGCGCAACCCAGAGCGCCCCTTGGCGTTCGTGCAACAGGCTCTGCAGAGTGCTGAATGGTGGAGTGAAATACTGCGCATACACCGTTCGCACGCCATCGCGGAAATGCGAAAGATCATTGATCCCCGCACCGAACCACACGCCGCCTTTTCCGTCCGACACCACGCCGTAGACCGCAGCCGCATCGTCTCCTTTCCCAAACAGGTAGCGCAGCACGGTCTTCTTCTTTAGCCGGAATAACCCTCTGGCCATCGTTCCAAACCATAAATTACCCTCGCGATCCTCTAGCAACGATTGAGAGTAGTGCCGCAACAGGTAGTCGAACACCTCACCACCAGCAGACGACTCGACCCGCCGGGTCGACGCATCGGGAATTGAGAAGAGCCCTCGCGCATCCGCGACCCAGAGATTGCCAAAAGCGTCGAAAAGAAAATCACGAATTTCATGCTGCGGCGCACATGGGTAGATGGCCTCGAATGTGTTTCCGTCCAGCCGCCAGATCTGCGCAGCGGAATGGACATACACGGTACCGTCCGGGGCGACGAGAAGGTGACGAATTCCCTCATCTTCCAACGCCCAATCTTCATGACGCAAAGGATTGAACGCATACTGTGTGAACTGGCCCCCCTTTAGCTTGAGCACGACTGACGAATAAAGATCATCCCCGACGCTAAACCATATCGTTCCGTCCGCACCGGCGACCAGGCCGCGCACCCCCATGCCCCTCGGTACCGCGGCGTCGTCGACCTGGTGCAGCTTTCCCTCGACGTACTTGTAGAGCCGCTGAGTCGTACCGATCCATAGGGTGCCGATGGAATCTTCTGCGAACCCCGTGGGAATACCTGTTAGTGCTGTGCCCTCGGCGAGAACCGGATGAGAAAACGCGCCGTGTTCGTAAAGCGTGAGTCCCCCCTCTTCGTGTCCAATCCAAAGGACCCCATCTCGACTCTCGAACAGGTGTACCATGCGGTTGGATACAAGCCCCGGAGAGTTTCCGACATTGAAGACCTCAAAATGCATACCGTCAAACCTGGCGAGCCCGGCAAAGGTCGTCACCCATATATAACCGTCACGCGTTTGCACGATGTCGGTGATGGAGTTTTGGGGGAGCCCATCGTCCGTCGTCCACGACCGGATATCGTACGACGAGTTTGGGCGAGCATGGGCCGTCGGCGGTTCTATCGGATTCTCCGCCTCCGTCTGACCGAGGGCCGTTATCGGATCACTCATCCAGAGAAGGGAGCACCACGCGACACCGGCGCACATCATGGCCATGCCACCGCTGCAACCACGCTTTGATAAGCTCCACTTCATGCGCGCACGGCAATCCGGAACAAAAGCAAGCGATACCGGTCAGCGTACCGAAAAGAAGCGAAAACACGGCTCACACCGCATCCGAGTTTTCGGCCACGCCACCATCATCCCTGTTTTGTGCAGTTGCCGCAATGTTCGGGTGGAATTGAGAGTCATCCACGAGACGGCGACGCGCAGCAATCTCGATGTGCGACAGCCCCGTTTCATGGGCCGGGCAACACCACTGCGCGCAGCCGCTCCGTGGCATGGAGAACGAATGGCATCGAAGAATCAGCGGATCCTACTTCTCCACGGTGGCTCGGATCCATTCGGTGGACACGGACTTCGGTCGTGTGATCGCCGTACCCAGTGCACGGTTCAGGATCAACTGCGACAGCATGCCCATGGTCCGCGAAACGGAGAAAAGGACCGTATAGTACGGAAACTCCGTCAATCCGTAGTGATAGAGTAAGGCGCCGGAGCCAGCGTCCACGTTCGGCCAGCAGTTGGCAATGGGGTTCTTGCCGGCCTTGACCCGCTCAGCCGAGTACTCTTCCAGCACCTTGGGCACCACGTTGTAGACGCGCTCGACCGTCTGGAATACCGGATCGTTCGCCAGATGATCCTTGCCGAAGTCCAGGAAGCCGGCGTACCTCGGGTCCGTGACGCGCAGGACCGCATGGCCGTAGCCCGGGATCACCTTGCCGCTGCGCAGCGTTTCAAACGCGAACTCCCGAAGTTGCTCTTCCGACGGTGCGCCGCCGAATTTCT
>Ga0055451_10000764_pt1 | contig 12959 bp, 14 predicted proteins | sample China_Galinas_PW_3_FD_57745 | JGI IMG/M metagenome (GOLD analysis project Ga0055451, IMG submission 57745) | Wetland microbial communities from San Francisco Bay, California, USA, that impact long-term carbon sequestration - China_Galinas_PWB_D2 | ecosystem: Environmental > Aquatic > Marine >... | reverse complement strand
GGCTCAGCGGCGTCAAGGACGGTCCGCTTCTTGCCTTGCTCGGAGCTCGAGACCGAGTTCGCCAGCCGACGGCCAGCACCCACGCCGAGCACCCACGCCAGCACCACGCCCCGCCAGCGCCACGGAAAGAACATTCGTCTCCACCGCAAGCTTGACTCCGCCGATGTATCGTTATATCACGATATATCGATGAATGATCTCGCCGGCATCACCGAGTCGCTGCGTCTGTTCGCGGATCAGACGCGGATCCGCCTGCTCAGCCTGCTTCACAGCGAGGAGCTGACCGTGGGCGAGCTGTCGTCGGTGCTCGGGCAGGGGCAGTCGACGATTTCGAGCCAGCTCAGCCGTCTCAAGGAGGCCGGTTGGGTCCAGGACCGGCGCGATGGCACCCGGGCCTACTACCGGATGAGCTCGCGCAGCCTCGGGGAGCAGGGCGAACGGGTCTGGGAGCTGATCGCCGAACGGCTCGAGGAGGACCCGTTGCTGTCTGCCGACCGCGATCGGCTCGAGCAGGTCGTCCTGGCCCGCTCGGGCGGGGCGTGGGTCGATCGGGTGGCCGGCTCGCTCGACCGCCGCTACGTGCCCGGCCGTGGCTGGTCCGCCGTCGCGGCGGCATTCGCGGCGCTCGTGGAGCTCGGGGATTGCGTCGACATGGGTTCGGGCGACGGCGCATTGCTCGAGCTGTTGGCGCCGCGAGCGAAGAAGCTGATCTGCGTCGACGAGCACCCGGCGATGATCGAGAGCGGTCGCCGTCGTGCCAAGCAAGGGGGATACGAGAACGTGTCGTTCCTCGAATCGGACATGGTCGAGCTGGCCCTGGCCAAAGCGAGCGCCGACACTGTGTTGTTCCTGCAGAGCCTGCAGTACGTGCGTCGCCCGGCTGACGGACTGAAGAGTGCAGCGCGGCTGCTGCGGCCCGGCGGGCGCTGCCTCGTGCTGACGCTCGCCAAGCATCGCGACCAACGCATTCAGCGGGAATACGGACACGAGCATCCGGGCTTCCAGCCCAAGCAGCTGCGCGAGTGGATGGAGACGAGCGGTCTCGACGTCGAGAGTGCCGGGACCGTCGGCCACGACGAGCGATCGCCGCAGCTGTCGATTCTGATCGCGATCGCAAGCAAGAGAGGGACACGGAAATGAGCGGCCCCGGAGTCAGAGCTGCGTTCGATCCAAGGGAGCGGCAATCGCGGTTCGACGTGCTGCGCGCGATGCGCGAGCGCGTGCTCGTGTGGGACGGCGCGATGGGTACGATGATCCACAGTGCCGATCTGACAGAAGCCGACTACGGCGGAAGGGACGGATGTCCCGAGATCCTCGTCGACACGCGGCCCGACGTCATCGAGACGATTCACCGCGAGTATCTCGCGGCCGGCGCCGACGTCATCGAGACCAACACGTTCGGCGGCACGCGCCTCGTGCTCGCCGAGTTCGACCTCGAAGACAGGGCTCTCGAGCTCAACCGCAAGGCCGCCCAGTGCGCGCGTCGCGCCGTACGGGAGATTGCAACGCCCGAGCGACCGCGGTTCGTCGCCGGGTCGATCGGTCCGACGACGCGGCTATTGACGCTGGGCCACGTCGATTTCGACGATCTCTATGCGTTCTATCTCGAGCAGGCGCGCGGGCTGATCGAAGGTGGCGTCGACCTGCTGCAAATCGAAACGAGCCAGGATCTCCTGCAGGTCAAGTGCGCGGTCTCGGCTTGTCGCGAGGCGATGGACGCGTGCGGCCGGGAAGTCCCGATCCTCTCGACGATCACGGTCGAGACGACCGGAACGATGCTCGTCGGCTCCGACGTCGCGGCCGCGCTCGCGACGCAGGAGTGCCTGCCGATCGACGTCGTGGGGCTCAACTGTGCGACCGGGCCTGACCTGATGCAGGAGCACATTCGCTACTGCGGCGAACACTCGACACGGCTCGTGCTCTGCCAGCCGAACGCGGGTCTGCCGCGCAACGTCGACGGGCGGACCGTCTACGACCTGACTCCCGACGAGCTCGCGGGGTTCCACGAGCGCTTCGTCAAGGAGTACGGAGTCACGGCCGTGGGCGGCTGCTGTGGGACCACGCCGGAGCACATTCGGGTCGTGGCCGAACGCATGAGCGGTCTGGTTCCGCGGACGCGCCCCGAGACCTTCGAGAGTCAGGTCGCGTCCCTCTATGGCGCCGTCACCCTCGACCAGGACAGCGGGCCGTTGATCATCGGCGAGCGGACCAACGCCAATGGATCGAAGAAGTTCCGCGAGACGTTGCTGAAGGAGGACTGGGACGGGCTCGTCGAGATCGCCAAGGGCCAGTCGCGCGAAGGAGCGCACGTCCTCGACGTCTGCACGGCATATGTCGGGCGCGACGAAGTCCGCGACATGAGTGAGACCCTGTCGCGTTTCGTGACGCAGGTACAGCTGCCGATGATGATCGACTCGACGCAGCTCGACGTCCTCGAAGCCGGGCTCAAGCTGCTCGGTGGACGTCCGCTGATCAACTCGATCAACCTCGAAGACGGCGAAGCCAAGGCCGACGAGATCTGCCGGCTGGCGCGCCGCTTCGGCGCGGCGCTCGTCGCGTTGACGATCGACGAGGACGGGATGGCCAAGACCAGCGAGCGCAAGCTCGAGGTCGCCAAGCGCATCCACGACATCGTGACCAAGCGGCACGGGCTGCCGTCGGATTGCCTGTTGTTCGATCCTCTGACGTTCACGATCGCGTCGGGCGACGAGGACAGCCGCGATGCCGGGATCCAGACCCTCGACGCGATCACGACGATCAAGAAGACGCTCCCGGGCGTGCGTACGTTGCTCGGCCTGTCGAACATCTCGTTCGGGCTCAAGCCGTACGCGCGGCGCGTGCTCAACTCGGTGTTCCTCGGCGAGGCGATCGATCGCGGACTCGACTCGGCGATCATGAACGCGGCCAAGATCATCCCGGTCCATACGCTCGACGAGGAAGACCGCAAGATCACGCTCGACCTGATCTACGACAAGCGGGCCGACGGCTACGATCCGCTGTTCGCGTTCATCGATCGGTTCGCCGGGCGCAAGGCGCAGGCCGACGCGAACTCGGTCGACGAGATGGACCTGCCGATCGAAGAGAGGCTCAAGCGGCGCATCATCGACGGCAACAAGACGGAGATCGAGAAGCACCTCGCCGAGGCGATGGAGACGCGAAAGCCGCTCGACATCATCAATACGATCCTCCTCGACGGGATGAAGGTCGTCGGCGATCTGTTCGGCTCGGGCGAGATGCAGCTTCCATTCGTCCTGCAGTCGGCGGAGACGATGAAGAAGTGCGTGAGCTATCTCGAACCGTTCATGGACCGTCTCAGCGGCTCCGAGAAGGGCACGCTCGTGCTCGCGACGGTCCGCGGAGACGTGCACGACATCGGCAAGAACCTCGTCGACATCATCCTCTCGAACAACGGCTACAAGGTCGTCAACCTCGGGATCAAGCAGCCGCTAGAAGCGATCCTCGAAGCGTCCAAGAATCACAAAGCCGACGCGATCGGAATGAGCGGGCTGCTCGTCAAATCGACGATCGTCATGCAGGAGAACCTGCAGATCATGGGCGAGAAGCAGCTCGACGTTCCCGTGATCTGCGGCGGTGCGGCGCTGACACGTAGCTTTGTCGAGAACGACCTGCGCGAGGCCTATGGCCGGCACGAAGTCTACTACGGCAAAGATGCGTTCACCGGGTTGCACCTGATGGACGAGATCACGCAGACCACGATGACCAAGTCCCTGACCGCGGAAACGCCGCGCAAGGTCGTGCGTCACGAAACTCGGGCCGCGCGGGAAGCCCGGATGGCCGGTAGGTTCCAGGAGTACGTCGAGCCGACCGTCACTCGGCTCGAAGAGGTCCCCGAGCCGCCGTTCTGGGGCGCGCGGACCGTCGCTGGCGAGGAGCTCGACCTGAACACGATCCTGCGCTACGTCAACAAGCGTGTGCTCTACAAGTTCCAGTGGCAGTACCGCAAGGGGGCGACGACGGCGGCGGAATACGAGGAGCTGCTCGCGAAGGAAGTCGAGCCCAAGTGGAAGCACTGGTGCGCGCGTGTGGTCGAAGAGGGTCTGCTCGAGCCCAAGGTCGTCTATGGCTACTTCCCGTGCAACGCTGACAAGAACGAGCTCGTGCTCTTCGATCCCGAAGACAACCACCCGACCGCGCGTTTCCGGCTTCCGCGTCAGCCCGGGCGCAGTCGCCTGTGCGTCGCCGACTACTTCCGGCCGGTGGATTTCGGCAAGCGTGACGTCGTCGCACTCATGCTCGTCACGATGGGAGACGTCGCGACGATCAACAGCCAGAAGTTCTTCGAAGCCGACAGCTACGACGACTACCTGCACTTCTACGGGCTGTCGGTCGAAGCGACGGAGGCCCTCGCCGAGTACTGGCACAAGCGCATCAGGCAGCAGCTCGGCATCTCGGCTGATGACGCGCACGACATCGAGGGGCTGTTCAAGCAGCAGTATCGCGGAAGCCGCTACTCGTTCGGGTACCCGGCCTGCCCCAACCTGAGCGACCAGTCGCAGATCCTGCAACTGCTCGACGGTGACGGCATCGGCGTGTCGTTGACCGAGGACTGGCAGCTGGTGCCCGAGCAGTCGACGAGCGCGATCGTCTGTCACCACCCCGAGGCCAAGTACTTCAACGTGACGGTCGGCTGATCAGAACGGCTTCAGGAACGTCTCGATCAGCAGAACGCTGAAGTTGTAGAGCCCGTGCACGGCGACGGCGGCGATTAACCACGGGATGCCACGTCCGAGCTCGGGACGCGTGCCGTGCTCGTTCGTGCGTCGCCAGATTCGCACGAGCCCGATGCTCGAGATCAAGCAGCACGTGACGTGCAATGTCGTGCAACCATACCACCGCCAGGCGCGGATCTCCGGCGTAATGGGGGGTGGGATGTACACATGGAGGTACATGATGTTCTCGATGGTCGCGAACACGAGACCGCTCAGCGCGACGGCGAGCACCAGCTGTGCCGCCGACTTGAACAGATACGGCCGCCGTTCGACGACGTAGAACACAGCCGCGGCTTTCAGCACCTCTTCGGTGGCCGGTCCGAACACGACGATGTTCGCGACCGGAAAGTACTCGAGCGCCATCGAGAACATCGTTCCGATGATCGCGAACGGTCCGCCGAGCAGGCAGAGGATCAAGAACGCCCTCAGGCTGTCGGCGTTGCTCGTTCGGACCCGGCGCTCGCGAAACCAGCGCGTCCAGGTTCGGGCGTCGGCGGGCGGTGCTGAGCTCTCGAGAACCGCCGGCTCGTGCCAGACGCCCTGCTCGACCGAGGCGTCGTCGTCGTAGTCGGCGCCGTGGGCCGGCTCGTTGCGGATCGAGTCCGGCTCGTGCTTCTGCTCGAGCCAGGGCTCGGAGAACACCGACGGGTCGGTGTCCGGGCGGTACTCGGAATCGCGCCGGTCAGGACTCATCCTCGGTCTCGGAGTCGATCAGGTACGCAGTCCCGTAGACGTGGACCTCGGCCATTGCCGCACCGGGGCCGCCTCGCCCTATGGTCGAGGTCTCCATCCGCAGGCACCAGATCGCATTGCTGCCGAGCTGATAGGCCTGCCGCTTCATGCGGACGATCGCCTCGCGGCGCGCCCGTTCCATCAACGTCTCGAACGCACGGATGCGGCCACCGAACAGGTTGACGAGACCGGCGATGAAGCTCTTGAAGTAGTCGGAGCCGATTACGACTTCACCACGGACGAGCGTGCCCTGGCTCGCACGCCAGTGGGGCGGGAGCCGTTTCAGGTCCGAGACCAGAATCGCGGCTAGCTCCTCCTCGTCGATGGCGAGCTGGGCAAGATGCATGCGCTCTCGGGTCGTCCCGATCGTGAACCCGAGCACGAGCAGGGCGAGGACGGTAGCCAGCTCGATCATGCGCCGGGGACCTCGTCTTCGATGACGACGGCCGTCCCGTATGCGAACAGCTCGGCGGCGCCCTGCGTGATCGAGCTCGTCGAGAACCGCACGTTGAGCACCGCGTTGGCGCCGAGCTCGCGCGCCTGGGCGATCATGCGATTGAGTGCCTCTCGTCGCGACTCGGTCAGAAGCTCGGTGTAGCCGCGGAGCTCGCCACCGAACAGGTTCTTGAAGCTCGCCGCAATGTCGCGGCCGACGTGCTTGGCCCGGATCGTGTTGCCCTGGACCAGACCCTTGATCTCGATCACCCGCTTTCCGGGGACGAACTCGGTGTTGACGATCAGCATCGACTCTCTTCTTCAGTGAGGGACCCGATTCGGGCGGCCCCGGCAACTATCCGGGCGGCCACGTGAAATCACGCCCGCCGAGAAGGTGAACGTGCAGGTGGAATACGGACTGGCTCGCGCGTTCGCCGTTGTTGATCACGATGCGGTAGCCGTCCTCGGCGAAGCCCAGCTTCTCGGCGAGCTCGCTGGCCACGATGAGGAGGTGTCCGAGGAGTGTGCGCTCCTCGCGAGTCGCCTTGCTGAGCGTCGGGATGTGCCGCTTCGGAATCACGAGGATGTGCTCGGGAGCGACAGGATTGACGTCGCGAAACGCCAGGCAGTGGGTGTCTTCGTACACGATGTCGGCCGGGATCTCGCCCCGGAGGATCTTGCCGAAGATCGTCGGATTGTCAGTCTCGCTCATGGCGCAAGTGTAGCGCCGCCGGGGGCCGTTTACCGCTTAGGGGCCGCGCAAGAATGAGTTCACAGTTGCGTCCCCTTATGCGGTCGCGACCTCGACGACCTCGATTCGGATCACCTCGACCGGGCAGTCGGTCGCCGCCTCGTGGATGTCCTCTTTCTTCTCGCCGAAGTAGGCCCCGGCATCGTCCTTGACGATACAGTCCTCGCCGTCCACGACGAGGAACACCTCCGGGCAGTAGTCTTGACACAGGCTGCAGGCGATGCAGCCGTCATCGATCCAGACTCGCGAAATCGTCGTCATTTGGCTCGAGTGGAAGGTCGCGGCAAATAGGCGGTGAACGTCGCGGTTTCCAGAAGTCATGTTACCAGCGAGCCGATCGGCTTCCATTCGGCTCGCTCGCTCTTTGTCGGGCCGGGGTCTATATTCGGCGGCCCGCCCGCGCCGAGGACCACGAATGAGCAGCGAGAACACAGCCTTCGTCGGCTGCGAGAATCCCGAGACGAAGCCGGATGCCATGATCTTGCGGGCGAGACTCGCCCCCGGGCTCGGCGGACGATGAGAGGCGTCCGGGTCTCCGAGCACGGCGGGCTCGAAAAGCTCGTCGTGACCGAGCTTCCCGATCCGGTTCTGGGGCCTTCTGAGGTCGCCGTCGCTGTGCACGTCGCCGCGCTCAACCACCTCGACGTGTGGGTCCGGCGTGGTGTGCCGGGGCACGAGTTTCCGCTGCCGCTCGTTCCGGCTTCCGACGGGGCGGGCACGATCGCGGCCGTCGGCCCTGGGGTCACCGATGTCGAGATCGGGCAGCGCGTCCTGTGCTGTCCCGGCGTGTCGTGCGGGCACTGCCGGGAGTGTCTCGCCGGCCGCGACCAGTGCTGCCGCGAGTACGCGATCCTCGGTGAGGCCCGCGACGGGTGCCTCGCCGAGTGCGTCGTCGTGCCCCGGAATGCGATCCTCGCGATCCCCGACGACATGAGCTTCGAGACGGCCGCGGCGTTCCCGCTGAGCTTTCTGACCGCATGGACGATGCTGATCCGCAGGGCCCGGCTCGCGCCCGGAGAGACGATCCTCGTCCAGGCTGCGCTGAGCGGGGTCGGGTCGGCTGCGGTCCAGATCGCGAAACTCGTCGGGGCGCGCGTGCTGGCTACGGCCGGATCACCGGCCAAGCGCGAGCGCGCGCTCGCGCTCGGGGCCGAGGCGTGCTTCGACTACTCGGACGTCGTCGCCGGAGTCAAGCAGGCGACCGGCGGGCGGGGTGTCGAGGTCGTCGCCGACCACGTCGGCGCGGCGAGCTTCGCGTCCTCGATGCGGAGTCTGGCCCGGTCGGGTCGCTATGTGACCTGCGGAGCGACGACCGGGCCGAAGGTCGAGCTGATGCTCAACCATGTTTTCTTCAAGAACCTGTCGATCCTGGGCTCGACGATGGGCAGTCGCGGCGACCTTCCGACGCTCCTCGATCTCGTAGCGCGCGGGCGGCTCGAGCCGGTGATCGGCGCCGTGTTGTCCGGGCTCGAGTCGGTCGTTGAAGGCCACCGGCTCCTCGAGTCGCGCGAGGCGGTCGGCAAGGTCGTGATCAGGGTCCGAGAGTAGACGGCGAACATGACCAGCGAAGAACTGATTCGGATCACGAGGGCCGGTGGCGTCGTGACGCTCACGATCAACCGACCCGAGAAGCGCAACGCGCTGAACCTGGCTCTCGTCCGGCGGGCGCACGCGGTGCTCGACGAGCTTGCCGGCGACGACGGGATCCGCGCGCTGATCCTGATCGGGGCCGGCGACAAGGCGTTCGTCGCCGGCGCCGACATTGCCGAGCTCAAGGACCGCGGTGCGGCCGAGAGCCTGATGGGCATCAACTCACGGCTGTTCCGCAAGGTCGAGGAGTTTCCCGTACCGGTCGTCGCAGCGATTCGCGGATGGGCGCTCGGCGGCGGCATGGAGCTCGCGATGGCTTGCGATATCCGTGTCGCGGCCGAGTCGGCGCGGTTCGGTCAACCCGAGCTCAACCTCGGGATCCTCCCGGCCGCCGGCGGCATGTATCGGCTCCCGTCGCTCGTCGGCATCGGCCACGCGAAGGACCTCGTGCTGACAGGCCGGATCATCGATGCCAAGGAGGCGCTCGCGATCGGGCTCGTCTCGCGCGTCGTTCCCGACGACGAGCTCCTGGCCGAGGCCAACCACGCGGCCGAGGCGGTCGCAGGGATGCCGCGCATGGCATCGACGCTGGCGAAGAACATCATGAACGCACTGGTCCGCGTTCGTCCGGATACGGCCTTCGCGCTCGAGAGCTCGGCCCAGGCCGTGCTGTTCGAGTCGGACGAGAAGCACCGGCGAATGCAGGACTTCCTCGACAAGCAGGCGCAGAAGAAGGAACGCAAGCGATGACCGAACTCGCGATTTCCAAGGTTGCCGTGCTCGGAGCCGGGACGATGGGTGCCGGCATCGCTCAGGTCGCGGCTGCGTCGGGCTACGACGCCAGCCTCTATGATCTTTCGGCCGAGCTCGTCGACCGCGGACTTGCCAACATCGACAGGATGCTGACCAAGGGGGTGGAGCGGGGGAAGCTCGACGAGGCCGCGAAGGCCGCGACCCTGGCCCGCATCACGACGACGTTCGAGTTGGCCGACGCCGTCCGCGGAGCCGACGTCGTGATCGAGGCGGTGCCGGAGAAGCTCGAGCTCAAGCAGCGCGTGTTCCGCGAGGTCGAAGGCTCGACCGCCGAGGACTGCCTGTTGGCGACCAATACGTCGTCGCTGTCGATCACGAGCATCGCCGAAGTGCTGGACAGGCCCGGCAACTTCATCGGGCTGCATTTTTTCAACCCGCCGCCGCTGATGAAGCTGCTCGAGATCGTCGTCGGAAAGCAGACGGCGTCCGCGTGTGCCGAGCGCGCTCGCGAGTTCGCAAAGTCGCTCGGCAAGGAGCCGATCCTCGTTCAGGATTCGCCCGGCTTTGCGTCGTCGCGGCTCGGACTCGTCCTCGGACTGGAGGCGATCCGCATGCTCGAGGAAGGCGTGGCATCAGCCGCGGACATCGATACCGCGATGAAGCTCGGCTATCGGCACCCGATGGGACCGCTGGAGCTCACCGACCACGTGGGGCTCGATGTGCGGCTTGCGATCGCCGAGCATCTCGCGCGCGAGCTCGACGATCGTCGCTTCGATCCACCGGCGTTGCTACGTTCGCTGGTCGCCGACGGCAAGCTCGGCAAGAAGACGGGCGAAGGGTTCTACCGTTGGGTTGATGGGTGCCGTTCCGACGCGAAATGACTAGCTGATGGCCTTCTCGACCATCTGCTTGAGCTCCTTCATCCCCGGGCTGCCCTGAAACCGATCGACCTCCTGTCCCTGCTTGAACATGATGCAGGTCGGCACGCCCTTGATTCCAAGGCGACCGGCCGTGTCAACAGCTGCGTCGATGTTGACGGTGCGCACGAGGACCTTCCCGTCGTACTCCTGAGCTACCGCGTCGATCAGCGGTTCGAGCGCCTTGCATGGCATGCACCAGGGAGCGCCGAAGTCCACGAGGATCGGGAGGTCTGCTTCTGCAACGGTCGTGTCGAAATCCTTGTCGTCGAGTTCGGGGACGCTTGACATGTCTAGCCTCGGTCGAAAACGGGGGGACGAGGTTATAGTGTCGGGACCTCAGAACGCAAGGGAACGCTGATGCACATCCGACAGCCCGGTGATCCGGTGCTTCCGATCGCAGCGATACACTCACAAACCGGACAGGACCTGTCGGTGACGGATCTGCTCGCCGGTGGTCGCGTGTTCGTCTTCTGGATCAAGACCGAGTGTCCGACCTGCCAGCGGAACGTCCGCTACGTCGAGCGAATGGCAACGCGGCTGCCCGACGATCGCGTCATCATCGTGACCCAGAACGAACCGGACGCAGTCGAAGAATTCCGGGCGGCCCATGAGTGTCCGACGGTGCCGATCTTCTGTGAGCCCGAGCCCTACACGGATGCCGATGCGTTCGGTCTGACTCACGTCCCGACCTGGTTCGTGTTCGAGCGGTCCGAGACGGGGGACCACTTGTTGTCGTCGGGCATGGCGTTTGCCACCGAGGAGATGCAGGAGGTGTTCGAATCCCTCGGTGGCGAGGGCGCTCTGTTTACCGAGGACGAGCTCGCGTCACTGCCGCCGCGCCAACCCGGCTGAGGGAGCAAGAACAAGGCGCCCGTCCGGTCGGACGACTAGCCAGCCTGCTGAGAACTCCGGCGACTTGAGCCCGAACCCGGACTCGACCGGGTTTCGCGCTCGAGATGTAAGTCGTTTCTGAACAAAGGCTTGTGCCCATGATTCGGACGCTGCAGGCCGCCGGAGCGGTTTTCTTACGCTCCCTCCCCCGTCCGGGCCGAATTGGTCTGAGGAGTTCTCGATTCGAGACGCGGGAGGTCGGATGTCACAAAAGCAGGTGGTCGAGCCCCATCGTGGGCTTCCTAGTCGGCCCCCCTTCAGCGAGGGGGGCGGACACGAGCAGGGAATCGCGCTGATCATCGCGCTGTTCTTCACGTTCATTGCGCTCGGCCTCGTCATGTCGGGATCTCTCGTCATGGAGGCGGCCAACAAGCGCTCCGAGCTCGTGTTCCGGCTCGAAGGACAGGTTCGACAGTTCGGAGAGGCCGGCCTCGTCGAGACGATCGACTGGTTCCGACGCCAGCCGTCGCAGCCGGTCACGAGCTTCACGCCGAAGCGAGATGAGACCGCGAGTCCGCCGATCCTCGATACCGACGACCCCACGCTCGGCCTCGTGCGCGAGTTCGAGATCTCCAAGGGCGTCTATGGTCGCTACGAGGTGCGCAGGCTCGTGCCGCTGTCGTCTCCGCCGATTCCCGAGACCCAGGACGTGTCGGCGATGCGCGGAGCGTTGACGAACGGAATGGTCTGGCGAATCGTCTGCCGCTCCTACGTCTATCGCCAGAAGGACCCGGACACGGAGTTCAACGTCTGGCCGAATCAGGTCCTCGCGACAGATGTCATCGAGACCGAGATTCGCCGCATGACGTTGACCCCGCCGGCACCGGCGGCAGTGTGCGCGAGCCGAGGGGACGCGGTTACCGTCGCCGGCAAGGGGCGCGTCATGGGCGGTTCCAGCACGGGAATCGCGTACCCGGAGGACACCGGGACGCCGAGCATCGGCGACGTCACGGGCTCACCGCCGACGGCCGCAGTGCCTGGCTTCAACACGTCGGTGCAAGCAGTGTTCGGGAGTGGGCGGGAGCTGCTGAAGGCGATGGCTGACGATCGTGTCAGGACCGACGCGGCCTTCCCGTATCCCGTACCGACCAACGCGCTCGTGTTCGTCGAGACCGACGTCACGTTCGACAGCGCGCGTCCGCTAAAGGGCACCGGGATCCTCTACATCGACGGCGACCTGGTGATCTCCGATGGTTCCAACTCGTTCTTCAACGGACTGATCTACGTCGACGGCGACGTGACGATCAATCCGCCGGCGCTGATCAGCGGCACGCTGATCGCGACGGGCAAGGTCACGATCAGCGGGAGCGGCGACGTCAGCGAGGTCGTCTACGACGACGGAGTGCTCAACGCGTTGATGGTCGCGGTCGGCCAGTACAGGCTCAGCGGCTCGATCTTCCGCAGCGATCTTCGCCACTCTCAGAAGTTCATCGAACTGCGGTAGGGGGAGCGATGCGTTCTAGGCAAACCGGCATTGGCCTCGTGGAGCTCGCGTTCTCGTTCGTCGTCATGGTGACGATCGCGGTCGTGCTCCTCTCTCATACCTCGCTGTCGTACAAGACCGACATGGAGCGGCGAAACCGCGTGTTCGCCTACTCCAAGGCGACGAGCATCCTCGACGAGCTCCAGTCCTACGTGAACCGCACCGAGGAGTCGTCGCTCGACGCGCTGTCGGTGTTCGACGATGGCATCGGGTTCAATCCGGTTCTGACGATCACGCACGAGTCGGGCAAACTGGTCGCTCCTGATCATCCGTTGTCGAACAACTACCAGCGGGGTGACGAGTGGGTGTGGTCGCGACGGATTTCCGTGCGACCGTTCGCCGGGATCACGAACCGCAACGTGCGCTACGTCACGGTCAAGGTGTTCCGCCTGGGGCCGAAGCAGCGGCAGCGGCTCGTTGCCGAGGTCTCGCGTGTCGTCAACTCGACCGCCACGTACTTCCCACCGGCGCAGGTGCACGACGTCTACCTGCTCGCGCTCGAGAACATCCCGGGTTGGTGGGTCCACATGGATGCGATCCGGCCGTTCATCCAGGCAATGATCACGGATCTCGAGGTTCGCAACCCGGGCGTCAAGTTCCGCACGCATTGGATCACCAAGGCCAGCTACGGTCGCAATCCTCGCTACACGCCATACGTCAACAGCGCCAAGGAC
>Ga0055451_10000763_pt1 | contig 12961 bp, 9 predicted proteins | sample China_Galinas_PW_3_FD_57745 | JGI IMG/M metagenome (GOLD analysis project Ga0055451, IMG submission 57745) | Wetland microbial communities from San Francisco Bay, California, USA, that impact long-term carbon sequestration - China_Galinas_PWB_D2 | ecosystem: Environmental > Aquatic > Marine >... | reverse complement strand
GTGCGCATGGCTGTCTCCCGTCAGTGATAATGCCTCCGGACCCACGGTGAAAATAACCGATTCCGCTTTGCCATCCTCGACACACAAAAGGGCGCCGCGAACATCAGCGATGTCAGACCGGGAGATGACTTGGACGGCAGTTACGTCGCTTTCGATCTAGAAACTGAAGACTGGAGACCGGAAGACCAGATTCTGGGAAACTCGATACTAGAACCGGAATAGGCCTACTTCGCGATACTATCTGGTCTTCCAGTCTCTAGTTTCCGGTTTTCTGCTTCGTCGCGACGGCCTTGGCATCGGCAATCATGGCGGCGACTTCCTGTTGCGCGGTCATGTCGTGCGATCCTTGTTCACCAGATGACATTGCGACGTCACGTGATGCCTGGGCACTCCTGAGCACGCGCGGTGCAGGCGATGCTCCTTCGACAGCCGTCGCATTCGTGGCGGACGGACCGGTTCGCTCGTTCGCCACTTCGACGGCGGACCTGTCGTGTTGCATCGCCGACGTGTCGGTCGTTTCGTGGCGCACGACGGCGTGATCCGCCGCACTGGCGTTTACGAATCGCGGATGCGAACGGGACAGTTCGGCCATGCGTTGCAGGCTATCCGGAGCATGGGTCTGCTGAATGGTCGGGCTCGCGGTGATGGTTTGTGCCAACCGCTGCTGTACCCGGATGGCCTCTTCCGTCCACTGCTTCAGCGCCTGCGAGGCTCGCTCGTTCTCGGTGCATAGCGCCGCCAAACGCTGCGAAGCCGTCTTGCCGGTTTCTTCAAGGCCGTTGGCCCGGTCGTTGGCCTCGATGCCGGCCTTCGACAGCCGGGCAAAGACCTTGCCCACGATTTGGATGACGTGTTCCAGATGCGCGGCCTGCACCTGGGCATCCGCGACGATGGCGCTTGGTTTCTCCGTCAGCCGCAGGAGGTTCTCTTCAATTTGTGCGGCACGCCGTTCAAAAGCGACAATGTCACTTTGCAGCGCTTCACTGCGTTTGGTGAATTGGACGAGGAGATGCTCGCTGGCCTCGGTGGTGCTCGACGCCTGATCCACGGCTTCGTGGAGCCTGTCCAGCGATTCGTGTGCGTCACCGGTGACCTCACGCAACTCGTGGACAAATCCGGCCGTGGTCTGGTTGGCATCCATCAGGTGGAGACGCTCTCGCCCCGCACGCTCGGACGCGGTCAAGAGTTCTTCGTGCAATGCCCGGGACTGATCGACCACACGATCCAGTTCTGTCTGGACGGCCCCGGCAACTTCCAGGGTCCGCTGCAACTCCGCCGTCTCCGCCGCGATCGTACCGCTCCGATCGCAGGCATCTTGCAGCAGACTTACCGCGTCCTTGGCATCCGCCACGAGTGGGACGAGGTCTTTTTGGGTTTCGTCAGCCGTTTCAGTGATGTGAGACAGGCCTTCCATCAGTTCTGTGGCACAGGCGGCCGCGATCTTCAGGTCCTTGGCGGTCGCCAGCGAGCCCTCCGTCAGAGTCGTGAGCTGCGCGCCGATAGCCTCCGCTTCATGTCGGACTTCTTCGAGATGTGTCGACAATTGCGCCTCCACCTGATTCGTACGGGCGATCAGCTCGTGAGACTCCTTGTTGGTGTCGACCAGTTCCCGCAGCACGCGCGAGGCGGCCGCATGGTGCGAGCTGAGTTGCACGACCTTGCTCTCCGCGTCCGTGGACAGACACGTCATTTCGTCGGAGACGCCTGACGCCTTCGCCGTTTTTTCGGCAAGCGTACCTTCCAGCCGTGCGGACTCCTGCGTGAGAACACCCAGGCGGGCGTTGACCTGCTCTGCATCCTTCAGTTGTGCCTGGGCCTGTTCCACTCGCTGTGAGGCGGAACCAATATCGACCAGCGTGGCGTGCACGTTACGCATGAGCGTTTCGATCTGCCCGGTCGCGGCGTCGGTTTCGCGAATCAGATGTTCACCACGGTGCAGGGAATCGATCAGGTCCGTCTTGGTGAGGTTGACCCTGTCAAACTGGTCATCGATGTCTGCGCCAGACGCGGCAAGCGCCTCTTGCAGTTCGGCGACTCTGCCGTGCAGCCTTTCCGCCGTGGCGGAAAGCTCATCCGACATGGCATGGGAATCGCGGAAGCGGTTCTGACTGGCCGTCAGTTGTTCGTAAAGAGACGCCACTTCATCGCGCAGTGTGGCCAACTTCTCCACCTGTGTGTCTACGACCGTCGAGACCAGCGTGTCGATCTCGCCCTGCACCTGGGTACGGAATTCCAGCTTCTGTACCTCGAAGACTTCCGCCGTCTGTTGGATCTCGTTTTCCAAACTCCCGGTCAGTGACAACTGCGCCTTCTTGCCCTCCGCGAGCGCTCGATCGATTGACTCCCGGCCCTTGCGCATTTCCTCCTGGACGCGTTCGCTGTGACTCGCAACGGCCTGGTCAAGCCCACCTCTGAGCGATGCCAGGCGACCTTCGAGTTCTTCCATCTGCTGTGCCGCCGATTGCACGGCACTGCCGTGATCGCTGAGCCGCGCATCGATCTCCGACTGTAAGGCATCGATGGTGTCGGTCTTAGCCTGCGCGCAAATCCCGGCGACATCGTTCGAGATGCGTTCTGCTTCCTGCTGGTGGAGTTCGATCGCCGACGCGGAGCGTGCGTCGATCCCCGACTGCAAGGCAGCGATGGCGTCTTTCCGGGCCTTCTCGCAGCTGTGGGCGACATCGTTCGTGATGCGATCGACCGCCTCCCGGTGGACTCTCAGCGCGGATTCCCCGCCGCTGATCTGCGTCGATGCCTGCTCCATCACGGAGTGGAGTCGTTTTTCGATGGCCTCTGCGTCGGCCTGTCTGGCGCGGTCCCTGGTCTCGAATTGTTCCATCTGCTGCGCCGCGGCCTGGATGGCTCTGCGATGGTCTTCCATGCTCGAGGTCGTCTGCGCCTGCACCGCCTCAATCGTTTGCGACTTGAACTTTTCGCACGCGTTCTCGACGTCGCCTAGCACACGCTCCGCGGCGTTCTGCTGCAATTCCAGCGCGGACTCCCCTCGCGCGATCTGCTTGGCACACTGCTCCATGACGTTGCGAAGCCGACTCTCGATGGCCTTCACCGACGCCATTCTCGCGCGGTCCTCGATATCGAGTTGTTGTTCGAAGTCCTTCTGCGCATCACGTGCCACCGCGGCGCGCGCATCCACCGCCGCGCGTTCCTCGCTGATCGACTTCTCCCACTGCCGAAACTGCGAATCCATCTTCTCCTGAAATGCCCTCATACGGCGTTCGAGTTCCTCTGCCTGGCTGCTCTCTTGCGACGACGCATCGGCCAGCCGCGCTTCCAGCCCATCGACGACTTGCGTGGCGGAAGCTCGCGTCGCCTGTGCGCGTTCGAGCTGCGAAGTAGCCTGCTGCAATGTGCGCTCGATGTCCTTTCGCATTGCCTCGCCGGCCTCCAGCCCCCTCATCAATTCCGCCATGCGTTGCCGGACGATCTCCGCCTTCTCCGCGAGGGCCTCAGCAAAACCAGATAGCCGGGCCTCCGTGCGCTCGGCGCGCTCCGTCGCCTGCTCCGCCCGTTCGATGAGCGTCACGAGATCGCTTTCCAGGTCAGCGGTCGCACCGGACGTACCGCCCGCCATCGGCTGCCGCTCTCCCGAGCCAACCAACGTGGTTTCCAGGCGACGGGCCAGCGCCTCGCCTCTCCCAATGAGCAAACTTAGCTCAGCGGCCTGGGCATGCGTGCCGGCATCGTTGTTCTTGCCCACGTCGGCTGGATTTCCGACGTGTTTCGCAATGAACGAGTCGGTATGGAGCGTCTTGGGTCCGGCTGTTCGGATATCATCGTTCGTCATGGCGGAATCCTTGGCAATCGACTCGACCCTTTCCCGAAACTCGACGGTCACCGATCTGGCCATCTCCTCAGACACGATGCGCTCGTCAGCTCGATACGCGGCGATCAGCGCTTCGTGACATAGCCGGTTGATGATTCGCGGATTGCCACCGGCCGCCGCGTGGATCAACCCGGTGGCGGCTTGATCGAACACGGTGGTCTTTAGAGTGCCGGCAATCGTAAGGCGGCGGCGAATATATTGGTCGGTTTCGTCGGGATCGAGCGGCTGAATCGTATGCACCGCCGTCATGCGTTGTACCAACCCTGCCGACTGCGCCGACTCCAGACGTTTACCAAGAACCGGTTGCGCGAAGAGAATGATTGTCGCGAGCGATCCGCGCTCACCTTTCATGTCCGCGAGTGTGTGAAGGCCGCAAAGACTCGTGTCGCATAAGTGCTCGGCCTGATCTACGATGAGAACGGACCGATGGTCCGCCCCGGCGCACCGCGACAAGTAGGCCTTGAGTCTGGCCGTATAGCCTGCAATATCTTCGGAGGACAAAAGAGTCAGGCCGAATCCTCCGCAGGTCTCACGAATGAGGTCGATCTCCCCGTCGTGCGGGCAGGTCACAAACGCGAGATGGTCGGTTGCATCCAGTCGGGATACCAGGGTGCGCGCCATGAGCGTCTTGCCCACGCCCGCGTCTCCCTGCACCAATGTCATGCCGCTGCCATGGTGAATCTCGTGTTCGAGTGAGGTCAGAATCTCGTCATTTTGAGCTGTAGCGAAAAAGCAGCGCACGTCGGGTCGATCTTCAAAGGGCGGATTCCGAAATCCAAGGAAATTGCAGTACATGGTCTGTGGTACCTCGTACATCCGTTTCACACGGGCTCGCGCAAGCCAAAACGCCGGCGGCCGCAACCAACCAGGACGGTTGTCGTCTCGTCCGCGCACCTGGCGCCCAGCGTCCTAAAACGATCATCGGACGGGGCCGGAGACCCCTGAAGTTATCGGGCAGGGATGCACCCCCCGGTGCGGCTGGAGACCTATTCAATACCTGGGAATCACGCTGAAATGGCCGCAAACCGCGTGGCCCGGGCACGCCCGGAGGGCCCGCCTGGGCCGTGCTGCGGCGTTCCGGTCGCTACACCTGCACATCGACCGAATCACTCTCCTCGGTAGGCTTTTTTTGCGCCTCCACGACGAGGGTACGCGCGAACAGGTCGCCCACGCGCTGGCGATAGGGGGTCAGCAGCACGAGCACGGCCAGGGGTGGAAACTGAAATTCAATGACGCGCAGCACATTCCTCAAAATGATGGCGCGAAGCCGACAGGGGGTATGGTCTTCGCCGACCACCTTGAGTCCGGCCAGACGCTTTCCCAGGGTCGTACGTTGGGCCGACTCGAAGATTGCCCCGTACAAACCCAACAGGCAGCCGACGGCCACCCAGGTTGAGAAGAAATGCTGCAGTTGGAATTCGCTTCGAAGTGCCAGACGCTCAGCGAGGGTCAAGCCCTGCCCCTCCCAAAGCCAAACCACGGTCACGACCGGAAGCCAGCAGGGGGCGAGAACGGCCACGTCGATCACCAACGCCTTGAGGCGCGCATCAAACCTGGCGAGTGTATAGACCGATGGGGATGCCGTCGTACGCACGAATCGCTCCCTGCGGACCAGAAAAAGTGCCGCCAGCACCGCACCGAGAAGGCCGTATTGCAGCACGAAGCCAAGCGTGTTGTGGCCGCGTACATGCCACCGGCGATTGAACATGGATGTGGGACGCATCGTGGTAAGTGGCTCGCCGGACGAGGCCGACCAGAATCCGGCACGCAACTGCCCAAGGTCGTCACACTCGGCCACCACGACAAAATCGCCGAAAAGCGCTGCCGATGGATGGCCCTGGAAGGCTACCGCGCCTCCGCTGTCCGTGCGCAACTCGACGGTTCGCTGCCAGCTCTCCTCCGTGTACCGTAGAATTACGATACCAAGCCCCTTTTCACTTTGGCTACCCAGAACCACGTATGGCGTGGACTCCGAAACACCGACGCTAAGCACTAGGTCGCCGGGCTGTGAGGGGACTACCTCCGGGTCGCTCCAGGCGACGTCGCGGCCCATCGACGTACGGTGCGTCACGATGTGCGGTTCATTTTGATCCACTTCCAAGAGATGCAGGCGGCCATCGTACGCCATCAGGTGAACGGTGTGATTATCAAGCGATAGGCCCGCCGGCGCGCGCCGATCCAACATCCACCGCGTCCCCTCGTATCGCACGACCACGAATCCCGTCTCGGGGAGCGCAAACGGCTCGATCTTCGGAGCCGGCGCGGTGCCCCCGTCCGGCTCGGCCCATTCGCGCGCTTCATCCTCCAGCTCGGACTGAATCTCGGCCGCGGTCCCGACGTCCACCAGGGCGTACAACAGACCGGCGGGGCCGTCGCCTCCTACCGCGAGCGGTATCCGATTGCCTGGCAAGCTACTTTGAGGAATCTGCAGTCGCGCCGCCTGGTCGTTCCAGTTCATGTCGATCGGCAGATACGTGCGATGAGTTCCGTCACTGAAGAAGACATGAAGATCGTCGCCCGCGGTCGTGTACGCCACGGCCTGGCCCCGAAGCGGCGGAAGCGGTACCGGCACGAAGATGCCACCATCCAGCGGGCCCTTCCGGCGATAGGCAAAACTGCGATATTGTGACTGCCCTTCTGAAGGTACATAGCGATAGACCCAGACGAGATGATCGCCAGACACGAGACGGACTGTCGGCCCCTCGTTTGCGAGAGCCGTACCCACACCGAAGACGCACTCGACAATCATCAAGAAGATAAGCCCGGCCCGCTGTCGGACACCGGACGGCAACGGTCCCCAAGGCCTGCCACCGGCTTTGGTGAGGCCCCATTGTGTGGCCGAATGCCGCGGGTACGATCGGGTTTCATGCCGACACAGCACCGTCATCAGGGCTGACCGCATTGTCGTGGGGTACGAAACTGGATGGCCTCCGGTGTGATCTGCTCGAACAATTTCCACTTCTTGATGTGGAATTCCAATTGGGCCTGCGATTTGGGCATCTCTGCCGTCATGACGCGCGGGAGGAGTGGCCCGCCGGGCTCGAGGGGTCGAAAGTCGTCCAATCGCGAGTCCATCTCGATATGACCGTTATGGTCTCGAAAGATGATTCGGCGTATCACGTGCGGCGGATGGCGGTCAATCCAGAGTTCTTTCCTGAGCACCCTGCTACCGAATACGTCATCCTTGCCGACAAAGAGCAACTGCTGAAACGCGTCGGTGATTCGCTGCACGGGCGGACGCAACCCATCTTCTTCACGATCCACTTCAATTGGGTTTAGGCCCAAGGCGTCGACGAGTTGGTCGGGCCGCACGGGAATGTCCGGAGGAAGATCGGAAGGCACGCCGTGACGCCCGCAGAACCATTCGTCCGTGTCGTTGGTGTAGACCCAGTATTCCATTTCGTTCGACCCCAGTAATACCTGGCTCTCGCCGAGCTTCTTGAGGTCGAACCGGAGGTAACGCGGCGACAGAAAGAAAAGTACACCGTCGACGTGAAATGTCCTGCGCTTGCCGGCGTTGTCGGCAAAGTAGCCGTCCACGTAGCCCGTGGCACGCAAGGTCCCTCTGATGCGGTCAGCGTTATTGTTGAAGTGAAAGATCGCCTTCCAGATCGGCATGGGCTCGGCGATCGACTGCACCGGCTCCCTTCGCTGTGGCGGGCAACCGCCTATCAACGATCCCGCAATCAGAACCGTGACAAGGCATCCTGGTCTACGAAGGTGCATCGGCCACCTCTTCCTCGCTCGCATTATTTGAATCACCGGCGTCATCATCCGTCCAGTCGCCCATGTCGCTGTGCAGAATCGCACCGAGCTGCCGACTGACATCTTCGATCTGATCGTCCGTGAGACGCGGATTGACCACACGGTGCGTCGTACGGTTGTGCATCAAAGTCATCTCCCAAACCTCGACGCCATCCGCCACCGCGGAACCATCGTATCGCAGCAGCCGCTTGCGCATGAGCAGCAGCGCCAGAACGAAGCGAAACTGCACGCGTACCGGCTCCTTTTCGTCCTCGAGCCGCTGGAAGAAGTTGATCAGAAGCTCCGCATCGACCAGCAACTTCTTTTTCTTCTCCTTGACCGGGACTCGTGTCTTGTAGAAGCAGAAGCACCCCTCGGGCGGCCCCTGCCAGGCATCTTCCGCGTAATCCGCCCGGCGAAAGGTCTCGCCATCCTCAAAAAGCACCGTATAAAACGCCTCGCCCTCCTGTAGCTCGCGCCCGGAAATCTCGCACACACCCGACGCCCGTTTTACTTCCCACTGCTGTGCCATAAGTCGTCAAACCGTCCGCAAGCCTACGCAGCCCAACAGATTCGGTCATCCATCCCGGTGAAAAAGACCGCAATCCCGTATCGCATCCTCTACCCCACCCAGAAGGCGTTCGCGCTGCATCCTGGAACGCCCCTTGCATGGAGAATCCACAATGTCGCCGGATTCGGTTCGCGGGGCAAGTGCTACGAGAATATCGACCCAAGCCCCTGCGCCGTAGCGAGTTACGGCGACACGGCATTTGCGGCCCGAGAATCGCGTCGCGGGCCCAGGATCGCCCTTTGCGATGTGAGCGGACATCCCGCCCTATTGGTTTGGCTAATCGCCCTGGAGAATTCTGACATGTATCGTAGAGGAATCATCACCTTCATCACCATCACCGGCCTGACCCTTGCGGCCGGATGCGCCTCGAAGAACGCGAATGCTGCTGGGCAATCACCGTGCCAGGCGAAGTCAGGGGCGCCCTGCCAGACTGCCGGTGACAAGCCTTGTTCCAAGCCTTGCCCGAAAAACTCGTCGGCCAAGCGCGCGAGCTTCGGCGATCCCATGAAGCTGGCCGACGGCGAGACGGTGTGCATCAAGAAAGTGCTGGCGGATCCCAAAGCGTACGACGGCAAGTATGTGCGAATTGCAGGCTTGGTCGATTCGGTCTGCGCCAAACGTGGTTGCTGGATGCGCATCGGTGACGGCGAGGGCAAAGAGACCCTCTTCGTCAAGTTCACCTGCCCGGTGAAGGGCCGCCTGATCCCGATGAAGGCCGTCGGCCACGTCGCACAGGTCGAGGGGAAGCTGGAGATAACCGAAGTGCCCGAGGACTACGCCCGTCATCTCAAGGAGGATGCGGGCGCATCCAAGGAAGAGATCGAGAAGATCGTCGGCCCGCAGAAGATGCTCAAGCTGTCATCCAAGGCGGCGCAGATCTCTGGAATCTGACGAAGCTTGCCCTGGGAGCGACGCCACAAGCCAGCCGATGAGCTGCACCCACGCTTAAGCACAACTGTCAAGCAAGCCACCCCACGCGACAAGGGTGGCTTGCTTCATAGACGGGTCGTGCGTCGCCGTGCGTCGTCGCATGCGTGTCTCCAACGCACACCTCGCTCACAGGAAGAGAGCACGATTCTATTTTTGAAGTTGAGGACGCGCGGGCCGGTCGCCATGCTTGCCTGGGCGCTATGTTTCCGGTTCCCGGCCCAATCGCCCTTCGGCTTACTGCATGCAAGTCACATGTGGAAGGCGGAGATTTCCGGGATGTGATATTCGGGTTGGAGCGAATCCAACACCCCCTTGTCAAATGCAACACGGTTTTCACAGCCATGTCACAACAATCTGACAGAATCGTTGTGACTTGTCGTCTACGTCTCATTATGTTCGACTTCGGACAATCTCGCAGTATCCCGGTTGCAACGCGGGCGAAACAGCGTAATCTATAGGACTAAGGACGTGGCTCTCCTGTGCGGCAGCGAGGCTGGACAGGGCAGTTCGCGTCCGGCAGGCCGCAGGGAGGCTCCACCATGGCACGACGCCGACGAAGTAAACAATCCAACGGCTACCTCATCTTTCTGATCCTGGGCGGAGCGATCGTGCTCAGTTGGTGGTGGCTCTACGCTGGTAGCCGTCCTGAGGAGTCGTTGGGCGGTTCGCTGGCGCTGGCGCCACAGCCCGCCTTGACCTCGGATCGACCCGACATCGTGCCGGCGGCCGAGATTCCTCAGCATGTCACTGAGAAAGGGGCCAACGATGCCCCTGGGCCTGTGGATTCGGGACAGGTTCCCCATGAATTGAACGCTGAGCGGGCCGAGTCTCTGATCGATGCCGGCAAACAGGCGTTGGCAAGGAGCGACGCCCTGGGTGCCCGGTCTCTGTTTTCCGAAGCCCTGCCTCTCATTACCAGCAAGGAACAGGGCACCTTCCTGCGGGCGGAGCTGACCCGGCTAGCCAACGACACCATATTCTCGCAGCGCATCCTGCCGAACGATCCGCTCGTGGGTAGTTACGTGATCAAGGTCGGCGACAACCTCGCCAAGATTGCCTCACAGAACAAGGTATCCGATGACTTGCTGGCCAGCCTGAACGGCATTCGCAACAAGAATCTGATTCGCGCCGGGCAAAACCTCAAGGTGATTCACGGTCCATTCTCCGCCGTGGTTCACAAGAAACAATTTCGACTCGACCTTTACCTCGGCACCGTGTTCGTGAAATCCTATCCGGTCGGGCTCGGACTGGACGGCAGCACACCCGCCGGCGAATGGCGCGTGCGGACCAAACTGGTCAACCCCACGTACTACCCGCCGCGCGGCGGCGGCATCATCGCCGCAGACGATCCGAAGAATCCGCTGGGGGAACGATGGATCGAACTCGAGGGCATCTCGGGCGAAGCCTTGGGCCAGCAGCGTTACGGGATGCACGGCACGATCGATCCAGAGTCCATCGGCAAGGAGGCATCGCTCGGCTGCGTGCGGCTCTACAACGAAGACGTCGAGGAGTTGTACACCTGTCTGGTCGAAAAGTACTCGATCGTCACCATCCAATAACGACCAGGGGGAGACCGCCATGGCCTACATTCGGCTAGTCGACGAGGCGGAATCGGACGGCACGCTGGCGCAGATATACGATGCGGCCGTCCAACGCGCGGGGCGCATCTTCAACATTCTCCGCGTGCAAAGCCAGAGCCCGCAAGCCCTGCAAATGTGCATGGGATTGTACTCGGCCACCATGAAAGGCGAATCGCCGCTCTCGCGTGCGCAGCGCGAAATGCTGGCCGTGGTCGTCTCCAAGGTCAACGCGTGCCATTACTGAACGGAAGCCCACGCTTGGGACCTCCGGGCTGAGGTCGACGACGATGAATGGGTCGGACACATCAAGACCGACTATACAAAGGCGAAGCTGACCGAGGTCGACCGCGCACTATGCGATTACGCGGCCAAGCTGACGCGCACACCCGGCGACATGCGACAGGCCGACGTCGATAGGCTGCGCGCGGCGGGTCTTTCAGACCGGGCCATCAGCGACGCCGTCCAGGTGATCTCCTTTTTCAACTACATCAACCGCATCGCCGACGGGCTCGGCGTTGATCTGGAACCGGGGATGTAGCCGGACAGGCAGATCACCGGTACGGTCGGATTTGCCACGTGTAGTCCCAATGCTGGGTGGCATGGGCAAGCGTCAGCTTGCCCGAGCTTTCCATAGTAGAGACACGGGCAAACAAGTTTGCCCATGCCACCCGTACCGGATCCAACTTATGAAATGAAGCGTAGATACTGCATTGTTGAGTGGCGATGAGACCGCTGGGGCATATGTCCTGCCAGAGAGCGCCGCGGGCGGTTTGCGCCGTGATTGCGGAGGCGGCCCGCCGCCCCTATGGTATATTCGTCGATACAGTGACGAAAACGCGGTTTTGAGGTGCTCTGATGACCATTGCGACAAAGGCGAGTTTTGAATCAATAGCGGCCGTGGACCCCGAGATCCTCCCGGTGATGCTGGCGGAGGTCGAGCGACAGCAGAACACGATCGAGCTGATCGCCTCCGAAAACCACGTGTCTCAGGCCGTGCTCGAGGCGTTGGGATCGGTCTTCACCAATAAATACGCCGAGGGCTATCCGGGAAAACGATATTACGGCGGCTGCGAGAACATGGACGGCGTCGAGGAACTAGCCCGGCAGCGCCTCAAGCGGCTGTTCGGTTGCGATCACGCCAACGTGCAGCCGCATTCCGGTGCCAGCGCCAACTCGGCGGTCTACCTCTACGCCCTTCAGCCCGGTGAAACCATCCTGTCGCTCAGCCTCGCGCACGGCGGGCACCTGTCGCACGGTCTCAAGGTCAACATCAGCGGCCTTCTGTACAACATTGTGTCCTACGGTGTGGATCGCGAGACGGAACAGTTCGACTTCGGCGAGGTACGCAGCCTGGCGAGAGAGCATAAGCCCAAGCTGATCATCACCGGCGCCTCGGCGTACCCGCGCACCATCGATTTCGACAAGTTCTCCGAGATCGCCGACGAGGTGGGCGCGCTGCACATGGCCGACATCGCGCACATCGCGGGCTTGGTGGCGACGGGCCTCCACCCCAGCCCGGTGCCGTCGGCGGCCATCGTCACCTCGACCACGCACAAGACGCTTCGCGGTCCGCGCGGCGGGCTGATCATGTGTAAGGAAGAACATGCTAAGAAAATTGACTCGCGCGTCTTCCCCGGCAGCCAGGGCGGTCCGCTGATGCACTGCATCGCGGCCAAGGCGGTCGCCTTTCAGGAGGCCCTGCAACCCGACTTCAAGGTCTACCAGCAGCGCATACTCGATAATGCGCAGGCGCTGGCGGCCGGCTTGGCCGAACGAGGCAATCGGCTGGTCTCCGGTGGGACGGACAATCATCTGATGCTCCTCGATCTGCGACCGGCCTACCCGGACGTCACTGGTGCCCAGGCAGAGGACTGGCTCGGCGAAGCGGGCATCGTGGTCAACAAGAACATGATTCCCTTCGACGAGCGCAAGCCGACGCAAACGAGTGGCCTGCGGATCGGCACACCGGCCGTGAGCACCCGCGGCATGGGGGCTCCGGATATGGCTGAGATCGCGGGCATGATCGATCGCATCCTCCGCTCGGGCGGCGACGCCGATACCATCCGCGCGGTCCGGGGGGATGTGCTGGCCATGTGCGCGCAGTACCCGCTCTATGAATAAAGGCTCCACGCAAGTCGCAAACCGCAATCGCACGGATGCCACGGAACCCGGCGCGCTCGGTGCCACTGGCGGCTTGTCCGCCAGTGCACGCGGTAAGGGGGCGGGTGCCTCTGACCGGGACGATGGTTGGCACGGTCTGGCGAAGCCAGGCCGTGAAGCTCCCGAGAAAGT
>Ga0055451_10000755_pt1 | contig 13038 bp, 4 predicted proteins | sample China_Galinas_PW_3_FD_57745 | JGI IMG/M metagenome (GOLD analysis project Ga0055451, IMG submission 57745) | Wetland microbial communities from San Francisco Bay, California, USA, that impact long-term carbon sequestration - China_Galinas_PWB_D2 | ecosystem: Environmental > Aquatic > Marine >... | reverse complement strand
GACGACCTCTTCGATATCATAGCCGCCGCTAGGCAGATGTCCAACGTAAACAAGATATGCGTTTGCACCAACGGCCAGCGGTTCAGGGACATGGAGTACTTGAAGGGGCTGAGGGCTGCGGGCCTCGATTACCTGTTCTTTTCGTTCAACGACGTGGAATACGAGATGTCGTCGACGGTTCACAAGAACAAGCTCCAGGCCCTCGAAAACTGCTACAAGCTGAGGATACCGGTCTGGCTCCAGGCTACAATAAGCGACCTCCGGCAGCTGGATTCGTTCGTGTCCGTCCTCAGAGGATACAAGAAGATAGTTTTCAATGTCACCGTAAGGGCGGTAAAGTCTATCGGGGTCAACCATCCGACTAACAATATTTGCATGTCCGAGATACTGGAATACCTGGGCAAGAAGGACGACTATCGGATGGGGACTAACGCCTTCAACAGGCATACCGATCTCGAGGGCAAGAATGCGAAGATATGCTCCGTGGTCTACGATATGACGAGTCTCGACCCCGTGGATTGGGACTATGTCATATCCGACGATACGTTCACCAAGTTCTGGCGGGGCATGAGGGTGGACGAGGTGATGCTGCGCGAGAGAATACTTAAAAAGAACGGTCAGTCGAAGCAGCCCGTCGGATAGATGTCGTCCACCAGAACGCCGGACGCTTATCCCCACCACTAAAGCCTCTTAAATCCATATACTAAATATGATGCCATCCCAGGACAAGGACATATTCGAGAAGCCCTATATAATTATCACCTCCACAGGACGCACGGGCACTCATTTTCTCGGCACGAAATTGTCGGAGATGATAGAGGGTTGCACCTCCACGCACGAGCCAGACGTAATAAGGCCCTCAAAGCCGCTCCTCTGGCCGGAGAAGATAAGGCAGCTCGGCCTGTTTAATTCCACGGTCGGGAAGTTTCTCGTTAGGCATTCCGTCGCCAACCTGAGCGTCGCGCGTGTAAAGGGGACGCTTGACGACGAAGAGATAGTACGGTGCATGCGCGCCCTTCGAACCCGAATGCTCGAGAAAGAGAAGAACGCGGTACTGCTCGAGGCCAACGCGATGCTATGCGGCCTCGTGGAGCTTCTGCCACGGGCGTTTCCCAACGTGCGGGTGGCCTATATCGTCCGTGACCCCAGGGGCTGGGTTGTGTCATGGATGAACAGGGCGGTGTCGCCGGCCTCGGTGTTTAACATCAGGAGGTGGTTCAAGAATACCAGCCTTACGCCCTTTGACTTCGAGGGCGACCCCTATCGGGATAGATGGGAGACGATGGATGTCTTTGAGCGCCTGTGCTGGTGGTGGGCAAAACGAAACACCCTCGCCATAGAGCAGGCGGAGCGGATCGGCGCGGGGGTTTACCGTTACGAGGACCTCTTTGGCGAGGCCACGCGTGACGAGTGGATACCGCGGCTTCTCAAGCAGATTACTCAATTCCCAGGTGGTTTCGCCGCGAGGTGGCAGTACCGCCCCGAGCTCTTCGGGAAAAGGACGAACGTTGCTTTGAGGACCGGGTTCAAGGGCTGGGAGAGCTGGGAGGATGAGACGCTATACCGGTTCAACGAGCAGTGCGGGGCGCTCATGGAGCGCATGGGTTACGGCACGGAGCCGGAATGGCAAGAGAGGATAAGTTCGCTTTAGGCCTGGGTTCCCCTTACTCGGGGGATGTTAAAACTTGCGGTCAGTTACAATGCGGCATACGCCGGTGCCTCTCACCGGCTTGGCGTTGGTCCTGAAATTGATGTTGCCTGTGTACCTGTCGATAACCACGTCGAATTCGCCTATCTTGGTCTTTATGAGCCTTTCGGAGAAGACCGCCGCCCCCTCGTTTACGGTATTTTTCGCGTAGTCTATCGTGATGGGGATGTGCTCGGTTATGCCGTTTTCGTTCTCCGCGTTAAGCGAGGCGAAGAACACCTGGCAGTCCAGATATACCATGTCGGACGCACGCACGGTCGATGCCGTCATGAAGCACGAGGCCATAAGGAAGAGCGCAGTAAATAAGTATCGCATGGGGGATTATAGCACTACGGGTTGTGAAAAAGGAACATTCGGAGCACTAAGATAGCGATGCCTGTATGATGCATCCCAGAGTTTCAATAAGAGGTTTAAGGAGTGAGTCGGAAGTGGCCTTGAAACAACAGAAATCTGGTCATTTTTGGAGACATTATGGGGAGTTACACGGCTGGCGACAACGCGGTTGGATGTATAAAGATTCAGTTGTATCGAAATAATGAAACTTTCAAAAAAAAGCTTGACATCGCCCCTCTTTTGATATAGATTGGGGTATTCTTTACGTTATTAGGTTGTGGAATTCGTAGAGAATCCAAAGTCTTTAGCCTTGGCGGGAGGACGCAGATTTGTTGTCTGCTCCTCGGGCTGTTTTTGTTTTTTATGACAGAGAGTGAAATATTTTTATAACGGGTGAACTGTCTTTAGAACTTACTTTAGAACTTATGAACTTATGAAAAAAAGTCCAAATAAAATCCTGGTTCAAAATTATGGAGGTCAATATGGGTCCGCGTATGTTCTCTTCGAAATTCGGTAGGGTTCTTGCAGCAATTCTCGCTTTTGTAATGATTTACTCTCCCATCATGGGCACGCTCGCGTGGGCGAGTGCCATGAATGGGTGGGAGCCGATGCTACGGCCTGAAGTAATGGTCGGCGACGGCAGCCACGAGACCGACTATTCGGTCGATTTTCTCTTGCCCATGTGGACGGGAGACCATAGCCTCATCTTCGTCAATCCACACCTCCGGCTTGACGACATGGACCAGAACGAAGAGAACCTCGGAGTAGGATTCAGGACCCTTAGCAGCAATAAAAAGCTCATATATGGCGGTAACGTATTCTTCGACAGCATGGACAGCGGCAACGGGAACAGGTTCAACCAGATCGGCGCGGGCGTCGAGGCCCTTTCGCACTGGGTCGACTTCCGGGCCAACGGCTACTTCGTCATCGGCGACGATATAAAGGATGTGGACTCTATTGACGCGTATTCCTTCGGCCAGAACGCGCTGCTCGTTAACCAGGGCAAGGAAGAGGCCCTTACGGGCGCGGACGCCGAAGTCGGCGTGCTTATACCTGGCATATCGGACTTCATGGAGACCAGGGCTGTAGCGGGCGCATATTACTACAACTCGGACCTTAAGGGCGACCTCTGGGGCTGGAAGGGCCGCTTGGAGGTCAGGCCTGCACGGTTCCTCAACCTCATGGTCGAGTACAGGGAAAGCCGTCTTCACGACGATACGGATAACGTTACTTTCTTCGGCGGTTATCTCGAGATACCGCTCGGCGGCGACAAGCTCACCGAGTGGCTCAAGCCGGCCACCGGCGCCAGGAGCCTCGAAGAGAGGATGACGGAAAAGGTCGTCCGCGACCGCCACATCAGGACGCTCATCGGCACCTCTCCGGTCGCTACAGTGTTTGCAAACGCGATATTCGTTAACGAAGACAACGAGACGCAGGACGTGCCGGTCGACAGCAAGGCAGAACCGACCGGGCCGGACGGCACGGGGCCCGTGGGCGTGACCAACGGTACCGGTAGCCTCGAGGACCCGTACTGGCACACCGATTATATATATGGCAGCCCGTACTATCAGGAAGGCGCACTCGTCTATATATTCGATTACGACAATTCGCAGGACTCCTACCGCAGCGGCGACAGGGACGGCTCCGTTCAGACCATCACCCTTCTTGACAACATGATCCTCTGGGGCGAGGGCTACCACGATCCGATAATGGACATGGGCGGCATCGGACCGTTCCCGAACATCATCGGCCCGAACGAGAACTGTATAACCATCGGCAACAACAACGAGGTCATGGGCCTTGAAATACAGGGCTGCGACCACGGCATCTACGGCGACCAGGACACCCCCTCGTCGGCAGACGCCATTTACCTCACCAATATCCACGACAACATAATTCATGACAACGGCGCCGGCGCAAGCGGCATACATATATGGAACGATCGTCAGTTCGAATCCATGTCTGGTAGCGTTTTCGATTTCCAGTTCGCGAACAACCAGATATATGACAACGGCGGCAACGGTATAACGCTGGTCAACGACTTCATGGTCAACAGCACCATCTCAGACGTCCACGTAAACACCGCGTTTACGAATAACACGATATACAACAACTTCGGAAGCGGCGTTTTCATGGAGAACTTCTTCATGGCGTATAACGGCACGCCCGGAAGCGGCATCTCCACGAGCGTCACCGGCTCTTCCATTAACAACTATTTCACCGACAACGTCATCTACAATAACTTCGGAAGCGGCATTTATATCCCGTACAACCTCTTCGCCGCGGAAAGCGACGCTTATGGCGTAGTGGTGGACGGCGACCTGACCGCCTCGGTGACCAATTCGCAGCTTAACAATTACTTCGTAAATAACTACTCAAGCAACAACGGCGGCTCCGGCATCTACCTCGGCGGCGGCGAGCTTGACGGCCATTATTGTGCCGCGGGCAATTCGCTGCAGGCCTGCACTTACACGAACGGCTCCTTAATAACCGGCGACATGACGGCATCGGTTAGCGGCAACACCATTAATAACGTCTACACCTCGAACGTTACCAACAGCAACGATGCCGACGGCATCTACGAAAACAACCAGATATCCGCAGATACTTATCTGGACGACGAGCCTCCCACCGTCTTGGGCAGCGCGACCTCTTCGGCCACGAATTCGGACATCACCAGCACCTTTACGGGCAACACTGCCGACCAGAACCTCGGCGAAGGTAAGATTTTCGTCCTCAGCGGCATACACTCCGATAGCGCGATTTATGCGTATACCCATTCCTTATTCGACGTATATATTATGGGCGACATGACGGCGAACGTGGACGACGCGAACATTGCGCAGACGTTCACCGGCAATCAGGCCAACGACAATGGCGGCGCAGGCATCTACGCGGGCAGTGAAATAGACGCCTATGCAAACGCGAACTACTATGCCGAGATAGGCGGCAACCTCAGCGGCAGCACGACCAATTCCAGCATCACCGGCACATTCACCGGCAACACGACGAACAACAACTCCGGTGGTGGAGATACGGGCATCCATGTCGACGCCTTTACCGGTGCGACGGCATACGCGTTCGACTCCGAGGTCTGGGGCGACGTGACCGCCACCATGCAAAACAACGACACTACCATGAGCTTCACTTCCAACACCGCCAACAACAACGAGGGCGACGGCATATACCTAACGGAGCAGATGGATGCTGCCGCGTATGTCGACCTTACGCTCGTAAACGGCTCGGTCGTCTCTACGAACAACGATTCCGTTATAGACAATACCTATACGGGTAACACCACCGAGTCCAACACGGACAACGGCATTGATGTTTACGCGAGCATTGGCTCCGAGGCTAGCGCCGACAGTAGCGAGGTGATTGGCGATGTCACTTCCACCATCGATCCGCCCAGCATAACCAACGACTTCCAGCAGAACACCGCCGACGACAACTACGACACCAACATCCAGGTCGAGACCACCATAGAGGCCGACGCATGGGCCACTAGCTCGGAATTATTTGGCGGGATCAGCTCCGAGTCGCAGGACGCCTCCATACTTAACAACTTTGCCGATAACAGTGCCACGGGCAGCCTCTATGGCAGCGGTATCGACATAAACGATTACGACGTAAGGGCCGAGACCTACATTAACGACGCATTTGTCAACGGCAACGCGTCGGCCACCGTCGACAGCTCCACGGTCACCTCGAGCTTCTCGGGTAACGACATAAGCAACAACTACGACGACAACGTGCAGATGAGCGGCCCCCACGGTACGAGGGGCACCATCATCGCGAGCGTCGATGTCGAGAGCAATAGCGAAGTATACGGTGACGTGGCGGCCGAGGTCATAGACAGCGGCTTCGACAACGTCTTCACTGACAACACCATCGAGAACAGCCAGAACGGCCAGGGCGTAAACCTCCACACCGACGTCAAGGCCACGGCCGACGTAAGCAACGGGCTCGTCATGGGAGACATCATCGCGGGCATCGATCCTTCGTGGATCAATAACGAGTTTACGAACAACGAGGTCAACGGCAACGACGACGAGAACATCCGCGTCAACAGCGAGCTCATCGCCGAGGCCTACGCCTACAGCGTGGACATGCTGGGCGAAGTGAACTCGAACGTCGCTGATGCGACCATCGACAGCACCTTTACGGGCAACACCATCAACAACAGCCGCAATGCCGAAGGCATCAACATGGACGACTTCGACATCAAGGCGGTTTCGGACGTGGACAACTCCTTCATTAACGGGCCCGTCTCTTCGTCCGTCGATTCGTCGGTCGCCACTGCCTCACTCACGGGGAACACCATCACCGGCAACTACGGCGATAACGTGCGCATGAAGTACGGCACCATAGGGGCCTATACGAATGTTTACGACGGCACAGGTGTGAACAATTCGGTCAGCGCCACGGTTACCGACAGCGGCTACGACAACACATTCAGCGGCAACACTATAGATAACAGCCAGTACGGCAGGGGCGTTGACATGGACGTGGACGTCGAGGCCGAGATATACGCGGAGAATTCCGACATATCCGGCTACGCCACCGCCACGGTGGACCCGTCGTGGATCGACAACGAGTTCACTGACAACTCCATCAGCGGCAACGCGTACGACAACGTGAACATCTCGTCCGATATGTCCGCGGGTGTGGGTGCGTATGGCGGCAGCTATATATATATCTACAACACCGTGACCGCGCAGACGCTGGACGCCACGGTTAACAACACCTTCACGAATAACGAGATCGAGGCCAGCCGCAGCGGCGACGGCGTGGAGATCAGCAGCGCCGATATCAAGGCCTGGGTAGAAGTGGATAGCGATGAAGCCTACATAGATGACGATGACGACGGCAACGCCGACGTGCTCGCACTGGTCGACGGCTCCGTCGTTACCAACGAGTTTACGAACAACCACATAAGCGGCAACGAGTACGAGAACGTGCAGATACAGTACGGTACCCTCGGCTCCTTCATCTACATGTTCGGAGAAGACGATAACGTTCATGTGGACGGCGACATAACCGCGCAGGTAACCGACAGCGGTTACGAGAACATCTTTACGAACAACGAGATCGACAATAGCAGGAGCGATCCGGGCGTGGTTATCGATTCGGATATCGAGGCGAATGTCGACCTCAGCTATACGAATGCCGACCACGTGACGGCAAGCATCGACCCGTCGTGGGTGCTCAACGAGTTCACGGATAACTCCATCAGCGGCAACGACGGCGACAACGTCAACCTCGATACCGAGATGGTCGCGTCCGTCGATGGCTATTACATCAGCATCTACAATTCCGTGACGTCCGAGGTCGTGGATGGCACGCTGGACAACATCTTCACCAATAACGAGATCGACAACAGCAGAAACGGCGACGGCGTGGACATCGATAACGCCGACATCAAGGCCGATGTGAACATCAATTACGCCGAGATCGGCGACTTCAGTTCGGGCGACGGCGTATTCGCGTATGTCGACGGCTCGGCCGCGACCAACGAGTTTACTGACAACTCCATCAGCGGCAACGAGTACGAGAACGTCCAGATAGAGTACGGCTCCCTCGGAACCAATATCTATCTTTACGACGCAGGCATCGGTGGTGACGTGACCTCCAAGATAACCGACAGCGGCTACGAGAACAACTTCACCAACAACGACATAAGCAACAGCCAGAACGACCCCGGCGTCGTCATCGATACCGACGTCGAGTCCAACGTGGATCTTAACTTCACTAACGTTTACGGATTCGTCACGGCGAGCGTTGACCCGTCGTGGATGACCACCGAGTTCACGGACAACACCATAAGCGGCAACAACGGCGACAACGTCAACCTCGACACCGATCTCATGGCAACCGTCGACATCTACAACGATTCGTATGTCGATAACACCGTTACGGCCGAGGTGGTGGGCGCAACGCTGGACAACATATTCACCAACAACGACATCGACAACAGCAGAAACGGCGACGGCGTGGACATCGATAACGCCGACATCAAGGCCGAAGTGTCTGTCAGCGGCAGCTCCGTCGGTGAAAACCCGGATCTCGCCGGCATTACGGCGATGGTTGACGACTCTGTCGTGACCAACGAGTTTACGGACAACGACATAAGCGGCAACCAGTGGGAGAACGTACAGATCGAGTACGGCACCCTCGGGGCCTCTGTCGATATGACCGAGTCCAACACCTATGGCGACGTTACCGCGAAGGTCAAGGACAGCGGCTACGAGAACAACTTCACCAACAACACCATAAACTACAGCCAGAACGACTATGGCGTGCTCATCGACACGGACATCGAGACCGGCGTGGACCTCGAGAACTCGAATGTCTATAACGGCACGGTCACCTCGAGCGTCGATCCGTCGTGGCTGCAGTACATGTTCACGGACAACACGATAAACGGCAACTACTACGACAACGTCAACATCGACGGCGAACTCCATGCCGATGTATACATGTACTACGCCAATGTCGATAACGGCGTTACTGCCGAGGTGGTGGGCGGCACGCTGGACAACATCTTCAGCGGCAATACCATCAACTACAGCGATTACGGCGACGGCGTGGACATCGACAACAACGACATCACTACCGACATCTATATGTATGAATCCGGCAGCGACGGCCCGGTGAGCGGTACTGTCGATGACTCGGTCGTGACCAACGAGTTCACGAACAATACCATTAACGGCAACGAGTACTATAACGTCAGCATGACTGGCGGCGACATCGGAGTCGAGACGGGAATTTACTACTCGGACATTTACAATACCGTTACGACAAAGATCACCGACAGCGGCTTCGACACCACCTTCACGGGTAATACTATCAACAACAGCAACGACGACCCGGGCGTGGATGTCGATACCGACCTCTGGGTTGATACGTATGTCGGAAGCTCGACGGTTTACGGTGACATTACCACGAGCGTCGACCCGTCGTGGGTAATGACCCGGTTCCAGAACAACACCATCACCGGCAACGACGGCGACGGTGTCCAGTTAGACAACGATTCGTATGCCTACGCGTACATCTGGGACACCGATGGTATCCTGGGCAACGTCGTTACGTCTAACGACGGTACGGAGGTAAGCAACATCTTTACCGGCAACCACATCAACAACAACTACGGCGACGGCGTCCAGGTGAGCAGCACTATCTCCTCCGGCAGCGGGGCTGATAACGTCGTGGTCGGCGGCAGCTTGGAGTCTTCGAACACCGGCTCGACCGTGACCAACCAGTTCACGAACAACCAGTTCAACGACAACGATAGCTACGGCATCAACCTCGGCCAGCTCGAGCTGTCCAGGTCGAGCTACGTTGGCTCGTATGTGGACGTCTATTATTCGACCATCCTCAACGCGGTGTCGGCGACTACTTCCGGCGGCACTATCGACACCACGCTTACGAGCAACTCGGTACAGCGTAACGGCGAGGGCGGCGTCACGCAGCACAATGAGATCTACGCGGACGTATATGGAGAAGAGGTGTATTTCATAGGGAACGGCGTATCGGCTTCGAACACGGAGTCGACCGTTTCGAACGACTACACCGGCAACACCATCGACGACAACGGCTTCGGTTGCTGCGATGAAGGCAACGGCGTGCAGTCCGATAACGTCATAGAGAGCTCGGCGTATTTATACGCCGAGGGCACCTCTCTCGACGTCGAAGGTGACTTTGCTTCCGAGACTTCCGGCGCCTCCATCGATAACAACTTCGCCAACAACTCGATAGACGGCAACTACGCCAACGGCGTGAGAATGAATGAGAACTTCATAGTTTCTCAGGCGGCTGTCGAGAATTACGGCTCCGCTCTCATCAACGGCAACGTATCGGCGAAGACGGGCGACTCTACCCTCGACAACACCTTCACCGACAACAGCATCGACCAAAACGGCTACGATAGCGGCGACGGTGTGGTTATCGGCGACTATGGAGTGGACTACGAATACGGCGCGGGAGCCCCGTCGGGCAACCTCATAGCGGCCTACACGGGCGTAGTCGGCTATGTCGATGTTATGAACTCAGTGACCGCCTCCGTCGACCCGGTGAGCATCAACAACGAGTTCGACGGTAACAGCATCAGCCAGAACTACGGCGACGGCATCACCATGGACAGCTACATCATGGCAGGTGCATACGCCGAGAGCAACGTCTATGTGGCGGAGGATATCGACGCAAGCACGGACGACGCCTCGATAGACAACGTGCTCAACAACAATACTCTGTACAACAACTACTGGGACGGCGCCGACGTGGACTCCAATATCGGCGCGGTAGCGGTAGCGGGCGAACTGCCGGGGACGGTTGACGGCAACGTCTCCTCATCGGTTATGAACGCAAACATCAACACCGACTTCACTGACAACACCGCGACCTACAACGACGACGGCCTGCAGGCCGGAAGCACGATAGGCGCGGTCACGCTGGTCACAGGATCGCATGTGCTGAACTCCGTGACATCGGACGTCAGCGAGTCGAGCGTTACGGGTACTGTTTCGGGCAATACCGTCAGCAATAACTACGACGACGGCATCAGGCTCGGAGTTGCCGACGAGACTCTCCTGGCCGGTCTGGGCATGCCTAATTACGCTGACGCCACGGCCAGCATCGGCGCGGGCAGCATCGTCATTGGCTCGCTTGTCAACGGCAGCATCACCTCGAACGTCACCAACACGACCGTGGATTACGGCGTGAATGACAACACTATAGCCGACAACTGGAGCACGGGACTGACTTTTGAGACCGGATACCTCGAGCCCATCCTCTACGACGCGAACACGAGGGCTGTGACGATGGTATTTGGAGACGAGGTCGGCGGAGACGCCACTTCCAAGGTGACCGGCTCCGACGTGAACTACAGCCTCGACGGCAACACGATAATGGGTAACGGCTACGACGGCGTTGATGAGAATGCGGGCATCATGTCCGATTCCCTGGTGTTCTCGTCCTTCGTAAACGGCAGCGTGAGCTCCGGCGTGGATCCCTCGGGCATTTACACCGAGTTTACGGACAACAACATATCCGAGAACGGTTATGAAGGTGGTAACGGCGTGGATATGTACAACCAGATATACAGCACGTCGGAAGTGCTGTCCGCCGAGATAGTCGGCGACGTCTCGGCCGTAAACGACGACACGCACATATCCACTATGTACAACGGCAACACCATTGACGATAACGACAACGACGGCGTCCAGCTCTCGCAATACATTGAGAGCGATGTCTATGTGTACAGCGCCTATGTCGGTGGCATGAACGGCACGACTTCGCTGGTCAACGGCTCGAGTATAAGCTCCTCGTTCACCGGTGACGAGATAAGCTACAACGGCGACTATGGTGTGGACAGCAGCGACAGCGGTATCATCGAGGCCTACACGGATCTCGAGAATTCGGATATCGACAATGGCAGCGTCTGGTCGTATGTGGTGAACAGTTCGATAGACACCACCTTCACCTCAACGATAATGAACGGCAACTACTACAGCAATGCCTCGATCTACAACGAGCTGTATGCCACCATTTACGGCTATAACAACTATGTAGATGGCTCCGGAGTGGCGTTTGTGAACGACTCGAGCATCGATAACCAGTTCACCGACGGCAAGTTCGACGATAGCATCGATGGCGACGGCATCTACGTCCACAACGACGTCGAGTCCAACAACGATATCGAGGACTCCGATGTCTATTCGGTATCCGTCATTAACGGCACCAATGTCTCGTCGGCCTTCACGAACAACTCGGCCAGCGGTAACGAGCACGACGGCATAGACTCTAACACCCACTTCTATGCCTACAACTACTACAACTACATAACGTACATCAGCAACTCTACGGTGAGCGATAGCTACCAGGGCAACACCACTGTCGGAAACTGGGGCGGGTCGTCGGGCATCGATTCTTACATCTCGCTGTACTCCGACGACGACATCATGGACGGCTGGGTGCATGTGTTCATGCAGGGCAACAATGTGTACGACAACTTGGGCAACGGTGTGTACATCTACAACGGTGTTTCAGCCGATGGCAGCATCACCAACTTCGACTTCATCGGCGACCTTGGCGGCGGCACACTCGGCTCAACCGGCGGCAACGCCTTCCATGACAACTCTGGCTACGACCTCGAAAACGAGACCGGCACCCCTGTCTCCGCGGAGTCCAACTGGTGGGGCCAGGCAGGCGGTCCTCTGGGTGGCCAGATCTACAACGGCGCGGGCGCAAGCACGATCTGGAACAGCCCGCTCTCGGCAAACCCGTTCTAAGGTAGTTCGGGCGAGTAGTTAACCTGAAACCCAGGCCCCCCGGCGCAAGCCGGGGGGCCTTTTCATTGGGGCCGCAACGCCGCCTCTGAAGCTGGTCGCTTTTTGATATAATATCGGTCAATGGCGGCGCCCCTATCTTCCGGAGGGGCAGGACATCCAACAAAGGAGGGCTGTGGCAAGCGTAAAGTACCATATAGGCACTCTCGGTTACTTCGTCATACTGCTCGGCGTCTTCGGGGGGCCGATAGTGGGCTGGTGGCTCATCTTCGAGGGCGACATCATCGCCATAATCCATAACCTCAAGCTCGGGATGCCGGGCTGGGCATGGGTGGGGCTCAAGTACGGCATATCCTTCGTCATAGCACTGATACTCATGGGCTCCCTCATACTCGTGGGGATGCTAATGCTCGCCTGGGGCAGCCGCAGTAATAAATAACCCCTTTCTCTCCGCCGCGACCTCCTCTTCTTAATGTCCGACAATGGCCTATCCACGGGGCTCTCAGCTCGCCTGAAGAGGCATTTCGGCGCTCTCTGAGCGGCCTCGGCTACTGCGCGGGATGGCCGATAGGAACCGCTTTTGGGTGGGGTGGCGGAAGGGGTGGTGCGAGAGGGGGGATTCGAACCCCCACGGGTTGCCCCACTGGATCCTAAGTCCAGCGCGTCTGCCAGCTCCGCCACTCTCGCTATACTGATAGTAAAGGGTTT
>Ga0055451_10000754_pt1 | contig 13044 bp, 10 predicted proteins | sample China_Galinas_PW_3_FD_57745 | JGI IMG/M metagenome (GOLD analysis project Ga0055451, IMG submission 57745) | Wetland microbial communities from San Francisco Bay, California, USA, that impact long-term carbon sequestration - China_Galinas_PWB_D2 | ecosystem: Environmental > Aquatic > Marine >... | reverse complement strand
GGCTCTGAAGTGACACTCTTCCAGCGCTTCATTGCTCACTGGAATGAACTTGCTTTTATCGGAGGTGGTGCCGGAAGATCGGGCGAACCACTTTATTTCAGTGGGCCAGAGCAGGTTCTGCTCGCCCTGCATGAGACGTTTGATGTACGGATTAAGATCTTCATAGGTACTGATAGGTACCCTTTCCTGGTACTCTTTTATGGAATTAATGGAATCATACCCGTATTGTATTCCCCAGGTTGTACGAAGCGCCTGTTCAATTAATTTTACAAACACCTCCCTTTGTACATCAACAGGGTACTCTGTGAAAAGCTCAATCTGGTGAAGCCGTTTCACATTCACCCATGAAATAATGGAGTTTAACAAAGGCATTCGGATTCAATTATAGAATCAGCATCGCATCTCCATAGGTACCGAATTTATACTTTTCTTTGATAGCAACATCATATGCATCCATAAGAAAATTATAGCCTGCGAAAGCTGATACCATCATTAAAAGCGTGGAATAGGGAAGGTGAAAGTTTGAAACCATTCTGTTTGGGACACTGAATTCGTATGGTGGAAAGATAAATTTATTGGTCCATCCATCGTACTCCTTCAGATATCCGTCAGTGGAGACAGAACTCTCAAGGGTTCGCATTACAGTGGTTCCAATTGCACACACATTCTTTTTCTTCTCTTTTGCAATATTTACAAGCTTTATACATTCATCAAGAATATGAATCCGCTCAGAATCCATCTTATGTTTGGTCAGGTCCTCCACATCAACGGTCCGAAAATTTCCCAGGCCCACGTGTAATGTAATATAAGCAAACTCGATTCCCTTGATCTCCAGTCGTTTTAAAAGTTCCCGGCTGAAATGCATACCTGCAGTAGGGGCAGCGACAGCACCCTCATGTTTTGCATAGACGGTCTGATAACGTTCTCTGTCTTCAGGTTCAACTTTCCTCTCAATAAACTTGGGGAGCGGGGTTTCGCCCAATTCGAACAGCGTCTTTTTAAATTCATCATAATCGCCATCGTACAGAAACCTCAATGTTCTGCCCCTGGAAGTGGTATTATCGATCACCTCAGCAACCAGAATATCATCTTCTCCGAAGTAAAGCTTGTTACCTATCCTGATTTTGCGTGCAGGATCTACCAGAACGTCCCACAGCCGTTGTTCTCTGTTGAGTTCCCTTAAAAGAAATACTTCAATTTCTGCTCCGGTTTTCTCTTTATTTCCATAAAGCCTGGCAGGGAACACCTTGGTGTCGTTGAATACCATCACATCCTGGTCGTCAAAATAGTCGATGATGTCCCTGAAAGTCCTGTGTTCTATTTTTTCAGTGTCACGGTGCAACACCATCATCCTGGATTCATCACGATTCTTGGCGGGGAACTTTGCTACCAGCTCGGGGGGTAAATTAAATTTATACTGGGATAACTTCATATATAGTTTGTGAGTTTTTATTTATGCGAGCCTCGTTATACGTAAGAAACGCAAATTAGTTACAAAAGTTTAAGATTTTCTATAAAGTTCTCTAAAGTAATTGCCTTATCTACATGGTATGGCCCAATTCTGGTACGCCTGAGCCCGGTTAAATAAGCTCCGGAATCCAGTACTAAACCAAGATCCCTGGCCAGTGCCCTGATATAGGTACCCTTGCTGCACTCTACGTTCAGAATAAGATCGGGAAGTTCCAATGATAACAATTCCAGGCGGGATATATGTACCATCTGTGACTTTAATTCCATCTGTTTGCCTTTCCTGGCCATGGCGTATGCACGTTTCCCGTCCACGCTTTTGGCAGAAAACAATGGAGGCATCTGCTCCTGATCCCCTGATAACTTCAACATTGCCTGTATAATTTTGTCTGAAGTGATCTGTTCCCAGGGATAGGTATGATCTACTTCGGTTTCCTGGTCAAACGAGGGAGTGGTTGCACCGAGTCTGACCTGTGCTACATATGCTTTGTCCATGTCCTGGAATTGCATGATCTGCTTGGTTGCTTTCCCGGTACAGACAATCACCAGGCCGGTAGCCAGGGGATCCAGTGTGCCCGCATGACCCACCTTGATTTTCTTGATCCCCAGTTGTTGCTTCAGGGACTTCCGGATCTTATTGACCACATCGAACGAGGTCCAGGTCAGGGGTTTGTCAATATACAGGACTGCACCGTCCAGATACGTTTCGGGACGATTATACTCCATAGAATCAGGCAAAGATGATTGAGATAATACCTACTATTGCGCAATAGATGGCAAACCAGTAAAGATTTCCCTTTTTAATCAGATTGATCATCCACCTGCAGGCCAGGTAACCTGAAATAAAGGCAGCAAGGAAACCTATTAAAAGTGAAACAGCTGAAATACCAGCTCCTGAAGTTGAGGATGAAAGAGAGAGAATATCCAGCAGACCGGCACCTATGATCGGCAGCAATACCATCAGGAAGGAGAATTGTGCCACCTCGCTGCGACCGTTCTTTAGTAAAAGTCCGGCAGAGATGGTTGCGCCTGAGCGGGAAATCCCCGGGACAGTGGCGACAGCCTGTGCAATGCCCATTATCAATGCATCCAGAAAGGGGATCTTCTTTTTCCCCGGCTTAACCAGCTGAGTAGAGGCCAGCAATATTGCTGTTACAATAAGGGCGCCTCCTACCAGCACCAGGTTACCTGTAAAGAATGATTCCACCTCTTCCCTGAACAGCAGTCCAACCACCAGCACAGGCAGCATGGAGAGCAATATTTTTGAGATATAACGAGTCTCCTCATTCCATCTGAATTGAAATAGTCCCGCTAACAATTTTTTAATATCCTTGTAAAATACGGCGATCGTGCTGAGAACGGTAGCGAAATGAACAAGTACAGTAAAGGAGAGACTTTCTTGCACTTCAATATTTAACAGGACCTTCCCTATTTCGAGATGACCACTGCTGCTCACAGGAAGAAATTCTGTAAGTCCCTGGATCAATCCAAGGATCAATGCCTGGAACCAATTCATTTGCTTTTAGATTTGGGCTTCTTCATAATGGCCCAAATCTCAAAGATAAATCCTGCCAGTACGATAATGGGTGCCAGTGTAATCCGGCGAAAACTAAATATTTCATTCTCATTGAAAATCCCAGGATCTTGTGATTTTCCACCGATCATCAGGATGAATCCCAAAACAATAATGGCAAATCCAATGACCAGTAAAATATAATTTTCCCTGGCCAGGGCGAAGTTCTCTTTTTCAGTGCTTTTCTTACTCATATTAAATCAATTAATAAAGCTTGTCAGCATTCATATTCAAGTACTTATTCACTGCAAAGTAGGTTGAAATCCAATTGAGGACGATACCGATCAGGATCACCCCCAGTGCCAATATGGATAACATGTCGTAATCCCTGAGGGAGATCACGCCTTCAAACTCTTCCTGAAGCAGGTATACCAGTCCCAATAGAAGCGATAGCGCAACCAGGCTGCCAGTAAACCCGGTGGCTGCACTTGTAAAAAGAAATGGTTTCCGGATAAATCCCCGTGTTGCACCAACCAGTTGCATGGTATTGATGATAAATCGTTTGGAATAGATTGAAAGCCTGATGGTATTGTTTATCAGGGTGACGGAGATCAGCGCAAGTAAAATGGAAAATCCAAGAATGATCATAGTTATCTGGCGAATATTCTCATTTACTGCATATAAAAGTGATTTTTTATAGTATACCTCCTCAATGGAGTCATATTGCATCAGGTCCTTCTCAATCATCATTACCGAATCGGGATTGGCCCATGCCTGATGCAGACGGACCCTGATCGATGGCGGAAGGGGATTGTAACCCAGAAAATGTATGAAATCTTCGCCCAGCATCTGCTCTGTCTCCAGTGCTGCTTCTTCTTTGGTAACATATTCGGTTGATAGAATAAACTCTTTCGAATCAAGTATTTTTTGAAGCTGGTAAATATCGGCCTCTTTGACATTCTCTTTGAGGATAACATTGATCCCAATGCTTTCCATCACCTGTTTCCGGATATTACGGCCATTGATAAGCAACAGGCCAACCATCCCGAGCAGCAATAAAACCAGTGATATACTGATGATCGAGGTAATATAGGAACTTCGGATCCTTCGTAAGTATGTCCTGTTTTCCTTCTTTGACATGCCTTAAAAAATGGGTGTCGCAAAGATAGGAATTTAATCCAGTATTTTGACCCACCCTAAGGAATCCTCATGGTCACCGTTTTGGATACCCAGAAGGCTCTCATACAGGCTGGTAGTCACCGGTCCGGGGCTGATCCCATCGCCGAATGAATAGGTTATTTCTTTTTCAATGTCGACAATCTTCCTTATGGGTGAAATAACGGCTGCTGTACCGCATGCCCCGGCTTCCTCGATTGTAGCAAGTTCTTCAACAGGAACGGGACGTATTTCCACTTTCATTTCCATTCTTTCAGCCAGCGCCTGGAGACTCCTGTTTGTAATGGACTCAAGGATCGATTTTGATTTGGGTGTGATATAAGTATTATCCTTGATGCCGAAGAAATTGGCCGGACCGCACTCATCAATATATTTTTTCTCTTTTGCATCCAGGTATACAGCTGTTGCAAAACCTTTCTCATGTGCATCAGCGAGTGAAGTCATGCTGGCAGCATAATTTCCACCAACTTTCAGGTGACCCGTACCCAGTGGTGCAGCCCTGTCATGGTCCCTGCAAATGACCATATCCACAGGTTTAAATCCTTCTTTAAAGTATGGGCCCACCGGCATCACAAAAATAAGGAAGGTGTACTCTTTTGCGGGACGTACACCCACATCAGGACCTGTACCAATCAACAATGGACGTATATACAAAGAGGCTCCTGTTCCATAGGGAGGCACAAAACGCCTGTTCAGATCCACCACTTTTTCAACTGCCTCCATAAACAATTCAACCGGGACTTCAGCCATGTGGATCCCCCTGGCTGACCGGATCATCCTCCTGGCATTCTCACCGTGACGGAATAGTCTGATACGTCCGTCTCTTCCTTTAAACGCCTTCAGTCCTTCGAACGACTCCTGGCCGTAGTGCAAACAGGTGGCTCCAATATGGATGGGAAAATATTCATCAGAAGAGATTTCCAGTTGGCCCCATTTCCCATCTTTGAAAATACATCTCACATTGTAATCGGTCTTCATTATATTGAAGCCAAGATTTTTCCAGTCAAGTTCCATGATCCTTGGAGTTAGGGTTTATATCAAGAGTTCAAAAGTAATCATTCAAACCCGCCTCAACAATAATGTAATGATGTTTTAAAAGGATGTTTTATATCCATCTCTCCTTTTCAAGATTGGTCATCTGATTCTGTCCAGATACTTCCCTCAACCGGCTGGCTGCCGTTGTGAAATATTGAAATTCATACAGCAATTCCAATTGCTGTTTCTTGAACTGTTGTCCATTGATTTTTGACCCCGTCTCTCTTAACTCCTTGTATAACAGCTTTATATTTTCAGTATAATCTGGTCTGCCAAGATAATCCATTCGGGCATCAATCAATATCTTTTCAAGTTGGTTCACCGGGTTAAATGGCATCTTGGTAGCCATGATAAGGTTACAGATCCGGTCAATCTGCACTTCCGAATAGCTGAAGTCAGGCAGGATCTCCCTGCAAATGACAGTAGACCGGTTCTCAAATTGATGGTATTCCTGGATCAGTCCGGTAAAGAGCATCAGGGCTGCTGTTCTCACAAGGAGCCTGTCTTCCTGTTCAATCTCCTCCGAACGGCAGAGGAGAAAGGATTGATCATATACCTTTTTAGCATAATCAGGTCCGTGAAAATGGAACGATTCAGGTAAATTAGTAAAGATTTCTTCAAATATTTTCTTCTCGAGGTCGTCCAGCCTCAGGAGCTGCAATTTCATGAAAAACCTTTTATTCGGGATCTCCTTGAGGTCAACCGACAACTCCGGACGTAAACCGTTAACATAATACATATCTATGTTGCCTTTGTATTTAACGGGAAGTTTACCCCTGTACTCGCAGATAAAATAATCTTTAACCAATCCGTAAGTGATTCCGGAAATATTAATTTTTCCCGCTGTCCCTGATGATTCCATTCGGGAAGCTGTATTGACTGTGTCTCCCCAGATGTCGTAGGAGATTTTCTTATGCCCCACCACTCCTGCTATGACTGGCCCGGTATGTATACCTATCCTCAGGTCCCAGATTTTCGCCCTGGATGATTTCAGCTGTTGCATATAGGATTGCATCTCCAGGGCTGCCAGCACCACCTCTACAGGATTTGTACTGTTTTTATTTGGGATACCCCCGGCAGCCATGTAAGCATCCCCAATGGTTTTAATTTTCTCAATATTGTATTTCTCGACCACAGAATCGAAATGAAAAAAGAAGGTATCCAGTTCGTCAATCAACTTTTCTGGATTCATCTCCTCAGCAATTTTTGTAAATCCCTGTATGTCAGAAAACAGTACGGTAGCCCTATCATATTTATCCCATTTGGCCCTTCCTTTAATTTTGATCTGATCAGCGGTCCTTTCCGGAAGAATTTCTGCTACCAGTTTGTCCGACCGTTCCTTTTCGGCCGCCAGATTTTGAATCTTGATTTCCATGCGTTCTGAAATTCTTGATTCAGCTCTCCTGTAGTTCAGCAGTCTCCATTTTCGAACAAGGAAGATTACCACAAGAAGTAGTAATCCGTAAAGAATATATGCATACCAGGTTGCGTAAAACGGAGGAGCAATGCTGAACGACATATTTTTTGTATCAGTCGTTCTGCCGTAGAGATCCATCGCCTGTACTTCAATGGAATGTTCGCCACTCTTTAATCCCGAAATTGACCTGTCCCTGATGGTACTCCACCTGGACCATGATACATTACCTGGAAGGATCCTGTACCTGAACAGCGGCTCAGGCGTTCGCTGTAATTCAAGTCCGGAGAAGTGAACCTGGAGCTTTTCATCGTCAGATGCAGAATTCTGCCTGACAATGTAGATTTCATCCGGTTCACTGCTCAGGCTGCGCAGATCGAAAAGTGAAAGTTTATCTTTCCCGGCCAGGAATAATATGCTGTCGGTAAAATCCATGTCAATGATCTCTCCCAGGTTTTGTAATACTGGAAATGCAGCATAGGATGAGGTTGGTTCATCCAGATTGTCTGTATAGAGCACCCTTGATTGATAATCCCCACCGTTCTGCAGTATCCAGAAATAGCCGTTGGAACCCTGAAGGATCTTATCTGATCGGGCAAGCAGTTCTGTTCGGTGATTTGACTGCAGTGGTTGAAAGGTATCTTCATCCCTGTTGTATCGATACACTTTAGTACTGCTCACCAGGAGCAAATCCTGATCCACTTGCAGGAGCCTGTAAAGCAGATCTTCAGAATAAAAGGATACAGGAGTAATCCTGTCTGCACTGTTGTTTAGAATATAGACGCCATTATTGCATAGAAAAAAGGTTTCATTGTCATATTCCATAAAGGAGTGCCCATTTTTAAGGGAGGGGTCAATGGAGGTGTATTCCCATTCCGACTGATTCAGATTGTAAGTGCCGGTTCCCAGTTTACCGGACGCAACAACGTGGCCTCTCCTGGTGGCACTGATTCCGGTAAATGATCCATGATCGATCATTTCAGCATGTTGATCAGATATGATGAACAGACCATCGGAACCTGCCGCAAACACCTGGTTATTAACGGCAGAGAACATATGAATTGTTTGAATACTGGTGGGGAGCAAACTGGTTATGGACCAATGACCGCTATTTTTGAATCCACCTGTAATTGAGAATATCCCCCGGGAAGTACCCAGTAATATCTGGTTCTCAAAAACAATGGTTTTCAAGATCCTGCCGGTTTGTCCTGAACTGGTTCCAAGAAGGTAGAGGGGCGATGGGTCGTTGATCCTGTATAGAGAATAATCTCCGAGAATCCAGATTTCGGATTTATTCCAGACAAAAATTTGCCTGATCCCGCTTGCAGGGATTCCAATTTTGTCCCCGATCAGGGTTATAATTTTCCTTTTCAGTATCGTATCCACAGGAAATTGTTCGATACGTGTAGGCGGGGACTCAATAAACTTAACATCCTTTCTTGTAAAACGATAGCGACCTTTATCCGTGTAGACTTGCATTCCCGCCGAGTCTTCTAAAATTCCCGAAGGAGTAAATGTGCGTTGTGAAGCTGGCAACAGTTGTATGCGTGATATGGCCCGGTAGGTTGGTCCCTTTTCCCTTACGAGAAATCCAAGGTCATTCCCGGATACATAGTATAAAGTATCGGATGCATCACCTGTTACATAGACCGGGCCATCCATGTAAAGATGAGACATCTGACTTCCGCTTATAATACTGAGGCCATTACTTTTTCCTATGAAAAGGGTTCCCTGACGGTCACGGTAGAATGTTTCGTTTGGTATATCGCTGTATTGGGAGGGAAGATTAATTTCTTGAATCCATGGGATCAGATCTAGGTCGCTTTGCTGCGTAAATCCCCAATTGATGCTGGATTCACAAGTTATGAGCATAAAAAAAATCAAGTAAATTCTATATGACTTGAAGAATAAATTCATAACTTGTGAAACTCAGGTCGTGCTTCAGTCGTAAGACATAATCAAAAGTAAAAAAATATATTTAGCCTTTTTTTATAACTAAATAACAGGATATTTATGGAAGAGTTAGAAAGGCCGATTATCGTACCGTGGGATTTCTCACCGGTGGCTGAGAACGCTTTTCGGCATGCAGTAAATATCTCCAAGGCACTGAACAGAGAGATTCTGCTTTTGCACATTGTGCATGAAGAGAGGGACAAAGAATCAAAGAAAGCCGAGCTGGATGCTTCAATTGAAAAAATGTCAAAAGAGTATGGCAAGAAGCCTCACGCCGGCGTGGTGCACGGTTCAATTTTCCATGCTATAGGAGAGACGGCAAAAGAGCTAAAGGCGGAAATGATTGTAATGGGAACCCACGGAATGGTGGGCGCTCAGAAGCTATTTGGCAGTAAAGCCCTCAAAGTGGTAGTTTCATCACGTATTCCATTTCTTGTGATCCAGGATAAGCCTGTGAAAGAGACCATTGACACCATCCTTCTTCCCATCGATTTCAGAAGTGAGAATAAAGAGAAGGCGAACTGGATTTACTACCTTGCCCGAAACTTTGGGTGCAAGTTCATTATCCTGAAGTCCAAGGCCAAGGACAAAGGATTCAGACGGAAGACGCTCTCCAATATCAGATACGTCGAAACGTTCCTTAAAGGGCATGATATTGCATACGAGATCGTGACAACTTCTGGAAAGGAAAGCTTCAAGAAGGAGATCATTTCTTTTGCCACGGCACACGATGCCGATCTGGTACTGATTATGGCCACTCGTGATATCAAATGGGTGGACTATGTGCTTGGAGCGCCCGAACAATATATCCTGGCCAATCCTGCAAATTTACCGGTGATGTGCATGAATCCAAGGCATGCAAAAATTGCAGGTGGATTCAGAGCGACTGGTGGAGCAGGATAACAAACGGCATTCCAGAAGGAAATCAAGGATAGTTATTTAATCCTCTGTGTTGATTTATGCAGATGGATTCTCTCGAGTATAAGATTAAATGTATTTTTTATCATATTCCAGATCAAACGAAGAATCAAAAGGGGATTCAGGAAGCGCAGGAAGATATTTCTGTAAGCGGCACTTCCTGTAAATGTGTCCCATAATATTGCACTCATTCTTCGGCTATTATTCCTCTTGTCCTGTTCAGTGATTACCAATCCAAGCATGGCGGCTTTTAGAAGGTGAGATTTTTGGATGATCCCGGTCACAGAAAAAATCAACTTTCCCAGTATATTATCCCTGTCCAGATTGGTGCATGCCGGCTGATAGTGTTTTTTAAATGCTGCTGCGGATATTCCATTAAATACAGCAGTGCTGGCGGCAGCTTTACCGGTAATGTATGCTGCTCCGATACCATTCTTATAAAGTTTTGAAGAAGCGGAATCACCCACCAGGACAACCCTGTCATCGTATGCCAGCTTTGCACCCTTCACATTGATGCTGGGGTAGCATTTACAGGGGGTGATGTCGTCCGGATTGATGTCTGGCGGGAACAGTTTTCGGACTGCTTCTGAATGTACAAAACTCGAAGCAATCTCCTTATTGATATCACTGCCAAGTAAAACCAATGTCACATAACAACCTTTGGGGATTAACGCTCCAAATTTTATATGGGGAATATTCAACAGGAAAACATGCATGGAGTTTCCAAAATTAGCATCGATCACCTCAGGCTCCATTTTGAATTCAGAGATATACGTTTTGGTTGTTTCAGGGGGTTCGAATGACGGGCAGATGGACTGAAAGATATCCAGTGTTTTCGCATTCAGACCCACAGCACCTACAACCAGGTCATAACTTGTTGTTAGTTCACTTCCGGTTGTCAGTGTTACTCCATCCACTGTACGTAAGGCATCCGTTACTCTTTCATGAATAACTCTTGCGCCACTTTTTTTACATAAATCCAGAAGGTAGTTATCAAAACTCTCCAATTTGCTGTTTTCATCTCCCAGAGGTCCTAACCCCCGGAACATAGCAGCAATCCTTTGTTCTTTAAATGGAGTTTTGATGATCACGCTTCCCTGTTCCAGATGAAGCGTATACGATTCAATTCCACGCCGGATGACGTTCGACGATAACACAAGCCCTTCAGTGGAAAGGGCCTGGATCAATGATTCTGAAACAATCCCGCCACAATTGTTGCACCCTTTGGGTCCGGTACAGTTAAAATCTTTGGGTTCATATATATCAATGTTGATATTCATACCCAATCGTTCTGCAAAATCCAGTGCGAAATACGAAAAAAAGCTGCCAGCCGGACCGCCTCCAATCACTGCAATCCTTGATCCATTTTGAAGCAGGAAGCGCTCTGAACTAAAATCTTTCATGTTCTGGTTTTAGTTGGTCATTTGTCTTTTATGGCTTCAAAATTGCTTAAGGAATGCTGCTATTAATTGACATGTTTGCCAGTATTCCAGGAAACGTGATAATCTTTGTTACATACTCCAACAAAGTCCACCTGTGTATTGTTCTGAAATAATCACATCTTTGTTATAAGTATGCATCTCGTATTTGCCACTAATAATCAGCATAAAGTTGAGGAGATCAGCGCCCTACTGGGGGACGAGTTTCAACTTCTGGGATTAAAGGACCTTCATATTGAGGAGGAGATTCCTGAAGATCATGAAACCCTGGAAGATAATGCTTCACAAAAGGCCTGGTTCATTTACAATAAAACCGGGCGGAACTGTTTTGCAGACGATACCGGTTTAGAAGTGGACTGCCTGGGAGGGGAACCAGGTGTATACTCTGCCAGGTATGCCAGGATAGGTAAGCCGGTATTTCCCGAAATGGAACCGTCAGAGGGAAACATCAGGAAGCTGTTAATGAAAATGGAAGGTGTGAAGGAACGTTCAGCCCGCTTCAGGACAGTTATTTCTTTGATATTGAACGGGAAGGAGTACCATTTCCAGGGTGTTGTGGAGGGTATGATCACCGAAACTGCCTCCGGGACCAAAGGGTTTGGATATGATCCCGTATTTATCCCGGCAGGTTATAAATCCACATTCGCAGAGATGGACCTGGCATTGAAAAACCAGATCAGCCATCGCGCCAGGGCTGTTCAACAGCTTGTAGATTTTCTCAAAAGGATGTAATATGTTCTTTTTATTCCCGTATATAAAGAAACCGATCCGGATGCAGAGGAGAATCATCAATATTCTAGTTACCTTTTTAACTGCTAGTTCAGTTCCTTTATGGGGCCAGATCAGTATGGGAAAATGGAGGACACATCTGCCATATCAGTATTGTTTTCTTGTAGAGACTACCAACGACAGGGTCTATTGCTCCACAACGGGCGGATTGTTCTACTATAACCTGCAGGATCACCTGGTGGAGAAGATTTCCAAGATTGATGGACTCTCCGATAACGGAGTATCGGCTATGCGATGGAGTGAAGAGCTGGAGACATTGATCCTGGCTTATGAAAGTTCAAATGTGGATATTATCAGGGATGGTACGGTAATTAATCTGCCTGATATAATGAAGAAGCAGATTACAGGCGATAAATCCATCTACGATATTTACTTTATAGGTGAGACCGCTTATCTCTCCACAGGTTTTGGGATTGTGGTTGTGAACCTGGAGAAGGATGAGATTGGTGAGACCTATCTGATAGGGGATAATGGGCAGGCTTTAAAAGTGAACCAGGTTACCTCGGATGGTACCTACCTCTATGCGGCTACAGATAAGGGGATAAGAAGGGGATTGCTCACTGATCCGTTCCTTGTGGATTTCAATGCATGGGAGATCATTTCAGATATACCCGGGCCAACAGGGGCTTTCGGTGCCATTGCCTTTTTTAAGGATCGTCTTTTTGCAGCCTCATCAGATCCGTTGGGTCTGCAGGACCAGGTGTATTACAGTGATGGGACGGGTTGGAACATATATCCCTATTTCACCGGGAATCTGTGCTACGAATTGTTGAACAAGGGTGCATACCTGACCCTGGTTGATGACACTGCTGTGCATCTGGTGAATGATGATTTCCTGGTAGTACAGCAACTATATAGTTCAAGACCAAGATCTGCCACAATCGACAACCAGGGCAATCTCTGGCTGGCCGATTATGGGCTGGGATTGTTGACCAATCAGGGAGGTGGGACCTGGGCCATTACTCCAAATGGACCTTACTCTACATCTGTTTTTGATATGGAATCATCGGGCGGAGTGTTAAAGGCTGTAGTTGGTGCGGTTACTGGTTCCTGGGGAAATTTGTTTAGAACAGCGACCCTGGAGACTTTCGAGGATGAAGAGTGGAGCTGGGTACATAGCTGGGATGACAGGGACCTGATAACCCTGGCCATTGATCCGGCAGATCCTCATCATGTGTATACCGGTTCATGGGGATTTGGCCTGCTGGAATATAATGGCACCGAGTTGACCAGGTACAACGAAACAAACAGTTCACTTCAAACGATCATTCCCGGTCCATATGTCAGGATAGGTGGTGTTGCGCTGGATCCGCAGGGGAATCTATGGATGACCAATTCAA
>Ga0055451_10000752_pt1 | contig 13059 bp, 13 predicted proteins | sample China_Galinas_PW_3_FD_57745 | JGI IMG/M metagenome (GOLD analysis project Ga0055451, IMG submission 57745) | Wetland microbial communities from San Francisco Bay, California, USA, that impact long-term carbon sequestration - China_Galinas_PWB_D2 | ecosystem: Environmental > Aquatic > Marine >... | reverse complement strand
GCCATGGAAGGGAAAAACGGTGCCAGTCCCATCGGTGCAAGCGGTTTAAGATTGGGAGCTCGTACCGAAGAAATTCCGAGTATTGCAATTCCCAGCAGGATTGCCAGTTCCACCAGGTTCATGACAGTGATGATCTTCAGGGCTTCGGACATTCCCCTGAAATTAATTGCTGTGAAAACAAGCGTTGTAATACCAATGATCAAGGGGATATTCACACCTGGTAAAAAATATTCCCGGATCGTTAGGGCAAAAATGATGGCATACATGGCGCATCCTAATGTATTCCCAATCCAGAAAAACCAACCGGTGAAAAAGGAAACCGGCCTGCTCAACGTCATACTGGTAAACGAGTAGCCTCCGCCGGCAATCGGAAGAGCAGCGCCCAGCTCGCTGTAATTAAGTGCAGTAAAAAGGGTTATAAACCCCATTACCAAATAAACCACAATGCCCAGCGGGCCTATCATTTTTGCGAGCTCTCCCGGCAAAGCGAAAATTCCGGGACCCATCATGGCACCAATGCCGATCATTGATGCCATGAACAGGCCTATGTTTCGCTTAAATGTCAGACGAGATTCCATCAGTTAGATCGCTCAAAAAATTGTCCTTCCCAGGTTGTACATTTTTATGCGATGCCTAAATTAAAGTTATTATATAATTCCCTGATGTATATAAAAATAGAACAACATTATTTGAACGGCAAAATGATATTACCTCGCTATTTTTGCCTCATATGATATTTGAAACCTATGACTAGGCCATAGTTAAAGTTTCTCAGGAAGAATCCTTCTAATGAGGCCTTATTAAAGGATCCCCCCAGAAAGCTTCCTGTGAGGTGAGTTTCAAGAGTCAGGCTATTGCCAATATTGTATTTCATTCCCATTCCCAATGTATAGTCCTGATGGAATGCGGTAGTGTAATTCGAAATGGCTTTCTTTTCATTATTATCAATGTTGTTTGCTGAGAGAAGGAATTTAAAGTTAGCTCCCCCAAACACACTAAGGGCAAACCTCCTGTTGTTCTTGAATCCTCCAACCTTCAGATAAAGAGGAATAGTAAGGTAATTGAAGTTATTTCTGAACTGGCTTGTATTCTGCGAATAGAGTGCATAACCAATGCCGGATTGTATGCCAATATAATTTGAAAGCCCATATGCTATATCTGCCGTTACCAATGGGCAGAAAGCATTTTTTACGTCAACCTCAGTACTGTTCTTTGACCTCAGCAGGGTGTTTTGAATCCCAACTGAGAGGCCGTACTGTAGGCCTTCTTGAGAGAAGACCGGGTTACATACAAGTATCAGAAGGATGATCATTGTCAGCGATGGACAGATAGATGCTTTTTTCATGTCATCACTCATTAATCCAGTCGAAAATAGTCTCAATTAACCGAGGTCCAACCTCACTTGCTGTGTTTGAAAATGCCACCACACCCAACTTCTTGGTACGGTTGAATTTTATGTAGCTCAAATGGTTGTATCCACCATTGTGATATGCTATGGTATCTCCATTTTCGTGGGAAATAAACCATGCCATGCCGATTGCATCCGCTATTCCTTTTGGAAACGTTCCTGGAAGGTCCTCTTCATAGTAGATCCCTTCCTGGCATTTTTGCATGGATTGTGAAAGAAAGCTGGAGTCCTCCATATTGGCTTCCATATAATCCAACATATCGTCAACTGTGGATAACAGGCCTCCTGCTGAAACATATGCACCCATTTCATGAGGGAAATCATTTTCATACTGGTTTATGTCATAGGCCTTCGGGATCCTCTCTTTTTGCTCCTGGGTCAGATTCCTATAGATCTTTGTATCATCCATATTCAGCATTGAACAAATTCGCTCTTCAACAAGCTGATCGAATTTTTCTCCGGAAACCAACTCCAGAATATGCCCGAGAATTGCCATTCCCACATTGGAGTAATTGAATACTTTACCCAGGGACTGGAGCTCATTGCCATTTGTGTAATCCCCAAAAGGGTAAGCTTGCCGTGAGATGTCGTTCAGAAATGTATATAGATCCTCAATTTCGAGTTCGGACCACATCACACTGTAATCAGCATCAAAATTATAGATCTCCCTTGGCAGTCCTGAAGTATGTGTGACCAGGTGGCGCAGGCGGATCGGTTGTCCTTCGAATGTGGGAGGATCAACACTGTCCGGTAAAAATTTGTCAACGGGATCATCCAGTGATACCAGGCCTTCCATAATAAATTGACTGAGCAGTGTTGCTGTATATGTTTTTGTAATAGATCCAATTTCAAAAATGGTATTCGGGAGAGGCGGTCCACTTCCCAGGCCTGCATCACCATAGCTATAAAAGCTCCTTTCACCATTTTGAACAATGCCAATGATAGTAGCACTTGGATTGCCGAATGCGACAATGGGCTCAACAAGAAGGTCTATCTTCTGTTCAAGAGGCATGGATTCATCAATGGGTTCCTGACTTTCACATGAGATCAGGAAAAGCACTATGATCATTGCAAATATGAGATGAATGATTTTATGCATATTTAAAATTTGTATAACAGATTCAATCTGTAGCCTGTATTCAGATTATTGATATCCATTAGTGCTGCATTGTCAATGGCGACATTGCTTCCAAAAGAGACTGAAACCAACCCTTCCATGAAAAATCTGTCTGAAAGCCTGACTTTTATCCCGGCTCCTCCCACCAGGTCAGAGTGAAATTTCCGGGAATATTCCATAATATCTGTCTCATTTCCATTGGGAGTGATATGAGTGGCTTTTAATAAATAGTGCATATCCATTCCTATGAACGATTTGAAAGTCAAGCGTTTATCATCTTTCAGTCTACCGATTTTCAAATAAAGAGGTAGAGCCAGGTAGTGAAAGTTATTTTTAAATGCATCACTGTTCTGGGTCATCATGGTGTAGCCCAGGCCTGTATGAATGGCCAGATGTTTGCCAAATGAATATTCAGCAAACAGAACGTTTGTTGGACGGTATGCACCTTTAACATGTGTACTCGATAAATCCACCATCAATCTGGTGTTGTGAATCTGGGTTGAAATTCCAAGCTGCAGCTTTTCCTGAGCATTGAGGTGTAAACCCCAGGTCCCCTCAGTAATCAGACCGACAATTAGAATGATCCGTTTCAACCTTTCCATTATCAGGAATTGCGATTCTTGGAAATCGTTCAGCTATTTCCTTTCTATAGATTGAAACCAAATGTAACCAATAGTCATGTGAAATGACCTGAAATGGATTTAAAATGTGTTAAATACAATGCTGGATTCCCAATGGAGTGTAGTCTAGCTCAGACTGCGCAAGTTTTTTTTAGTGGCAGGGACCGACTAATTATCTAACTTGAGTTGTTGAAAGATTTGACTCGGCTCACTGAATATCATATTAACGATTATAATTTCCTATTTTTGGTATACTGAAGGATGGCCTGGCTAAAAAACAAAAACAGCGAATATCATGAAAAGAGAAAAACAATCCGAAGGAATAAAGCGAAGGGAGTTTTTACAAAGAAGCGTCACCTTTGCTGCTGGTTCAGTGCTCATGGGTATGGGAACTTCAGAATTATTTGGTGCTGCTCATTCCCGTCGGTCAGGAACATCAATTGAAACAGTCACGTTGAACAATGGAATCGAAATGCCAATTCTTGGATTCGGGACCCTGTACCTGAATGATGAAGTAGGCATTGAATGTGTTGCTGATGCCATTTCTCTTGGTTACCGGCTTATTGATACTGCCACAGTATATGGGAATGAAGCGTCCGTAGGTGGAGGAATAGAGAAAAGCGGTATAAAAAGAGAAGAGCTTTTTGTGACTTCAAAAGTCTGGGTGGACGATTATGGGTATGATACAGCGAAGAAAGCCTTTCAAACATCGCTGGACAAACTGGGCCTGGACTATCTGGATCTTTACCTTATCCACCGGCCCAGGGGCGATGTGAAAGGAACCTGGAAAGCGATGGAAGATCTGTACAAGGAAGGGAAAATAAGGGCCATTGGTGTAAGTAATTTTGAGAATAATCACCTTGATGAATTATTGTCATATGCGAATATCAAACCTGCAGTCAACCAAATCGAAACCCATGCCTTTTTCCAGCAGGAAAAAGCAAACAAAGCGTTAAAACAATACGGCATACAAATGGAAGCCTGGTCACCTCTGGCAGAGGGTCGTAACGGACTTTTCACGAATGAGACCCTTGCAGCTATTGGCAGGAAGCACAATAAAAATAATGCCCAGGTGAGTCTCAGGTGGCACTACCAGAGGGGTATCGTAGCTATCCCACGGTCATCGCAAAAAGCACACAGGATGGAAAATTTAAACATTTTTGACTTTGAGCTGGATGAATCCGAAATGAAAACCATTACCTCACTGGATCTAAACATTACCCAGTTCCCGGAGTGGGAGTAAACAGAAGTGTGAAAGCGATAAGAAGCAGTGCGGACTTCATCGTTCCTGCTGTTCCTACTACCTCTGTTTTTTGGTAGCGGGGACAAATACCGCAATGACAGTGTCAGGGCATCCAAATGCCTTCATTATAATATAATCCTATTTCGATGAAACAGGTCGCCTTATTTTTATTAACGTGGTTCATGATCAGTTATACCTGCAATGCTCAGGAGAAGACTGTTATTCAGAAAAAGAGTATTTACAAGACCATCCAGGGGAAACAACTGCACGTAGATATTTTTTATACATACCAGACTATTCAAAAGACTGATAATCCGGCGATCGCCTTTTATCATGGAGGCGGCTGGGTATTCGGAAGTCCTTCGGAATTCCACGAAGCCTGCAAACGATACGCCAAAAAGGGCTTTATTACATTCTCTTTTGAATACCGCCTTTCTATCAAAGAAGATGGAACATATCCGGACCCTGAAATTACACCTGTGGAAAGTGTAAAGGATGCCCGAAGTGCCATGCGGTGGCTCAAGGAGAATGCCAGTGAACTGAAGCTGGATCCCGAAAAGATTATCGCCAGCGGACAATCAGCTGGAGGTCAGCTCGCCCTGTCCACTTCACTGCTGGATGATATAAATGAAACCACCGATAATTTAAATATTGATCCTTCACCGGTTGCTTTGCTGTTGTATTCAAGCAATGTGAATACCATGGAAGCATGGGTGGATCGTATACTGGGTGAAAGAAGAGAGGAGATCTGGTCTATTTCACCTTTTCACAATCTAAAACCCGGGATGCCGCCGGTCATAGAATTTCACGGAAAAGAGGATCCAATGGTCCCATTCTGGATCGTGGAGTATTTCATGTCCAGGACCATTGAACTCGGCAACCATTTTGAATCTGTTTCTTTCGAGGGGAGGAAACATTACCTGGCTGAGGGGAATGATCAGTATGCTACTTACTTCGATGAGGCCATTATGGAGAGAACTGACCGGTTCCTTGAAGAGCAGGGATTAATGCCCTCAAACAGGCTTGAGTAGTCAGAAGTAAACAGTATCATAAATACCGGTTGTCCTTGTTTCTGAACAATAATTTATTGTGCATGTTTACCCATTATGAAAGCAGCATTCCTTGTATCATATGGCCAACCCGGATCACTTCAGTATGGGGACATGCCCGAACCAGCTCTTAAAGAGAATGGTTTACTGGTAGAGGTAAAAGCAGTGTCAGTCAACCCTGTGGACTGGAAAATCAGGAAAGGTGCTCTTAAAGTTATCACCGGATCGAAATTTCCGAAGATTATTGGTTCTGATTTTGCCGGAATCGTAAAGGAGGTGGCTCCCGGGATTAATGGATTCAAATCCGGCGACCGGGTATACGGTGCTATTTCTGCATTTTCCGGGAAATCAGGAGCGCTCGCTGAACGGGCAAATATCGATGCGAAATATGCACGGGCGATGCCCGGAGGGATCTCCTTTGAGGAGGCAGCCTCACTGCCGATCGCTGCACTGACGGCGCTGAACGGGTTGCGCAGGATCGGTATTGGGAAGGGCGAAAAAGTACTTGTGAACGGGGCCACCGGCGGTGTCGGGCACTTTGCGGTCCAGGCGGCTAAAGCCGGTGGGGCTATCGTAACGGCCACGTGCAACGCCGGAAATTCTGAGCTGGCCAGGGACCTGGGGGCAGACGAGGTATTCGGGTACGAAGGGGATCATACCATCGGTCCGGGAATTCAGTTCGATGCCATACTTGATGCCTGGGGAATGATGGAGCACAAAGTGATACATCGCCTTTTAAAACCGGAAGGAGTTTATGCCTCACCGCTTTATATGCCCTGGACGATCTTCCCGGGGCTCTGGGTCAGGATCCGGTACGGAAGGAAGATGACATCCTCCAATATGCGAAGCAGAACCGAAGATTACGATGAGCTTGAGGCCCTGATTGAAAAGAAAAAACTGAAGCCTGTAATAGAGAATATTTTCCATCTGGAAAATTCATCCCAAGCATTCGATAAGGCTGAATTCGGCAAGCCAAGAGGAAAGATTATTATTAAGGTCGGATGAGTGTTGCAAGTTACCTGATAATAGTCATTTTCCCTGTCATATAGTATAACTGATGGTTATTTCTCTCATCTGAAATACTGGAAAAAGTCATAGGGTGTAGACGCAAAAAACTAAACGGATATAGTACATGTGGCTGAATATTGTACTTATATTAACAGGCTTGGTACTACTTCAACAGGGAGCTGCATTTCTTGTTAAGGGCAGTTCAGGTCTTGCAAGAAAGTTCCGCGTTTCTGAATTAGCCATTGGACTAACCATTGTTGCATTCGGGACCTCTGCCCCTGAGCTGGTTGTAAACAGTTTTGCCTCATTTAAAAGTAACTATGACATAGTATTCGGGAATATTATAGGCAGCAATATTTTCAATTTATTCATTATTCTCACTATTGTTGCTATCATAGCACCACTCAAGGTTCAGTCAAGCACTGCATGGAAAGAAATCCCCTTCTCATTGTTTGCCTTACTTCTCCTGTTCCTGCTGGCGAATGACAAATTAATATTTCATAGAGATATTTCCAGGATTAGCAGGTTTGATGGTTTTATAATGATCGTTGCTTTTGCTCTTTTCCTACTCTATGTATTTAAGCAGCTGAAATATGATACAAAGAGCGATCACAGTGAAAAAGGAATTGATAAAACTGGACTCATTATAGCACTAATCGCCACAGGATTAGCCGGATTGGTTCTCGGTGGAAAATTGGTACTGGACAACGCCGTAGAACTTGCTTCGGGACTTGGTATGAGTGAAAAACTGATTGGCCTGACTATAGTGGCAGCCGGAACATCTTTGCCTGAATTGGCCACATCGGTTGTGGCAGCGGTCAAGAAAAACAGTGATATTGCTGTTGGAAACATTATTGGTTCAAACATCTTCAACATATTATTTATTCTTCCCATAAGTTCCTTCATTCGACCGTTAAAATTTGATGTTGGATTTAACAGGGATATTGGCTTTATCGCAGGTGGTACGATTATTCTTTTTATTGCCATGTATACCGGTAAGAGAATGCAGATTGACAGATGGGAAGCATTGATACTTTTCAGCACTTATGTAGCTTACATATTCCTGATGTTAAAATGAATGCAATAATTGAGAGAACATATTCAAAGCAACAAAATGTACAAAAATGCCCCCGATAAATAACCAAGAAGTGCTATTAAGGTAATATGTTTCATATACCAGATGAAGTCCAGCTTCTCTATTCCCATTGCAGCAACCCCGGCAGCTGATCCAATGATCAGTATACTGCCGCCTGTTCCGGCACAATAAGCTATAAGTTCCCAAAAGTAATGGTCGGGAGGAAATGTGGTTAAATCATACATGCCCATAGCTGCAGCCACCAAAGGAACATTATCGATGATCGCTGAAAAAATACCGAAGGACATGGCAATGGTTTTGAGATTACCGACTGATTCGTTCAGTTTTTCAGCTAACCCTGAAAGCAGGTCTATTGATTCAAGAGCGGATACTGCCATGAGGATACCCAGGAAGAACAGGATACTTGGGATATCAATCTTCCGCAAGGCATTTGTCACCGTAATCTTATCTTCGTAATTGCGATCTTTGTTAAGAATCTCGGTTAATATCCATAGAACAGATAGCCCGATCAGCATTCCCATAAATGGAGGCAAATGAGTCAGAGATTTAAAAACCGGTACAAACATCAATGCAGATATTCCGGTAAAAAAGACGATATTTTTCTCTATACCCTGTACATTTGATACCCGATTTACATCGACACTTCTTTCAAAATGACCTTTCACCATCAATGATATGATGGTCAGTGGGATCAACATGCTGATCAGGCTTGGTAAAAAGATGCCGCGCATGATATGTACGGTAGTAATCTGGCCTCCTATCCACAACATTGTGGTTGTTACATCACCAATAGGGGTCCATGCCCCTCCGGCATTTGCGGCAATTACGATCATGCCTATAAAAAGCAACCTGTCTTTTTTATCATGAAGTAATTTCCTGGTAAGAGTAACCATCACAATCGTAGTGGTAAGATTATCAAGCAGGGAGGACAATAAAAAGGTAATTATACCAATTATCACAAGTAACTTTTTCTTATGACTGGTTTTTATTTTGGAAGTAATTACATCAAACCCATTGTAGGAATCTATTAATTGTACGATGGTCATCGCACCGATCAGGAAAAAGAGGATTTGAGATATACTTCCGATGTGTTCAACCAGCTGCGAAACCACCTGATCAGCATCAGATTTAAATACAATGTATATCGTCCAGACTAAAACTCCAGTAAAAAGAGCAATTGCTGCCTTATTAACCTTGATTTTACTCTCAAGGGCAATCAAAGTATAGCCAGCGATAAAACAGATCAGAATAATCGAATTCACAGCTATATTTAATTAATTGATATAAAACGGTTGTTTGGGATCCAATGACCAAAAGAGGAGCAAGTTTCCCCTTTATATTACGTTATATATCAAATATACATGGAAATCTGTAATTCCAAAAAAGACTTTCTTATGTAGCGGGGCCAGTCTTCTTCCCGGAATCGGGGATGAATAGCCCGGCAGGATCGGAACCTATCATCGAGGATTCCAGTAGAAGCGGGGCGGCTCTTTCAAGCCTCTCCACCTGGGCTTTAGATATCAGGGGAAGTGTTTCACTTTATCCAGGAAATAGTCGATATCTTCAAGGTCTTTCATGGTGGTTCTCCATTTCACGCGATTGAAACGGTTCAGGTTGTATGGAAGTGAATAGGCCCGAAGGGACTTATCACCCCGGGTATTGAAAGATAGATCGAAATAGGACAGGGCCAGGCTTTTCAAAGCTTCCGTTTCAGTTCTAATCAAACGGTCATCATTGGATTTCATGATTGCGCAATCTTGGTTCCGGAGGATGCAAGTTTGGTTTTTTTACACGGATATGCAAGAGCCGAAGGTCTTCCTCAATATTCAGGTGGCTCACTTTTGTTGATAGGTAGCAACAAGCGAATTGGGCTTTCTTCAGTAGGTAGGGGTAATGTTGCTCGGCTTTCAGGCTTGCGAGTTCATGGAGGGAATGCTTTACTACCGGGAACCCGGTGCGATTTTGCGCCACGTTTCTGGTAGTAAACAAGAGGTTTGAACCTTCAGCTCAGCGCAGCTAAATATCTAACCTTGATTTGGCGAAGGTTTTGGAAGAAATTAATGAATTTCTTGATTCCTGTATATATTAATTATACCTCTGGGTATAATAGCATATAGTATAATACTAAATAGTACAAAATGTCCAATTCAAAACCTATGAATTCACCATTCAAATACGGAAAAATTGTTACAGGAGATAGCTTCATTAACAGATCAGAGGATATAAAACGTATCCAGCAAAGTTTTAAAGATACTGGTAAAGGTATTAAAAAGGAGTTGATCAAATCCATGATTCACATAACTGACAACCATCCGGATTACCTGCAGCAGCTTTGTCATAATGTATGGAATGCAAGTGTTTCAGAAGTAACTATTCAAATCATAGATGAAGCGACAGATTTAGTTGTCAGATCAAATGCACTGCATTACCAGGATATATGCAATCCTTGCAGGAGAAACAAAACTAATAGCTTCTGAAACTATGCAGAAGTACCGTTTAGGCACTCCAAGAAATGTTTCCAAGAATAAAATAGTCTTAGAAGATAAGGACATAGTGGAAATCCATGGTGAAACCATAATCTTCAATGATCATATTTTCGAATATTGGTTAAGGAAAAGATAAAAGCTAGGATAAATGATCCAGGCTTTTTTTATGGCTGGGGGTATGTGAACTATTTAACACGATCTTGTGATGGATCCTTCCTGGTCATTTCTCTGGTGACGCGTTATAATTTGGAGAGAATTGATTGCTCGGGATGAAGTATACAATGTACCTGGAATTAGTGGGGCTAAGGTAATATCAGGAGACAGGATCTTACCTTTTCTCCTTTAGCTCATCGCAAGTGATAGCTGGCCAATGTGGTTATCTCGTATCACCGTTCAAAATTATTGGAGCAAAGTGCCTACGTAAAATTTGGGACCTATTCACCTAGAGTCTCTCGGACCAGTATACCTTTTACGAAGATATGACCGATGCTTTCTCGGAGATTGGCAGACTGACCAATGAAGAACGTTTTACCCATCGTTCGAATACAATAAACGGACCGGAAAAAGGCGACTTCACGGCATGGTATGAATGGAATATCTATCCTTCTGGAGCGTACTTTGATAAACCCCTGATACTGCTAACCGACAGGTATACAATAGGTTTGAAATATCGAACAGAATATTTTAAAAAATTTACTCGACATTGTCAGAATGGAAGACAGGTTATTGTCCAAAAGTCTGAACATTGCTGAGGTTTAATCTTGCATCACTCTTTTAAAAGAGGATATTACGGGAGAAGGATGTTCAATTACACCGGTGTGTTCAATATGAACTTTTCCTTTCGTACAAAAAGACTCTATAATCTGAACTGCCTTTTTGGGAGCATCTTTATGGGCCATTTCAGCTGCTATTTGTTGGACGTTTTTCTTATAAACCGGTGTTGAAAAATCATGTTGCACTGCTTCTTTAATTTGAAAAGGAGTGGGATGGTTCGTCCGAAGGTTAACCCCTACCTTCATATTCCACCCTCGCTGATACTTACATACAATAATGAATTGATGCAAAAATTGAGAATACGGCGACTATCAGAATGGTAGATAATCAAACATTTTCACCTGGATTTAGCGTCTTTCTTTGATAGAAAACATCCATCATATCTATTAATTGTTACTTTTATTCAATCCTTAAAACAAAATAGTCACACTATGAAAAAGATACCCCTTTATGCTTTTCTCATTGTGTTCTTTCTGTTACCAGTTTTTGTACTGGCGCAGACTGAACCGGTTGACCTCGAAATGGTCTACAAGATTAAACAATATGAAAAATCGAGATCCCAAATTGATGATATTTCTTTCTGGATGACAGATTATCTCGGACCGCGCCTGACCGCATCTCAAAACAAAGCCAGGGCCAATGAATTTGTAAAAAATAAATTCGAGGAATTCGGACTTTCAAATGCGGTGATCGATCCTGTTCGCCCGTTTGATCGGGGTGGCTGGGATAATAAAAAGACCTATGTGGCTATGACAGCTCCCTACTACTGTGCATATGCAGCCACACCGGTGGCATGGACAGGAAGCACAAAAGGTTTGATCAAAGGTGAAGTTGTACTGTTAGATTTTCAGACTGTTGAAGAGTTGGAACAGTATAAAGGGAAACTCAAAGGCAAAATTGTGCTTATGCCGAGTACCAATACATATGAACCATCCTTTGAACCCATGGCAAGCCGGTATACGGATGAAGAGTTAAAGGAGATCACCAGCGAATCCATGGCCGGCAGGCGACGCTATGGAAATTTTGACTTTGAGGCCTATAGAAGAGCCCGGGAGCTCAGAAGAGCTGCAGCAGATTTCCTTGTTGACGAAGGTGCCGCCCTCATTGTCAATAGCAGCGGTGAGTTCAACGTTCCCAGATCAAACGGAGCCAGTTATACAGCCGGTGAGAAAGAACCCGTACCTGAAATCAACCTTGCCGTGGAAGCTCATGGACGTATGCAGCGTTTGATACAACATGATGTGACTGTAGAAATGGAAGTTGAGGTCAAAAACGATTTTTCAAAAGGCGAGTTCGTCAACAATGTCATGGCTGAAATCCCGGGAACCGATCCAGAACTAAAGGATGAAGTGGTTCTGATCGGAGCCCACCTGGATTCATGGCATGGTGGAACCGGTGCTGCCGATAATGCTTCAGGCTGCATCGTGATGATGGAGGCCATGAGAATCCTTAAGGAAATAGGGGTTCAGCCACGCCGTACCATCAGGATCGCACTCTGGGGAGGAGAAGAAGAGGGCCTGTATGGATCAAGAGGTTATGTTGAGAAATACATCCGTGATCCCCAGACTTTGGACCTGAAACCCGGTTTCGATCAATTCGATGTGTATTTCAATATGGATAATGGTTCAGGAAGATATCGTGGCATCTATCTGCAGCAGAATGAAATGGTCCGTCCTGTTTTTGAAGCCTGGCTGGCCCCTTTTGAAAACCTGGGATGCAACACTATCACCATCCGGAATACAAGTGGAACCGATCACCTGTCTTTCAATTCACTCGGGCTCCCGGCCTTTCAATTTATCCAGGACGAGATTGAATACGGCAGAGGGTACCATACCCTTATGGATACCTATGAACGACTGGTGATGGATGATCTTAAACAGAACGCCATGATCACGGCAGTATTGGTATACCTTGCCGCTCAAAGGGATGAGAAATTGCCAGCAAAACCCTATGAGAAGCCGGATCCGAACAGCCAGGGAAGGAGGATGTTTTAAAAGAAGGCTAATGAAGTCTGGAAAGGACCTCTGTATGAATCATTTACCATAGGGACGGGAACGGGCTGTCTGTGTAATTACAGATAATCTTCGATAAGGGATACCAATTCATCACCGCTGCTGGGGCGGGGGGCGCTTTTTTCCACGATATGACCCTCTTTGTCCAGCAGGGTATAGTGGGGTATCCCCAGGATACCCAACAATTCCGACAGGCTTTGGTACTGCGCATCGCTGAGCAGGAAATGTTCCCCCCGGATGTCATTC
>Ga0055451_10000747_pt1 | contig 13086 bp, 19 predicted proteins | sample China_Galinas_PW_3_FD_57745 | JGI IMG/M metagenome (GOLD analysis project Ga0055451, IMG submission 57745) | Wetland microbial communities from San Francisco Bay, California, USA, that impact long-term carbon sequestration - China_Galinas_PWB_D2 | ecosystem: Environmental > Aquatic > Marine >... | reverse complement strand
CCAGCGTTTTCCCATCGTCCCGATGGGAAGACGCGCCGTGGAAGCCCGGCCCCGAAGGGGTCGGTGCGCAACCAGCGTTTTCCCATCGTCCCGATGGGAAGACGCGCCGTGGAAGCCCGGCCCCGCGAGCTCGGCGGTACGCGCCCTCGCTAGGGGCGGTCGAACCCGCAGGGCACGCTGAAGACGCGCTCGAGGTAGCGGTTCCCCCGGAGCGCGGCCGTCACCTCGGGGCCCGCCGGCGCCTGGCCTCCCGCGAAGCGCCGGCTCCAGGGATCGAAGATCGAGAAGGTGAGGAAGCCCTCGCGCCGATAGCAGGCGCCGAGCACCTCGAGGTAGGCGGGCAGGTCTTCGAGGCCGGGAGCCGGCCGGCCGGCCTGGATGCACTCGGGACACCAGCTCGTGACGTCGTCGACGTCGAAGATCTGGGGCGGGACGTGGGTCTCGTGGAGGTGCGCCCGGATCGCGTACTCCATGAGCGGGCGGTCGTCGGTCACGGGTGCGACGCCCCGGGTCGCCTCCTCCAGGGTCTGGGAGCCCGCGGCGAAGCTCCCCACCAGGGCGGTGAGGGTCTCGACCTCGACCCCTTCGAGGTCCTCGCGCACCCGGGGCCGCTCGTCGAGGCGTCGCCGCAGGGTGTCGGGGTCGATGTGCGGCGGTCCGTCCACCCCGCCGAGCAGGATCAGCTCGCGCTCGTAGCCCGAGAAGAGGATCGCGCCGGGAAAGACGTCGAGGAACGAGCGGATCATGGCGAGGGTCGCGTCGCCCGAGAGCTGGTAGGCGGGCACCCACTGGGTCATGAATCCGCCGGGTTTGAGGCGTTCGCGGGCGAGGGTGTAGAACTCGGTCGAGTAGAGCGACGCCACGCCCGCGAAGTTGATCGGCGGCGGCTCGAGGGTGATCAGGTCGTAGCGACCCAGGGGCTGCATGCGCAGGTGCTGGCGGCCGTCGTTGATGAACACCTCGGTGCGCGGGTCTTCGAGGATGTCCTCGTTGGTCTCCGCGAACAGGTGCGCGTGGCGCACGATGTTCTTCGACAGGTCCACCGCTTCGAGATGCTCGACGCTCGGGTGGAGCGATGCCGCGTGGAGGGTGTTCCCGACGCCGAAGCAGATCACCAGCACGCGCTCGGGCCGCTCCTGGTGAAGGAGCGGAAGGTGGGAGAAGAGGCGCATGTAGCGCTGGGACATGCGATGGGTCGACGACATCGAGTGTCCGTTGGTGTAGAGCCTGCGCTCGCGCCCGGGGATCTCGACCACCACGACGCTCTCGTTGATGCCCTCGCTCACCGAGAGCACCTCGACGGGCTTGCCTCCGGTCTGCTGGAGGCTCAAGCTGGGCTTCTTGATCAGCGCGAAGGCGGGCAGGGTCTGCCAGGCCGCGACCGCCAGGACGATCGACGCGAGACACGCGGCGTGGAGCGGAATCCCGAAGGGCAGCTGGACCCGGTCCTCGGCGCCCGCGCTGCGCTCGAGAGGCACCAGCGCCAGGCCGGCGCAGACTGCCAGCACCGTGACGCTCCCCTGGACGCCGAGCCACGGCAGCATCACGAAGCCCGCGCCGAGGGAGCCCACCACGTTGCCGAGGGTGTTCATCAGGTAGAGGACTCCCGCGCGGCCCCCCACCCCCGCCTCGACCCGCTGCACGTGGGCGTTGGCGAGCGGAAAGGTGAAGCCCATCAGCAGGGCGGGAACGAGCACCACGTCGACGATGGGCCGCAGATTGAACCAGGTCTGGAGGAGCATCCGTCCTCCGGCGCCCGAGCTACGAAACGCCTCCTCGAAGCCCTTCACCGAGCGCGCCGTTCCCTGGAGATCGAAGCTGGCGAGCTCGTAGAGCGCGATCAGCACGAAGAGGGTCTGGACGACCGCGTAGAGGAGCGCCGGCCGGCCCAGGCGCCGGTGGAGCCAGCCGCCGGCGAGCGAGCCGAAGCAGATGCCCACCAGGATCACCGTGAGCAGCAGCGAGAAGACGGCGCGATAGGAGCCGATCACCGTCAGCAGGAAGCGGAACCAGAGGATCTCCATCCCCATGGCCGCCACCCCGGAGACGAAGAGCGCGGTCGCGGTCCACGCCACCCGGGCCGCGTCCGCCCCCCCGGCGGCGGACGGAGGGGCAGCCTCGGCGGCGACGGCCTCCCCCGCCGCGGCCCCAGGAGCCGGCCCCGCCCGGGCGCGCAGGCGGGAGGCGATCCCCAGCGCGGCCAGGCCCGCGGCGCAGTTGAGCGCCACCGCGACGAGCTCGCTGCGGAACACGCCGAGGGCGGGGATCAGCGCGAAGTCGGTGAGGAACGCGCCCACCGCGGCGCCGAGGGTGTTGAGACCGTAGAGCAGACCGATGCGGAAGCCGGCGACGGACACGTCCCGGGCCACGACGGTCCGGATCAGCAGGGTGAGGGTGCCGCCCATCAGGAGGGTGATGGGGGAGAGGAGCACGACGGCCAGGAGGTAGCGGAGCGCGTGGGACCCGAAGCTCAGCTCGTGCCAGCCCTCGGGCCCCACGGTGTAGGCCGAGGCCGCAGCGGAAATCGCCTCGAGCCGAGGCAGCACCAGGGCCAGCGCGAGGGCCAGGGCCCCGATCGCGACCTCGATGCGTCCGTAGTCGCGCAGGGGCGCGGTCGGGTCGTCCCGGTAGCGGCGGTCGCCCCAGCGCCCGATCGCGAAGGAGCCCAGCCCCAGCCCGAGCAGGAAGACGGCGCTCACCGTCGCCGCCGAATAGACCCCGTTTCCGAAGACGTTGCCGAAGACCCGAACCCAGACGACCTGATAGATCAGGCCGCTGATCCCCGACAGGAAGAAGACCGCGTACACGGCGAGGGCGCCCAAGCTCAGCTCACCTCCGGGGGTCGGAGCAGAGGGTACACGTCCGACGCCCCGGGGAGTCTCAGCCCGCCTGGGCTCCGGCGTCCGACAGGAGCTTGCGCAGGCGCGCCACGTAGGGCTCGGCGTCCCATTCCTTGGGACCGACGTAGCGCTCGACCACGACCCCGTCGCGGCCGATCAGCAGCGTCTCGGGGAAACGGAAGGTCTGATAGCTGCGCGCGACCCCCTGGTCGACGTCCATCAGGATCGGGAACGAGACCCCCAGGCGTTCGACGAAGCTCGCCACCTCCGACGGATCCTCGTCGACGGAGACCGCCAGCAGCTCGAAGCCCTCGGGAGCGAGGGCGTCGTAGAGCCGCTGCATGGCCGGCATCTCCTCCTCGCAGGGCTTGCACCAGGTCGCCCAGAAGTTGAGCAGCACCACCCGCCCGCGCAGGGATTCGAGATCCACCGGCGCGCCTCCGGCGAGACGCGGCAGCGCGAACTCGGGAGCCACGCTGCCCCGGCCGACGGGCGGCGGCGCACCGCTGCTGGTGAGCAGCGCTGCGATCGCGGCAGCGGCGACGCCGGCTGCGATGATCCAGACGGCGGGACGGCCGGTCATGCGGGTCTCAGTCGGATTTCTTCGCCGCCTTCTTCCGGGTGGCCTTCTTCTTCGAGGCGCTGGCCCCGTCGTCGCCCTTCCCGGAGGCGGCCTGCTTCGAGGTCGTCTTCTTCGCCGCGGACTTCTTGCGGGCCTTCTTCGCCTTGCCCCCGGACTCGGCTTCCACCGCGGCGCCCTCGACCAGCTCCACGATCGACATCGGCGCCGCGTCGCCCGCGCGGTTGCGGACCTTGAGCACCCGGGTGTAGCCGCCCGGCCGGTCGCGATAGCGAAGGGCCAGCTCGTCGAAGACCTTCTCGGCGACCTTCCGCTGGCGGATCACCCGAAGCGCGCGCCTTCGGGCGTGCAACCCGCCTCGCTTTCCCAGGGTGATCATGCGATCGGCGATGCGCCGCACTTCCTTGGCCTTGGCATCGGTGGTCTCGATGCGGCCGTGGTCGAGCAGCGACGTGACCATGTTCCGGTACATCGCCAGTCGGTGCGCGCTGGTTCGCCCCAGCCTTCTCGATCGTGCGCGGTGCCGCATGCTTACGCCTCGCGATCCCTCATCGCATCGATCTCGGAGCGCTCGGGGAAGTTCTCGAGACGCATTCCGAGCTCGAGGTCGAGGGAGGCAAGGACCTCCTTGATCTCGTTGAGGGACTTTCGTCCGAAGTTCTTGGTCTTGAGCATCTCGCCCTCGGAGCGCTGGACCAGCTCACCGATCAGGCGAATGTTCGCGTTCTGCAGACAGTTCGCCGAGCGGACCGAGAGCTCGAGCTCGTCCACCGACTTGAAGAGCGCCGGGTTGAGCGGCGTGGGCTCCTCGATGGTCGGGGTCGGCGCCTCGACGGGCTCCTCGAAGTTGATGAAGGTCGTCAGCTGCTCCTTCAGGATCTTCGCCGCATAGGCCACGGCATCGACGGGAACGACGGTCCCGTCGGTCCAGACCTCGAGGTTGAGCCGGTCGAAGTCGGTCTCGCGGCCGACGCGCGCCGGAGTCACCGAGTAGTTGACCTTCACCACCGGCGAGAAGACCGAGTCGATGGGAATGGTCCCGATCGACATCTCCGCGGTCTTGTTCTTCTCGGCGGCCACGTAGCCCTTGCCGGTGCCGACGGTGAGCTCGATCTCGACGTCCGCCTCGGGCGAGAGCGTCGCGATCTGCAGCTCCGGGTTGAGCACCTCGACGCCCGAATCCTCGGACACCAGGTCTCCGGCGCTGATCACGCCCTCCCCCTTGGTGTGGAGGCGAAGCGTGCGCGGCCCCTCGGAGTGCATCCGCAGCCGCACTTCCTTCAGGTTGAGCACGATGTCGCTCATGTCCTCCATCACACCGGGGATCGTGGAGAACTCGTGGAGCACCCCGTTGATCCGCACGGAGGTGATGGCCGCGCCCTGGAGCGACGAGAGCAGCACCCGGCGAAGCGCGTTGCCAAGCGTGGTCCCGAAGCCGCGCTCGAGGGGCTCGCACGAGAAGCGTCCGTAACGGTCGTTCCCGCTCTCCTCGTCGGACTCCAGTTGACTCGGTCGGATCAGTTCGCGCCAGTTCCTGGCGATCTGCTCCTGCTGCATGGTTTCCCCCCTGGGCCTTCTAGCGGGAATACAGCTCGACGATGAGCTGCTCCTGGATGGGCATGGTGATGTCTTCGCGAGTGGGCAGGGCCTTGACCGTGCCCTTGAACGCTTCCTTCTCGATCTCGAGCCACTGCGGGACGCTGCGCCCCTCGAGGGTCTCGAGGGCGCCGGCGATGCGCGCCACCTTCCGGGACTTCTCGGCGACGCTGACGGTGGCGCCCGGGCGCACCAGCATCGATGCGATGCTCGCCTTGCGTCCGTTGACCATGAAGTGACCGTGGCGCACCAGCTGCCGGGCCTCCGCGCGCGACGTCGCGAAGCCCAGGCGGTAGACCACGTTGTCGAGCCTTCGCTCGAGCAGGATCAGCAGGTTCTCGCCGGCGCGGCCCTTCATGCGGGTCGCCCGCTGCATGGTGCTGGCGAACTGCTTCTCGAGCAGGCCGTACATGCGCTTGACCTTCTGCTTCTCGCGGAGCTGGACGCCGTAGTCGGAGAAACGGGTGCGTCCCTGGCCGTGCTGGCCCGGGGGATAGCCCCGCTTCTCGACGCCGCACTTCGCCGAGAAACAGCGATCGCCCTTCAGGAAGAGCTTGACGCCCTCCCTGCGGCACATGCGGCAGACCGCCTCTGTGTACCTTGCCATTCGATCTCCTCCGGCTACACGCGCCGCCGCTTGGGCGGGCGGCAGCCGTTGTGCGGAATCGGTGTCACGTCGCGGATCAGGGTGATCTTGATGCCCGCGGCCTGGACCGCGCGCACCGCGGCTTCACGCCCCGCCCCGGGGCCCTTCACGTAGACCGCGAGCTGTCGGATCCCGTGCTCCATCGCCTTCTTGGCGCAGTCCTCCGCGGCGGTCTGGGCCGCGAACGGCGTCGACTTGCGCGACCCCTTGAAGCCGTGGGACCCCGCGCTCGACCAGCACAGCGAGTTTCCGGCGACGTCGGTGATCGTGATCATCGTGTTGTTGAACGTCGAGTGGACGTGGGCGATCCCCGACTGGACGTTCTTCTTGACCTTCTTGCGACTGCCCTTCTTCACTGGGCTCGCTCCCGATTACTTCTTCACCGCCGGCTTCTTCTTGCCGGCGATGGTCTTGGCCGGACCCTTCCGGGTCCGAGCGTTGGTGTGTGTTCGCTGGCCGCGCACCGGAAGTCCGCGTCGATGGCGAAGCCCCCGGTAGCAGCCGATGTCCATCAGCATCTTGATGTTCTGGGAGACCTCGCGACGCAGGTCACCCTCGACCTTGTATTCGCGCTCGATGATCTCACGCACCCGGACCAGCTCCGCGTCGGCGAGGTCGTCGCTCTTGGACTCGCCCGGGATCTCCGCCTTCTCGCAGATGGCGACCGCCGACGACCGGCCGATGCCGTAGATGTACGTCAGCGCGATGTCGATGCGCTTGTTCCTGGGGAGGTCGATTCCCGCGATTCGCGCCATTCCGCCTCTCCTCTCAGCCCTGTCGCTGCTTGTGCTTGGGATTGTCGCAGATGACCCGGACCACGCCGCGGCGTTTGATGATGCGGCACTTGTCGCACATCTTTCGGACCGAAGCTCTGACCTTCATTGCCGTTCTCCCTGGGGTCGGGGCCGTGGCCCCGGTCCCCGTCCTAGTGCGACCCCGGTATGCGGGTCAGGTACTCCGGGCCGGATTCGGTGATCAGGATCGTGTGCTCGAAGTGCGCCGACATCGATCCGTCGGCCGTGACCGCCGTCCACTCGTCGTCCAGGATCCGGACGTCCGGATCGCCCACCGCGACCATCGGTTCGATCGCGAGCACCATGCCGGGAACCAGCCGCGGCCCGCGCCCGGGTCTCCCGTAGTTTGGCACCCACGGCGGTTCGTGCATCCTCCGCCCGATCCCGTGGCCGGCGAAGACCCGGATGACCGAGTACCCCTCCTTCTCGATCCGCTCCTGGATGGCGTGGCCGATGTCCGAGAGCCGCTTCCCCGGGACCATCATCTCGGCCCCGCATTCGAGGGCCTCGCGGGTGGTGTCGAGCAGGCGCTGCTCCTCGGGCCCGACCTCGCCCACCGGGACGCTCACCGCGGAGTCGCCGTGGAACCCGTTCTGCTCGATGCCGAAGTCGATTCCGATGATGTCGCCCTCCGCCAGCACCCGATTGCCGGGGATGCCGTGGACGATCTCGTCGTTGACCGAGGCGCAGATCACCGCCGGATACTTGGGAAGGCCGCGCGGGTCGTAGCCCTTGAAGGAGGAGGTCAGGCCCCGCTCCTCGATGGCGCTCTCGGCGTGACGGTCGATCTCCGCCGTGGTGATCCCCGGGCGCACCAGATCCTTGAGCTCGAGCAGGATCTCGGCCACGTGGCGGCCGGACTCCCGCATCGCCTCGATCTCCTTGCGGGTCTTGATGGGGATGCGCTCGGTGTAGGCCATCAGGCTTCCAGCGCCTCCACGATGCCGGCCGCCACCTCGTCGACGGAGCCCTGGCCCTTCACCTCGACGAGCACGCCCTTCTCGCGGTAGTACGCCACCAGGGGCTCGGTCTGCTCGCGGTACACCCGCATGCGATTGCGGACGGTCTCCTCGTTGTCGTCGCTGCGCCCCTCGATCTCGGCGCGCTTGCACAGGCGATCCACGACCTCGTCCTCGTCGACCACCAGGGCGACGCAGCGCTCGATCCGGACCCCGCCCTCGTCGAGCAGGGCGTCGAGGGCGCGGGCCTGTTCGACCGTGCGGGGAAAGCCGTCGAGGATGAAGCCGCGGCGGGCATCGTCCTGGGCCAGCCGCTCGCCGGCGGCGGCGATCACCACGTCGTCGGGCACCAGCTCGCCCCGGTCCATGAAGCCCTTGGCCAGCCGGCCGAGCTCCGAGCCCTCGGCGACCGCGGCCCGCAGCATGTCCCCGGTCGAGATCTGCGGAATGCCGAGCTTCTCCACCAGCTTCACCGCCTGGGTGCCCTTGCCGGAGCCGGGGGGGCCGAGCAGCAGCAGACGCTTCGACGTCATCGCCCGATCCTCCCGCGCACGCGGGTCCCGCTGGCGAGCCCCTCGTACTGTCGCGAGACGAGATGGGCCTCGATCTGGCCGATGGTGTCGAGACCGACGCCCACGACGATCAGCAGCGCCGTCCCGCCGAAGTAGAAGGGAACGCCCATGCGCACGGCCAGCAGCGTCGGCAGCACGCACACGGCGGACATGTAGATCGCGCCCACCAGGGTGATGCGCGTGAGGATGCGGTCGATGTAGTCGGCGGTCTTCTTGCCGGGCCGGATGCCCGGGATGTAGGCGCCGGATTTCTTGATGTTGTCCGCCACGTCGGCGGGGTTGATCATGATCGCGGTGTAGAAGTAGCAGAAGAAGATGATCAGGGAGATGTAGACGATCTGGTAGAGGATGCTCGCGGGGTTCAGGTAGACGCTGATGAAGTCCTGGATCATCGGCGATTCCGTGAACTGGCCGATCGTCAGCGGAAACATCAGCAGCGACGAGGCGAAGATCGCGGGAATCACCCCGGCGGTGTTGACCCGCAGCGGGAAGTAGCTCATGCCGCCCTGCTGGACTCGTTTGCCGACCACGCGACGCGCGTGTTGGATCGGGATGCGGCGCTGTCCCCGTTCGACCACCACCACGAATCCGATCACGCCCACCGCGAGCGCGGAGACGAAGAGCGTCTGCAGGATCGAGAACTGGTCGGTGCGGATCAGCTGGAAGAGCTTCCCGATCGCCGAGGGAATCGAGATGATGATGCCGGCGAAGATGATGAGCGAGATGCCGTTCCCGATGCCGCGCTCGGTGATCTGCTCCCCCAGCCACATGATGAAGGCGGTGCCCGTGGTGAGGGTGACCATGCACATGATCCGGAAGCCCCAGCCCGGGTTGACCACCGCGCCTTCGCCGAACTGGCCGTTCTCGAGAGCCATCGCGATGAGGAAGCTCTGGAACATCGCCAGGCCGATCGTGGCGTAGCGGGTGTACTGGTTGATCTTCTTGCGTCCCGCCTCGCCTTCCTTCTTGAGCGCATCGAGCTGGGGGATCACGACGGTCAGCAGCTGGAAGATGATCGAGGCGGAGATGTAGGGCATGATGCCCAGGGAGAAGATCGAGAGCTGCTTGAGCGCGCCGCCGGAGAAGAGCGAGAAGAGGCCGAACACCGTTCCCGCCATCTGATCGAAGAAGCTCTTGACGACGCTGGGATCGATTCCCGGCGTCACGATGAAGGCACCGACCCGGTAGACCGCGAGCATCCCGAACGTGAACAGGATTCGCTGTCGAAGCTCGGTGATCTTCCCGATGTTCTGGACGCCGCCGATCATCAGACGAACTCCACCGTCCCGCCCGCGGCCTCGACCTTGGTGCGGGCTCCCGCGGAGATCTTCCCCACCTTCAGGGTGAGGTTCTTCGGCGCGTCTCCCTCGCCGAGGACCTTGATGGGGCCGCCCCGGCGCCGGGCCAGTCCGCGACCCGCCAGGGTCTCGAGGTCGATGGTCGCGCCGTCTCCGAAGGCCGCGAGCGCCGACAGGTTGACCACCTGGTACTCCTTGCGGAAGAGGTTGTGGAAGCCGCGCTTGGGAAGCCGGCGCACGATGGGCATCTGCCCGCCCTCGAAGTGGGTGGACACCTCCCGGCCCGCCGAGCGCTTGCCCTGGCCCTTGATGCCGCGGCCCGCGGTCTTGCCGCCCTCGCCGGCGCGGCCTCGGCCGACGCGCTTCGCCTTGCGGGTCGAGCCGTCGCGGGGCTGGAGTCGGTCGAGCATCTACTTCTCCTCCACGGCGACCAGGTGCCGGACGGCGCGGATCATTCCGCGCACCGACGGAGTGTCCTCCACCTCGACGGTCTGGTTCATGCGCCGCAGCCCGAGGCCGCGCAACGTCCTGCGCTGGCGCCGGTCGTAGCCGATCTCGCTCTTGACCTGGCGCACCACGATGCGTCCCTTCGCGCTCATGCCTGGCCCTGCTCGTGCACCGATCGGCCGAGCTCCTGCATGCGCTCGAGCGGATCGCGAAGCTCTCCGAGCGCCTTCATCGTCGCCCGGACCACGTTCTGGGGATTGTTGGTCCCGAGGGTCTTGGTGAGCACGTCGCGCACGCCCGATGCCTCGAGCACCGCGCGCACCGGACCGCCGGCGATCACGCCGGTTCCCGGGGAGGCCGGGCGGAGCAGCACGCGCGCCGCTCCGAAGCGACCGATCAGCTCGTGGGGAAGGGTCCCCTCGACCAGCGGTACGCGAATCAACGCCTTGCGGGCGCGCTCGACGCCCTTGCGGATCGCCTCGGGCACCTCACCGGCCTTTCCATAGCCGGCGCCCACCACACCGTCGCCGTCGCCCACAACCACCAGCGCCGAGAAGGAGAAGCGGCGTCCGCCCTTCACCACCTTCGCGACCCGGTTGATGTGAACCACCCGATCGGTGAGCTCGTAGTCGTTGGGGTTGATCTGCTCCCTTGCCATGCGTTCTACGTCCTAGAGTGCGAGGCCCGCTTCCCGGGCCGCGTCGGCCAGCGCCTTGACGCGGCCGTGATAGAGGAATCCGTTTCGATTGAAGACGACCCGATCGATCTGCTTTTCCTTCGCCAGCGCGGCGACTGCCTTGCCGACCTGCTTGGCGGCCTCGATGTTTCCGCTCTTTCCGCTCTCTCCCAGCACGCCCCGGGTGCGACTCGAGACGCTCCCGATCGTCTGGCCGCTGAGCGGATCCACGATCTGGGCGTAGATGTGCCTCGCCGATCGGTAGACGGTGAGCCGAGGCTGGGTGGAGTTCTCGATCGAGCGCCGCACGCGGGCTCGCCGCGCGCTCCAGCGCCGATTCTTCTCGTTGCGATCCTTGGACTTCATCTCGACCTACGCTCCCGCGCTGGCGCCGGCCTTGCCGACCTTGCGCCGCACCTGCTCGTTCTCGTAGCGGATCCCCTTGCCCTTGTAGGGCTCCGGCGGCCGGATCGAACGGAGGTCCGCGGCGAACTGGCCCACCTGCTGCCGGTCGATTCCCGTCACGGAGATCAGCACGTTGCGCTCCACGGCGACCTCGAGTCCCTGGGGAATCGGGATCGCGACCGGGTGGGAGAACCCGAGCTGGAGATTGAGCGTCTTGCCCGACACGTCGGCGCGGTACCCGACGCCCTGGATCTCGAGGGTCTTCACGAAGGGCGTGACCACGCCCTGCACCATGTTGGCCACCAGCGCGCGGGCGAGCCCGTGGAGCGCGCGGGTGGGCTTTCGCTCGTCGGGCCGCTCGAAGCTGATCTGGGAGCCCTCGACCTTGACCTTGATGTTCGACGGCAGGGTCGCCGAGAGCTTCCCCTTGGGACCCTTGACGTGGACCTCGTCACCCTTCTGCTCGACGCTGACGCCGCTGGCGAGGGCGATCGGCTTTTTTCCGACCCGGGACATCGCTACCAGACCTCACACAGGACTTCGCCGCCCACCGCCGCGCTGCGCGCCTCGCGATCGGAGAGCACGCCCTTGGACGTGGACAGCACCGCCACCCCGAGCCCGTTGCGAACCTTGGGGACCTCGGAGCGGCCGACGTAGACCCGGCGTCCCGGACGGCTCACCCGGTGGATTCCGTCGATCAGGGCCTCGCCTTCGGCGTTGTAGCGGACCTCCATCACCAGCGAGGCGTGCCCGTCGCGGGCCTCGACCTTCACCGGGCCGAGGAAGCCCTCGGCCGAGAGCACCCGGGCCACCGCCAGCTTCAGCTGGGACGACGGACAGGCGACTTTGTTGTGGCGCGCCCGGCCCGCGTTGCGGATCCGGGTGAGCAAGTCGGCGATCGGATCGGTCATCATCTCTTTGTCTCGTCGCCCCCTATTGGCGGAACGGAAGCCCGAGGTGCTTGAGGAGCGCTCGGCCTTCCGCGTCGTTCGCGGCCGTCGTGCAGACCGTGATGTTGATGCCGGTGATCCGCTCGACCTTGTCGTAGTCGATCTCCGGGAAGATGATCTGCTCGCGGATCCCGAGCGAGTAGTTGCCGCGGCCGTCGAAGGCCTTCGGCGAGAGCCCCTTGAAGTCGCGAACCCGGGGGAGCGAGACGTTCACCAGCCGGTCGAAGAACTCCCACATCCGCTCCCGGCGGAGCGTCACCGTCGCACCGATGGGCTGCCCCTGACGCAGCTTGAAGTTCGCCACCGACTTCCGCGCCCGGCGGATGCTCGCCTTCTGTCCCGTGATGAGCGCGAGCTCCTCGGCGGCCTTGTCGAGCAGCTTCGGATTCTGGGTCGCCTCGCCGAGGCCGACGTTCACCACGATCTTCGTGAGCCGCGGGACCTGATGGACGTTCTTGAAGCCGAACTCCTCGGAGAGCTTCCCGACGATCTCGCCCTTGTATCGCTCGAGCATTCTCGGTTGCACCTAGAGCACCTCCGGCGCCAGCGAGATGATCTTCATGAAGCGCCTGGCTCGAAGCTCGCGTGCCACGGGACCGAAGATGCGCGTTCCAACCGGCTCCCGGGCCGCGTCGATCAGCACCGCGGCGTTGTCGTCGAATTTGATGTACGAGCCGTCGGGACGACCGATCTCCTTGCGGGTGCGAACGACCACGGCGCGCCGGACCTCGCCCTTCTTCACCCGTGCATTCGGGATCGCGTCCTTCACGGAGACGACGATCACGTCTCCGATGGTCGCGTAGCGACGACGAGTCCCGCCGAGCACGCGGATGCAGGCGACCTTTCGGGCGCCCGAATTGTCCGCGACCTGCAGAACGGATTCCTGCTGAATCATGGCTTCCCCGCTAGACCCCGGCGGACTTCACGAGCGTCGCCTGCACCTTCCAGCGCTTGTGCTTGGAGAGAGGGCGATGCTCGATGATCTGCACACGATCGCCGACGCCGCAGGCGTTGGATTCGTCGTGGGCCATGAATTTCGAGTAGCGACGGATGTACTTCTTGTACCGGGGGTCCTGGACGAGTCGCTCGACCCGGACCACCACCGTCTTGTCCATCTTGTCGGAGACCACCTGACCGACCAGGGTTCGACGCATTCCTCGGTTCTTCACTTGCTCGCTCCGCCCATCTCGCGCAGGACGGTCTCCACTCGAGCGATGTTCCGGCGCAGCGTTCCCAACTTCGCCGTATCCTCGAGCTGCCCCGTCGACCGCTTGACCTTCACGCTGAAGAGCTCGGCGCGCAGCTCGCGCGCCTTGGTCTGCA
>Ga0055451_10000745_pt1 | contig 13137 bp, 8 predicted proteins | sample China_Galinas_PW_3_FD_57745 | JGI IMG/M metagenome (GOLD analysis project Ga0055451, IMG submission 57745) | Wetland microbial communities from San Francisco Bay, California, USA, that impact long-term carbon sequestration - China_Galinas_PWB_D2 | ecosystem: Environmental > Aquatic > Marine >... | reverse complement strand
TCAGCACGATTGAGATCGGCAAAGGTGTCGGGATCGCCGGGCCGGGCCTGTACCGCTCGTTCGCGTCCAAGCAGGCGATCCTCGACACGCTCGTCCGCCGGCTAGACGAGTGGTCGAGCCTGGAGTGCATTCGTGCGCTGCGCGCGAATACTGAAACGGCACAACGCCTCCGAGCACTGGTGGCAGGCCGGGTACGAGTCAGTTTCGACGATCCGGACCTGGTCGCGGTTTCGGTCACCGAATTGTCGTCGGCCTCCAGCGAGGTCCGCGACGGCTATGTCAGGAACCAGTCCGACCGCGACGCCGTCTGGATCGACCTGATCCGCAAGCTGGTTCCCGAGACCACCGTCGGCGAAGCGCGACTGCTGGTCGCGGCGGCGGTCAGTTTCATCGAAGACGTCGCACGGACCTGGCACCTCACCCGCCGCACCGGCGTGGGCGAAGAGATGACGGCTATTGCGCTGTCGATCCTGACGAGCCGGGGACCCGCACCGCAGAGCTGAGCCGGTGTCGTGCATCGTGGTGGCGCGCGAGGGTCGGTGGGAGGGCCGATCCGGTCACCACAGGGCGGCGACGGTGCCGCCGTCGGCGATCTGGGCTGTGCCGTTGACCATGGATGCGTCGTCCGACAGCAGAAACGCGACGACACCGGCCATCTCCTCCGGCCCGGCCATTCGACCCTGAAGGCGATCGATCATCGAATCCGCACCGCCCTCGCCGAGCACCTCGTCGAACGTCGTCATCGCGGCCTGCTGCATCGGAGTGTCAACGAAGGCGGGCAGAAGCGCGTTGGACCGCACATGGACCGACCGCAGCTCGGCGGCGGTGATGCGGCTGAGGTGGATGATCCCCGCCTTCGACATGCCGTATGCGGCCGTGCCTGCCGCAGCGACGAGGCCACCCAACGACGACATGTTGACGATGGCACCGCCACCGCGCTCGATCATTCGTGGCGCCGCGTGCTTGGTGCACAGCCACGCGCCGCGCAGGTTCACCCTCAGGACGCGGTCGAAGTCCGTCACGGTGGTGTCCAGCACGGACGCGAAATGTACGACGCCGGCGTTGGCAACAAGCTTGTCGACCCCGCCGAACGTGTCGACGCAGGCCTCCACCATGGCGACCACTTGCCGCTCGTCGCTCACGTCGGCGGCATGGCCGACGGCACCACCGCCGACCTCCGACGCCGCGGCATTCGCCGAGTCCCCGTCGATATCCGCACAGAGCACACCACAACCCTCGGCGATGAGTCGCCGAGCGATCGCCAGGCCGATACCGGCACCGGCGCCCGTCACGATCGCCGCCTTGTCGGCTAAGTCTGGATGGGTCATCGAGTCACTCCCGTGTCGGTCTGCGCCATGACATTGTCAACCCGCGATACGTAGCCCGTGCTCGCGAATCGACCCGAAGATCACCAAGCCGAATCCCGGCGTGTCATCGGTAAGCCTGACCGTGTACACGCCCAGATCGCGCAGAATCCAGCCGACAGTTTCCGACGCCGGCACCGTCGGCTCTGTGCGGTCGAGCAGGCCGCAGGCCCGTAGCGACCCCGATGGGCGCAGATAGACGACCACGCCGCTGCCCCGCGCGGTCATCGTCGCCAGCGCAGTGTCGAGTTCCGCGCCGCACCGGCATGCAGTGGAGCCGAAGACGTCTCCTGTCAGGCACTCGAGGTGGACGTGGAGCGGAACCGGCACGCCCGCACCCGCCGTGCCGACGATCAGGGCCAGGTGCTCACCGCCGTCGTGCACGTCCCGGAAACCGATGGCCCGGAGATTTCCGCCCCGGTGGGGCAGGACCGTCTCGGCCGACCGGACAACCTGGGGTTCGGTCCGGCGGCGATACGCCATGAGCTCGGCAATCGAGACGACGCCCAGCCCGTGTTCGACGGCGAACTCGACCAACTCGCGGCCGCGGGCCATCCCGGTGGGGCGCTCGCGCGACACGATGTCACAGAACACCGCCGCCGGTCGCCGTCCCGCCAGCCGGGCCAGGTCGACCGCCGCCTCGGCCGGTGCCGGCCGACCGAGGACCCCGTCGGCACCCGCCTCGACCGGGACCACGTGACCGGGACGCCGGAAGTCCGCCGCCCCCGAGCCCCCGTTGGCAAGTGCGGCAATGGTGGCCGCACGGTCGGCAGCCGAGATTCCGGTCCCGGTACCGCACCAGTCGACCGCCACCCGGTGAGCGGCGGTGCCGAAACGGTCGCCTTCGCTGTGGCACACCGGCGGGAGGTTCAGCCGGTCGCACTCGGCGCCCGGTAGCGCGACACGGACATAGCCCGAGGTATGCCGAACCGTGAACGCCAGAAGCTTCGGGGTCGCGGCGTCGGCGGCGGACACGAGGTATCCCTCGTTGTGATGAGCCGCGTCGGTGGTGACCACGACGGGGCGCCCCGCCGCCACCGCGGCGATTGCGCGCCGAACCCGGGTATCGGTAGTTCTCATCGGCACTCCTCCGGATCGGTGCCCACGAGCAGACCCACTAACGCAGCCCGCCGAGGAAATCGAGTAGCAACCGGTTGGTCTCCTTGGGCTCTTCCTGCTGGATCCAGTGCCCGACATCGGCGACCATGTGGGTTCCGCAGTAGCTGGGCATCACCTCGTGGGCACGTTCGAGCGCTTCGGCGCCCCAGACTGTGCCCACGTCGTACTGACCACCGATGAACATTGCCGGCGGGGTCAGGGGGGTGCCCTCCTGCTCGGCAAGGTCCTGCCAGTCATCGTCGATGTTGTGGTAAAAGCTCAGCGGCCCGCCCAACCCCGATCGCTCAAACTCTGCGGTGTAGAAATCGAGATCGGCGTCGGTGAACCACTCGGGCATCGAACCGGGGTAGACGAAGGCGTCGGAGAGACGGGCTCCTTCTTCCATGCACAGCGGACCGGACCGGATCACCTCGATCGGGTCCATGGACTCGAGGTCGACACCGGCGGCCACCGCCGCCTGGGTGGCCGCGATCATCCCCTCGCCCGACACCGTATAGGTCAGGCCCAGAAGCCAACTACGCAAGTCCTCTTCGATCTCGGTGATGATCGCATCCTGGGCAGAGAAGTAGTCTTGATACCAAACCTTGCCGGGCCCGGCCAATTCCACGTGGTACTCGTTGGGCCGCCGCTCTCCGAAGGGGCTACCGGGCAGGCCGATCACCCCGCGGCCGGCGAAGGGGACGCTGATTCCGACGACCCCGCGGCATCGCTCGGGATGCAGCCAGGCGAAGGTCCAGGCCACTGGTGCACCCCAGTCGTGTCCCACGACGACCGCGGTCTGCTCGCCGTAGGCGTCAATGACACCGAGCACGTCGCCGACCAGTTCCTTGATGCGGTAGGCCTTTTGCACCCGATACTTCGAGGACCGCCCATAGCCGCGCTGATCGATGGCCACCGCCCGATAGCCGGCCGCGGCCAGCGCGGTGATCTGGTGGCGCCAGGAGTACCAGGATTCCGGGAAACCATGCACCAGTACCACCAACGGCCCCTCACCGTCTTCCACGGCATGGATCCGGGTACCGCGGCAGTTCAGCATCCGGTGGGTCTGCGACATGTCGGCCTCGCTTCTAGTTCGTACGGGTTCCTGCCAGATCGACTGCAGGTTCGACGGTATGGGCCAAGTGGTCGGCCGGTGGCGCCGCGCGGTCCGCGTAATTTTCGGCGATGAGTGTCTTGCCTCCCGACAGCCGCGTCCGTGCCCACTTGCCGAGCACCCGGGCGGCGACCTTCGGCCGCATCAGCGTCGACGGGGGCTTGACCAGGTGGACGACGGCCAGGAACTCCCGATAGGTGTCCAGGTCATCGTGGACCAGCTCGGTGACACGGTCCATGTACCAGGTGAGCGCCCGAAAATAGAACGGGCGCTTGGAATCCACATCCTTGATCCAGTCGAAGCGCAGGTTCTGCTCCCGAATGACGAACCAGGCGGTGTCGGCCATCTTGCTGATCTTGCGGTAGTAGCGCCGTGCCAGGTGTCGATGGCCCGGGCCGTACCTGGCGAGCAACAGCTGCATTTCCCGAACCTCCTTGAGGGCCAGGGTCATACCCAGCCCGGAGACAGGGTCGGCACTGGTGTAGGCATCCCCGGCCACCAGCATGCCGCGGGGCAGGTTGCGCTTCTTCTCATAGCGCAACCGCAGCATGTTGGGATAGCGGAAGTTGTAGATCGGCGACGCCGGCTCCAGCCCGTCGAGGTTCTCCCCCACCACCGATGAGGGCATGAGGTCGGCGAATTCACGGAATTCCTTGGCTGTTCGCGGTGGCGAGTAGCAATTGTAGGCGACCAGTGACGTGGACAGGACGGTTCGTGAGCTGTCGGTGTAGTACTGCGCGGCGTAGGTGTCCTCGTACGGTCGGTACGCGTAGCAGATGACCATCACCTTGTCGGTCCATCGCCGCTCCGGTGGCACATGGTGCTGCATCGTGGAGTAGAAACAGTTGATGATGTCCTGCTCGACCTCCGGAGCCCCAATCCCTGCCCGCTCCAGGAACTCCGGGACGTGGGTGTTCTTGCCCGATGCGTCGACGACCAATTCGGCGGCAACGACCTCTAATTCGCCGTCGCTGGTAGCGTCCTTCTCCACCGCGACACCGACGACGGCGTTGGATTCGCGGTCATACACCAGGTCGACCACCTCCGACTCGTATCGGAATTCGACGCGGGGTTCGTCATCCAGCCGACGGCGCACGCACCATTCGAGCAGCGGGCGTCCCGCACAGACAATCTGAATGTCGCTGGTGCCGGGCTTCTTCCAGGTACCTCCCAATCGAATGCGGTACTGAGCGGCCATGTCCACCTTGAAGGCGCCTTCACGGACCATGTCGTCGAGGATGCCGGGGAAGAACCGCTCCAGTTCGATCTGCCCCGCGGTGAGCAGGTGGTGCAGATGCCAGCCCTGCGCCGCCCCGGGCCTGCCCTCACGGCGGGATTGCGGCACGTCCTTCTCGAGCACGACGACTCGCTCGAAGAACTCCGTCAACGCCTTGGCCGCGGCAATGCCGGCGATGCTGCCACCGATGACCACCGCTGTTCCGCTCCCGCGCCGGCGCACGTCCGCCAAGTCGATCCGGCCGTAGTCCAGCCGGGCAGGCGTGCGGCGACGTGCCGTCCCGCTCGGTGCAAACTTCTCGTAGTAGAGCCCGATTCGATGAATATCGCGATTTTCCAGCCAGTTCCGGGTGGCTTCGACCATCGGGGCCGGCCCGCACAGGTACATGTCGGCGTCGCCGCCGCCCAGGATTCGCTCGTCCAACAGATCGGTGACGAGCCCGACGGGCCCGTCCCAGCTGGTATCCGGACGGGACACAATGGTGTGCACCTGCAGGCCCGGGATGCGCCGTTCGAGTTCGTCGAGTTCGTCGAGCTTGCAGAGATCCCCAGGGTTGGTGACCCCGTAGAGCAGATGAACGGGCCGAGCCGGTCCGGCATCGGAGTCGGCATCCAGGCTCTGCGCCATCGCCAGGATCGCCGAAAGCCCCGTCCCGCCGGCCACCAGGACCACCGGTCGCACGACGGGCCGAAGGTAGAAGCCGCCCTTGCTGCCTCGCAACGCGATTCGGTCACCGGGTTTCGCCCGGTCACGCAGGTAGTCCGACATCACCCCCGAGGGCAGCAACCGGATGATGAATTCGAGCTCCCCACGCCCGTCGCAGGGATGCGCATACGAATAGTTGCGCCATGCATTGGTCCCGGGTACCTGCAGCTGGGCGAATTGGCCCGCCTTGTACACGACGGGGTCCATTCCCGAGATATCCACGCGCAGCAGAGCCGTGCTGTCCGAGAGTCGATCCACGCAGGTCACCGTCCCGTGTCCGGTGACCAACCGTGCCGCGTTGTCGTCGGACGGATACTGAAGGTCGATCACACAGTCCGTCTTGGCGAAGGTCTGACAGGTCAGGATCTTTCGTGCATCCCGCTCGACTTCGGACAGGCCTTCGGTGCGGCCCATCTCGTAATCGCCGGAAGCACAGGTGGCCACACAGGTGCCGCAGATCCCGCTCTGGCACTCGTTGACGATGGCGATGCCATGTTCCTCGGCCGCCTCCAGGATCGTCTGGTCGGGCCGCACGGGCATCGCCTTGTGCAGTCCGTCCGAGTATCGGACGGTGATGCGCTGCGCCTCCATGACAGTGCCCCTTCGATTTGACGCTAGCCGACCGCGATCGCCGGTTTGCCGGCGATCCGCGCGTTGAGCCTTGGCATGACCTCCTCGGCGAGCAGTCGCATGGACTGGATCCACGGACCGGGGTTGTCGCTGTAGTCGAAGCCGAGGATCAGCAGGTGACCGAACCCGCCGACCTGGTCGTAGGTGGCTTCCAGTTTGTCGACCACCGTCTCCACGGAGCCGACCACGAAGGTGTTCTCGGCGAGGTATTCCGGTGTCACGCCTGCGTCCGGCACCGACGGGTTGTGCTTGTAGAACTTGGTCATGCCGAACATCCGGAAGGTCGGCAGGACGTACTCGCGCATGTTGCGTCCGATCATTCCGTCGACGGCGTAGCGGAACGCCTGTTCGTCGGTTTCGGCCACGACGACTTCGCGCACCAGCCGCCAGTCAGCGCGATTCGGCGTGCGCCCGCTGCGCGCCGCCCCTTCCAGCACCGCGTCCCAGTGGGTCGCGACGTACTCGGTGTTGAGGTCCAGACTCATCGGCAGATAGCCCCGCTCACCGGCAAGCTTGAGGGTTTCCGAGCCGGCGCTGAATCCGGTGACGCCGATGGGCGGGTGCGGCGCCTGGAAGGGCTTGATGTGGCGCTTCATCAGGCCCTCGAACATCGGCGCGATGCCATTGGCGTTCCAGTACTTTCCGCGGAATTCCCAGGGCTCGTCCTCGGTCCAGACCTTGAGCATGATCTCCAGCGCTTCCCGGGTCATCTCGCGGTGCTCGCCGTTTTGGCCGTCGACGTCGAAGAGCGCCCAGTCGCCCGGGATACCGCTGGCACCAACGCCCAGCATGAACCGCCCCTGGGCGAGGTGGTCGAAGTAGGCGACGCGGTGCGCGAGCTCGACGGGGTGGTGGTACGGAAGCAGATGCGCGCCCGGTGCGAGCTTGATCGACTTCGTACGCAGCAGAGCCTGAGCCAACAGCAGGTCGGGTGCGCAGATGGGCTCCCACGGCACGGTGAAGTGCTCGCCGACCCACGCCTCCACATAGCCCAGCTGATCGGCCAGCTCGATGAGTTCGAGGTCCCACTGGGTCGCGTCGTACAGGTTCCGCTCCGGCGGGTGCGCCGGCATCAGGAAAATTCCGATTTCCATCTTGAACCCTCTCAGTAGTGGTCGAGACGCATCCCGCTGACGTCGACTGCGACGCACATCACAGTACTAGCAAGATACTTCATGGAACGCAAGTAGCATTGTGCTTGGCGATTTACTGGTACAACGATTCACGTCAATGCGTATCAGCTATGGACATGTCTGAATCGGGCCGCGTAGCCTCCTGCATCAGCAGCGTCCACGCGCACCAAGGAGGGAGCACTTTCGTGCAGGATTTCGACTACATCTCCTACGAGGTGACCGACGACGGCCGGATCGCCGTGATCACGCTCGACCGCCCGAAGCAGCGCAATGCGCAAAACCGCGGGATGCTCGTCGAGCTGGGGGCGGCGTTCGAGGTCGCCGAACAAGACGATGCGGTACGTGTGGTGATCCTGCGTGGCGCGGGGCCCTGCTTCTCCGCGGGCCACGACCTGGGCTCCTCTGACGACGTCCGCGAACGCACACCGGGGCCGGACCAGCACCCGACGTACCAGTGCAACGGCGGAACGTTCGGCGGCGTGCACACCCGGCATCGGCAGGAGTGGCACTACTTCTTCCAGAACACCAAGCGCTGGCGCAACCTGCGCAAGATCACCATCGCCGAGGTGCACGGCATGGTGCTGTCGGCCGGCCTGATGCTGGCGTGGTGTTGCGACCTCATCGTCGCCGCCGAGGACACCGTCTTCGCGGACGTCGTCGGCACCCGGCTGGGCATGTGCGGGGTGGAGTACTTCGGCCATCCGTGGGAGTTCGGCCCGCGCAAGGCCAAGGAACTTCTGCTCACCGGCGACTCGCTGGACGCCGACGACGCCCACGCCCTCGGCATGGTCAGCAAGGTGTTCGCAGGCGACGAGCTGTCGCAGCGCACGGTTGAGTTCGCACGCCGGATCGCCAAGGTGCCGACAGTCACCGCGCTGTTGATCAAGGAGTCGGTGAACCAGACCGTCGATGCCATGGGCTTCGCCACCGCGCTCGACGCGTGCTTCTCACTTCACCAGCTCAATCACGCGCACTGGGCCGAGCTGACCGGCGACCCGCTGGGCATCGGGACGGTCGAGTACGGGCTCGAGGACTGGCGCCTGGCACCGGAGATCCTCTCCGCCGCCAAGGCACGCCCCTGATGCGGAGGCAAACCTGACGTGGACGCCGACTACCCGCCCGAAGCGCTCGCCTTCCGCGACCAGATCCGAACCTTCCTGGCCGAGCACCTACCGGCGGAGTGGTCCGGGGCCGGCGCGCTCCCGCCGGCTGAGCGAGAAGAACTCGCACACCGATGGCGCAAGGTCCTCGCCGACCGTGGGCTGGTCGCCGTGTCCTGGCCGAAGGAGTACGGCGGTGGTGGGCTCTCCCCGATCGAGCAGGTGGTGCTGGCCGAGGAGTTCGTCCGCGCCGGCGCACCCGAGCGGGCCGAGAACGACCTGCTCGGAATCGACCTGCTGGGAAACAGCCTGATCGCGCTGGGCACCGACGAACAGAAGAGATACTTCCTGCCGCGCATACTGTCCGGCGAAGACCGTTGGTGCCAAGGCTTTTCCGAGCCGGAAGCCGGGTCTGACCTGGCGTCGGTACGGACGAGTGCGGTGCTCGACGGCGACGAATGGGTGATCAACGGGCAGAAGATCTGGACCTCGGCCGGCGCTTCGGCCAACTGGATCTTCGTCCTGGCCCGCACGGATCCGGCCATGCCCAGACACAAGGGCCTGTCGATGCTGCTGGTGCCCATCGACCAACCCGGTGTGGTGGTTCGGCCGATCGTCAACGCCGCCGGGCACGCCTCCTTCAGTGAGGTCTTCTTCACCGACGCCCGCGCACGGGCTGCCGACGTCCTCGGTGGGGTCGGTGGAGGGTGGCACACCGCGATGACACTTCTCGGTTTCGAGCGCGGATCGCAGGTCACGACCGCGGCCATCGAGTTCGGCCGGGATCTGGAGCGGTTGTGCGCGCTGGCCAGGCAACGCGGACTGCACACCGATCCCCACATCCGCGACCGGTTGGCGTGGTGTCACGCCCGCGTCCAGATCCTGCGGTATCAGGGATATCGCGGTCTGACCGCGTTGCTGCACGGGCAGCGCCCCGGAGCCGACGCCGCTATCAACAAGGTGATCTGGAGCGAATACTTCCGGCGCTACACCGAGCTTGCCGCCGAGATCCTCGGCCTGGATGCGCTCAGCCCGGACGGCCCGGGGAACGGGGCGGCACTGATCGTCCCGGTATCCGGGACGCCGAACTCGCCCGCCTGCTGGATGGACGAGCTGCTGTATGCGCGCGCCGCGACGATCTACGCGGGAAGCTCGCAGATCCAGCGCAATGTAATCGGGGAGCAGCTGTTGGGACTTCCGAAGGAGCCGCGCTGACATGGATTTCCGGTACAGCACCGAGCAGCTGGATTTCCGCAACTCGTTGCGAGGCTTCCTTCGGGAGTCCGCGCCGCCGGCCCGGGTCCGCGAAGTGGCCAGCGCGGGCGGCTACGACGAACAGCTCTGGCGACGACTGTGCCGCGAACTGGAGCTGCCCGCCCTGCACCTCCCAGCCGAACACGGCGGGGCCGGCGGCAGCCTCGCCGAGGCCGCGATCGTGTTCGAGGAGCTCGGCCGGAGCCTCACCCCAGTTCCGCTCGCGACCACCGTGTTCGCGATCGAAGCGGTGCTGCGCATGGGCGACGAGGATCAGCGACGCAGGCTCCTGCCCGGACTGCTGATCGGCGAACAGATCGCGGCCTTCGCCGCCGCCGGACCCGACCTCGCCGGCCCGTCGTCGGCCACCGTCCGGGCCGACCGCACCGATGGCGCAACCACACTGGACGGTGTGTGCTCGCCGGTATTGCACGGCCACGTCGCGGACCTGTTCGTCGTGCCGGCCCGCACCGGCGACACCACCGCCCTTCACGTCGTGGCGGTCGACGCACCCGGCATCACCGTCGAGCGCCTTCCCTCGTTCGACGCCACCCGACCCGTTGCCCGAGTGACGCTCGACCAGGCCCCCGGCGAGGCACTGGGCACCGCCTCTGCCGGGGAGATCGACCGGGTGCTGGACACCGCGCGTGTCCTGCTGGCTGCCGAGATGCTCGGCGGTGCCGAGGCATGTCTCGCGCAGGCGGTCGAGTATGCCGGCAGCAGAACACAATTCGATCGTCCGATCGGGTCATTCCAGGCGGTCAAGCATTCTTGCGCCGAGATGATGATCGAGATCGATGCGACCCGCGTAGCGGTGATGTTCGCCGCGATGACCGCCGACGACCCCGACGAGCTGGCGATCACCGCGCCGCTGGTCAAGGCGCAGGCTGCGGATACCTTTGTCTTCTGCGCGGGTTCGGCGATGCAGGTGCACGGCGGGATCGCCTTCACCTGGGAGCACGACCTGCATATGTACTTCCGCCGCGCCAAAACCACCGAAGCCCTGTTCGGCAGCAGCACCCACCATCGGGCACTGCTGGCCGACCGCGCAGGCCTATAGATCGCACCTCGGGAGGAGGCGGGAGATGACCACCCCGACGACGGCGACGTCCGACCTTTCGGCGCACACGGGGGTCACCCTCAGCGATGTCCTGACCAGACACCGCCGGGTGCGAGCCGACAGGATCGCCTTCGTCGACCCACGTCGGCGATGCGCCTTCGCCGAGCTCGACGGGCGGGTGACGCGTCTGGCCAACGCGCTCTCCGCGCGCGGGGTACGCCGCGGCGACCGGGTCGCCGTACTGGGACACAACAGCCTCGAGCTCGTCGAGTCCTGGCTCGCTGCACTGCGTCTGGGTGCTGTCACGGTACCCGTAAACTTCCGGCTGGTTGCAGACGAACTCGCCTACATCCTCACCGACAGCGGTGCGTCGGTCGTCGTCACGGACCTTGCATTGGCACCCGTGCTCGCGCGGGCGCGTGCGACCGCCCGGTCGGTGCACACCGTCCTGACGATCGGTGGCGACCTGGAGGAGGCCATCGGCACAGCCGGTGACCTACCCGTCGCGGTCGCGGTCGGCGATGACGAGCCGGCGTTCATCGTGTATACCTCGGGAACCACTGGCTTTCCGAAGGGTGCGGTGCTCACCCACCGGAACCTCTACCTGCACGCGTTCAGTTCGATCGCGACGCTCGGTCACCGAAACGACGACGACTGTTGGATGGGAGTCGCACCGCTGTTCCACACCGCGGGCGTGTCGGGGATGTTGCCGATGTTCCTCACCGGCGGCAAGGTTGTCATTCCGCCGTCGGGTGGTTTCGACGCCGAGACAACGCTTCGCGCCATCGCCGACGAGCGGGTGACGTCGTGCTGGATGACCCCGGCGCAGTGGCAGATCGTCTGCGCAACGGGCTACCTCGCCTCCTGTGACCTCTCGCACCTGCGCCGAGTGTGGTGGGGTGCCGCGCCGGCATCCACGATGTTGCTGCGCACCATGCTCGAGGCCTTCCCGCACACCGAGATCGTCGCGGCGTTCGGGCAGACGGAATGCAGCCCCATCACCTGCCTGCTCCGCGGCGCGGACTCGATAGCCAAGATCGGCTCCGTGGGCACTCCGATGCTCAACGTCGAGGCCCGCATCGTCGACGACGACATGAACGACGTCGCACCGGGCGCGGTGGGCGAGATCGTCTATCTCGGCCCGCTGGTGATGAAGGAGTACTGGAACAGGCCCGTCGAGACGGCGGAGGCTTTTCGTGGCGGTTGGTTCCATTCCGGTGACCTCGTCCGTCAGGATGAGGATGGCTACATCTTCGTGGTCGACCGGAAGAAGGACATGATCAGCTCGGGTGGCGAGAACATCTACAGCGCCGAGGTGGAGAACGTCTTGGCCGCCCACCCGAAGGTCGCCGAGGTGGCGGTGATCGGTGTGCCGGATCCGAGGTGGGGCGAGACCCCGATGGCCGTGATCGTGCCGTCGGACCCAACCGCTGCGCCGAGCAGCGCCGAGATCGAATCGCACTGCCGCGCCCACCTCGCCGCCTACAAGCGGCCCAGACACATCGTCATCGTCGATGCGCTGCCACGCAACGCCGGCGGCAAGGTTCTGAAGAATGTCCTTCGCGACGAGCACGACGCACCACCGTCCTACGCCGTGGGCCCCGTCGATACTCCGCTGCTGGAAGAGACCATCGGGGCGAACTTCGAGCGCACGGCCTTGAGGTATCCCGACACCGAGGCACTGGTCGAGTTCGCCACCGGCCGGCGCTGGACCTATGCCGAACTCGATGCCGAGATCGGCCTCGTCGCACGGGCTTTGATGGCCAGCGGCATCGAGCAGGGGGACCGGGTCGGCATCTGGGCACCGAATTGCGCCGAGTGGACGATTCTGCAGTACGCCACCGCGAAGATCGGAGCGATCCTGGTCACGATCAATCCGGCTTACCGGACCCACGAATTAGACTATGTGCTAAGACATTCCGGAATCCGGATGCTGGTATCGGCGACCGAGTTCAAGTCCTCCGACTACCGGGCGATGGTCGACGAGGTACGCGCCGAGGCTCCAGACCTCACCGACGTGGCCTTCCTGGGCTCCGACGACTGGGAACGGCTGCGCAGGCGAGCCGACGAGGTGTCCGTCGACGAGCTGCGGGCCCGGATGGTCGGCCTGGTGGCCTCGGATCCGATCAACATCCAATACACCTCCGGCACCACGGGCGCCCCCAAGGGGGCGGTCCTTTCGCACCGAAACATCCTCAACAACGGCTTCTTCGTCACCGACCTCATCAACTTCGGTCCCGGTGATCGGCTGTGCATTCCGGTGCCCTTCTACCACTGCTTCGGCATGGTGATGGGCAATCTGGGCTGCACCACCCACGGTGCCACCATGGTGATCCCGGCGGCCGGCTTCGATGCCGCCGCGACGCTGGCGGCCATCGAAGCCGAGCGGTGCACCGCGCTGTACGGCGTTCCGACGATGTTCATCACCGTGCTCGGCCACCC
>Ga0055451_10000744_pt1 | contig 13139 bp, 11 predicted proteins | sample China_Galinas_PW_3_FD_57745 | JGI IMG/M metagenome (GOLD analysis project Ga0055451, IMG submission 57745) | Wetland microbial communities from San Francisco Bay, California, USA, that impact long-term carbon sequestration - China_Galinas_PWB_D2 | ecosystem: Environmental > Aquatic > Marine >... | reverse complement strand
ACAACGGACTCGGGTTGCGGGAGCAAGCAAACCACGCCTCGTCGGTCTGAGGCGCAGCCTCGTTAACTATAGCTACGCTAGGGAAGGACGCGGATCCGCAGGCCCTTGAACTCGACCGGCGAGCCTTCGGACTCGAGGCACAGGTAGCCCTTGGCCGGCTTGCAGGCGGTTCCGCCTGATACCTCTTCGCCGTTGACCCACAGCCGGATCTCGCCGTTGATCGCGCGCACGTAGTAGTGGTTCCAGTGGCCGACGCCGAGTGTCAGGTGCTTCGAGGGGAAGCTCCGGCGCTTGTTGGGTGCGAAAGGCGGGAACGGCGTCATCTTGGCCTTGCCGACCGGGAACACGTCGCCGTGGCAGGTGAACCAGTCGGCCTTGCGCTTGCCACCCTGCTCGTATTGCTCCTTGTAGCCGAGGTCGAGCACCTGGACCTCGATGCCCTGCGGGAGCCGGCCGTTGCCGGCTTCGAGCTGCTTGATCGAGTCGGGCATCGCCCACACGAACACGCCCGAGTTGCCGGCCTTCTTCAGGTGCCGCCACTGCACGACGAGCTCGAAGTTCTCGTACTGCCCCCGGGTCCGGATCACACCGACCGGCCTGCCGGTGCAGTGCACGACGCCGTCCTTCCACGCGAACGTGTCCTCGTTGCAATTGACGTGGACGAAGTCGCTCTCATTGAGCGACTGCCACCCCTGGCCGGTTCCGTCGATGTAGGCCCGCGGGGGATGGTTCGAGTCTTGCGCCGGAAAGCCGACCCATGCGAGACCGGCGACGGCGACACTGGGAACGAGGAACGAGCGAAGCGACATGCAGGACTCCTTGGGCAGACTCAGGGCCTTTTGAGCATACAGGATCCACCGCCCCGGCGGGCGAGCTGTTGCAAACCACGACAGCCAACCGCGAGCTTCGGCGACGGGGTCTCGTGTGCCGAAGAAGAACCGGAGATCCGCGCCGTGCCCCCCAACTCCGAAGGCCCCCGAGACAGCTATGACGAACGACGGTGATCGCAAGCGCGACCTGCTGCTGGTCGCCGTCGGGTTCAACCTGATCCTGCTGCAACTGTTCGTGATCCGCGAGCTCGCGCTGACGCTATTCTGCACCGAGATCATCATCCTGACGATCACCGTCGCGTACTTCGCCGGCTGCTCGCTCGGCTATCTGCTGGCTTCCCGGATCGACGAACGCTGGATTCGCCCGTGGCTGTTCGGCGTGGTCCTCGTCCACCTGCCGTTGATCCCCGCGGTCCGCTACCTGAGCGGGCAGCTGGCCGCGCTCGAAAGCCGGTGGAGCGGTGCGAACGAGCTCGCGATTCCGCTGGTCGCCGGCATCACGGCGCTTGGGCTGACGAGCTTCTACACGGTGTTCCTGCCGCGCGCGATCAGCCACGGCGGGTCCTCGGCCCGTAGCCTCGCGCGCTGCTACAGCCTCGAGCTCGGCGGCGCGGCGCTCGGCCTGGTCCTCGCGCTCTCGCTGCCGTGGTTCGCGGTGCTCGTCGTGCTGTACCAGGTCGCACTCGTCGGCATCGCGTGGTGTCTGAGGTTCTCTCGCCCAGGGCTGGTGAGCATCGGGGTCTGTGCCGTGCTCGTGCTCGCGCTCCTGCCGGCGCTCGACCACGCGAGTGCCGTGTCGTTCTATTCGCGGTTCAACGGCGGCCTGTCGTCGCCGCGGATCGTGCACACCGAGCAGAGCCCGTATCAGAAGATCGAGGTCATCGACACGAACGGTGGTCGCACGCTGTATCTCAACGGGCTCGAGCTGTTCAACACGCGTGATCTCGAGTACTTCAACTTCTTCCTGTCGGAGGTTCCGGCCCTGCTTCGGCCCGTCGAGCACGCTCTCGTGATCGGAAGCGGATCGATGTCGTCGCTGCGACACCTCGCACCCTATGCCGACAAGATCACGACCGTCGAGATCGATCCAGCGGTCATCGACGTCAGCAAGCGGTTCTTCCGTCAGTGGAACCTGTACGACGAGCTCGGCGACAAGTGGAACGTCGTCATCGACGACGCCAAGCACTTCCTGAGCACGACGAGCGAGCGCTTCGACCTCGTCGTCGTCGACGTGCCGGCGCCGCACTACGTGCAGACGGGGCTGTTGTTCACGAAGGAGTTCTACGGGCTCGTTCGCGCGCGCCTGCGCCCGGGCGGTCTGATCTCGGTCTATCTGACCGAGAACTACCCGGCCAATCATCCCGAGCGCGTAGCCCGGTGCCGGGCCGGGCGGCAGATCGTGGCGGCGCTCGCGAGCGTGTTCGAGCAGCTCTGCGTGCTCGACACCAATCACTACCCCTACGGGTTCGCGATCGCCGGTGACCGGCTCGGGTTCACGAAGTCCGACGTCGCGGCGATCGTCCGCCAACGGCGCGGCGTGCGCGCCAAGATCTACTCCACCGACGAGGTGCGGCCGACGATCCGCGGCGTCGAGCCGGCCAGCTACAGCAATCTCGACATCGTCTGGGACCTCAATCTGTGGTTTCTGCCCTATGACCTGCAACAAAACTAGCGCGCTGCACGCGTTCCTGATCGGGACCTGGCTCGCGGTGCTGCAGGTCGTGATGTTCCTGTCGCTGCAGATGCTGATGTCGAGCGGCTACCAGACGTTCGTCGTCGTGGTGTTGTCATGGCTGATCGGCGCAGGGGTCGGGGTGTGGCTCCCGGCCGGCAGGTGGCACTACGCACTGCTCGGCGTATCGGGCACGGCCCCGTATCTGCTGCAAGGGCTGCTCGCGCTGCGCCGGTTCGACACGAGCCTGATCTGGATCCACGCGGTGCTGATCGCGCTGACGGCCCTGCTCGCCGGCCAGTTCTTCCAGCAGGAACGTCGCAGGTTCGCGCGCATCGGCACGTTGTTCTTCTGGGAGAACAACGGGTTTACAGTGGGGCTCATGATCGCGGGCATCGGTGTGTTCCTGTGGGGCCGGACGTTCCTGCTCGTGGCTCCGGCCGCCGGCTTCGTGCTCGTGATCGCGTCGGTGATGCTGCGCCGGCAACTGTCCCCGACCCGAGTCGCGGCGTGAGGCGGTTCCGCTGGGCGTTCCTCGTTCTCGAGGAGCACCCGTACGGGCGCGAGATGCTCGGCCAGCTGCTCGCCGCGGGGTTCGTGCCCGAGCTCATGATCGAGGAGTGCTCCTCGGTCGCCGACGAGGAGCGCGAGAAGTTCCTGGTCCGGATCCACGGGCACCCGGTCCCCAAGACGTTCGACGAGCTGCTCGCGGGGGCTGCCACGAAACGCGTCCGGGTCGCCAACCACAACGACAAGGACTGCGAGCGCGCGCTCGCCGAGCTCGAGCCTGACCTGATCGTGCTCGGCGGAACGCGGATCCTGCGCCCTCGCATCTTCGAGAAGGCCAGGGACCACACGTTGAACGCGCATCCCGGGCTGCTACCGGAGCTGCGCGGATCGGCGTCGGTCGCATGGGCGGTTCTCCTCGACCTCCCGGTCGGGTGCACGACGCACGTCATCGATCGCAACATCGACACGGGTGCGGTCGTCGAACGCCGCGAGATCCCGGTCGAGCCCGGGGCGACCTACGAGGACCTGTGCTACGCGACCAACGTCCTGTCGGGAACGCTGATGACCGAGGCCCTGGCTGCCTACGCGACCGGAACCCTTCGGCTGATACCACAGCCCGCCGGAGAGCCGGCGCACCGCAACATGCCCGACGCGATGGTCGCCGAGGTCAAGCGCAAGCTGGCGGAGGGGAGGTATCGCCCTTAATCCATAAGAAAGTCTCAGAGACATTCTTATTGGATTAGCGGACCTCGACTTCGACCGTGCTCTCCGGGCGCGGGAACCGGTCGCGGATCTCCATGATCGTGACCTTCAGCTTGCTGCCCTTGGGCTTGTTGCGGAACACGTAGGCCGTCAGCCCCGCAAGGGTCATTCGATCGCGCTTGCCATCGATCGCGACGATCACGTCGCGGTTGCCGAGGCCGGTCTTCTTGCGCAGGTCGCGTCTGGTTCGGTCGACGAACATCGCGAGCTTGCCCGCAAGCCCGTAGCGGCGCGCCTGCCGCGGGGGCATCACGTTGACGTTGAAGCCGAGCGTCTGCATCAGCAGGCTCTTGTTGATGAACCGCCATTCGCCGATTCGCATGCGCCAGCCGTCCGGAAGCTCGAGCGTGAGCCTGGTCGGCTCGGCGCCGTCGCCGCGGGCGACCTCGACCGCGAGCTCGTCCGCGTCATCGGCGTTGTGCAGCACCCACTGGATGTCGGCGGTGGACAGGATCGGCTGCCCGTCGATGCGCAGGACCCGGTCACCGGGCTTCAGACCGCTGCGGCTCGCGATCGAGTCGCCGAACACGCGCAGAACCGTGGCCGCTTGGTCCGGGTCCATCCGAAAGCCGATCTGGTTCGGCATCGGGAACGGCGAGAACAACCGGTCCGCCATCGGCTTCTTGGCCGCACGCAGCGACTGGAGCTCGTTGACCGGGACCATGTGGCAGTGAATGCACCCGTTGTGTCTTCCGGCCAGACCGAGGAACGGCTGGTTGAACCTCGGGTTGCTCGCGAGCGTCGGGATCTCGTCGGGCGTCGGCCACGGCGGGCGGACACCCTTGGTCTTGCCGGCCAGCAGCTTGCCGACGGCTTGCTTGTCGTTTGCGTAGCGAGCGTGCAGGGCGAGCGCGCCGGCCAGCGTCTTCTTGAACCCGGCCAGCGAGATCTCGCGAGCGGATTGATCGCCGAGACCCGAACGACTGCCGTAGCGCGCATAGATCGTGCCGTCGGAGTTCATCAAGAAGATCGCCCACGTCAGCGATCCGTCGAACGCGAACTTCGCGAGGTCGACGCCGTGCATCTGAACGATGCGGACGCAGACGAACCGGTCGAGAAGCTCCTGCAACTCGCCGTCAGCGGGGACGGCCACCTGGCCGTCCAAGTCCTTGCAGGCCTTTCACGGGACGCAACGGAACGACACGAGCAGCGGCTTTCCGTTCTTGCTCGCGAGCTCCTCCGCTTTGTAGAGGTCGTCGTAGATCCAGAAGTCGGCGGCGTTGTCACGCAGCCGCTCGCGCTTGGCAATCGCGCGGTCCTGGGTCTTGGCTCGGTCTTGGGACGCGGGTTCGCAGACCGGGGCGACGAGGACCGCAGCGGCCGCGAGTGCGAGGATCGGGAGGGGGGTCGTCATGGCCAGAGAGTCTACCCACAGGCTGGCTGCTAGTGCTTCTCGAGCCCGAGAATCGCTTCGGCGAACGCGTTGCCGATCCCGGCCATCGTCTTGGCGCATCCGAGGTAGTGGTAGGCGGCGTTCGACGCTCCGCGCTTGTACGTCGCCTCGTCGTCCGCCCCGACGACCTCGGCACGATACTTCTCCAGGTAGGCGCGCTGCTTCTCGCGCGACATCGTGCCGTCCCTGTTCGGCGCGTTCTTGTTCTTGGTCCGGAGCATCCGCGCCATGTTGCGGACCTTGCCCATCTTGTTCGCGATCTCCGCGAGCTTCTCGTCCCAGTACGGCGCGGTCTGGACGGCGACCACGTTGCCCTTGAACTCGGGCATCGAGGCCGGTGCGGCCATCGCGGCCCGGAAGTTCGAGTGCGTCTTCGTGTAGCGCTCGCCGGGCTTCAGGCGACCGTTGACGCCCATGACCCCGATCACGAACGGCATGCCCGGCACATTGAGGTCTTTGCGGACATCGCGAATGAAGTGCGCGAGACACCGGCTGTACCGCGCGTAGCCACCCGGCTTGTCGCGGTCGGGATAGGTGCCGCGATCGACCATGTCGTTCCAGCCCTGGAACCAGACGAAGCCGGAGATCTCGTAACCGTCATCGGGATGGTAGTCGGGACAGTACCGCTCGATGTCCGACAGGACGTGCTTGACGTGATCGATCATGAACCGGTAGTAGCGGCCCGTCTTCGCGGCCCTGTCGGCTTTGATCTGCTCGATGTCCTTGTTCTGGGCCTTCAGTCGATCGAGCGTCTTCTCGTCGAACTCGTAGGGACCCGCCGACGGCGGCCGGAAGTCCGTGTTGAGCGATTTGCCGCCCCAGGCGGTCTTGATCAGCAGGATCGGGCCATCGTAGGCCTTCGCCATCCGGATGCCGAACGTGAGCTCGGGTCCGATCTTGCCGCCGTCCTCCGCGGGATTCTTCCGCGCACCATAGCCCGCGGTCAGCCTGCCGTGCCCCTCTCCGTTGCCGCCCCTCCCACCGGTCAGGTACGAGATCCAGACGTGGTCCAGGACCCGCGGCTTGCCGTCGGCATCCTGCATGTCGGCCAGCATCGGCGCGGTCTTCGGATCCTCACCGATGTAGTCGAACGTCGAGACCTTGGCCTGGCCCTGCATGTTGGACTGCCCGGCGAGGATGTAGACCTTGAGCTTCTGCGCGCGCAGACCGGTCGTCAGCAGTGCAAGAACGAAGAAGGAGACGAGACGTAGGAATGGCATTCGCGCACCGATTCAGAGGACAGGAGCAAAGACGATAACGGTGTCGCCGCATCGCCGCCAGCCGCCCTGCGACTCGCGGATGCGTAAGAACCGTGTGTCAACGCTTGCGGCCCGTCTTCTCCATGATGTCGGCCCCGGGTTGATAGTCGCCGAGCAGGTGCTCCGCGAAGTACTCCCACATCCGTTGCTTGAAGTACTCCCGCGCAGCGCCATAGCCATGCCGGGCACCGGGGATGATCAGCATGTCGAAGCGCTTCTTGGCCTTGATCAGCGCGTCGACGAGCCGCATCGTTCCGGCCGGATGGACGTTGTTGTCCATGTCGCCGTGAACGAGCAGGAGCTTGCCTTCGAGGTTCGCAGCGAGCTCCCAGGTCGTCGGGATGTGGATCTCGAACCGGGTCTTCTTCTTCTCGGACTTCTTCTTGTCGTCGTCCTTGCCCTTCTTGCCCTTCTTGCCCTGTGCGGCGGTGATCTTGCCCTTGCCCGTCTTCTTGCCGCCCGTCTTCTTGCCGCCCGTCTTCTTGCCGCCCGTCTTCTTGCCGGCGGACTTCGCCTTCGCCTTCTCCTTCTCCTTGACCTCGACCTCTTTCAACCCGTGATAGCGTTCGGCCCACGAGTTGTTGTAGATGTTGTTGTCGTGGTTGCCCGACGACGCGACACCGACCTTGAAGAACTTGTTGTACGGCGGCTTGAGCATCGCCGTCGCGGTGAAGAACCCGCCACCCGAGTGACCGTAGATCCCGACACGATCGATGTCGATGAACGGGTGCGTAGCCGCGAGCTTCTCGATCGCGACCTTCTTGTCCTCGAGCGCGTAGTCGCGCATGTTCCCGTAGCTGTAGTTCTGGTAGGCCTTCGACCGGCCTGGCGCGCCGCCGCGGTGGCCGACCTGGATCACGATGAACCCGAGCTGCGCGAGCTGCTGGCGGCCTCCCGCAGTGGCCGAGAACGTGTGCGTCACGCCCTCCTGCTGCGGCCCCGGATAGACGTTGACGATGATCGGATACTTCTTCTTCGGGTTGAAGTCGAACGGCTTCCACATGTTGCCGAACAGGTCGGTCACGCCGTCGGCGGCCTTCACGACGAAGGTCTCGGGCATCTTCCACCCGGTCGCGTAGAGCGCGGACAGATCGGTCTCCTCGAGCCGAATCAGCTGGTTGCCGTTGGCATCGCGCAGCACGGACTGCGGTGCCAGATCGACCCGATTGAAGTTGTCGACGACGAACCGATTCGAGGGCGACAGAGCAGACGTGTGCGTCGCGTTGCCCGGGTCCATCAGCGTCAGCCCCGTGCCGTCGAGATAGATCCGGTAGAGGTGCTGGTAGTAGAGGTTCTCCTTGCTGTGGGCGTCGCGCTTCTCGCGCCCGCTGCCGCGGAAGTAGAGAATGCCCTTGTCTTCGTCGACCTTGACGATGCGGTTCGAGCGGAACGTGCCCCACGTGATCGGGTTCTCGAACTTGCCGTCGATGCCGTAGAGATAGTAGTGGCCCCAGCCGCTCCGCTCCGACCACCAGATCATCTGCTTGCGTTTCTCGAGGTAGCGGACCGGTTGCTCGCCGATCAGGCCGACTTCGAACTCGTCCTCGATCAGCGGCGTCTCCTTGCCCGTCGTGACGTCGACCTTGACGAGCTCGAGCTTGCGGCGCGGCCGGTCGCGACGGACGAACCGGAGCTCGTGCGATTCGGGACGCCAGTGGACATTGAGATACGACTCCTGCTTCCACTTCATCGCGACCTTGCGCAGCTTGCGGCTCCGCCGGTGGTAGAAGAACAGGTCGGAGCGCCTGATCTTCTCCTCGCCGGGCATCGCGTACTGATAGCGCTCGAGCTTGGGACGCGGCTTGGCGAGCGAGTTGACGAGGAACAGCTCCTTGACGCCGCGTGAGTCCTGGCGCATGGCGTAGAACGTGCTCGAGTCCTTCGACCACGTGACGCTCGCACGATACTTCTTCTTGGGGTCGAACTTCTTCTTGTCTTCGAGGTTGCGCCGGAACGACGTGGGGCCGAACGAATAGAACTCCTCGCCGTCACGCGACAGCCGAAGCGCCTTGTCCTCGTTGACCTTGTCGGCCCACTTCTCGCGCTTGTCGCGATCGTCCTCGACCGGCTCCTTCTTCTTGTCCTTGGCCTGCTGCTTGCCGTCCTTCTTCTTCTGGTCGCCCGCCTTCTTCTTGCCACCCTTCTTCTCGACCGTCTTCTTCTTGCCCTGGTCGACCTTCTTCGTGTCCTTCTTCTTCTGCGTCTTCTTCTCGGTGTCGGACTTGCCACCGCCCTTCTTCTCGGCCTCCTCCTTGGCCTTCTTCTCCTTCTCCATCTCCTCGGTCATCTTCTTGATCGCGTCGCGGACCTTGCGCGGAGCCTCGACGAGATACAGGTCGTATCCCCTGACGAACGCGTAGGCGGTCCTGTCCGGCGAGAAGTTGCGGTGGGACCACGGCTTCTCCTTCTTGACAGGGCCCTTCACCGTTCGCCCGAGCTGACGCAGGCGTTCGGCGAGACGCGGGTCCATCGCCGGCGGCGCGGGTGGCTTGCCCTTCTCGGTGAGCTTGTTGTTCGCGAGGTCGTACTCGAACTGCTTCTTCATGAAGCTGAACGTCAGCTTCTTGCCTTCGTCGTCGACCTTCGCCGACCCGAGCGTCAACAACGGAGCATCGATCGGTGTCTTCAAGGCGAGCGACAGCTTGGCCGCCAGCTCGTCGTGGTCGAACAACGGCCTCTTGGTCCGCTTCTCGCAGTCGACCAACCAGCAGTGTTGACCGGTCGGAGTCTTGTACGAATACCAGAACCGATCGGTCTTGCCGATCCAGTTCGGACGCACGGACGTGCTGTGCACGAACTGGCGGACGAACGAATCGTCGAACTTGCGCGCGAGATCGTAGTTCGCAGGCTCGCTCTGCGCGCCGGCAATCGTGCCGAGGATCGGAAAGACGAAGACGAGGGAAAGCAACCGGGTCGCGTACACGTGCAACTCCTGGAGTGATTCTGAGAGGTTCGTTCGGGCGGTTGCGAACGGGGAACCGCTCACACTAGCAAATCACGTGCGTACGGCCACCTGCCTCGCCGCGGCGACGCGGAACGGGCCGGGCGAGCCGTTGGCATCGGACACACGGTTCAGCTGCTTTCAGACAACACGATCGCGACCGCTTCCGCGAACCCGTCATCGCGCGCCGAGCCGACGATCCGATGGCGGTCGCGGAGGTCTCCCGGAGCCTCGGCGACGACGAACGCGGTCGGAAACGCCGCGAGCAGATCCTCGTCGTTGTAGTCGTTCCCGATCACGACGGCGTGATCCGGGTCGATGCCGAGCTCGTCCATCAGGCGCATCGAGGTCAGCGACTTCGAGACGTGTTCGGGGAACACCTCGATCCACGTCGACTCGCCGTCGAGCGGGGACGTCGTCCGAATCGTGCTGAGCCCGGGAAGCGCGGCACAGACCACCTCGAACGTGGAATCGGCGACCTCACGATCCACGATCGCGAGCCCTTGCGATGCCGGCGCCGGAAAGGCCCCCGCCTCCTTGACATCGGTCGCAAACCGCTCGTAGTGCGCGAGCCGGCGCGCGAAGTCCGGCGTCTCGCGCACCCCGCGCTCGTAGACCATGTGATGGTTGTCCGGCGCGGGCGCGTGGATCATGAAGCTCAACCGCAGCCGCCGCCAGACACGGGCGAGCAGATCGACCTCGCCGGGTTCGAGCTGACCCAGGATCGTCTGCTCGCGCGTGCTCCAATCGATCCACGCCAGCCCGCTCGAGTAGATCACGTAGTCGACCGGCGCGTCCTCGGGCAAGGTGTGCTCGAGCGAGTAACGGCTGCGCCCGGTCGCCACGATCCTCGGAACCTCGAGCTCGCCGAGCCGCACGAGCGCCTCGCGGTTCTTCGGGCTGATCGCGCCGCCGTCGAAGATCAGCGTGCCGTCGAGATCGGTGACGACGGCGCTCGGAAGACGAGAGCCGGTCACCGCTGCCCGGGCGACGGAAGCAGCAACTGGGTCGCAGGTAGCATCGCGGCATTGTCCACGACCGGCCTGGTGGCACCAGTGCTACCTGCGGTATGGTCGGACAGATGTCCCGTGTGCCCGAGCCCACTGCCCATCGCCCGTGGCCGGTGCCGGACCGATCGTGGATCATGCACATGAGCTGGGAGCAGCTCGCGTTCCTGCACTGGCGCGTCGACCGCGACGCAGTCGCGGCGCGGATTCCCGAAGGGCTCGAGCTCGATTGCTTCGACGGCGACGCGTGGGTCGGCGTCGTTCCGTTTCTGATGAACGACGTGCACGCGCGCGGTCTTCCGCAGATCCCGCCGGCCAACCGGTTCCTCGAGCTCAACCTGCGCACCTACGTGGTCCACGACGGCAAGCCCGGCGTGTGGTTCTTCTCGCTCGATGCCGCGAGCCGACTCGCGGTCTGGGGCGGGCGCACGTTCTTCCACCTGCCGTACTTCAACGCGCGAATGCAGGCCAGGCTCGAGCCGCCGATCGAGTACGCGAGCCGACGCGTGCACCGTGGCGCGGCCGCCGGTGAGTTCGTAGCAACCTACGAGCCGACCGGGGAGGTCTTCCGGGCGCAGGCAGGCTCGCTCGAACACTGGCTGACCGAGCGCTACTGCCTGTATTCGGCCAACCGCGGGCGGCTCTGGCGGGGCGACGTGCATCACGCGCCGTGGCCGCTGCAGCCGGCCCGAGCGACGATCGGGACCAACACGCTCGGCGATCTCGCCGGGCTCGATCTGGCCGGATCGCCCGAAAGCGTTCTGTTCGCCGCGCGAATCGACGTGGTTGCGTGGACGCTGACTCGACTTCGCTGACGCTGCGCGAGTACCATGTTCGGCCTATGCTGAACCAGCACCGCCGCCCCTCGCTCTTCGCCACCACGCTCCTTCTCGCGATCTCTGCCAGCTGCGGCGAGACGCTCGCCCACCCGCCGCAGTCGGCCGCGACTCAGACAAGGAGCCAGGGCACACAGGTCAGTCCCACGGCTCCGAAGGAGGTCGAAGCCAGTCCATACGCGCGGTGGAGCAACGGTCCGCCGGCGCGGGAGGACTTCTTTCCGATTGCGGTATGGCTGCAGGATCCGAACAACGCCGGGAGGTATGAGGCGATCGGCATCAACCTGTTCATCGGGCTGTGGAAGGGACCGACCGCCAAGCAGCTCGACGTGCTTCGCGGGCAGGACATGGACGCGATCGCTGCGCAGAATGCTCTCGCGCTCACGCACCCCAACAACTCCGTGCTGCGCGCATGGGCGCACGGCGACGAGCCGGACAACGCCCAGTGGAACGGTAAGTCGTACGACCCGCCGATCACGCCCGCGGAGATCGTCAAGCGCTACAAGGCCATGCAGGCCAAGGACAGCTCACGGCCCGTGTTCCTGAATCTCGGGCAAGGCGTCGCCTATGACAACTGGGTCGGCCGCGGCGTGCGCACGAACCACCCCGAGGACTACCCGAAGTACATGGAGGGCGCGGATATCGTCTCGTTCGACATCTACCCGGTGACGTCGCGCCACGCCGAGGTCACGGGCAAGCTCGAATTCGTCGCCAAGGGCGTCGAGCGGCTCGTCAAGTGGAGCAACGGCAGGAAGATCGTCTGGAACGTCATCGAGACGACGCACATCAACAGCACGGTAATGCCCACGCCTGATCAGGTCCGGTCCGAGGTGTGGATGTCCCTGATCCACGGCTCGATGGGCATCTGCTACTTCGCGCACGAGTTCAAGCCGAAGTTCATCGAAGCCGGCATCTTCGCCTACCCCAGGATGAAGGCCGGCGTGGCCGCGATCAACAAGCGGATCACGAGCCTCGCCCCGGTGCTCAACAGCCGCACGCTGGCAGGCGTCGCAACCGTCACCTCGACCAACAGCAACGCGCCGATCCGGATGATGGTCAAGCGCCATCGCGGTGAGACGTACGTGTTCGCGGTCTGCATGCGCAAGCTGGACACCACCGGCAAGTTCGTGGTCTCAGGGCTGCCGTCGTCGGCCAAGGCGACGGTCCTCGACGAGAACCGGACGATCACGGTCTCGGGCGGCAAGTTCGAGGACAAGTTCGGACCGTACGCGGTCCACCTGTACCGCATCCGCTAGTCGTCAACCGTCCTTCGTCGACGCGGTCGAATCGAAATCGAGCCGGATGCGGTACTTCGCACGCACCCGCTGATAGAACTCGTCCTGCACCTTGCGCCGGTTGGCGGCCGTCCACTCACGAACGGCTACCTGACGGATCTCGCTGAGCTCGGGCATCCGCGCGGGGATCCGCGCTTCGACGAGCACGACGTGAACGCCGTAGCCCGAGCGCACCGGCCCGTGCCACTTGCCGAGCTCGAGCTCGGCAAGCGCATTGGCAAACGGCTTGCCGAACGTCGCGCGGACCTCGCGCCGTTCGACGGCCCGAAACGCACACGGCAAGAGGAACGGATCTCCCTTCTCGGCCAACAGCTTCTCGGTAGCCCCTTCGCTCGGCAGCTCGGCGAGGAGGCGCTTGACATCGGCATCGAGCTTGCCCTTGTGACGATCGGGGTTCAGGTAGATCTGCTTGTAGGTGTAGCGCGGATCGGTCCGGAACGAATCGGGGTGGGCCGCGACGTACTCGGACAGCTGCTGGTCGCTCGGCTGGACGCGATCGACGAAGTCCTGAGTCAGGAACTCGATCTTCTGGCGCATGCGCCGACGGATCGTCACATCGTCCCGATCCAGGCCCATCGCGACGGCTTCGCGATACAGCACCTCGTCACGCACGAACCCGTCGATCAGCCGGCGC
>Ga0055451_10000739_pt1 | contig 13177 bp, 12 predicted proteins | sample China_Galinas_PW_3_FD_57745 | JGI IMG/M metagenome (GOLD analysis project Ga0055451, IMG submission 57745) | Wetland microbial communities from San Francisco Bay, California, USA, that impact long-term carbon sequestration - China_Galinas_PWB_D2 | ecosystem: Environmental > Aquatic > Marine >... | reverse complement strand
CGCCGTTCGTTGCGCACGACGTCGCGCTGCTTGTCGAGCTTTTCCTGTGTCATGGCCTTGCCGAGGTCTTCCAGTCGGTCGGCGTCGAGCCATAGGAGTGTCGCCAGAAGCTCCGCGGGTCCCATCGAGAAGTAGTTGGTGCGGTCCTCGCTGGTCGAGGCGTTGTTGTATCCGCCGCCCGTTTCCATGATGGTGTCGAAGTCGCCGCCGGGCACACGATCCGTGCCCATGAACATGAGGTGCTCGAAAAGATGGGCGAATCCCGATCGCCCCCGCCGTTCGTCTTTGGAACCTACGTAATACCAGGTGTTGATGCAGGCGATGGGCAGGCTGTGGTCCTCGTGCAGGATCACGGTCATGCCGTTCGGCAATTCGAGTTTTTCGTAGGCCACACTCTGGGCACGGGCGGCCGGGGTCAAAGCCGGAACGGTTGTCAATAATGACAATATGAAGACACTCATTGAGATTCGTTTGAACATTGCGAGCTTCTCTCTCAATCGCATACAGGTCGATACGCTCCGCCTACAATGCTCCCGATTGGGACGTCTCGCAGGTGGTGCCGGTTCACGTGTCCCGGCATACGCGGTGCATTCGACGACAATCCTCAGGGCCGACCCTGAAAGGAATCCGGGCTTGTATATGCGAACCCGGCGTCGTATGCCAGTAGGTCAGGCGCAGCGGACGTATGGATTTGTACGGTCAGCGCGGACTCAAGCACGGGCGGACGCTGTGGCGCTGTTCCCGACGAAGCACGAGGGTTGCCGCAGCCAGCAGGGACAGCGTCATGGCGGCCAGCCCCCAGGCGGACGCCGCCGGCGCGAGGTCTCCCCCGCAATCGTCACCGCCGATGGGCTCGTCGACCCCGGGATACGATACCTGTCCGGTGAAACACCTCACGGCCCCTATGCCGGTCGGGGTGATATCGTAGCTCACCGTCGCGGGGATGCCCGGATCGAAAAACGGCCCCCATTTGACCGCCAGAATCTCCTCGTCCCAGGTACCGCTATCGCTGATGTTCGTCACCGCCCAGTCGGTCGGGGGCGTGTCCACAACCCCCGCCGTGGTCGTGCCGGGTGGGAGGTTCAGCGTGATCACCACTGTAAAGATAGTCGAGGGGTTCGAGTAATCGGACAGGTCGCGGCTCGGCGTCTGCGCCTGTACGGCCTCACCGGCGACGCCCACCGCCAGCGTGAAGATGAGAATCCGTGCCCGACGACCGTTCGCCGTCATGCCGCCAACCCTCCTGGAGTGCTACGTCACATTTGTATTCTCGGGTGCCGTGCGCAAGCGTCAGCTTGCCCGTGCCGTTGTTGGAGGAAACACGGGCAAACAAGTTCGCCCATGCCACCCAGCCCGCAACCCTTCCGGTCCCCTTTTGCATCGAGCGCCGGCCATTTTTCACATGGCCGGCACCCACTCCACGAATGATTCTGTGCATACGAACAATCCGATCGCTAGCGCGTCGATACGGATTGGTTTATGCCGTCAAAGGACACGGTGCCCTCAATGCCCCTTGGTGAGATTCCGCCGGCGTAACGGTGTGCCATCGGCGCGACATCGTCCGGAAGCCGCTTCAACGTATACGTCATTGCCAAGGGAGCGTCACCGAAGATCGGTCCCCACTTGACTTTGTGGTGCGCCTCGTCCCATTGTCCGCCCTCGCTCGTGTCGATCACGGACCAGCCGGCGGGAATGTCCATCTCCAGCGCGGTGGCTTGCGTTCCGCCGGGCGGCACGATCGATACTTCAACCTGAATCTCTCGCGCCTTGGCCGCAAGCCCGTCGCGTGACGTACCGGCACTGCGTTTGAGTTTGTTCCATAGGATGGTGGCCTCCACGGAACCGCCACTGCCGTCCGTCGCGTTCGCCGGCGGCGCAGCACAGCAGCCGTTGCTCGGCGCCGGACAGGTGGTCGGATGCCAGTTCAAGTCCGCCTCATCCCAGCAGTAGCACTCACCGGTGCGCCACACAAACGCCGCTCGGGTCATGCCTGACAAATCGTCGTTGCATCCCATCAACCAGGCACAGGCGTAGCTGATCAATTCGGTCAGCGAGATCCGGCCGTCATCACACGAGCCCGTCGCATTATCGCAACCGCCTGCCGGGCAGTCGGTGCACGGAGCCTCGGGCTTATCCGCCGCCATGTGCGGGCAGCAGTGGACGCCCGGAATGCACGCTTCGCCACAGACAGCACTGTTCACGCCATCCAGCGATATCGTGCCTGCAAAGCACGCGGCGTTGACATCAATGGCCGGGGAGACAACACGGTATGATACCTCACCGGGGATTTCCGGCGCGAAGAACGGTCCCCATTTGACTTTGCCATGGGCGGCATCGAATGTGCCGCCGTCGCTGATGTGCGTCACCACCCACCCGGCGGGAGGCGCATCGTCGAGGGCTATGGCTGTGACACCTGCGGGTGGCGCCAGGAGAATATGTACGGTCTTGGGCACGCCCGGGCAGTATGTGGGATCCGGATCACCCAGTACCCGCGTCGCGGCGCAGCCCGTGGCATTGCACTCGCCGAAATGGGCGATGGACACGCCTGCGGCATTCGCATCGCATTCGTTACTGTACGTCTGTCCGTCGCAGCCGCAGACCGGTTCCCAGACATCCGGACAACCGCCCGGATACGGGACGCACTCGCCTGGTACGGTGGGATCAGCACATACTCCCGGCGGGAATTTGCAGAACTCGGTGGGCGGACATGGCGGATAGGGCCCCAGCCCGCCGCACACCGCGCCGCACTCGCCGGGGTGGGCGATGGGCACGCCGGCCGCCTCCGCGAAGCAGGCGTTCGAGTATGTCACACCGTTGACACCACATACCGGATCCCAAACATCAGGACAATTGCCCACACATGGCCCGATATTGTTGATGCTCTGCCCGGCCGCCGCCGCCTCACACGCGTTGCCATAGGTCACGCCATCACAGCCACACACCGGATCAAAGATGAGAGGACAGTCCGTCGGCGGCGTCGTGCACACGCCCATGATATCGCAACAGCAGCCGCCCACGGGCAGCATGCAGAACTGGTCCGGGTCCTCGCATTGGGGGCCGGCGATGCCGCCGCAGGATTGGCCGCAACCGCCGAGGTCCGGGAGATTCGCGCACGTCGTGCCTTCCCCCTGGGCAATCCCACCCGAAAACACGCAGCACATCGGAAGCAAATCGGCACATAACCCGCTACCAGCGGATGACAGGCAGCACGCTTGTGTGCGATCGCAGTCGGTGGGTCCTGGCACAAAAATGCCACCCTGCGCATTGCACGACTCCGCATCGGTAGAGACGCAGGTATCGAAGGCGACGGGACCGTCGTCGATGTCGAGACAACAAGCGCCAATCGGTGCGCCCACGCAGCCGGCACTGAACTCGTCGTCGATACCGTCGCCGTTGGTATCATGGGCGAACACCTCGCAAGTCGATCCGTCGGGACAATACCCCACGGCGAACGGCGACGCGTTGCCGAACTCGATGTGACACATATTCATATCGAGACAATCGCAGGCCCGCGTGGTGATGGCGCCGGTCGAGATGTCGAGGTGCAGGAGCGTCCCCAGGCACATCACCTCAGGAATGTCCACGCAGCCGAGCGTGGTGCAACCGAAGCCGTCAGGATTGGGCCGGCAACGCGGTTCGCACTCACCGGGATGATCCACGGTGACCCGGGCCGCGTCGGCCTCACACTCGTTGCCGTACGTTACGCCGTCGCAGCCGCAGACCGGGTCGTAAATCTCGGGGCAGCCCTGGGGGATCGGCGTGCAGACGCCAAAGTGATCCGCCCAGAAACAACTACCCATGGGGTACTTGCAGAATTGCCCGTCCGGGCAGGGGATGCCGAGGAAGCCGCCGCACACCTCACCGCCCTGCGGGTCCGCGATCACGTGCATGACGATGTCGAAGCAGATCATCTGGTTCATGTTGATGGCGATGTCGATGCGCGGGAACGGTTCGGTAGACACCACCAGGCCGCTATCGAAGTGTGTGCGATTGTCGTTGGCCACAACGAGTTCAAGGGCCAACCGATGCTGCACGGCGAATTCGGAGAATCGTTGATAGACGCCGAATCCGGTCACGCTGACCACATCGCCGATCGCGGTCGCGGGAACGGCCCAGTGGGCGTTGACCACCGCAAACTCCGCCCACGTACCGTTGTCGACCAACGGCACCAGATCGAAGGTACCGGCGAGCGGCCGCTCTTGCTCCAGCAGGCAGTCGCAGGGATTCCAACAGCCGCGCTGAAACGTGCTGCCGTCCACCAGCGCATAGGGTTGGATTTCGTGCGGCGGAACGGGCAGCGCGGCAATTCTAAACACGGTGTCGAAGCAGAACATCCCGTTCATCGATACGGTGATGTGAATCCCGCCGTTCTGGTCAACCGGCACCCAACCGCTGTCGAAGTGCGCGACCGGCTCATCGCCGACCCGAAGATCGAGCTGGAGGCGATGCTGCAGCAGGCCGATGGGATCCGGGCTGCCGATTTGATAAGTACCCGAGCCGATGACGCGCAGACTCGGATCGTTTGTCGGGACCGTCCAATTCACGTCACTCACGTCGTAGGTGTGGACGACGGAATTCGGATCCGCGCCCTGGTAGGTGAGCTTGAACGTTCCGCGCACACCTCCGACCACCATGGCCGGGCACATGCAAGGTTCAAAACAGCCGTGCTCGTACTGGCTGTCGGGCCCGAGGCGGTAGATCGTGCCCCCGCCGGCACCCAGCGGGTCCGCATACGCGGCGGACGGCAGGGCAAGGAAGACAAGCACACCTGTCACACAAAGAAGACACTTAACGGTGGTCGCGTGATTTCGGTTTTCGATTTGCGTTGCCATTTTTAGGCCTCCGGAATGTTTACCCCGCCTATTGTCCAGCGCGGCAAATGAGGAGTCCACAGGTTATGCCGATTTGTGAAAAAAATCAAGAGCGAAAGACTGGAAGCGGCGGGCGGGTTTGACGGTTGAACCTGGTTTTGCGTTCGCGGTCGCCCGATTCCTTCCCTGCCCAACAGAGGGGCGGAAGGGGATTGGGGAGCGACGGGGGAGGCGTGCCGAAGGGGTTGAGTGACGTGGCGTAGGGGCGGCGGCAATTGAACCGGGTTCGTGTCGGGCTGATGCTGGCCATGGGTCGTCGTCATCGAATAGAAAATCTCTGCGGTGATCCCTGGTGGGCGCGCAAAGCCGTACTGCATCTCGGAGGTGGCGGTATTCGTAAAGCGTGAGTGTAAAATGGGTTCGTTTGGTAATTACGAATTTTTGTTGGGGACAGTGGCGTGGCACTGGGGGTGGGGAGAATTGACGGAGCGACTGAGGGCGACCGAATTCGTGCGAGCATTCCGGGAGCACGAATGAGCACGAAGCGATGCAGCGACGAAGGGGGACGGACGGTGGGGTCCCACGGACCGGGTGGCGGTTGAGGGGCGGGGGTTGTAGGGGGCGAGTTGGATCATGGCGCGCATTCCATTGCAGAGAACGCCCGGGGTGATCGCTGAGGGCGGATTAGCATTTGCGGTGGACTCTTCGCCGTTTTGGGATGCTGAAATGCCGTCGTCTTCTGGGTTACTGATAATGGTCGGTTGCCGTCGTCTGCTTGGCACGTGTGGCGACAACGCTAGGGGGCACGTTGTACGTTTCGTTTGTTGCGCCCTCTTTGAGCTCCGACGGAATGTGCGCCGATTCCCAGGGCGGTGGCCTCGTTGTTCTACACAAGTCGTCAGCCTCGTTTCACGCGACACCTGAGATGGCGATTTGCCCTGAATGGGCGGAAACATGTCAGCCCAGGGCAACGCCCCTCGTTGTTCAAACAAGTTGTGAGCCCGATCCATGCGACGCGTTTGGTCATGGATCGCCCTGAAAGGGCGGAAACATGTCAGCCCAGGGCAACGCCCTGGGGCTGCGATTCGCGATAGGAAAAAGCCCTGAAGGGGCGACACACTGGGATTTTCGTACGGCGCATGAAATGAAAGGGCCCATCGGCAATGACCGTCAAATGTCGGGTCCTCGGCTGTTGCGCCCCTTCAGGGCTTCTGCGTGATTACGTTGCAGCACCCTGGGCGTTGCCCAGGGCTGCCATGTCGCTGCCCCCTTGGGGCGAACAATGATCGCACGCGAACAACAGTGGCCGAACCGCGAATGCACACAGGACGAGAAACGATCGCAACCGATTGTGTAGAACAACGAGGGCGGTGGCCTGGGCTGACATGTTGCTGCCCCAGACGGGGTGACAGGAGGCCATCGTGTCGAAGTCGTGAAAATAGGCGGATCGTGTCATCCCTGACGGGCCTTCGTTTGAATGCGGGCTTCGTACCCGCGGTTGCACCGCGGGCTACAAACCGGTCGCCGCTTCGCGGCTTGGCGATGTGCGACCGGGTCGCACCCTACAGGCTCCAGCCAGTCGCGTCACATCTGAAGGTCCGCCCGGCAGGTGACGACGCGTTCATCACGCTAGTCTGAGCTGAGGGAAACGACCCGAAGCAGGTACTTGGTGCTTCGATTGACGAAATGGTGGAATCACGCCACACTCTGTCGTTCATGCCGCTATTGAGGAGGCGAGGCTATGCTATTCGAATTCACGACGCTCGGTACGAGCATCGGTGGGCTGTTTGAGATACCGCTTCTGATGATTGAGTTCATGCTCGACTTCACGAGGCTGTTGCTCATGTTGATCTTCGGCTTCGCGTCGCCGTTGTCGATCTAATGGCATTTCCGGAATGGTCGCTTCATTTGTTTCCCCCCTTACCAAGAGGGGACAGACGGGCGTCCCGCAACGACTCCAAGACCTCCACCAGCCCCTCCTTGGCAAGGAGGGACGGGTGGCCCACGTCCTCCGGACGTGGGTTCGCGATTCGGGTGCGCAAACCGTTCGCAAGAATCGCGAGCCCAGGTTCTGCCAACCTGGGCCACCCGTCCTGAAAAGCCGCCACGGCAATAACCGATGCTGCGGTACAGCTCGATGGGTGCGTGCGGGGAGTACTGGTACCGTGTTTCATAAGTTCCACGGCGATCGCATCCGTCCCCCACCCTTCGCTTTGCGATGAATGGGGCACCCAACATAGTCGAGCGACTTCCGAAACACCGTACTGGACGATCACCACCCGGTGCGAAGATGACGAGTGCCCCGCGTACTCCGGACGTGGTTCTCGATTCGCCCGTGTAGAGTGCTCGCAGAAATCGCGAACCCAGGTTCAAAGAACCTGGGCCAGCCGTCCGGATGGTGTCATTCTCTACACGCGCAGCGTGGCTACCAGTCGCAACGGATGAAGCAGCAAATCGAGAGCCGCGGTCACAGTTGTACAGACGACATCAGCCGACATTACCGTTTCACTCGCCGCTCCCTCTGCGAGCACGACGGCGATTCCTAGCGCAGCGGCCTTCAGCATGAGCCGATCGTTTCTTCCATTGCCTATGCACACCGTACGATCCTGACCAAGCCGCTGAACATACTCCAGCTTCGCAGTATCTTGCCCGTCGACGGGGAGGACATGGACAGCGCAGGTATCGGCGATGATGCTCGATTTCACTGTCGAGAAAGTGTCGGCCGTCAACACATGGAGTTGTAGATGCTGCGCTAATGCTTCCAATCTGCTCGGGACACCGTCAATGACTTTTCCATCGACGGCCAGCGTTCCGTTGAAATCGAGAACGAGGTTATCGAGCTTCAGCGGTTCGCGTCCGGGAATACTTATTTCGAACATGTCTGCACCGCCATCCCGATCCATCGCGATCCACTGGTGTGGACGAGTGCCCGACGTCCTCCGGTCGCTGGATCTCAATCTGACGAAGTGTAACTCAAGAAAGTGCCGCGGGTCCAGGCTCACGGAATCCGGACCACCCCTTCCTGTTACCCTTCGCTCCTCGCTGCCGAGCCGCGAGAACCATGGTGCGACCGGGTCGCACCCTACGAAACTCGTTTGCGATCGCCGGCGATCGCAGCACGATTTCTCACTTGCAGGAGCCTGTCTATCCCGAATCGGGTCAACCGACGTACACCATCGGTGTATCAAACAGCATGGCAGACGCTTCCCGGTACCCGATACAGGTGCGAGTGCTGTGACCACCTTCAAGTTGATACTCGCAGAACTGGTGCGACCGTCGAACCGGCATGCCGTTGGGCGGTTCAGGCGGTTCGCACACCGTTTATTCGTGTTGCTTTGTGTGACGGCGGCATTATTCGTGTGCACAATCTGGATGTATAGCTATATACCGCCTGTCGATCGCTCCGAGTGCGAGTCTTGGTGGCGTAACGGCGATGTCGAAGTGTACTTCAACACAGCAGGGATAGTGTTTGTACAGATGCCGTTCACTGGGCACGGTGTTTTCGTGCACGATGGGCGCTTGGATTACCTTACGAAATATGACGCGGATCATGAAATCGCGGTACTACATAATCGCGACGTCGAGTTTCTAGGAGCCCAATGGAAGCAGGGCACTATCAGGTCCTGCACGAGAGGATTTCGTCGGCACATTGTACTTCCGCTATGGATGCCATTTGTCCTCTTTGCCGCGTGCCCGGTCATCGCATTCATTCGCGGTCCCTACCGGCGAGCAACAAGGCGTGCCACGGGATTCTGCCGCAGGTGTGGATACAACCTGACGGGATTGGTCGAGCCGCGATGCCCGGAGTGCGGGACGGGCATGAGTCCAAAACAAATCAACCAAGTCATGTCAGTGAGTGTACAAGACTGATGAGGGAATGTTGGGGGCGTCCAACGATTATGCGGGCATTATGATCATCTGGCGTCGATCACGGACTGTCGTTTGGATCCTGTTGGTCGTACTGGTGGGCCTGGCAGGATTAAGCTACGTGCATCCCCTACGTGCGCGAATGTGTTGGAACGACAGTCATGTTTCAAGGGTCTCCGTCGCACACGGTGCTCTTCGCATTATGCATGAGTTTTGCGCGAAGGGTGTTCGACACTCGCGGCTGGATGTGCTCGACTTAATCTGGGAAATAGAACCGAACAGGGCTAACCTCGGGTACCGAGGACACCGAACCGGCAACACGCCCATGTCAAATGGCGTCTTGATCGTTGAGTGTAATCTGTTTGTCCTTCTCGGCTTCGTGCTAACATTGTTCCTTATGTTCGAACGCAACCGGCGCCGACGACTCGTCGGGGCGTTTCGAGAAATCATCCATCCTTCCGATCGACAGGCCATTGCGCCCATTCGGCGAACCATTCGTCGTTCGGTGGTCGTCACGTTCGGATTGGCGACGCTACTGGCCATGGCGACTTGGGTGGCAACATACAAGGAGTTCCCGCCGAGTTATTACCAATGGCGACTCTATCCAGGTACCCTACACCTGTATTCGTACGGTAGCCCCGTAAGGCGATTCAAGATAACGTATCACAGAGGGGGAGCAACTGTCGGCCAATACCTGTCCTTATACGGCGTTGAAAAAGGGCGGGTCGCACTGGGTTACCGGTCGCCCGTCACCAAGGGCACGATGGTCGCGAATCGTCGCATCGAACGAGCCGGCTTTGGTTGGGTTCAGAAGTCGATCGATCCGCGCAACATCGAGACGAGCGTCGAATTCCCCTGTTGGGCGCCGGTGCTGCTCTTTTCCACCTGGCCGGTCGTCGCGTTCATTCGAGGGCCATATCGGCGTGCCACACGGCGCGCCAGGGGATTCTGTCGCAAGTGTGGATACAGCCTGACCGGCTTAGTCGAGCCGCGTTGTCCGGAATGCGGCGCCCGCATGAGTCCAAAACAAATCAACCAAGTCATGTCCTTGCGTGTACAAGACTCCGCAGATAGCTGCTACTGAGCGCAACCAGCGGGGCTTGGTACTGTGATTGGGAAACTTTTTCGAATCACTCTTTGGATTCTATTTATCGCAGTCGCTGGATTGACCTGCGTCAGCTATTTGCATGCCATTCGTACCGGAATTGAATTGAGTGACAAGCGCTTATTGGCTGTATCGATCGCCCACGGCAACCTGGAATTCGGCTATTACACGGCCGAGTCGCAAACGAGCCGGTGTCTTCTGCGCATAGCTGAGTTCATCTACAACGGCAAAGCGGAATTCCGGTTAGCTGGGTTTCCTTGGTATCGAAGCGCCCGCCTGAATTGGGAGACTACTGCTGGCGTGAAATACATCGGCGCAGGAGGCAGCCTGCTTCTTCCGCTTGTGACATTTCCTGCGGTGATGTGGGCTATCAAGCGGCGCCGGCGGCTCGCGGTTGCCATGCGGGAAATTGTCAGGCCTTCCGGTCCACATCCGAACATGCCATTTGGTCGCGCTATTCGCCGATCGGTCATTGGAATGGTTGGCATGGCCTCGCTTCTAGGCGTAGGGATTTGGGTGGCGAGCTACAAATACGACGCCAAGGAGCACTGTTGGCATGTCGATCAAGATTCGCTCCTATTGACTGACCTGGAGCGTGGTTACGTCAAGGTCGTCTACGTCTCTTGCAACACCAACGGCTCGAACGTTCCGATTGTTGACCAGCACCTGGGCGGTTTCGGCTTCAAACAAACCTCGGTTCCCTCGGTCCTACCTGCTGGGCAACGCCCTAAAGCCCCGAATGCTCCAGGACCGGCCCTTGACGTGACGCGCGTCCTGTGGATTCCCTGCTGGGCGCCGGTTGTCCTCTTCTCCGCCTGGCCGGTGTTCGCCTTCTTCCGCGGACCGTATCGTCGGGCGAAGCAGGGTGCGACGGGATTCTGCAGCAGGTGCGGTTACAACCTCACGGGCCTGGTCGAGCCGCGCTGCCCGGAATGTGGGACGGCCTTCGACCGGCGGTTGTGGCGGGACGCCGGTTCGGCATGTTGACGGGGATTGAACCTAGTTGCCCCACGGGCTTACAATACAGCCATTATGGACGTTATTCCGGAATACGCTCGTCGGGCCATCTGCAACCAGAAGATCCGTGCCATCAACGCCGAGATCCGTCGGGCATATGCGCCGCGGCTGAAGGCCGCCGATTCCGCCGCGGAAAGAGAGTCGCTGGAAGAGGCCATGCAGGTGGAGATCGCGGAGCGTACCAGGCCCTATACCAAAGAGAGTGAGCGAGAGGGCACTTGTGAGTCTTGCGGTTACGTGCTCTACGGATTGACCCAGCCTCGCTGCCCCGAATGTGGCACCGCATTCGATCCGGCCATACTCGACATGCCCGGACCGCCCTGTACCGGCAAGCCGAGCAATCAGACCCTGTATTAACGGTAATCCTCGCTGGTTTCGGATTAGACTCGGCATATGTTGCGTCCACGGAAGGAACCGCACCCGACTACACTGGCGGGCGAGCCGCCAGTGGCATCCAGCGCTGCAGCGCCCCAGGGACGATGGTGCGGCAGGGTCGCATTCTACGTCGGGCGCCAAGCAGCTCCGCTCCCGACGGTCGCGGCTCGGAAGGAGCGAGGAAACATCTACCAGTGTGCTGGCGGTCCTAGCTCTACCGGTTGCGCAGTGACTTCGATGTGTGCCACTGCTCTCGAGCAGTGATTCCTGCGGTCCTCAGCTTGCCACCCCACGCTCGCACTGCTCACGAGCAGTGGCACACCAACTCATCAGACCAGGGCTGACAAAACCACGGCGCTCCATCACACGTTACCCCTTGAGTGGCACAGTCCGGCGAAGCTGGGCTGTGGGCTTGCGACACAAACATGGCCAAGCTATCGCTTGACCATGCCACCCCTCAGTGCAGGCGTCCCAACGCACTATTCGAGTCTTCTTCGCCGCCCGGGCGGTACGACCTTGTTCGCGAGCGCCGGTTCGCGGCCCATCAGGTGAGAGATGTGGTAATTCAACAGGCTGAAGGGCCCGACCATGGGAGCGTCGATGATGCCCTCGGCCAGCGTCTTCAGGGTCGGCGCGGAGACCTCGCGCTTCTCGATCTGGACCGGCTCGCAATGGCGGCAGATCATGCCGCCCTCGAACGACGAGAAATGCGTCAGATCGCTCGTGCGATTGCACAGGGCGCAGGCGTCGAAACGTGGGAGCGACCCCACCTCGTCGAGCAAGGTGCGCTGGAAGATGACCAGGGCGGACAGCAGCGTCTCGTTCGCCGTGGACAGTTCGTCCAGTGTGCGAACAAGGGCGTCGAAAAGCCTCGGATGCGGGTCCCAGTCCTCGGTCAGATATGAGGTGATCTCGGCGGCGTAGAGCGCCGCGTAGGTGCGGTCGAGTTTTTCGCGCAAACCGGAATGTACGCGCGTCTGCTTCCATTCGGTGAGTGTGGCCAGCCCTTCTGCTCGCTCGCGCCGGCTGACGGAGAGCGTACCGACCTCCAGCAGATCGATGCCGACGGCGAATCGCGTTTTAGTGCTGCGTTTTAGCCCCTTGCCGATGGCGCGCACCTTGCCCAGCGTCCGGGCGAAGAAGACGATTACCTGCGACGTCTCGGAGTAGTCGAGACGCCTTAGCGCCACGGCCTCATCGCTTACTATGCTCATATCGCTATCATAGAGGATAACCGGTCGTCGTGCAGGCCGGCATGGTGGGCGGTCCACATGCCGATCCACCAGGAGATCGGGTAGCAGATGAGTCATTGATGCAGCCATTCGATTCCATTCTCACGGTTACCTTGAACCCCGCCTTCGATCGCGTGATGCGCATCGACGGCTTCCGGATCGGCGGCCACCAGAAGGGCGAGACAATGGTACGCGTACCCGCCGGCAAGGGGGTCAACGTGTCGCGCGTGTTGAGCCGGCTGGATGTGCCCAGCATCGCCACGGGCTTGATCGGCAAAGGGCAGACGGAAGAGTACGAGGCGTCCTTCCTTGGCTCGCAAGTAAGGGCAGAATTTCTGGCGGTCGAAGGGAGGACCCGTGAAAACGTCACGGTGGTCGATCCGTCGGCTCATTCCGAGACGCACCTACGCGACGTAGGACTCTCCGTGACGCGTGCGGACCTGGGTCGCCTGCGCAACAAGATCAACCTGCTGGCCAAACCGGGGCGGCTGGTCATCTTTTCCGGTTCGCTGCCGCCCGGGATTGAGGTAGGCGACGCCGTCGAGCTGATCGACATCGTACAATCGAGCGGCGCCCGCGCGGCCATCGACGGCCCAGCGGATCTGCTGCGCGCTCTCGCCGACCGCTCCCTGTGGTTGGTCAAACCAAACGTGGCCGAACTGCTCGAAATGGCGGGCCCCGAGCTTTCGGAGGGTGACGAATCGCATGCCGACAGAGGTACCGAACCGGATACAGGCGTGATTCAGCGGGTCATCAAAGCTCATCTCCCC
>Ga0055451_10000737_pt1 | contig 13200 bp, 10 predicted proteins | sample China_Galinas_PW_3_FD_57745 | JGI IMG/M metagenome (GOLD analysis project Ga0055451, IMG submission 57745) | Wetland microbial communities from San Francisco Bay, California, USA, that impact long-term carbon sequestration - China_Galinas_PWB_D2 | ecosystem: Environmental > Aquatic > Marine >... | reverse complement strand
GGCGTTTCGAGCAATTTCGGGCTTTCGCGTTCCCGGAGGGCGCTTGTTTGAGGACTAGAGCAGCTCGGCAACCGCTCTCAGTAGCGGTTGCGCGCCGTGAACGAGACGAACTTGCCCGTGTTCGCGTTGTAGGTGAGCCCGACGACGTGGACGAGTCCGTTCAGGTCGGGCGCGATCGGGAACTTGACGGTCCCACCGCCCGCCGGAACCGTGGCCGAGAACACCGGGAACAGCTGCAGGAACGCGAGCGTGACTCCGTCGGGCACGAGGTTCGGCTCGAACCCGAGGTTGCCGAACAGTGGATGCTGCCAGGGCGTCGCGTTGGGGTTGAGCGTGCCGAGGACGAACGCGATCGACCCGGCTTCGCTGGCCGGCACGTTCTCGAGCTGCAGGCCCGGGCCGCCACTGAACTTCGAGACGATCTCGACGCTGGCGCGGACCGCGACCTGCGGGCGGTCGAGGTTCGACGTCCGCTTCGGGTCCTGCAGCCGGTAGCCGACGACGGCCCGGTTGTTGGGCGTGAGCGCCAGGATGGGGCTGTCGATGTCCGAGTTCGTGCCCGTGCTCGACTGGTAGCCGCGGAACTCACCGCCGCCGCGCGTGACGTTGACCGGAGGCGACCAGGACTTGCCGCCGTCGTAGCTCTCGCGCATGACGAGGTCCTCGCCCTGGAACACGCCGATCCCGGAATACCAGTGCTCCTCCCAGACCACGTGGATCACGTCGCCGCGCATCTCCATTTGCAAGTTCTTGCAGTAGATGAGGTTCGTGCCCTTGCCCTTGAACGGGCCGCTCGTGTAGGTGACGTTTTGCGTCGCCTGGACGGTGCCACTGTCGTCCGACGGACGGCTCAGCCACTGGTTCGTGAACGTCGCGCCGCGGTCGTTGCTGATGAAGATCTGCACGCCGTCGGAGTAGTTGCCGTTGCCCTGGTTGTCGCCGGCGATGACCGCGTCCGATCGCGTGTTCGTCAGCGTGCCGTTCATCCCCGCGATCGACTTGTTGCGCCCGCGCTCGTCGCTCGTCACGGCGATCACGACGCGTGAGCCCTCGGCGCGGATGACGTGCTCGTCGATGTCGGCGAGCCCGAACTTGTAGGTCGAGATCGCCTTCTGCTTCCACGTGGTCCCGCGGTCGTTCGACCACGCGAGGATCAGGTTCTCGTTGGCCTGGACCGCTGGAACCGTTGTCTGGTTGTGGCAGCGATCGTTCCAGATGTAGTAGAAGCTCGCAGCGCCGTCGCTCGCCATGTTCTCGCCCGGGCAGTCGTTGTTCGACAGCCCGTTCGCGCTGTTGATCTGCGGGTCCTTGCCTGTGCCGAGCAGGAAGTCGGTCTTCCACGTGCGCCCGCCGTCGAGCGAGTACGTGCCGAACATCTGATTGAAGCTCGTGCCCGGCCCCGTGTAGGTGTTGCGGTCGTTGCGGTACGAAGCCATCACGATGTTGCCCTTGGCGTAGATCCCGACCTGGTCGATGTCGGGGTTCTTGCCCTTTGGAACGCTCGAGATGTCCTTCTCGGTGATCACGACGGTCGGCTTGCCATTGCTCATCTCGACGGCGAGGTAGGTCGGCCGCTCCTCGCCCTGGAAGCCGTTCGGAGTCTTGGTCCGGTTGTCGCCGTACTCGTAGACGATGTGCGCGCGCACGTTCTTGCTCGTCGGGTCGCGCGTCACGGCCATCTGTGGCCAGGTCGGCCAGTGGTATTGGTCGCCGGCCTTGGAGCTGACCGTGTTGACGAGCACCGGCGCGCTCCAGTTGAGACCCTGGTCATCCGAGCCGACCATGTAGATGTTGTACGGTGCGTTCTGGCCGCTGAGGTTGCTCATCCAGCACACGAACACCGTGTGCCCCTCGGCTCCGATCTGGCAGCCGTAGATCGTCTCGGTCGACGGGACGGTATAGACGACGGTCTTGGTCCAGGTCACGCCGCCGTCGCCCGTGCGCGCGACGGTGAGCATGTCCTTGCCGGGATCGGTACGGTAGAACACGTAGGCGAGCTTCGCTGTCGGCACCGCGCCCGTCTTGGGCAGCGCGGGCAGCGACTCGGTCGGTGTCGCGGCATACGTCGCACCGCGGTAGAGGCTCCAGCATTGCGAGAGATACGGTGCGTTGGTGTCGAGCTCGGTGACGAGCGGTGCCTGGGCGGTCGCGAACGTTGCCAAGAGCAGCGGTGCGGCGATGCGGCGCATTGATTACCTCCGAGGTGGGGGAAGGAAGAAGCAGACGGGCGCATTATTGCGCATCCTTGGCGTCTTGCGGGGGGATTCCGTACTCCAACAAATCCCTGGCACCGTTCCGGATGGCCGGATCGGCACGATCCGGGAGCAGGCTCCCTGCCGTTCAGTCGCTGCGATCGTCGCGGACCTGGACGACACCGTTCTCGACGCGCACCGGGAAACGCGTCACCGGTTCGTAGGCCGGGGGAGTCAGCGCTTCGCCTGTCGTGACGTCGAATCGTGCGCCGTGGCGCGGGCAGATGACCTCGTTGCCTTCGACGGATCCTCCCGTCAGCTGACCACCGTCGTGGGTACACACGTCCTCGACCGCATGGAACCGGCCCGCGATTCGGAACACCGCGATCCGCACGTCATCGACCTCGACGACCCTGTGACCGCCCTCAGGCAGCGAGCTTTCGGCGCACACCTCGACCCAGTCCGACATCGATCCTCCTGCTGTGTCACATCCACCCGGTTTGGAGCTTGGCTGCTTCCGACATGCGCTCGGGTCCCCACGGCGGATCGAACACGAGCTCGACCGACACCGACGCGATAGGGGCGAGCGCAAGGAGCTTGTCCCTGACCTCGGCAACGAGCACGTCACCGATCGCGCACGCGGGCGCGGTCAGCGTCATCGCGATGTCTACGCGGTAGCCCCCGTCCTGGCGCGACACGCGACACTCGTACACGAGTCCCAGGTCGACGATGTTGACCGGGATCTCGGGGTCGTACACGGTCTCGAGCTGTGCCCACACCACGGCCTCGACTTGGGCAACGGTCGCGTGCTCGGCCAGCGACGGGACCGGATGCGCTTCCTTGCCGAGCGCGTCCGCGTTCTCCGCCGCGATACGCGCGAGGTTGCCGCTCCAATGGACGGTGTAGCTGCCTCCGAGGGCCTGCGCGATCTCGACCTCGCTGCCTTCGGGGATCACGACCTGGTGGCCGTCGGGCACGAGCACCGCGGGACAGTCACGTGTGATCTTGGTGGTTTCGCGCTTCGACACGGTTCACTCCGTCTTGACTCTTGACCGTTCGTCGGCGAGCGCGGCCTCGAAGGAATGCCACGCGAGCGTCGCGCACTTGACCCGAACCGGATAGCGCTTGACACCGGCGAGCGCCTCGAGCTTGCCCAGCTCGACCCCGTCCGCCACCGGCTCGTCTTCGGTCAGCAGTGCATGCACGGTCCGGAACACGGCCTTCGCCTCCTCCACGGTCTTGCCTTTCAAGCGCTCGGTCATCAGCGACGCCGACGCGACCGAAATCGCACAACCCGTGCCTTCGAAGCTGATGTCGCTGATCCGATCGCCTTCGACGACGAGGTAGACGACGAGCTTGTCGCCACAGACCGGGTTGTGTCCGACCGCCATGTGCGTCGCGCCTTCGATCTTGCGGAAGTTCCGCGGGCTGCGCTTATGGTCGAGGATGATGTCCTGGTAGAGGTCTTCGAGGCCGGTCATGCGAACATCTCCCTGGCCGCGATCAGCGCGGCCTCGAGGCGGTCGATCTCCTCGCGCGTGTTGTAGGGCGCGAGCGACGCTCGCACGCTTGCCGCGACGCCGAAGTGCTCCATCGCGGGCATCGCGCAGTGGTGCCCGGCCCGGACCGCGATCCCCTCGCCATCGAGGACCTGGGCCACGTCGTGGGCGTGCACGCCTTCGCACACGAACGACACGACGGCCGCGCGGTCACGCGCGGTCCCGATCAGGCGGATTCTACCGACTGCGGCAACACGCTCGACGGCATACGCGAGCAGTTCCTGCTCGTAGGCCGCGATGCGGTCCATGCCGATCGCGTCGAGGTAGTCGACGGCGGCACCGAGCCCGATCGCGCCAGCGATGTTCGGCGTGCCCGCTTCGAACCGCCACGGCAGATCGTTGTAGATGGTCTCGTCGAACCGCACGGATCGGATCATGTCGCCGCCGCCATGGTAGGGCGGCATCTCCTCGAGCACGTCTTGCTTCGCGAACAGCGCGCCGATGCCCGTGGGGCCGAACATCTTGTGGCCCGAGAACACGTAGAAGTCGCAGTCGAGCGCCTGCACGTCGACGGGGCCGTGCGCTACGGCTTGGGCACCGTCGATCAGCACCGGCACGCCGCACGCGTGGGCTGTGGCGACGATCGATTGAACCGGGTTCACCGTTCCGAGCGCATTGGAGACGTGCGCCAGCGATAGCAGCCTGGTCCGCGGACCGAGCAGCCTTTCGAGTTCAGGAACGACCAGCTCTCCGCGGTCGTCGATCGGCACGACCTTCAGCGTGCAACCGGTCTGCTCGCGGACGAGCTGCCAGGGCACGATGTTCGAGTGGTGCTCCAGCTCGGTCACCAGGATCTCGTCACCCGGACCGACTCTCGGGCGCGCGAACGACTGGGCGACGAGGTTGATCGCCTCGGTCGTGCCGCGCACGAAGACGAGCTCCTTGGGCGAGCGCACGTTGAGGAAACGACGAAGCTTGTCCCGCGCGTCCTCGTACGCGTCGGTCGCGCGCTCGCTGAGTGTGTGGATTCCGCGATGGACGTTCGCGTTGGCCTTCTCGTAGTAGCGCTGCACGGTGTCGAGGACCGCGTTCGGCTTTTGCGTCGTCGCCGCGTTGTCGAGGTAGACGAGCGGCTTGCCGGCGATCTCGGTGCGCAGGATCGGGAAGTCCGCGCGGACGCGGGTCACGTCGATCGGCGGAGTCGAGTTCCGGATGCCGCCGGTCACGACCGTGTCTCCGTCAGGCGGTCGCGAACGACCTGCTCCACATACTCGCGCACCGGTGGGCACGCCATCGCTCCCACGATCTCGGACGCGAAGCCGAAGGTCAGGATCGCGCGCGCCGAGGCCGAGTCGACGCCGCGAGAAACGACGTAGAACAGGGCGTCGTCATCGAGTTGCCCGACCGTCGCCCCGTGCGAGCACTTGACGTCGTCGGCGTAGATCTCGAGCTCGGGCTTCGTGTCGGCCTCGGCTCCCGTCGACAGCAGCAGGTTGTCGCTCGTCTGCCGGGCATCGGTCTTGTCGGCCCCCGCGTGTACGACGACGCGACCGTTGAACACGCTGCGGGCCCTTCCAGCGACCATGGCCCGGTATCGCTCCTCGCTCTTGGTGTGTGGAGCGATGTGGTCGATCTGCGTGTGGTTGTCGACGTGCCGCCGTCCGTCGGCGAGCGTGAGCCCGTTGAGCGATGCCGACGAGTCTTCGCCGAGAAGCTGCGTGCCGATGTCGTTGCGCGCGAGCCGTCCGCCGAGCTGCACGTTGTGGGACACGAAGCGGCTGCCCGAGTCCTGGCGTGCCGCGACGAGCCCGAGGTAGAAGCTCTGCGGGCTCAGATCCTGGACGGTGTAGTGCTCGACCGAAGCCGACTCGCCGACGAGGATCTCGGTGACCGCGTTCGTGAGGTTGGCGGCGCCCGCTTCACCCGTGTGATGTTCGATGACCGTCAGCGCCGAGCGCGGCTCCGCCAGGATGAGAACGCGAGGGTGGCACGCGATCGCAGGGTCCTGTTGGGTGGTCACGAACTGGAGCTCTACGGGCCCGTCGAGGGTGACGCCCGGCTCGAGTCGAACCAACGCTCCGTCCGCGAACGCTGCCGTGTTCCAGTCGGCGAAACGGTGCTGGTCGGGATCGACGGCCTTGCCGAACACCCGCTGCACGAGCTGCGGGACGTCGGCCAGGGCGTCCGCCAACCCCAGCGCCTGCACGCCCGGGCACAGCGCGGAGACGTCGGAAAGCTCGCGCCGATACCGGCCGTTGACGAACACGAGCCGGACGCCGGATACCGCAAGGGCGCGGTCCGTGAGCTGCTTCGGGGCCGAGCCGCTCGCTGCCTGCGAAGCCGCGTCTGCGAAGCTCTTCCCGGCGATCGGGCGGAGGTTCGTATACCTCCAGTCCTCCTCGCGGGTCGTCGGGAAGCCTCGGTCCGCGAACCGTGCGCGCGCCGCCTCTCTCGCGTCGTCGAGCCAGCCCGATGCTCGTTCCGCAAGCCGGGTCATGCGTGAACCCCCTGACGGACCCAGTCGTATCCGCGCTTCTCGAGCTTGAGGGCGAGCTCCTTTCCGCCGGACAGCGCGATGCGTCCGTTCGAGAGCACGTGCACGCGATCGGGCACGACGTAGTTCAGCATCCGCTGGTAGTGCGTGATCATCAGCATGGCGCGGTCCTCGCGGCGCAGCAGATTGATCCCGTCGGCCACGACCTTGAGTGCGTCGATGTCGAGCCCGGAGTCGGTCTCGTCGAGCACGGCGAGCCGGGGCTCGAGCACGAGCATCTGCAGCACCTCGTTGCGCTTCTTCTCGCCCCCCGAGAACCCCTGGTTGACGTTGCGCGAAAGAAATCCCTCGTCCATGCCCATCAGCTTCAACTTGTCGCGAACTAGGTCGAGGAAGTCGACCGCGTCGAGCTCGGATTCGCCGCGGTGCTTGCGCTGCGCGTTGAGCGCCGCCTTGAGCAGGTAGACGTTGTTGACGCCCGGGATCTCGACCGGGTACTGGAACCCGAGGAACAGACCTGCCAGCGCTCGGTCCTCGGGAGACAGCTGCAAGAGGTCTGTGCCTTCGAAGGTCACGGAGCCCTCGACGACTTCATAGCCGGGGCGGCCGGCCAGGACGTAGGCGAGCGTGCTCTTGCCCGACCCATTCGGCCCCATCACAGCGTGGACCTCACCGGCGCCGACCGCGAGATCCACGCCGTTCAGGATCTGCTTGCCGTCGACTTGCACGCGCAGGTTCTCGATTCTCAACATGTCGATCTCCTCTCCCGGCTCTACCCGATCGCTCCCTCGAGGCTGACGCTGAGCAGGTTTCTGGCTTCGACCGCGAACTCCATCGGCAGCACCTCGAAGACCTGCTTGCAGAACCCGCTGACGATCATGTGGACGGCGTCCTCCTCGGAGATCCCGCGCTGCTTGCAGTAGAACAGCTGGTCCTCACCGATCTTCGACGTCGTTGCCTCGTGCTCGACCTTGGCGTCCGGGGTCTTGACCTCCATGTACGGGAAGGTGTGCGCTCCGCACGTGTCGCTCATCAACAGCGAGTCGCACTGCGTGTAGTTGCGAGCGCCTCGGGCCGAGGGCAGCACCTTGACGAGTCCGCGGTACGAGTTCTGGCCGTGTCCCGCCGAGATCCCTTTGGACAGGATCGTGCTGCGAGTGTTCTTGCCGATGTGGATCATCTTCGTGCCCGTGTCGGCCTGCTGGTAGTTGTTCGTGACCGCGACCGAGTAGAACTCGCCGATGCTGTCGTCGCCGCGCAGCACGCAACCCGGGTACTTCCAGGTGATCGCCGACCCGGTCTCGACCTGAGTCCACGAGATCTTGGAGCGCGAGCCCCGACATTCGCCCCGCTTCGTGACGAAGTTGTAGATGCCTCCCCTGCCTTCCTCGTCGCCCGGATACCAGTTCTGCACGGTCGAGTACTTGATCTGCGCGTCGTCGAGCGCGATGAGCTCGACGACGGCGGCGTGCAGCTGGTTCTCGTCCCGCATCGGTGCCGTGCAGCCCTCGAGGTAGCTGACGTAGCTGCCCTCCTCGGCGATGATCAGCGTGCGCTCGAACTGGCCCGTGTTCTCGTTGTTGATCCGGAAGTAGGTCGACAGCTCCATCGGGCAGCGGACACCCCTCGGCACGTAGACGAACGATCCGTCCGAGAACACCGCGGAGTTCAACGTCGCGTAGAAGTTGTCGGTGTAGGGGACCACCGTCCCGAGGTACTGCTGGACGAGGTCGGGATACTCGCGGGCCGCCTCCGAGAACGAGCAGAACACGACCCCGACCTCGGCGAGCCGCTTCCGAAACGTGGTTGCGACCGAAACGCTGTCGAACACCGCGTCGACGGCGACACCGGCGAGCCGTTCGCGCTCTTGGAGCGGGATCCCGAGCTTCTCGTAGGTCGCGAGCAGCACCGGGTCGACCTCGTCGAGGCTCCTGGGCCGGTCGCCCCGCGACCTCGGCGCCGAGTAGTAGGAGATCGCCTGGTAGTCGATCGGCGGGTGCGTGATGTGGGCCCAACCGGGCTCGGTCATCGTCAGCCAGTGACGCAAGGCCTTCAGCCGCCACTCCAGCAGGAACTCCGGCTCTTGTTTCTTGGCGGAGATGAGTCGGATCACGTCCTCGTCGAGACCGGGCGGGACGGTGTCGGCGTCGATTTCCGTCACGAAGCCGTGCCGGTACTCTCGCCGGACGAGCTCGTCTACACTCGACTCGCGGGAACTCGGCTCGGCTGTGCTGTCACCGTTCGTGTGCGATTTCGATTCCATGGTTCGACTCCGAGTCTGTCTGCCTCGCAGGTGCGCAAGACCGAGCTGCGCAACGACCGGGCCGCCGTGAGCACCGGGACGGGGAAAGACTGGCTGGTTCGGTATCGGCCGGTTTCGCGCACGAACAAGGGGGGACTCGGTCGCCGTTTGTGTGCACCGAACCGGAGCCTGCCTCACGTACCCGATCCGGTCTCGGAGCTTTGTAGAAACGGCTCGCGCAATGCGACCCCTACGACACAGTCGTCGTCGATGACGGGCGGGCGGACGCGGGATCGGGTGCGGAGCCGGAGCCGGAGCCGGAGCCGGAACCGGAGCCGGGGCTCGAGCCTCAGCGGCTCGAGTCGCGACGCGTCACGCGCTGAAGGCCGTCGCCGGTGTGAGGTGACCGGGCTGCCTTGTGTCCGGCCACGGCTTGCCTTGCTCGAACCGGATGACTCCGTTGGCGGCCGCGATCCCTGTGCGCAGCGCCGACTCGTGGACGAACGGGTTGCTGAGATAGCTGCCGGCGTACCAAGTCCGGTTCCGGCCCTGGAGCGAGCTCACGTGCGTGATCGCGGCGTCGGTCGAGGCTTGCGCGACGGGGTGGAGGAAGAACCGGTTGACGACGACCTTGTCGGGATGCGGCTCGAGGTGGGGGTTCATCGTCACGAACGTGTCGGGGACCTCTTCGGGGAGCGAGCCGAGCCGGTTCGGATAGAACGTGATCGTCGGGCGCACGCGGGGCAGGTCGCCGCTCGGGACGACGTAGTTGAACGCTCCCCAGGCGTTCGGGTCGGGCCCGACGAGCCGCTCGTCGTGGTGCACGACCAGACGGGCGCGCTGGTAGCCGAACTGCCCGAGAATCGTCCGCTCGGACGCCGTCGGATGCTCGAGCAGCGGAAGCGAGTCGTGGGGGTTGTTGGCCAGCACGACGTGATCGGCCTTCAGAAGATGGTGCTGGTCGTCAGCGTCGACGTAGCGGACTTCGACGTTCCACTTGTTGCGCAGCACGCCGATGACGCGGTGGCCGCACAACAGCCGCCCGCCGTTGGCGACGAACCAACCCTCGAACGCGCGTGCGTAGCGGTGCATGCCGCCGACGACGGTGCGGCGGTCGGCCGGCTCGTGGGACACGACGCCGTGCATGTTCCAGAACCGCACGAGGTTCGCGATTCCGTACTCCTGCGGCCGGCAGTCGGGCATCGGAAAGCAGCCGATCGCACGCGGGTAGAAATAATCGTGGCGAAATGCCTGGGACGCGCCGACATGGTCGAGGTAGCGCTCGGCCGACCAGCCCCAGAACCGCCGGTCGTCCAGCACCTCCATGGCCCGGCCGCGAAACCGCTCGATCTCGTCCAGCACGCCGTCGGCGGCCGCGAATCCGCGCGAGAACCGCCACTGACCGTCCCGGCACGACCACAACGACTCGCCGCCGGGCGACACGAAGTTGACGTCGTTGCTGATCGGCTTCGTCGGCAGGCCGAGGCCGTCGATCAGGCTCGTCACCTCGGTGAACGTCGTCCGGTTGAAGTCGCTTACGCCGGCGTCGATGCGATGCAGGCGACCATCCGTCCCGCGGACGTCGACACCCACGCAGTTGCCGCCGAGTCGCCGTCCGGTCTCGAACAGCGCGACGTCGAAGCCTTCGTTCAAGAGCACCTGCGCCGCGCCGATTCCCGCCGCGCCGCCACCGATTACTGCTACTGTTGTCATTGCACACTCACGCTCCGAACCATGGAGGACTCTCCCTCCAGTCGCCGGAGCGTTGGGTGCACGAGAAGCGGTCGCAAAAACTCGGTCGATTCTCGGCCTGCTAGGCGGCACCGATCCGTCCCCGAGCCAGCTCTCGGACCTTTCTGGCCAGCCGCGGCAGCGCTCGGCGGTGGCGCAGCCGTGCCGCGTTCGCCGACACACCGATCCGCTCCCCGATCTCTTCGAAGGACATGCCGTCGAACACTCGCAGCTGCAGCACGTCCCGGTCCATCGGGTCGAGCAGCTCGACCGCGAGCCGGATCCACTCCTTCTGCTCTTCGCGCTCGGCTAGACTGCCGGCCTCGCTCGGCCTCGTCACGCACCGTACGGGCGGATCCAGCTGCATGACCGTGTCCGAAGGAATCGGGCGATTGCGTTGCACGTCGCGCCGCTCGCGGGCGAACCAGCGGCCATGGTCACGCAGGTTGTGCTCGACGATGCGGGCGAGCAGCGCTCGGAAGTGAGCGTTGTTGGCGATCTCGAACCGCGGGCCGTAGGTCAACACGTCGATGACTGCTTCCTGCACGTGGTCGTGCGACTCCTCGTGGGCCCGGAGCCGGTTTCCGATGCGGGCTCGGACGTGCTCCAAGAGCCACGGCAGGTTGCGGCGCACGAGGTCCTCGAACGCCGCCCGGTCGCCGTCGTGCCAGCGGTGCAGCAGATCGATCGTCCGCGGGCTGTGCGCAGGGCCCGTCATCGACCGCCCTCGCATGCCTCGGCCCACTCACGCAGGAGCCGCTCGTAGCGCGCGAGGCTCTTCTTGTGGTTCGGGTTGTTCTTGCCCGCGTCTTTGGCGATTCGCTCGGCGCGGACGGCCTTGCGCATGCTCTGCGTCGCCGCATCGACTGCTCCGATGTAATGCTGCAGGATCGCGAGTCGGGACACCGCGTCACCCAGCTGGCAGTGCTCGCGTTCGCCGGTCGGACGCCGCCTGGCGACCACCCTGAACTGTTCGGCCGCGTCCTTGTAGGCAGCGATCGCGTCGACGACCTTGGCCCCGGGGCGGCGCTCGAACGTCATCGCCCGCTGGTGGAGCAGGATCGCGCGGAGCCACTGGTGGCTGTAGAGGTCCGGCGAGCGATCGAGCAGCTTGCCGCAATCCTCGAGGGCGTCCTCGACGAGCGTCCACGCCTCCTCGACCGAGCTCCGGTCCCGGGTCAACAGCCGCGCGAGCTGTAACCGGCCGTTGCAGAAGTTGTGGAGATAGGAGGCCGTGTCCGGGAAGTCGTGGGCGAGCCCCTCGTGGATCGCGAGGCTCTTGCGCACGAGCTCGATCGCGCGCGTGTCGTTGTGCTCGAGCAGGTAGGTGTGGGCGAGGGCCCCGAGCGAGTCCGCGATCGCGTAGCGGATCCGAGGATCGTCGGCGGACAGATCCAGCGGGTGCTCGAACGTCCGAAGCGCTGTCTCGAGGTCGGTGCGCGCGGCCCCGGTGTCGATGGCGAGCAGCAGCGTGCCTCGGCGCAGGTGCGCGAACGCCCGGCCGCGGTCATGGGCGGGCTCACCGGGCGCGACCCGCTCGATCTCGTCCCACAGGTCGAGCTCCGTACCGAACTCGGCCCGCGCATCCTGCATGCGTCCGGCCTCCCGCTCGAGCAGCTCGCCGCGCGTTCCGTGGGCCTTGGCGAGCGCGACGAGCACGTCGATGTGGATGTCGCCGAGTGCCTCTGCGCCTCTCCGGAAGAGCTCGGTCCAGCAGTGGATTGCTCGGTCGAGGTCGCGATGTCCGGCATCGAGGTGGTTCGTCGTGCGGTGCACGATCGAGCGATCATGCAGCGCGCCTGCGTAGCCGTGGAGATACAGCGCGGACTCGGGGTAGCGATCGCAGAGCTCCTCGAGGGTCGTGATCGCGTGGTTGTAGTTCATGAGCGCAGCGTCGGTGTCGCCCACCGCGCGGCACGACTGCGCGAGGCGGACTGACACGGCCGCTCGCTCGAACGCGAGGTCCTTGTCGAAGAGGCCGCCGTCGGAGGCCTCGTGGTACAGAGCCAAGACCCGCTCGAGTCGTTTGCGATAGTTCGACTCGTGCCCAGAGCCCTGCTGCAGCTTGTTGGCCGTCAACGCGTCGACGGTTTCGCGCAACAGCCGGCGGATGTGCACGAGGTGCTGCTTGTCGCGCTCGTGCAGCCGGACCGAGTTGCGCCAGAGCACGTACGGCGTCCCGATCACGAGCACCGTCGACAGCACGATGATCGTTGCCCGCAGACGATTGCGCCGCACTGCCTTGCTGAACCGAGACAGCACACCCGGCGGCTGGGCGACGATCGGCTGGAGGTTCAGGAACCGGCGGAGGTCGGCCGCGAGCTCCCCGGCGCTCGCGTAGCGATCCTGCGGGTCCTTTTCGAGCGCCTTGTGACAGATGACGGCGAGGTCCCCCGGCACGCGCGGATTGAGCCGCCGGACCGCTCGCGGATCGTGGGTCCGGATGTTGTCGATGATCTGCTGCGTCGTCTCTCCGGAGAACGGCCGGGCGCGAGTGAGCATCTCGTAGAGGACGACGCCGAGCGAGAAGACGTCGGTCCGCGCGTCGATCACCTGCCGCTTGCCGGCGAGCTGCTCGGGGCTCGCGTAGTGCGGTGTTCCGGCGAACTCTCCAGTACGAGAGAAGCTCCGGCGATCGTCATCGCGCGCGAGCCCGAAGTCGACGAGCCGAACCGAGCCGTCGTCACCGATCAGGATGTTCTGTGGCTTGACGTCGCGGTGGAGCACGCCGTGCTCGTGCGCGCACTGGAGGGCGTCGCCGACCTGCGCGACGACTTCCGCGCACTGCGCCACGTGGTTCGAGTTGCCGTCCGCGACCGCCAGCGGCCGCTCGTCGATCTCGTCGAGAGCCCGGGCGAGGTCCCGCCCTTCGACGAGCTCCATCGCGAAGAAGTGGGTTCCGTCGGCCTCACCGACGTCGTAGATCGGCACGATCGCCGGATGCTTGAGCTTCGCGGCTGCAGCCGCCTCGCGCCGAAACCTTTCGATCTGCCGCGCCGAGAGCGTGACCGTGGCCGGCAGGACCTTGAGCGCGACGCGCCG
>Ga0055451_10000735_pt1 | contig 13224 bp, 7 predicted proteins | sample China_Galinas_PW_3_FD_57745 | JGI IMG/M metagenome (GOLD analysis project Ga0055451, IMG submission 57745) | Wetland microbial communities from San Francisco Bay, California, USA, that impact long-term carbon sequestration - China_Galinas_PWB_D2 | ecosystem: Environmental > Aquatic > Marine >... | reverse complement strand
TGGCGCGATCAGCCATCAGAGCGGGCGGAAGCTGTTCAAGCACCTGCTGAGCCACGACACGAAGCCTGCGGCCGCGGTCGACGAGCTCGGTCTCGCGCAGATCTCGGACGAGGTAGCGCTCGAACCGATCGTGCGGTCCGTGATTGCAAACGCGGACAAAGCCGTCGCTGACTACAAGAAGGGCAAGAAGAAAGCGCTCGACGCGATGAAGGGCATGGTCATGCGCGAGACGAGGGGACGTGCGAACCCGACGATCGTCGGCGAGCTGCTCGAACGGCTGCTGCGCGATTGAGCAATCGGGAGTACTGTAGTACTAGGAGCGAAGCTCTGCCTCTTCTTCTGTCTTGCCCGCGTCACAAGTGGAGTCGATCGATGCGCCAGCTCATCAGCCTTTCCCTCGTCGCTCTCACCGTCCCTTCCGCGCTGTTGGCCCAACAGACGCACCCGAGCCTCGCCGGTAGCTTCCCGGCATCGAGCTTCGGAGTCCTCGAGTTCGGCGGCGTCGACGCGTGCAAACACGCCGCGCACCAGCTCGGCGTCGCGAAACTGGCCCGAAAGACGCTCGATCGCGTCGGTGACCGGCTGCTCGAACGCCGCGTCGACCGGCGCGCGAAGCAAGTGATCGCGGAGCTCGAACGGGCCGGGATCTCCGCCCGCCAAGTACAGGCGCTGCTCCGCCAGCCGATGGCGATCGGGGTCGGCCGGCCGAGTTTCTTCGGCAACGTGATGATGCCGTCGATGACGTGCGTCGTCGAGCTCGGCGATCACGACGACAAGATCACCGACCTCGTGCGCACGGTCGTCAAGATGGGCGTCGACCGCGGGATGCTGACGACCGAGAAGACGACGATCGCGGGTGCGGAGTTCACGGCGATCACGGGGAGACGCGACTACACGTGCTACGTCGGCAAAGCTGCGGGCCGCTTGTTCCTCGGACAGAGCCCCGACTATCTCGCCGAGTGCGTCAAAGCGACGACCGGAAACACGAAGTCGTTCGCCGGCAACCGCGTGTCGCACGCAGGAAGCGCGGCGCTCGCGACGGATCCGCTCGTGTCGCTGACGTTGAACGTCGAGCCGTTGCTCGGTTGGACCAACAATCTCGAGCCGTACGAGGTGAGCCACATGCGGGACGCGCTCGGTGTCTCGCGCGTCACCGGGATCTACTTGGGCACCGGAGCCAAGGGCAAGAGCTCGTCCGACGTGCTGCACGTCGGGATCGAAGGTCCTGACAACGGTCTGCTGCAGAGCCTGCTCGGACGTCCGGCGAGCTGCGCGGCGGCTCGTTATTGCGCGCCCGACACGATGGTGTTCGCGACAACGTCACTCGACTTCCGGAACGCGGCCAAGGCCGTCCATCGGTTTGTGGAAGCGCTCCCGCCGATCGCGCGCCACGAGATCCAACGCGAGCTCGGACGAGGGTTCCGTCACGAGCTGCGCGGTACCGGGATCGACCTCGAGCAGATCGAGAGGTTCGTGAGCCTGCTCGGCCCGGAGATGACGGTCGCGATGACCCGACCCGGGGGAACAACGGTCGTGCCGCAGTTCTTGGCGTTCGTCCAGGTCAAGGACGAAGCGAAGGTCGAGCACACGTTGGTCGACCTCTATGCGAGAAGCGGCGGACCGAAGCTTCGTTCGCGTGATTACGCCGGGCACACGCTCTACTACGTCTCGCTCCACAAGCGCGAGATCCCCGCGACGCCGAGCTTCACCGTGCGCGACGGGTTCCTCATCATGAGCAATCAGCGCAACACGCTCGTGTCGGCGTGCGATCGCATGCTCGAGCAGAAGCCGTCCCTGGCCGACGATCCGCGCTTCCAAGCCAACCTCCAGGCGGCCCGGGGCGCGTCGTGCCTGCTGAACGTGCGCTTGTCCGAGAGCCTGAGCGAGACCTGGGGCATCGCCCGCCCGATTCTCGAAGCCCAGCTCGAAGACCAAGGGATCCGCGGCCCGGATGCCGTCCTGCCCGATACCGAAGAGCTACGCGCAGCGCTCGATGACATCCTGGTCACCGTGTCGGCCGGCAAGCACGGGTTCACGATCAAGAACTCGGATCCATTCGGCGCATCGGTATTCCTGTCGCTGGCGGGCAGCGTGCTCGACAGGCTGCTGCAGAAGCGCCGCCTGATGTAGGCGTGACCGTAGTGGCACCAAACGTCCCCGAGACGATTGGTGCCACTTCATCTCGCGCGCAACGCCATCGCAGCCTTGACGCGCTCGGTCGCGAGCTCGATGGCCGCCTGCCGCAGCATCGAGGAACCGCGGTTCGCACGCTCGAGGACCTCGGCCGTGTTGCGCCGGACCTTGTCCGAGATCACGGTGAGCGCGTCGGCTTCGGTCCCACCCGCATACTCGACCGCGGCGCAGATCACACCGCCTGCGTTGGCGATGAAGTCCGGAACGTTGACGACCCCGCGCGTGTGCAGGATCTTCTCGGCGTCGGCGGTCGCCGGGATGTTGGCGCCTTGCAGGATCAGCTTGGCCTTGATCTGCTCGGCGTTGCCCGCGTGAATCGAGTCGGGCCGCGCGGCGGGGATCAGGATGTCGCAGTTCGTCATCAGGAGATCGTCCTTGCTGACGGCGAGCTGCTTCGAGTAGTTCGCAACGGACCCGGTCTCACGCTTGGCCGCAATGAGCGCGGCGACTTCGATGCCGGAGGAATCGTAGATCGCGCCGGTGCTGTCGCTGGCACCGACGAGCTTTGCACCGCGGTCTTCGAGGAACCGCGCCGCGTGCCGGCCGACGTTGCCGAAACCCTCGACGACGACCCGTGCGCCGTCGATCTCGATCCCGGCCGCCGGCGCTGCGACCTCCGCACACTCGACGAGCCCGTGCGCCGTGGCGCCGATCTCGTCGAGCGGTATGCCGCCGAGCACGCGCGGCAGGCCAACGGCGCGCCCGGCCGCGTCACGCAGCCAGGCCATGCAGGTTTCGTCCGTGCCCATGTCGGGGCCGGGCACATAGTCTTCGACGTCCGAGATCAGGCGCCCGAACGCACGGATCAAGTCGCGCTTCTTGTCGCCCTTGGAGTCGGCGAGGATCCCCGACTTCCCTCCGCCGTGCGGCAGCCCGGCGGCGGCGTTCTTGAGCGTCATCGCGCGCGCGAGCCGGAACACCTCCTCGAAGCTGACGTCGGCCGCCATGCGCACACCGCCGATCGAGGGGCCGCAGGCAACGTTGTCGACGACTACGATCCCCTTGAGCCCGGTCTCGCGATCGTAGAGGTGAAGCACTTGCGCAGGTCCGAGATCGTCGCAGAACCGGAACATTGATTCGTCGCTCATGATGTCCTCCTGATGTCAATCCATGTCTCGTTCGGCCAGCCTCCGAAGGCTCGACTCGATGCGCGGGTGCTTGCGCATCAATCGATCCGCGCTCGCCTCCGAGCGTCCGCCCTTGGCCTTGATCAGGCGGGCGAGCCCCGAGAGATCGCGGTGCGACCAGCCCTCTTCCTCGGCGAGCATGGCCCACAGCGGTGCTGCGAGCCGCAGAGCCAGCTGGGCATCTTCCGGCCAACTCCGGTCGTCGAAGCCCGCGTCGCGCCGCAACCTGCGAATGCAGCTCTCCTCGGCGCGGCGCCGGTCACCCCCGAACTCGCTCGCGATGAACCGACTCTGACGAACACCGACGGTGCCGAGATCGAGCTTCCGGCACTTGCCGCCCGAGAGATCGAGGTGCGCTTCGGTGTGCGACAGGCGGCGTAGCATCTGCCGGCTCGAGCGGTAGCCGGGTTCCGCGCGCATTCTCGCCTCCTCGGCCTGAGCGAGCTCTTCGATGTCCGGGTCCGATGCTCGGAAGCCGATCTTCCTGTAGAACCAGAACGCCCCGCTGCGAATCGCGTCGGGGTTGCCCTCGCCCATCCCGTAGCTGGTCAGGTAGAAGTACTCGGCCCCGAACAAGTGGTGGATCGCGCGCATGAACTGCGGGTAGAGATAGCGGATCTCCGCGCCGCGATACTCGGGGAACAGGTTGATCCCCATTTCGCAGCACCCGAAGTAGACGCTGACCGGGCCATAGCCGATCGGGATTCCGTTCTTGAACACGAGGAAACTGAAGCTGATCTCCAGCACCTCGCGGTAAGACGGGATGCAGCCGAGAAACGCGACCTCGAGCCCGCCTCCGAGATCGACGATTCGGACGTCGTCGACGCTCGCGTAGGTCATCGGACGGATCTCGAGATTGCGCACGCACAACGCCTGCAGCGCGACGTCGATGACCGTGCGTGCCTCGCGCCGGCCGAGCACTGACGAAGGCTGCGGTCCGCGACGAATCTCGCGCTCGATCGGCACGATCTCTCGGTCGATCGGCTCGTGCTGGAAGCAAATCGACTCGCGTGGCCAGTAGAGCTCGGAGCGCGCGGTGCCGGGCTCGCACAGTGCGTAGCGCATCGGGAGCGCACAGCTCTCGAAGATGTGATCGCGCTCGAGAAAGCCGAGCCCTGACTGCTCGAACAGCGACAGTAGGAGATCGAGATCGCTGCGATCCGCATCCGAGCGGCAGCGCGCGAACCACTCGCGCGTCGTCATGCTGATGTCGTCGAGCCCGTGGCGCTCGGCGCCGGACACCCAAAGTCCGAGAACCAGCTGCAGCTGCGTGTCGTCCTCGAGCTCGTCCCAATCGATCTCGACCGCGCCTGGGTGCAGCTCCGAGAGCCGACGCGCGATCGGAAACGACAGCTGGTCACGGACGCAAGTGCCGGGCAACCCGGAGTTGACGAGCCGCACAGCGCGGTCCCCGAGCTCCCACAGGCGCAGCCTGGCGCCCAGGTCGTAGGCGAGCTCGTGCACTTCCTCGTCATCGGGATAGGCCAGCAGGAAGCAGACACACGATTGCAGCCGGACCCAGTCGCTGGCCGCGCGCGGCGGGTGGTCCATGACCGCGCGCAGCCGGCGCTTCTTCTCGCTCGCAGCGTGCCGGCCGAAGCTCCGAGACAGCTCGAGCAGGGCCGGCGCCGAGCTGCGATCATCCATGCGCGCCGGCCTCGCGACCGTATCGCTCGAACATGCGTCGCTCTGGGTCGCGATCCCTTGTTGCACCTGGCTCATAGCGGATCGGCACGTAGTCGGGGAACCACATCTTCGCTCGAACGCGTTGTTCGAGATCGTCCAGGACTTCGGGATCCGCGAACCCATCGGCAACGACCTGACGGACTACCGCGCACGCGACCGCGTGCGAGCACTCACGGATGCGTTGCAAACGGGGGTACACGGACCCTTCCGCGAGGTCGCTGCGTGACGTCTCGTGGGCGAGAGCCTTTGCTGCGGCCAGGAACACGGTATTCGGACAACGCCGCGCCTTCGCGTAGTGCAGACCGAGACCGACGCCGGGAAAGATGAAGCTGTTGTTGCCCTGCCCGATCCGGACCGACTTGCCGTCGAACTCGACGGGGGGAAACGGGCTGCCGGTCGCGACGATCGCGCGGCCCGACGACCACCGCAGCGCATCCGCGGGCACGCACTCGCTGTTGGCTGTCGGGTTCGACAGAGCGAAGATCATCGGCCGCTCGTTGAGCGTGGCCATCTCGCGAACGATCTTCTCGTCGAACAGGCCTGCATGACCCGACGTCCCGATCAGGATCGTCGGCTTCGCGAGACGGATGGTGTCGAGGAGACTCGGGGTCTCGCCGTCGACCGGCGTGCGGGCATACGCGAGCTTGAAGGTCTCGAGGCCTTCCCGGCCTTCGTGGACGAGTCCTCGGCTGTCGGCCATCCAGATGCTGTTTCTGGCCAGCGAGTGTGGGATGCCCTTGTCCACGAGCGCGGCGACGAAGAGGTCGGCGATACCGCGCGCCGCGGCGCCGGCGCCGGCGATCACGACGCGCTGCTGGTCGAGCTCCTGATCGGTGAGCCCGAGGCCTGACAGGACTCCGGCGAGGACGACCGCGGCCGTGCCCTGGATGTCGTCGTTGAACGTGCACAGGCGCTCGCGATAGCGCTCGAGTTGGCGGATCGCGTTCTCCTTGAGGAAGTCCTCCCACTGCAGCACCGCATCGGGATAGACGCTGATCACCGCGTCGACGAACTCGTCGACGAAGTCCTGATACGCGGTTCCGCGGAGTCGGCGTTGGCGGAGCCCGAGGTACAAGGGATCGGCGAGCCGATCCTCGTCGTTGGTGCCGACGTCCAGCATGATCGGAAGGGTGTCGAACGGCGAGACACCCGCGCACAGCGTGTAGAGGCATAGCTTGCCGATCGAGATGCCCATGCCGCCGGCGCCGAGGTCGCCGAGCCCCAGGATCCGTTCGCCATCGGTGACGACGATGATCGACGGGGAGTCCGCGTGGTAGTTGCGGAGCACCTGGGCGACACAACCGCGATTGTCGTACGAGACATAGAGCCCGCGCGCGCGGCGATAGATGTGCGAGAACTTCTGGCATGCCTCGCCGACGACCGGCGTGTAGACGATCGGCATCATCTCCTCGATGTGCTCGTGCACGAGCCGGAAGAACAGAACCTCGTTGCGGTCCTGGAGCCCCGTGAGGAACACGTACTTCTCGATGTCGTTGGGCTTGCTACGGAAGTTCTCGTAGACGCGCTCGAGCTGCTGCTCGAGCGAACACACGGCCGGGGGGACGAGTCCGTGGAGGTCGAGCAACGTGCGTTCACGGGGAGTGAACCCGGTGCCCTTGTTCGTAAACGGATTGATCAGCAGCGCGCGCCCCTTCTGGTCGACGACCATCTCACGCTGCCCGGTTTGCAGGTCGATCTCGAAGCGAACGCTCATCACAGGCCTCCGTCACAACGGGCAGTCTCTGTGATAACCCAGGCCCGACACCCCGGCCCATACGGCTAGCTGCCCATTCCCTAAGGAACGAGGGCGGCAGCGTAACATTTTGTGCCCCGACCGACGAGGGCCGGCAGAGTGCGCGGCAGTCTGCTAGCCTTGTGTCCGTCCAACTCGTACGGAGACCAACCACCATGCGAAAGTCGCTTCTGGCCATGCTGTTCGTGGCCTCCATCGCAACCACCACTCTCACGGCCCAAGCCAAGCTCGAGCTGCCCGCGTTGTTCTCCGACCACATGGTCGTGCAGAGCGGAACCAACATCCCGGTCTGGGGTTGGGCGGCACCGGGCCAGCAGGTCACGGTCAAGTTCCTGGGTCAGGCCAAGCAGGCGACGACCAACGACGCGGGTAAGTGGACACTGTCGCTCGACGCGGTCGAGGCCGGCGGGCCGCACGAGCTCGTCGTCGACGGCGGCAACACGATCACGATCAAGGACGTGCTCGTCGGGGAAGTCTGGCTCGCCTCGGGTCAATCCAACATGGCGTTCAAGGTTCGCCAGGCGCGCAACTTCGACAAAGAGAAGGCCAAGGCCGACCTGCCGAAGATCCGCATGTTCACCGTCCAGCGGCAGTCGAAGCCGACTCCGCAAGCGCGCTGCAAGGGTTCGTGGAAGGTCTGCTCGCCCGAGACCGTCGGTGACTTCTCGGCCGCTGCATACTTCTTCGGCCGCCACCTGCACAACAAGCTCGCGGGAGTTCCTGTCGGTCTGATCAACTCGTCCTGGGGTGGCACCGCGGTCGAGGCGTGGACGAGCATGGACGTGCAGAAGAAGGTCGATGCCCTGCAACCAATGCTCGCCAACTGGCAGAAGCGCACGGACGCCTGGGATCCACAGAAGGCGGAAGACCAGTTCCAGGCCCGCCTCGCGCGGTGGAAGAACAGCGTCGCCAAATGGGAGGAAGCCGCAGCCACCGCCCGAGGCGCAGGCAAGAAGCCCAGGCGCAAGCCGCGCCGCCCGCGCAAGCCGGGCAACCCGGCGCTCAACCAGAACCATCCGGCCAATCTCTTCAACGGGATGATCGAGCCGCTGATCCCGTACGCGATCAAGGGCGCGATCTGGTATCAGGGTGAGCACAACGCGCGCACGATCGAGACAGCGAAGCTGTATCGGACGCAGCTGCCGCTGTTGATCAACGACTGGCGCACGCGCTGGAAGGAAGGTGACTTCCCGTTCGCCTGGGTTCAGCTCCCGAACTTCAAGAAGCGCGTCAACCAGCCGACCCAGCACAGCGCGTGGGCCGTGATCCGTGAGAGCATGGCGCAGTGCCTCGACGTGCCGAACACCGGCATGGCGGTCACGATCGACGTCGGCATGGCCAACAACATCCATCCGACGAACAAGCAGGCCGTCGGCAACCGCCTCGGCCGCTGGGCGATGTCGAAGGTCTACGGCAAGCGCGGCCTTCCGATGGGCCCGATCCTCTCGGGCTCGAAGGTCGAGGGGAACACGATCGTGTGCATGTTCAAGTACGCGCGCGGCTTGAAGCTCAGGCGCAAGGCGACCGAGGCCAAGGGCTTCGCGGTCGCCGGCGAAGATCACAAGTGGCACGCGGCCACGGCCAAGATCGAAGGCAACAAGGTCATCGTCTCGTGCCCCGACGTCCCGAACCCGGTCGCCGTCCGCTACGCGTGGGGCGACAACCCCGAGTGCAACCTCGTCAACCGAGGCGGGCTACCGGCGTCCCCGTTCCGGACCGACGACTGGGACGAGTAGTCGACGCGACTCGGAATCACGGTCCGCGCCTGTCCGACAACAGCGCGCGGACCGCGACGTGCTTCGGGTCTTTGCCCGCGGCCCAGTCGATCGGCCGCTTGCCGGCCTTGTCGACGGCCTCGGGATCGGCGCCGGCAGCGAGCAGGAGCTTCGCGACGTCGAGCGAACCGAGCCGCGCGGCCTCGTGCAGCGGCGTGAAGTCGCGGTTGGTCTTCGCGTTGGGGTCGGCGCCTCTCGCGAGCAGCACCTTCGCGACTTCGGCGCGGTTCCAGTACGCAGCCCAGTGCAGCGGCGCGCGGTCGCCCTTTCGCCGTGCTTCGACGCTCGCGCCGCGCTCGCACAGCAAGTCCACGAGACGGGCATAGCCGAAGTCGACGGCGCGCCTCAGCGCGGTGTCGAGCTGCTTCTGGGGCGGGCGTTGCGCATCCTTCGCGAGCAACGCGCGAGCCCGCTTCTCGTTGCCGGTGCTGATCGCCGTATACAGGTCGACCTCGACGCCGTGCTCGGCCAGCAACGCGATCAACCCGCGCACCCGTGCATTGGCCTTGCCGCGTGGCGTGAGCCTCCGCGCCGCCAGGGCCATGGGGGTCCATCCCCCAGCGCGCTTCTTGGGGTCGACGCCGAGCTCGAGGAACTTCTTGACGAGCTCGACGTGACCGCCGGCGGCCGCCTCGTGCATGACGGTCCAGCCGCGATCATCGGTCGCGCCGAGGTCGGCCTTGTGTTTCAGCAACACGTCGACGGTGCTCGCGTAGCCGCGGCCGCTTGCGATCAACAGCGGTGTCGTTCCCGGCGCGACGCCCTTGTAGTTGCGAATCACCGGGTCGACGTCGGCTCCGGCCTCGAGCAGGGCTCGCACGACTTCGGCGTGCCCGAGCCCGGGAACGAGCATCGGCACGCGCGGGACCAACATGGACTGCGCGAACTTCGGCGCCCCGTTTTCGAGCAGCAGGCGCACGACATCCGCGTGGCCCTTGCGGCACGCCTCCCACATCACCTTCCACTCCACCGTGGCCTTCGGGTCCTTCTCGAGCGCGGCCTTGCAGCCGCGCACGTCGCCGAGCGACGCGGCGGCCGCGAGTCCGTAGCGCGCCCCGCTCGACGCGAGATCGCGGACGACAGCGAGATGGTTGTGCGTCGCCGCCTGCTCGAGCGCCGTCGCACCGAACGACGACTTCAGCTCGAGCTTCGCCCCCTTGTCGACGAGGAACGACACGACGTCGCGCCGGTTGAACGTGGCCGCGAGCATGAGCGGCGTGAACTTGTTGTAGGCCGCGTGGTCGATGTCAGCGCCCTTCTCGATCAGATACTTGACGATCCGAACGTGGCCATAGCGAGCGGCCAGGTGCAACGCGAGCCGCTTGTCCCCATCCTGGGCGTTGACGAGATCGGGGTCCTTCTCGACGAGCGCGCGCACCCGCGCCAAGTCGCCGTCACGGGCTGCCTTGTGGATGGACTGGCCGGCGAGCACGGCCGCAAGGCAAGGAATCGAGAGAAACAGGAGACAAGGCTTCATTGGTCGGTTCTGTATCGATCGAGGCGAAGGGGCTCGGGGTCGGACGCAGCGCTGGCAGCCAAGTTCGTCTCGGGGACAAATGGTTCAACGAAGCGCCTTCGTTGCACCATTTGTCTCGGGGACGATTGGTGCAACTACGGGGACGATTGGTGCAACTAGGGCAGCAGCAACGCCCGCGCCTTCTTGCGCAGCTCGTCGTCGTGCAGCTCCAGCAGGTCGCCGCGACGCAGGCGGTCCGCCATTTTCCGCGGGTCGACGGCCGCGACCACGGCGCGCTCGCGCTCTTCTTCCGGAAGCGATCGGAACAGCGGCCCGAAGCCGAGCATGCGCACGAGCCGCGGCATCATCCCGCGCACGACGACGTGGAGGCGCCCGGCCTCGCAGATCTCGGCCGGCCAGTCGGCGTAGCCGCGCAGGAACCGAAGGCCGAACGCGACGCCGCGACCCGGGCGTTGGGCGACCCGGCGGTCGCCGGCGGACGAGTGCAGCACGGCTCCGCGCACGGTTCCGAGACCGTGAAGGAACAGCGTATCGTCCTCGGTCTCGACCCGGTGGATCGCGCGCGGATCGACACCGAGCCACCGGAGCAGGTCCTGCGCCAGCGCCTGCGGGATCGGTGGTGACGGACGGGCCTTGAACCGGGCTTCGCCGGTCGCGGCAGCTCCACCGCCGGCGACGAGCTTGCCGTCGCTGCGCTCGTAGAGGGACCGAGAGCTGCCGCCGAGCAGCACCGGATCGGCGCCCCCGCGCTCGGGCCGGCCAAGGTCGACACGTCCTTCGCGCCACAGGTTGTCCGACACGGTTCCGAGAGATCGCCCGGTCAGCTCCTCGATGACCTCGACCTCCGGCTCCCCGCCGATGTTGCTGTGGATGGTCCCGGTCCGGAAGTTCTTCTCGAGCAGCTCGGTCGCCTGATAGTGACCGGCGCTGACCCGGTGGAAGTGATCGCGGTCGTGCTCGAGCACGGCCTCGAGCCGCTCCTCGTCCCACCATTCGCGCTGCCAGGCCGGAAGCCGGTCGAGCACGTGTTCGGGCGCGATCGCGCGTCCGGGATTCTGGAACAACAGGCTCGCTGCCTGCTGGATCGCGGTTCCCGGATCGTAAACCGGTGGATCGGTCAAGAGCTGGCCGCTCGTGGCCGCCTCGAACAGATGCTGGAACCGCAGGATCTCACCGTCGTCGCGCGCGAGCGCCAAGAACGCGAGGCTGTCGGCGCGGCGGCCTGCGCGGCCGACGCGCTGCAACAGGCTCGGGAGATCGGGAGGCACCCCGTAGAGCACCGCAAAGTCGACGTTGCCGATGTCGATGCCGAGCTCGAGCGTAGACGTCGCAAAGCACAGGGCGGTCTGCGCGCGCGCAAAGTCGCGCTCGACGCGCTCGCGAACCTGCTTCGACAAGCTGCCATGGTGGGCGTAGACCCGGTCGCCGAACGGCAGGACGCCGCGCATCCTCTCGGCCGCCCACTCGACGTCGGCCCGCGCGTTGGCGAACACGAGCACCTTTCCGCCCCTGCCCTCGACGAGCTTGGTCAGTAGCTTGGCCGGGGATTCGCCGAACGGGCTCGACTCGAGCTTGGCTTTCATGTGCCGGCGGCGGTTGTCGCGGATCAACGTCACGTCCGAGCCGTAGCGCGCCGCCATCTGCTCCGGGCGATCGATCGTCGCGCTGAGCATCGCCACCTGCAGCCGGGCCTTGCGACTCTCGAGGATCTTGCGCAGCCGCACGACGAGCACCGCGAGCTGATCGCCGCGGGAGCTGCCGTCGAGCGCGTGCAGCTCGTCGAGCACGATGCAGCGCACGGGCAACAACCGGCGAGGTGCGCGCGCGAGCATCGAGTCGAGCGATTCGGGCGTCGTCACGAGGACCTGCGGAAGCTGCTTTGGCAGGCTCGCGTGGTCGGCGGTCTTGCGACCCAGCGTCAGGCCGAGGCGCTGCAGCGGGACGAGCAGCCTGCGGAACACGTCGTTGACGAGCGCGCGCGTCGGGACGATGTAGAGCAACGCCGGCCCCTCGACCGCTCGCCCGCCGTGCTCGAGGATCCGATGCAGGATCGGGGCAACCGCGGCTTCGGTCTTGCCCCCGGCCGTCGGCGCTGCGAGCAGCACGTCGCGACCCGACGCGAGCGGCTCGATCGCATCGAGCTGGACCGGCAAGAGCTGCTGGAAGCGATCGAAGAACGCCTCGAACGTGCGCCCGATCTTCTGCCTGAGCTCGAAATGCCGCTCCTTGCTCACGACGCCCCCCGGCTGAAGTCGAGGCTCGCATGCCGGCACTGGTCGAGGAAGTCGACGACGCGGCGCCCGAACTCGCGCGGGCCCGATGGGAAGCCGCGCGACAACCACAGGTCCATCTTCGACTCGAGCCCCGCGATCACGGCCGGGTTCAAGCCGGGGTGCGCGTCGAGGTACAACGCGAACACGCGATCGCCCATCTCGTAGAACTCCTCGCGCCCGAAGCTCGAAAGCTCGAGCACGCGACTCGCCCCGAGCGTCTCGCGCAAGAAGGTCTCGCTCAGCGACCCGGGCGTCGCCGCCAGGCCGATCGCTACGTGTGACTGGTGACCGAACCTCGGCGGCAGCCGGCGAATGATCCCGCGCCCGCCGCGGCGCACTTCGGAAACGTCGATCTCGTCGCCTTGGGGCAACGCGGCCGAGAGCAGCACGCGGAACACGTCGACCGCGCGCGAGCGCGCCTCGAGATCCAATGCCGAGAACAGCTCAGTCTCGTCGAGCAGCAACAACAGGCCGGCATATCCCCGCTTCCTGGCCAGCATGCCGAGCCCGGAGATCATGTAGCCGTAGACGCGCGGCAGCGTGCCGAAGTCGGAGAGCGCGAGCACGCGATCGCGCACGTGCAGCCGCCGGTGCATCGAGCGCTGCAGGTCCTGACTCACGCCGGTCGCCCGCCCCTCGATCCAATCGAGCATCCGACTCGAAAGCTCCGCGAGCGCGAGCGAGCCCGGGTCTTGGTCGAGCGATTCGCTCAACGCTCGGGCAAAGCGCAGCGCCGGCCCCAAGAACACATGGTCGCAGCCGTCGCCGTCACAGAGGTCGACCGGTTCGCCTTCGAGCAGCGGCAGCAGTCCGCACTCGCCGGCCTCGAGCCGGTCGGGATAGACGAGCGAGCGGGCAAGGGCCGAGTACACGCGCCGCGGCTTGCTCGGCGGTGCTTCCTGCGGATCGAGCCACGTCCGCCCGACGACCCAGTTGCGCG
>Ga0055451_10000733_pt1 | contig 13229 bp, 8 predicted proteins | sample China_Galinas_PW_3_FD_57745 | JGI IMG/M metagenome (GOLD analysis project Ga0055451, IMG submission 57745) | Wetland microbial communities from San Francisco Bay, California, USA, that impact long-term carbon sequestration - China_Galinas_PWB_D2 | ecosystem: Environmental > Aquatic > Marine >... | reverse complement strand
GGCTGCGCGGGCGAAGGCAGAAGACCTCGTCCGGCAGCTGCGTGCGGGCACCAAGTTCGAAGATGCGCTGAAACACTCGGACGATCGCGTCTCGCGGCGCGCCGATGGACGGCTGGAAGGCTACAACTACCGGCGTTTCGGCGACACGTTCGCGGCCGCGGTCCGTGCAGCGAAAGTCGGAGAGCCCGTCGGTCCGGTTCGCAGCAGCAAGGGCTTCCACGTCCTCGAAGTCACCAGACGCGTAACGACCGAGCGTTCGAGCGTCGAAGCGCGGCTGCGACGAATCTTGCGCGGCATTACCGTGTCACCGGCCGACGCCGAGCGCCTGCGCGGTGCTCTGTTCCGCAAGTACGAGTACCGACCCGCGACCCAGTAGTCAGGTTCACTTGACCAACCAGTACGAGATCGTTCCGCTGTCGGGCGCGAGATCGGTCACTTCGTCGTTCAGGAACAAGAGCCGGATCCGCGTCGCACCGGGCTTGACCGCGTAGATGCGACCGAGCGGGATCCTGACCTCGGTCGCGGTGACAGACGTCACGGGGTCGACCTGGACGGTCTCGAGGAAGCCCGCGTTGAAGACACCGCTCGACTGCGCGTAGAGCCCGTTGCCGAACATCAGGAGCTCGGAGCCGATCGCCCCGTACTTGTATCCGCTGGTCGCGTCATCGTCGGCATCGATGAACACCAGCGTCCGCGAGTAGGTGTAGGTCGGTGAGCCGTCGAGATTGAACGCGTTGTCGCTCGTGTACTCGAGGTACAGATACTGAAGATCGTTCGCGATCTTGATCTCGAGCCAGTCGGGTCCGGCCGAGTCGACGACGTCCGCCGCGTCCTCGTGGGCCATGGGCACGCTCGCCCAATCCGAGAAGTCGCCGTCGATCGTGATCGTCGTCAGCCCGGGCAGCGTCGTCGCCGCGAGCACCGCTTGATTGGTGTCCTCGTTTCCGACCCCGTCGAACGCTCGAATACAACAGTAGTAGGTCGTCCCCTTCTCGAGCCCCTCGATCGTCTGCTCGTAGGGGTAGCGGTTGGGCCCGACTCCGTCCTCGTAACCGGCGCCGACTCGAGGCTCCAACACGACACGAGTGGCCGCGGTCAGATTCGGATCGGTCGAGAAGTCGAACGGCGTCTTCTGGTAGTAGAGCGCATAGCCAACGCCGTTGTAGTCGAGCGCAACGTCCCAGCGCACGGTCAGCGATCCCGTACCCGGCACGACCGCCTGAATCCCGACGCGAGGTGTCGGCGCGTTGGGCGGAGTCGGAAACGCGAACACGTTGGTGTTGTACGTGCTCGTCCACGCCGGCGGACTCGCGTCGGTCGTATCCTGGTAGTCGAGCACGAAGCGGTTGGCCAGCGTCAAGCCCGCGTCGGCGAGATAGTGGCGAAAGCCGGTTTCGCGTTGCGCGACGACGATGTCCTCGTTGAGCGTCGACAACCCGACCTGCGACTTGCCAACCAGCGTGTCGCGATCGATGCTCGGCCCCTCGGCGTAGCCGAGCGACAGCACCCGAAACCCGTCAGCACGCCCGGCTTCGGCCATGAGCTTGGGCGCGATGTTGAAGCGATTGTCCGGGTAGAAGTAGGCGTTGTAGTCCTCGCTCGAGCTCGAGTTGAGCCTGAAGCTTTCGAACTTGACGAAGTCGACCGCGGCCCGCGTCGTGACCTTGTAGTGCGGGTGTCGGGGATCGAAGAAGAACAACCCGCGGTTCTGCATGATCAGCTTCCCCGCGTAGTTCGACCGAAGGCGCTCGATGAAGCTCTTGAAGCCCGGCGCGGTCCACTCGAACTCGCTCTGATTGGGGCTGCTCTGGTCGGTGAACGAGTTCGGCGCGCACGTGTCGATCGTGTCGAGAAACAACCCGTCGCAGCCGTACCCACGCCCGTAGCTCGTCGTCAAGAGCTCGCGCATCCCGGGAACCCCGTCGGGTCCGTCGAGCGTCATCTTGTCGAGAGCGTCGTACCACTTCGGATCACCGGCGTTGACGAAGCAACCTCCGAACAGCTGGTTGCGGTCCGGCTTTCCGTCCCCGACGTTGTTCTGGTCGACGGAGTTGTCGTCGAGGTACCACGACGCGTACTTCGTGCCGGCGGGCGAGGGCAACCCGAGCGGATCGATGTTGAGCAGCGACTGGCCGTCGGCATTCGGACCGCGCGGGTCGACACGCGGCCCGGTCCCGTCTCCGACGAAGCGCGAGTCGAGCAGCATCTCCGCGTCGGTCTTGTTGACCGTGCGCAGATCCTCGCCGACCGAGATGTAGCCCAGCACGATCACGTCGTCGCCGGGATCGTCGGGATCGACGCCGTCCTGAATCTCTCGCACGGTCTCCGGTTGAAGGTTGCCCGCGAGCACGTGTACGACGACGAGATCATAGGTCTCTGCCAGACGGATCGTCTCGGCATCGAACGTGCCATAGTGGACGAGATAGGACTCGACCCCGGCCGCGGCCGCTCGCAGATTGTCGATCGCCGGCACGGTCACGATCCCGGGCGTGCCGACTTCGGTCCCGGCCATCGGAGTGATGCGCAACAACGTCGCGCTCTGGTTGCGAATCCCGAGGTCGGCGATCGTGTCCCAGTAGATCGTCGTGTCCACCCCGGACGGCGCCGAGGCCAGACCCGTGAGCGTGCTCCCGGTCATGGTCGCGTCGCGCCAACTGGTCCCGCCGTCGGCCGAGACCTCGACGTGAAGCGACAACACGTCGGACTCGGGATCGACGAGCCGGACCTGAATCGCGATCCGGCCGGTCGCACCGCTCGGCACGAGGATCGCGGCGATCGAGCTGTTGCCACGCGACGGGTCGATCGCAGGGAAGCCGTGGCCTCCGCTGCACGCAGCGAGCGCAAGCACAGCCATCAGTCCGAAGCTCGCCCGAGTTACCACGTCTTCCCTCGTTTGCCGTCCACAGCCTGTATCGAAACGGTCGAGTGGTGTGATGCAGACAGATTCGTCATTATCCGCGAGCGAGCGGCGTCGCTGGTGGTGAGTCGATCTGTCGCTTTCGTTGCTGTGTCACGGCAGATCGACGTTCGGGCGGACGCAGGCGGGCTGGAGGCCCGCCGAGTGAGCACGGCGCCGCCAGCGGCGTCGCAGCGCCTCGGATAATGGCGAAGATGGCTGCATCACACCACTACGACCGGTCTTGAGCCACGGGACCAGGCCTTGACATCGGGCTTGTGGAACAGCCGTTTGCGACGGGATAGGCTTCCTTCGTCCCCCGGAGCCACTCGAACCGCTACCAACACATGTCCCGGTACCAGAAGCTCGCGTTCCTGCTGCTCGTACTGGGCCTCGAGCTGTTCTTCGCGATCTACAACCCGATCGGCGAGTATCCGGACGAGACCTCGCACCTGCAGAACGCCGTCTTCTACCGCAACCACGGACGGATTCCGGATCCCTACAAGGACAAGTTCGAGCTTGCCAACGGAACGCGTGTCTCGGTGCAACAGGGCAAGCACCCGCCCTACGTCTACACGCTCGGGGCTGTTGTCCTCGCGGCGACGGACGGCTGGTTCGAGAAGTGGAGGCCGATCCGCCTCCCGGGTGCCTACGAGCTCTCGCTGAAACCTGCGCAGCGCGACAACGACCTCGGCATCCGCCAGGGCCAGGTGTTGCTGCTGCGACTGGTCCTCGTCGCGCACTGGTGCGTCGGTGCCTGGTTCCTGCTGCTGACGATGCTGCTCGTCTGGCCGGAACGACCGCGGTTCGCGCTCACGATCGCGGTCCTCGCCTGCGCGATCCCCCAGGTGATCCTCGGTGGTGCGTCGTTCACGCCGGACACGCCCTGTTCCGCGTTCTCGGCGACCGCGATCTACTTCCTCGTCCGCGCGTTCCGTGACGCCACGCGGCTGGTCAGCTCGTGCCTGCTTGCCGGCGTGTTCCTCGGGCTGGCGCTGTTGGCGAAATCGGGTGCGATCTATCTGATCCCCGTGATCGGACTGTTGAGCCTGCAACGCGCGATGGCCCGGCGGCGACTCGCCGAGGCGGTCCGGTTCGCGGCGCTGACGCTCGGCCCGGCCGCGTTGCTGTCGGGTTGGTTCTACGCTCGCAACTGGATCCTCTACGGCGATCCGTTCCAGATGCAGGTCCTGATCGAGACGCAGGCGCACTGGATCAACCGCGAACCGTTGACGTCGGCGTTCTTCGAAGCGTTCTGCGTCGGGATGTTCGAGACGTTCTTCGGCTTCCACGCGGCTGACATCTCGCTGTGGAAGCCGATGTACTTCGTGCTGGCCGGGGTCTTGGGCGTAGCCGCGACCGGGCTGCTGCTGCTGGCCCGTCGTGGAGTACGCGCGGCTGTCAGCCGCCTCGAGCTCGAGCTCGTTCCGGCCGCGTTGCTCGCGCTCGGGACGCTGTTCACGCTGACACTGCTCGGCAACCTGACCGGCTTCGCACCCCAGGGCCGCTACCTGTTTCCAGGACTGCCGTTCCTCGCGATCCTGTTCGGCACCGGCCTGACGGCGTGCCTGCGGATTCGCGGTGATGGCCGGGGTTGGTACCTGCTCGCCGCCGCCTGGAGCCTGTTCGCGGTCGTTTCGTTCCAAGACATCATCCTGCCGCGGTTCGGCGTGCTACGAAGCCGGGCGGCCGGTCAAGGCAAGGTGCTGTTCTACGAGGACTGCGGGACGCCGGGCTTGAACCCGCACCGCGTCCAGGGATACACGCTTCCCGATACCGCGCAGTACGGTCGCATCACGTCGTGGCGCACTCTCGATGGACATCCTGAAGCCGTGGTCTATCGGTTCCCGATCGCGAAGCCGCGCGACCTGCAGGTCCGGGTCGTCTACTTCAATCCAGACCCGAGGACGCCATTCGCTGCCGGCGTCGCCGGCAAGTTCGTGTATGCATCGCAGCGGCTCCTCGCCAACGGCCACATGGTGCACGATCGGATCGAGCTGACCAGCACACCCAAGCTCTTGCTCTATCCGATTCCCGCCGCTTGGGTCCGCAGCGGACAGCTCGAGCTTCGGTTCGAACGCACGTCAGGTGCGGCAGCGCTCGTCAACGAGATCTGGATCGAAGAGCCGTGGCTCGTCGTCGACGGCCGGAAGCTCGAAAACCGCACTTCCTTGGACCTTCCGTACTGCGCGGTGCGCCGGCGCGGGGACACGACGCAAACCGTCGAAGGTCACCTCGGGGCAGGCCAGAGGACCGAGCTCCAAGACGCCGGCCCGTGGCAGGTCGACACCGCGTACTTGTCTCCTTGGTTACAGCTCGAGGCCGAGGGGCGTCAGGTCCCGGGTGTCGAGTTCCTCGGCTCGATGACCGCCAGCGGAGGGTACCGGCTCCGCGGCACCGGAGCTCTGGCCCGATTCGACCTCCCGGCGGACGCTACCGCCGGGACGATCGTCGTGCGTGTGGCACGATCGGAAGACGAGTGGCACCTCGAAACAGTCCCAACGCCCGAGCAAGGCACACCACTGACCTATCGGACGAGCAAGCTCGAATCGCTCGACTACCTGCTCGTCTACGGGATCCTACGCAAGTGAGTACCGCGCGGAAGCGCGTCGAGCAGCGACTCAGTGCCCGCTGCCGGACTTCTTCTTGTCCTTCTCGCCTTCCTTGATCCGCTCGAGCAGCGACTTGCCGCCATGCGCCGTAACCGCAGCCGCGGCCTCAGCGTCGAAGTCGCGCTGCGTCTTGTGCTCGAGCTTGCGCCGGAACCCGAGGTCGGCGATCCGCTTCTCCTGCTTCTTGAGACCCGCCTCCCGCCGCTGCAGGCTCGCCAGCTCGGTGGTCAGCTTCTTGAGCTTCGACTTGTCCGAGCGGGTCTTCCGGTCCTTGGTTCGGACCTTGCCGATCTGATCGATGAGCCGCTTCGACTTGATCGCGATCTTGTCGAACTCGTCCAGCACTCCGAGCCAGCGCTTGATCGCACTGGCCGGCTTCGCGCGGTATTCGAGCGCGAGGATGCGTAGCAGCGTCCCTTGCACGTTGCGCCAGGATTCCTGGGCCTTGATCGGGATCACCGTGTCACCGCTCCACGTCGTCACGAACATGTGCGGGAGCTTCAAGCGACAGAACAGCGCGTGATACGGGTGCTCGGCCTCGACGACGCGGCGATCGAGCTTGACGCAGTGAAACCACTTCGCGGCGAGGCACGTGCGCTCGTCCTTGAAGATCTTCTCGAGGTTCGCAGTGTCCTCGCCGCTGCACTGGCTGCACTCGCGCATGACGATCAACGGCCGCGGGTCTGTTCCGCGGATCGCGGCCAGCGCCGCGTCGAAGTCGAGCCGTCGCTCCATCGGCGGGATCGCGCTGTCCCAGAACACCCGAAGGCGCCCTTGACTCGTCTCCGAGCGGGGCGCGCCGACCAACCCGCCCATGCTGGTCGTCGTCTCGGTCATCGACGACTTGGACGGCACGTTTTCGTCGTCCTTGTGGCTGACCCGCTTCTCCCGGCACCGGCTGCCGCACAGCTTGCACGGCTCGCTCGACTGAGCCAGCGCCGCGCTCGAAACGACGACGAACGCCAACAGAACACGCGTCCAGAGATTCACTTGCACGGATTCGTCCTCCTGAACAATCCTCAGGGGACCGGACGCTCGCGACAAGGGGGCCCGAGAAAACTACGCTCGGAATCAACCGCTTTGCCACGACCCGGGCTACGATGTCGGCATGTCAGACGAACACAAGTCAGGCGAACACAGGCCAGACGAACACAGTGTGGTTCTCACCCGGTGCTTCCACAGCTGGGAGGCGGAGATCCTTCATGGCGTCCTCGACGATGCCGGAATCCCGAGCACCGTGTCCAGCCATGCGGACGGCCTCGGCGGCGCGATCACCGACACGAGCTCGGGCTTCATGCTCCTCGTCAACGAATCCGATCTCGAGCGTGCACGCGAGGCCATCGCCGAATCCCGTGCCGCCGGGAAGGAGCTGCCCGAGGGCGAAAACGACGAGGCCACCGAGTCGAAAGAGTAGATATCCTACCGCCGAACCCGGATCGCACCCGCCGCGGCCGCAGGAGCCTCGTCCTGCTTCGACTTCTTGTCGGCCTCGGCCTCGAGCTTCGCGCGCTCCTTGGGACCGGGCGCCCCGGGAATCACGAGCTCGATCGCGGGCGCGTCTTCGTTGATCTGCATCGTCTGCGACTGCGCCTGATAGGACTTCCCGGCGATTCGCACGTGCGCGTAGAAGTTGTAGACGCCAGGCCGTCGGACCGGGATCCGGAAGCTGCCATCCTCACCCGCCTTGCCGGTGGTCTGGATCAGGCTCGCGAGCAGATCGCGGCGGCCGCCAAAGTGTAGGAAAGAGAACTGGATGCGTGCGCCTGCGACAGGTTCGCCCTTGCCGTTGACGACCTTTCCCTGGATCAGCGTCGCCGGATCCAGGACGATCCTCACGGGCCCCGCCGGACGGTCTGCCGGCACCGACACCTGCTTGCCCTCCGCGTTGTCGGCCACGATCAAGACCTCGGCCCCCATCCCCTTCGGCACGAGCATGCGCACTCGACCACGCCTGTCGGCCGCGAGCTCGTCGAACTCGTTCAGGTTCGAGAGGTTCCGGTTCTCACCCATGTGAACCAACACGCGCGGACGGTTGGCCGGACTCCCTCCCGGTGACCGGATCTCCAGCTCGAGCACCTCCAGCTGGTCGAGGCGCAGGTCCCCGAGGTCGGCATCCTTGTCAGGAGTCGCCCCGGCGCAGATCCAGGTCAACGGCGTAAGTCCGAACCGCTTGTCCTCCGGCAGCCGCACGATCTGGTCGACGTCGAGCAGGGCAGCGAGGCGATAGCGCATCCCCTTCTGCCTCCCGGGGAGCCGGAACCGGCCTTCGTGGTCGGTGCGGAACACCCGCGCGGTCAAGCCGTTCGGGCCCCCGAACGTGATGTTGTTGACCGCTCCCAGCTTCAGGTCGCTGAACCACAGGATCGGTGTGTCGGCCGCAGGGATTCCGTCGCCGAGCAAGACACGCCCTGAAAGGGCGATCCCACGGGCGAGCTTGATCGTGTAGTCGGGCTTTCCGGCCGCCACAACCTTGGCGAAGTCCCGCTTCGGATCGATCTCGACGAGCTGCGCGCCGAAGTTCGCACCGAACGGGTTCTGTCCGCCCTTCTTGATGAGCAGTGGCTGATAGCGGGCTTCGGCGAACTCGTCCGAACGGACTGCGATCTGCATCGGGTAGAAGCTCGACCGCAGCCGGCTCGCGTCGAGCGGCACCTTGCAGAAGCCGGAAGCGTCCGTGACACCGAGCTTGCGCGCATCACTCCACAGCTCGCTGAGCTCGACGCCGGGAGCTGGTTTGCCTTCGGGCGAGACCACCTTGACCAGCATTCTGGGGTGGTCGACGAGCATGATCCGCTGCACGTTCGGCGGAAGCGGCGGGAGCACGGGCCCATTCCCGGGCCGAGGTTCCACCCCGACGGCGACGCGTCCGAGAGCGACGTTGGCGACCTGGAAGATCCTCCCGACGACGGCCAGCTGGACGGCTGCCTTGGCCTTGACTTGGGGCTGCTTCTTTGCGGCTGCGTTCGCCTGTTTCTTGTCCGCCGGTTTCTTGTCGGCCGGCTTCTTGTCCGCCTGCTTCTTCTCGGCCGGTTTCGTAGCGGCCGGTTTCGTGGTGGCTTGCTCGTTGCCCGCTGCCTTGCCGGCCGCCGGCTTTTGCTCGGCCTGCTCGCCCGGTTTCGCGGCAGCCGAAGCCTTCGCCTGGTCCTGGGCCTTCTTCGCTTCGAGGAACTTCGCATAGCGCTGCTTCTGGCTCTCGAACAGATGGGTCCGGGCCTTCGCGCCCAGCCTCACGTTCGCGTCGAGGATCGGATACCCGGTGGCCGACTCGACTCGGACCCTGCAGGAGGTCCCGGGCAACACGGGTAGCTCGGCCTCGCCGTTCGCGTCGAGCTCGAGCGGCAGCACCAGCGGCATCGCACCCGCGCTACGAACGAAGCACGCGAGAGGACCCTGGTCCGCCCAGCGCTCGCGCCCTTCGACGCGAACCCGCACGCGCATCAGCTCGGCTTCCGCTTCTTCGAGCCGAACCGGGGCTCCGGCGAACACCTTGGACACGATCTCCGTGCTGCGATACCACCCGTGCTCGTCCACCGGCCCGACGGCCCAGGCACAGTAGGGTCGCCCGGCCAGGAGTCGCGCGTGGAACCGCCCGCGCTTGTCGGTCACAGTCTCGACGAGGTCGCCGGCCGCGAGTCTCGGCAGCTTGGAATAGGGCAACGCGTGCAGGAAGACCTTGACCCCGACCCACGGCTTGCCATCGACGTGCCGGACCGACCCGACGAGACGGGCGCGCAGCTGCGCAGCTGGTGTCGTCGGCTTCGTCGGCTCCTGGGGTAGCGGCAGCAGGAGCAAGGCGAGAACAGCAAGGCTCGGGTGCGTCATGGTCACGTCTCCAGGAACAAAGCGGGTGCCGGTCCCAAGACGCCCGGTACCGGCACCGATTCCCGAGATTCCGCCTCGCGGAGGTCTGCTAGCGAATCTCGTTGATCACGGGGTTGGACAGCGGATGGCCCGGGTTCAATCCCAAAGCCTGCCACACGAGCGTGGCACCGATCAACCGGGGATCGTTCGGGACCGGGACCGTGACTGCCTTGCGGCCGTTCAGATCGGTCACCCCGATCGAGAGCGACACCAGCCCATTGAGCGCGTAGACGCTGCCGAAGCCTGCAAACAAGCTGCTGAGGTCGACCGAAAACGGCTGCCCGCCCGTCGAGGGCCCGATCCCGAGTAACAGGATCGCCGGGAACAGCTTGCCGGGTCCCTGATACATCAGCCGCACGTTCGGGTCTTTCTTCGTGTCGATGAGACCGTCCATGGCGGTGCCGAGCACGGTCGAGCCGTACGGGGCCGTGGTCTGGAAACCGGCCTCGACAAGCGCCAGGCCGCGCAACAACGGCGCGCTGGCGTGGCCCGTTCCGCCCTTGATGCCTGTCCACGCGCCGTCCGCCTTGCCCGAGGTCGTACCCATGACAACGCCGTTGATCTTCGCGATGGAGCCGAGTTGGTTGGTCGAGTTCTTCGCGGTCGAGAACACCGTGCCCATCCACGATCCAAACGGCCCCCCACAACAGCTCGTAGCCGGGTTGCCGAACGTGAAGATCAGGTTCGGGTGCATCGTGGTGCCCCACTGCCCGGGGAAGGAACCGCCGTTCGGGTCGATCTCGAGCCCGGTCATGTAGAACGAGATCGACGTCTGCTTGCCGATCGAATCGACGGCGCCCGAGTTGACGCACATCGAGCGTACGTTCGGGGTCCCGGCGTTGGTGCCCGTCGTCACCTCACCGACGACGGCGCGGGCCGAGCCGGCGGTCACGTCCGAGACGTTGCCGTTCTTGTCGTAGGTGATCGCCTTGGCCGGGATGTAGGCAATGCTGCCGTCGTTGAGCCACTGTGCCGTTGTGCCGTTGCTCACCCAGTGACCGCCAGCGATTCCACTGTTGGTCTGGGTCGGTCCGTTGGGTGGCGAGTAGTAGAGAGAACCATCGGCAGCCTGGCACAGGCAGTCCGCGCCGGGGACCCAGGCCCCGGTCTGGGTTCCGGCGGCCTTCATGATCAGCGCCTGCGTGATGAACAGCTCGGCGATGCCGTTCTCTCCGATCCGGACCCAGTCGCCGACTTGCATCGTGTGCGTGCCCGACTTCGTGAACACCTCGATCTTGGGCGCGGTCGCGCTGACCGACCTCACGCGCACGGTCCAATAGACCGAACGGGGATCGCCCTTCTTGCGGTCGGCGTACTTGACGAACAGATCGCCGACACCGAACGAGTCTTGCGGCAGCGAGGCGAACTCGGCCAGCACTCCGTCCTTGTCGGGATCACCGATCATCGCCGAGAGTCCGGCCCCGGGAATCCACGGGCTCGCAGTCGCCCCGGTGCCCGGGGTGACCATCAGGATGTCGAAGGGTCGCAGGGTGGACAGCACACCCGCGGTGGCGTCGATGCTCTGGCTGTCGTAGCGAGAGACGGTGAGCAGCGTCTTCGATTGTGCAAATGCAGGAACGCCGAGGCATGCGGCGATCGCCAGCGTTCGAAGTGACGTCGCATAGAGACGTACGAGCGATGGTCGCGTCATCGTATGAAGCTCCTTTGAGAGAAGAGAGAAGAGCAGGCTAGGAAAGCGAGAGGCTAGCAGGGATCGCGGCCGATCGGGGCTATTTCCGGCCAGGCTTCGCGCGGCTCAGGATCGTGTATTCGACCCCATCGTGGTGCCCCGGCTCCTGGTCGAGGAGCTCGGACCTCTTCCCGCGCAGATACCGGTTCAGGAACGCCAGCGTGTATCGCAGAGAACGCCTGAGCACATCGCTGCACTTCGGCGACGATCGCCGTCCGGAGCTCATCCACGCGGCGATGTCGGGCTCGTCGGTGAAGCTCATGTGCTCCCCGCCATCGAGGATGATCTGCAGCGCGGGAACGTTCCAGGCCTTGACGCCGTCGGCGGCCGCGGCGTGGAACGCCTTGCGCAGCATCAACAGCTTGTCCTCGGCCACCCCCTTCTTGCGCAGCCCCGCCTCCGACGTGCTGATCTCGGAGTACTCCATCAGCACCGGCTGCGAGATCCCGTTCGCGATCACGTGGGCCGTCGGCGGCCAGGCGTTCTGCGCGACGACGGCCTTGAACCGCTTGTCGCGGCTGCAGGCCTCGAGAGCGGCCATGCCGCCGAAGCAGTGCCCGATGACCGCGATCTTGTCCTTGTCGATACGGCCGGAGAGCTTCCCTTTGCGGCGCTTGCGCGCGAGCCGCTCGAGCTGATCGACGAGGAAGGACTGGTCGCTGGCCCACAGGCGAAGCCGTCGCTCGAGCTCGCTCAACCCCTTCTCCTCCGGATCGTCCGACTTGGGCAGGCTCGTTCCGAACTTCCCGAGCACGAGCTTGCCGTCGGGAAACGCGACCCCCTCGACGTCGAACGTGTGATCGAGCGAAGCGACGACATAGCCGTGACTCGCGAGTTCCATGACCTGCGTCGTATAGAACAGCCGGGGCGTGCGCAGCCCGTGCGAGAACACGACCGCTGGATACCTGCGCCGCTTCGCCGCCACCGGCGCGTCCCGCTTCGCCGCGATGTCGAGCTTCGCGAGCAGCCGATACACGCTCGGGAACATGCCCTCGAGCGCAGACTCGAGCGTCGCGTAGTTCGCGACGTAGGGGCTGACCGGGTCCTTGGCCTTGGCCGGATACCACAACTGCACGACGAGCGCGCGGTGGTCCTCGGGCTCGGGCGTGAACAGCTCGGGCCGCGACTCGTCGACCCAGACCTCGATCGTCGTGCCGACAGGGTACGGCCCGGTCGGGGCCGGCATCGAATAGCGACGGTTCGCGATCTGCGCGGGCGCGAGCGATGCGAGCACCGCGATTGGGAACAGGGCTCGCAGCAGCATCAGCTACCGATCATCGCGAGGACCTCGCTGACCGTCTTCTCGATCCCGGCGTTCACGTCCTTGACGCTCGGCCCGAGCATGTAGGCCGGCGTGCTGACGATCTTGTTCTCGCGGTCGATGACGAACTCGGTCGTCGGACAGTCCTTGTGCTTGCAGCCCATCTGCTCCAGCGCCGCAGCCGTGTCAGCGTCGTTGCCGATCGTCAGCGTAGGACCGTGCTCACCGAGCGCTCGTGCCACGACCGCTGGCGAGATGCAGATCGCCGCGATCGGCTTCTTGGCCGAGTGCATCTCGCGCAACAACCGCGCGGTGTCGTCGTTGACGGTGCAATCCGCGCCCTTGCTCAGGAAGTTGGACAGCACCTTGGCGGCACCGAAACCGCCGGGCATGACCAGCGCATCGAGGTCCTTGGCATTGGCGTTCGCGACGTCCTCGATGTCGCCACGAGCGATCCGCGCGGCCTCGGCCAATGCGTTCCGGGTCTCCCCGGTGGCGTTTCCGGTCCGGTGGTCGACGACTTCGAACTCGACGTTGGGCGCGAACACCTTGGTCGTGACGCCGGCCCGGTCGAGAGCGAGCAGTGTGCAGACGCTCTCTTGGATCTCGGCTCCGTCCAGGTACCCGCAGCCCGAAAGAATGACTCCGACGGTTGGCATTTCGTCCTCCGATGGCCAGGGGCAACTCATTGTACCGCCTGCTGCCGACCGCTCCTAACGATCAACCATGCCGGTCGCGAAGCCCATCGTGTACCGCGCGTTGAGCTCGCCGAGCGCCTGGAATCGTTCGGTTCCATCCGCTTGTCGCCAGCGATAGCCGTCCACGCAGAACGGCCCGAAGAAACCGGCCGAAACCAGCGCCCCCGCGCACTCGATCGCGACGGCGAAAAGTTGCTCGCGTTCGTTCCCG